>Ga0194113_10008318_pt1 | contig 12767 bp, 7 predicted proteins | sample TA2MahC200mmetaG_FD_146193 | JGI IMG/M metagenome (GOLD analysis project Ga0194113, IMG submission 146193) | Freshwater microbial communities from Lake Tanganyika, Tanzania - TA2015017 Mahale Deep Cast 200m | ecosystem: Environmental > Aquatic > Freshwater > Lake | place: Tanzania: Lake...
CCCATGTGGTTCTACCTGCTGCCAGCTTTGCAGAAAAGGATGGCACTTTTGCCAACACTGAGCGCCGCGTGCAGCTAGTGAGGAAGGCAATTGAACCTGTCGGCGATTGTCAACCTGATTGGCAAATCATCTGTCACATAGCCAAAAAACTGGGGGCTAAAGGATTCGACTTCGCGCAACCGTCACAGGTGATGGATGAAATCGCCTCATTGACTCCCAGTTATGCAGGAATCACTTACCAACGCCTTGAAAAGTGTGGCCTACAATGGCCCTGTCCCGACAAAGACCACCCAGGCACTCCCATATTGCATATGGCCAGGTTCGTCTGCGGCCTAGGGAAGTTCGTACCACTGGAATACAAACCGCCTGCCGAGTTGCCTGACCCTGAATACCCACTCATTCTCACCACCGGGCGTAGTCTTTACCACTACCACACTGGAACTATGACACGAAAAGTAGCAGGACTCAACGCAGTTGAGCCGGAGGCCACCGTGGAGATAAGCACATCCGATGCCGCTTCTCTCAATATTGCCAGCGGCAACAAGGTTAAAGTAACCTCACGACGCGGTGAAGTTATAGCTAAAGCAAAGGTCACAGACGCGTCTCCGCCTAATACTGTCTTCATGACATTCCATTTCGCCGAGGCGGCAGCCAATATTCTGACCAACCCGGTATTGGACCCTGTCGCCAAAACACCGGAACTCAAAGTATGCGCTGTACGATTGGAGGTGGTCAAGAAATGAAAGATACCACATTGATTATCGATGGACAGAAGGTAGTAGCCAGAAGCGGAGCAACAGTATTCCAAGCCGCAGCCAAAGCCGGTATCTACATACCAGGCCTCTGCGATCACCCAGACCTGCCACCTTCAGGAGAATGCGGAATGTGCCTCGTACAGATCGAAGGCCAGCCCGAATTTGTTCTCTCCTGTACCACCAAAGCCGAAGACGGCATGGTCATTCGAACCGATACACCAGACCTGCGAGAGAAACAACGCCAGGCTCTCCTGAAGATATTATACCAGCACCCAAACGCTTGCCTCACTTGCTGGCGTAGAGAACGCTGCAAACCATTCGATATCTGCTTGCGCAACGTAGCCGTCACAGAACGTTGTGTCACCTGTCCCAAGAACGGGCGCTGCGAACTGCAGAAGGTTGTGGATTTCCTTGACTTCGAGGCAGAAACCATACCCTACGAATACCGTGGATTGCCCATAAACAGGGAGAGCCCCTTCTTCGACCTAGACTACAATCTGTGCATCGCCTGTGGACAATGTATCAGAGTTTGCCGAGACCTAAGAGGAGCCAACGCTCTAGACTTCCTTAACCTCAACGGCTACCGAGTAGCCGGTCCCAAGAACGGCAACCACAAGGATTCCGGATGCAAATCGTGCTTTGCCTGTGTCGAAGTCTGCCCTACAGGCGCCCTCGTGGATAAGAAGGCCAGATATCACGCTATACCAGTTTGGGAAGACTATGTTGTGCCCTGCCGCGATGCTTGCCCTGCACATATAGATATACCACGTTATGTAAAGTTGATAGGACAGGGTAAATATAGCGAAGCACTAGCTGTAGTCCGAGAAAAAGTCCCCTTCCCAGGGTCACTCGGACGCGTTTGTATTCACCCTTGCGAGCAGGCATGCCGCCGTGGACAGTTAAACGATCCCATTTGCATAAAATTCTTAAAAAGATTTGCCGCAGACCATGATACTGGCTTATGGAAGCAGAACTCTAAAGTAGCACCATCAACTGGCAAAAGGGTAGCTGTAGTCGGTTCAGGCCCAGCAGGGCTTACAGCAGCCTTTTGCTTAGCCAAACTAGGCCATTCAGTAACCGTGTTAGAAGCCCTACCACAAACAGGTGGCATGATGCGAGTTGGCATTCCAGCCTATCGTCTGCCCCGAGAAATACTTGATGCTGAGATTAAAGAGATCGAAAATGTTGGCGTCAAGATAAAGACCAATACCAGAATACAAGCAGTAGATGAGCTTTTCCAACAAGGTTACGATGCCATATTTCTTGGCCCAGGCGCACACAAAGGACAAAAAGCAGGAGTCAAAGGAGAAGACGTCCCCGGTGTGATGGATGGCGTGGATTTTCTCCGTGCTGCGAGCTTGGGTGAAAAAGTCAACATAGGCAAGTCAGTGGCTGTAATAGGTGGTGGCAATGCCGCTATAGACTGCTCACGAGTCGCGCTCCGTATCGGTGCCAAAAAGGTCACCATAGTCTACCGACGCACCCGTGCTGAGATGCCAGCAGCTCCAGAAGAAGTAGAGGACGCCTTGCATGAAGGCGTGGAAATTATCTTCCTTGCAGCACCCAATGAAATACGCTCTAAGAAAGATGGTGGGGTGGAACTAGAATGTATCCGCATGCGACTCGGCGAGCCTGATGCCAGCGGCAGGCGTCGTCCAGAACCAATTCCAAACAGTAAATTTGTCATGGAGTTTGATAACGTCATAGCTAGCATTGGACAGGTAACCGATATCCCTGCACAGCTTGGCGTAGAACTAGGCAGAGGAAACGTTATCAAAACAGATAACAAGACACTAGCAACAAGCCGGCAGGGCGTGTACGCCGGAGGCGATGCCGTAACTGGCCCCGCATCAGTTATAGGGGCAATCGCCCAGGGTAGGCTGGCTGCTAGCTCCATAGATAAATACCTGGGCGGTACTGGCAACATTGACGAAACACTAGCTCCTGTTGAAATCATCGAACCATGGCTAGGGCCTGATGGCGATTTTGCCAGCAGGGCTAAGGCCCACATGCCTGCACTAGACAACAAAGACCGCCTAGCTGGCTTTGCCGAGGTAGAACTAGGCTATCCCGAAGACGTCGGCAAGGAAGAGGCTAAACGTTGTCTAAGGTGCGAATTAAGACTGAGCCTTTCAGCGCCTTTGTCGCCGCCAGCCAAGGTCAAAACTGCATAATTTTTGGAGGGTCAAATGTATAAAATCGTCGCTAAGGAAAAGCTAACTTCAGTAATTCACTACGTGAAAATGGAGGCACCTGATATTTCCAAGAAGGCCAGGGCAGGGCAGTTCGTTATTATTCGTGTAGATGATGTGGGAGAACGCATTCCCCTCACCCTGGCTGATTGGGATGCTAAAGAAGGCACAATCACCCTAGTCGCTATGGAGGTAGGCACTTCTACCAAAAAGCTAAGCTTTCTGAAAGCGGGCGACAGTATATCAGACCTCGTGGGACCACTGGGGCTGCCTGCCGAAATAGAGAAATTCGGCACAGTGGTCTGCGTTGGTGGCGGCGTGGGTATAGCTCCGGTATATCCTATAGCCAGAGCACTCAAGCAAGAAGGAAACAAGATAATTTCCATAATTGGTGCCCGCTGCAAGGATCTGCTCTTCTGGGAAGACCGCATGAAAGCAGTAAGCGATGAACTGATAGTAACCACCGACGATGGCTCCTATGCCCGCAAAGGGCTTGTCACAGAGCCACTCAAGGAGGTAATCGAACGCGAAAAAGTTGACAGGGTTATTGCTATCGGGCCTGCCATAATGATGAAGTTCTGCTCGTTAACAACCAAACCTTATGGTGTGCCTACCATAGTAAGCTTAAACACCATTATGGTTGATGGCACAGGTATGTGTGGGTGCTGCAGGCTTTCAGTAGACGGTGCCACCAAGTTTGCCTGTGTTGATGGCCCTGATTTTGATGGCCACAAGGTGGATTGGGACATCGTATTTGCCAGACAGAAGGTATATCTCGAAGAGGAGAAACTATCACTTGAAAAATGGGAAGCTTGCCACTGCGTTAAATCTTAAAACCGGAGTACTAAAATGGAAGAGAAGACCAAACCGAAGATCGATCTTAACCGCATCTCCATGCCCCATCAGGATCCTAAAATCCGGGCTCACAATTATGACGAGGTGGCCCTTGGCTATACCGATGAGATGACAAAACAAGAGGCAGGTCGTTGCATCCAATGCCCAAAGAGACCATGCGTGGATGGATGCCCAGTCAACGTAGACATCCCGGAATTTATCAATGCTCTCAGAGAGGATAACCCGACAGATGCTGTCAGGATTCTTAAAAGCAAGAATGCCCTTCCTGGCATCTGTGGGCGTGTCTGCCCACAGGAGACGCAATGCGAGCAAGTTTGTACCCTTGCGAAGAAGGGTGCACCCATTGCAATAGGCAGGCTCGAGAGGTACGTGGCTGATTGGGAGTCGAGACACAAAAAACAGGAACTTAAGCCTTCAGAATCACCTCGTCCCTCTGGCAAAAAGATAGCGGTAATAGGTTCTGGCCCCGCCGGGCTTACATGTGCCGCCGACCTCGCCCGTCTAGGCCACGAAGTAACTATCTTCGAAGCGCTGCACACCGCAGGCGGTGTGTTGATATATGGTATTCCCGAGTTTAGACTCCCAAAGAAAATAGTCCAGGCTGAAGTAAACTATGTAAAATCACTGGGCGTCGAGATTCACCTCGATTCTGTGATGGGAAAACTTGCTACGGTGGACGAGCTTCTAGAATCCGGGTTCGATGCAGTATTCCTTGGAACTGGGGCTGGCTTGCCAATGTTTCTAAATATCCCGGGTGAGAATCTTAATGGTGTATACTCCGCAAACGAATTTCTGACTAGAGTTAACCTTATGAAAGCATATCTCTTCCCCAAATTCGATACGCCAATTAAGATTGGGAAAAGGGTAGCGGTAATCGGCGGTGGCAATGTGGCTATGGACTCGGCTAGATGCGCCTTACGCCTTGGCGCTGATGAAGTATATATTATCTATCGCAGGTCCCGCGCAGAGATGCCTGCACGTCACGAGGAAGTTGAGAACGCCGAAGAAGAAGGCATCATCTTTAAATTCCTTACCAACCCTAAGCAAATCATCGGTGACGATAAGGGCTGGGTAAAAGCTATAGAGTGCTATGAAATGGAGTTAGGCGAACCTGATGCCAGCGGCAGGCGCCGACCTATTGTGAAAGCCGAAAGCGAATTCGTCATGGATGTAGACGTCGTAATAGTTGCCCTAGGCACCACGCCAAACCCGCTAATCCCGGCCACAACAAAAGGCCTTGAAGTTACCGAACGTGGCACAGTTGTTGCAGACAGCCAAACTGGAAAAACTGTTAAGGAACGAGTATGGGCGGGAGGCGATGTAGTCAGCGGAGCAGCCACCGTCATCAGTGCCATGGGCGCCGGTAAACGAGCAGCCGCTTCTATCGATGCCTTTCTCAAGGAAACTGGTTAAGACTCGCCACTTCATCTTAATGGCCTAGCATGAATTACGACTAGCAGCAACCACCAACCAACGCCAAGCTTGACAATTCGCCAAAAGCTGCTAAACTATACGCCAAACTGAATACTGCAAAGGCTGCGAACAGGACTAGTAGGCCTTTAAGCGGGGACACAGAGAGTCAGAAGAGGTGAAAGCTGACGCCAGCGCAAAGACTGAATGGGCCTGGGAGCCTCAAACCGAAAGCTTAACAAATGCCAGCAAGTAGGCTTTGACGCAACGGGTAGCGTTATCAAAACCCAGGGTATCGTTCTAGAGAAATAGAACTGTGCCTGATAAAGATGGTCTTTTAAAGACCAAGAAGGGTGGCACCGCGATAGTTAAGCCTCTCGCCCCTTTAGGCGAGAGGCTTTCTGTTTTAAGCAGCCGAGGAGGTTAAAAATGTCAACAATGTCATGGGCCTGGCCCCGCGAGGGGCACGCACAACCGTAAATGTCTCTACGCACTTATTAAATAAAATTAAAACTTTAAATAAGGAGGAACAAAATGGAACAAACGAAATACATTCTAACTGAAAAGGAAATGCCTACAACCTGGTACAACATTTTGCCAGACCTGCCAAAACCACTACCACCACTGTTGCACCCCGGCACCAAGGAGCCTACAATCTTGCCACCTCCATTATTCCCAGCAGGAATGAGAGACCAAGAGTTCAGTAAAGAACGTTACATCGAAATCCCAGAAGAGGTGCAGGATATCTATAAACTGTGGCGGCCAACCCCACTAATCCGAGCCTATCGCCTGGAAAAGGCTCTGGATACCCCAGCTAAGATCTTCTACAAGTACGAAGGTGTAAGCCCAGCTGGTAGCCACAAGCTTAATACTGCCGTGGCTCAAGCCTACTATGCTAAGAAAGATGGAATGAAGCGCTTCGCTACTGAGACCGGCGCTGGCCAGTGGGGCAGTGCCCTGTCGATGGGTTGCGCTTTCTTCGGCCTTGAATGCAAGGTGTACATGGTAAAGGTGAGCTACAATCAGAAACCATACCGCCGCATACTGATGGAGACGTGGGGAGCCAAGTGTGTAGCCAGCCCTAGCCAGGATACAGAAATAGGGCGCAAAATACTGGCTGAAGACCCCAACTCGCCTGGTAGCCTTGGCATCGCTATCAGCGAGGCAATAGAGGACGCCTTTGGCCGCGAGGATACCTACTACTCTATTGGCAGTGTCATCAATTCCGTTTTGCTCCACCAGACCATAATCGGCCAGGAGGCCAAGATGCAGATGGAGAAGGCAGGCTTATACCCTGATATAATCGTTGGCTGCATCGGTGGCGGTAGCAACTTTGCTGGCACGTACCTACCCTTCGTCAAAGACAAAATCGAAGGCAAGCAGCCAAAACTGCGCATCATAAACGTAGAGCCAGCAGCTTGTCCCAGCGTGACAAAAGGGCCTTATGCTTGGGACTACGGCGACGTAGCCGGCATGGCACCGATAGCGAAAATGTACACGCTTGGTCACACCTTCATCCCTCCGGGGATCCATGCCGGCGGACTGCGCTACCATGGCATGGCACCCATCATCTGCCATCTCCACCAGCTAGGATTTGTCGAAGCCAAGGCAGTGCCTCAAGTAGCAACATTTGAGGCTGGCGTGCAGTTCGCCAGAACCGAGGGCATCATCCCTGCACCGGAGCCAAACCATGGTATCAGGGTAGCCATAGACGAAGCACTGGCCTGTAAAAAGTCGGGTGAGTCCAAGACCATACTCATAGCTTTGAGTGGGCATGGTCATTTTGACCTAGGAGCTTACGACGAATACCTATCAGGAAGACTCCAGGATTATGATTACCCTGAGGAGAAAGTTAAGGAAGCCTTGACCCACCTGCCCGAAGTGAAATACGTAGGAGCATAAATCTTGTCCACTTTGGACAGTCCCAACTGGCTTAGGCCATAGTATGAATAAAGGGCTCCTGAGCAATGCCCCCAGCTAGCTACATCAAAAGGGGCTAGCCAGGAGCCCTTTTGCCGCTAATAAGTCTTTGTGTTAGAATCAATCGACGATTGTCCGATTGAATTTTGGGGAAAATAGATGAAGAAAATCATTTCAGTTATATTGGTTGCAACGTTGTTACTGAGCTTGGCAAGTTGTCTCTATATATTCCCGCAAACTACCAAACCATTACCTCCTGCCGAAACGCCACAAAATAGATCGACTGTAAAGCCGATTGACCCTACATGGACACCACCGACCCTTGAGAAAGGTGCCTCTTTACTACCAAGCATTGCTGATGTGGTGGCCAAAGTATATCCATCTGTAGTAGCGATAAGCACCGAAGTGTCAACTCAGAGTCTCTTCTACGGTCCACAGAGACAATCTGGAGCCGGTTCCGGGTGGATTATAGATAAAGATGGCATCATCGTGACTAATAACCACGTAGTTGAAAAAGCTAGCAAACTTACCATAGAGCTATCCGACGACAGGATATTTGAGGTAGCTACTAGCAAAGTGCATAGGGATCCTATAACTGACCTCGCAGTAATCAAAATAGAGGCATCAAACCTGCCAGCGGCTGAGCTAGGTGACTCCTCCAAGCTAAGAGTCGGTGATTGGGTAGTTGCCATCGGGAATCCTTTGGGACAAGGTCTTAGAGCTAAAGAAGGCACAATAAGCGGTCTCAAAGTCTCGCTCCCTGTAGACGTAGGCCAAACACTAGATGACTTAATCGAAACATCCGCAGCTATCAATCCTGGCAATAGCGGCGGCCCCTTGGTTAATATGCAAGGACAAGTTGTCGGCATAACCAGCGCCAAAATCTCCGGTGTCGGTGTGGAGGGTATGGGTTATGCCATAAGCGTAAAGGCAGCCTTGCCCATCATTACACAGTTGATCAGCAGTGGATATGTAACCAGACCATATTTAGGAGTTACGCTGGCCACCGTTACCCCCTATTTAGCCACCATTTATCGGCTCCCCGTGGATAAAGGGGCAGCCATCGCCTACGTAGCCCCAAACAGCCCAGCAGAGAAAGCAGGCCTAAAGTCAAACGACATCATCATCCGCTTTCAGAACAAAGATGTAGCAAATACTGGCGACTTGCTCCAAGCACTACATAACTCCAAGATAGGCGAGGAAGTCACGATAACATTCGTGAGAGGTAATGAAACAAGAACCGCATTCGTACGCCTAATTGAAAGTCCACCACCCAGCAGATAAGAGAATAGATTTAGGCAGCGTCCTTCTTGATGCCAAACATCACTTCACAACCTGAGATACGATGCTTCTCAGTGTAACTTCCATCAGGTGGCGTGGCTTGGACTATTTGGCGAGATAACGTCTCCTGCTTAATATAATCCGCATACCCATCCATTATACGTCGGATAAAATCATTACCCTGATACGAAGTTACAATATGGTCAGCGATGTTAAACCCAGCAGAACGCCGCATAGTCTGCAGTCGCCTTACCACCTCACGAGCAATTCCCTCAGCCTCAAGTTCCGGCGTTAGCACGGTATCTACTGCCACACAGACGTCGTCCTCTTCGGCTACTGCGTATTTTGACTCATCAACATTCTTAATCTCTGCGAACTCGACTTCTTTGACATTCAATTCATCCAATATCTGGGAGATCAGTTTTCCCAGTCCCTCTCGCTCGGATGCCGACCGGACCCTGACTAGCACTCTGGATAGTGGTTGCCTAACCTTCACGCCTGCTTTAGCCCTGGCTGCTCGGCCCAGGCTACATACAGTCATCGCCAACCATGTTGCATGAACCAGCTTTTCATCCACCTTAGACAGGTCAGCTACCGGAAAATCGGTCAGATGGACGCTTTCGATAGCCTCGGGATACACAGAACAAACCAAATTGCGATATATCTCATCAGCTACAAAGGGCACAAATGGAGCTAACAGCTTTGCTAATGTAACCAGGCAATTGTACAAAGTAGTATAAGCTGCCATTTTGTCATCATCGTTTTGGCTCTTCCAGAAGCGCCGGCGACTACGCCTCACATACCAATTAGATAACTCGTCAACAAAAACTTCGATCCTTCGTCCAGCAGTCGTAGGGTCATACACATCCAAATACTTGTCTATCTCGGCAGTCAACTGATTAAGCCGGGATAAGATCCAGGTATCCAAATCGGATAATGATGGGGCCACCTTTGCCCTTGGGTCAAAGTGGTCAATGTTGGCATACATCACAAAGAAACTATAGACATTCCACAGTGTCAGCAAGAAACTTCGTTGCACCTCGCCTACCATATCGCTGGAAAAGCGGCGCACATTTCCAGGTGGAGAAGATGTGAACAGATACCACCGTGTAGCATCAGCGCCATACCTATCCAGCACTGACTCGGGAGCTACCACATTACCCCTAGCCTTGCTCATCTTTTCACCCTCGGCATCAAGGATGTGCCCCAAACATATAACATTCCGGAAGCAAGGCCTCCCGAAAAGTAAAGTAGATATAGCGTGCAAGCTATAGAACCATCCACGTGTCTGGTCAACAGCTTCACAGATGTAGTCCGCTGGAAAACTTTTGTCAAAAACATCCTGATTTTCAAAGGGGTAATGCCATTGCGCCACAGGCATGGCTCCAGAGTCAAACCAGCAATCGATCACTTCGGGTTCCCGCCTCATCTCCCCCCCACACTTGGAACAGGCAAATGTGATATCATCAACAAAAGGACGATGCAAGTCTAGAGGCTCATTCAGGCCAGTTACCTTGGGTCTGCCCTTCAGTTCCTCTACCCCACCTAAACACTCACAAGTATCGCATTTAGAACATTTCCAAACATTTAGGGGGGTGCCCCAATATCGCTCCCTGGAAAATGCCCAATCGATGTTATTCGCCAACCAGTCTCCAAACCGCCCATGTTTGATATGCTCAGGGTACCAGTTAATCTCAGCATTGCCTGCGATAAGCTCGTCCTTCTTTGCCGAAGTTTTGATATACCACGTTCGCTTTGCGTAGTAGAGAAGGGGCGCTTCACACCGCCAGCAAAAAGGATAGGTATGAACGATCTCCTCACGCTTGAACAAAAGTCCGCGTGACCCGAGATCATTCAGAACAAGAGAATCAGCATCTTTCACAAACTTCCCGGAGAAGGGATAATTTCCCGTGATGTTGCCCTGCAGATCAACTGGATGAACAAAGTCTAGGCCATTTTCAACACCCGCCGCGTAGTCAACTTCTCCATAGGCAGGAGCTATATGCACAATACCCGTTCCATCGTCCATGGAGACGAAATCACCACCAATAACAGGATAATTAAAACCTCCAATCTGCCTCCACTTAATATTAGACGAAGGTTTTCCATCTTTCTCTCTTGCATCCATCCTGGTTACGCTAACCCCAAAATCAAATGGGTTAAACAACGGCTCATAACGCAGCTCAACTAAATCACTACCACGGAATCTTGCCACAACAGGAGCAGTGCCAAGTCCAGACTGTTCAAGGCGAGCAACTGCTAGTATCACATATTCATTATCAAGCTCCACTACAGCATACTCAACATCAGGAGCTACAGCCAGCGCCGTATTACCAGGCAAAGTCCACGGCGTTGTCGTCCAAGCCAATAAGTACACAGGCTTATCCCCGGTAATCTCCAGGAGTCGCTTCGCAAGGTCAGCTTCTTTATCCCAGTAACTCCTTCTCAGCTTCTCCAAAAAACCAGGGCTAGAGTACAAAGACTTAGCCACCTTGAACTTTATGTAGACAGACGGGTCCATGGCATCATCTTCGTATCCCAACGCCACTTCGTGAGAGCTAAGAGAGGTGCCACATCTAGGACAATGAGGAGTGACCTTGTAGCCCTGGTAGATAAGTCCTTTATCCCACATCTGTTTCAACACCCACCAGCAAGACTCAATATAGCTATTTTCCAATGTTATATAGGGATGGTCCATGTCCAACCAGAACCCGATACGGTCAGTCATGGCTACCCATTCTTTCAGATATTTAAAGACGCTTTCTCGGCAAAGTGCATTGAACCTGGACACACCGTAATCCTCAATCTGAGCTTTACTTGAGAATCCAAGCATCTTCTCAACTTCAAGTTCCACTGGTAAACCATGTGTATCCCATCCCGCCCTCCGAGGTGCATAAAAGCCCTTCATTGTTTTATATCGAGGAATAATATCTTTGAAAACGCGGGACAAAACGTGATGGATTCCAGGATTACCGTTTGCCGTGGGCGGGCCTTCGTAGAGCGTAAACTGTGGTGAGCCCCTACGAATGTCTAGGCTCTTCTCAAAAATCTGATTCGTTTTCCAGAAGTCAAGAATGGCACGCTCTAACTGCGGAAAGTTTACCTTGCTGCTAACCGGGCGGAACATACCTAGCGCTTCTTCAACAAAATTGCTACTTTGCGCGTGGTACCCTCACCCATGCTCTGAGTAGCAATGTCCGGTTGGTTAGACAGAGCCAGATGGATGATCCTCCGTTCATCTGATGGCATAGGCTCTAGAGTAATCAGGCGTTGACTCCTTCTTACTTGGTCTGCCAAGCGCAAAGCCAAGTTTCGCAAAGATTCATATCTGCGTCGCTTATACCCCGCAACGTCAACGCTCAGTGGCACCCATCTCTTCAACTTTTCGGCCACTACGAGTCTCACGATATATTGAAGAGAAGCTAAAGTCTGACCCCGGCGACCGATGAGGACTCCTAGGTCATCACCTTCGACATTCAAACTTACTGGTGAGCCATTTGTCGACTGCTGCACCGCCTCAACTTCGCCATCTATGCCCATTGCTTCCATTAGCTTTTCGAGCACTTCTTTAGCTACCCTGGCAACATCGCTAACCTCTGGGGCATGATCTAACAACCTGACTTTCACTTTGGCCTCTTCTGACCCCATACCGAGGACTCCAGCCCTACCCTTTTTTAAGACCTCAATCTCTACCTCGTCCTCATCTGCACCCAACTGCTTCAATGCGGCTTGAATTGCGTCACCAACTGTTTTTGCACTGACTTCTATCTCCATCATCTCCGGAAAAGTCCCCTCCTCTCACCAGACGCCTTTTTCAACACTTCAGATTGTTCAGATGCTTTCTGTATTGCCTTCGATCGCTGCTCAGCCTCTGGAAGCTTTTTAACTGGTTGAGTTGGAACCAACTTCGGAGCAGCGAAATAGCCCCAACCCCCACCAACGAAGTATTGAATTATGATTCCGATAATATTGGAGACCACCCAATAAAGCGCCAACCCGCTCGGGAAAGATAGCGTGAGCATACCAAACATAAGAGGCATCATCAGTGTAGTCATGCTCGTCATCGACTGTTGCCTGGGGTCAGTGGGCGGTGGTGTCACCATCTTTTGTTGCACCCACATCGTCCCACCTACCAATATAGCCAGGATCATATTGGGATCTGGCTTCGACAACCTGAGCCAGAGAAAATGCTCATTTAGAGGTACCGCCTGCATAACCACAGGCCAGGAATAGAGATGCCGAGACAGGTCTAACAAGTTCTCCGGAGTGGCTCCCAAAGCCTGCATTATAGACTGATAAAGAGCGATCCAGATGGGCAACTGGATAAGCATAGGCCAAATACAACCCAAGGGAT
>Ga0194113_10008319_pt1 | contig 12767 bp, 9 predicted proteins | sample TA2MahC200mmetaG_FD_146193 | JGI IMG/M metagenome (GOLD analysis project Ga0194113, IMG submission 146193) | Freshwater microbial communities from Lake Tanganyika, Tanzania - TA2015017 Mahale Deep Cast 200m | ecosystem: Environmental > Aquatic > Freshwater > Lake | place: Tanzania: Lake...
GACCGGCCACGCGAACGGAACGATCTCCGGGGCGGACGGACCCATCTCCCTGAAGCCTTGCATCAGCCCCAGGAGGTAGCGCGCGACACCGGCGCGGGTCGTGTACAGCCCATTGGTGTCCAAGGCCACCTTCATCCGAAGTTCCTCCTCTCTCGATGGCCGCGCTTCCCGGGTCAAGGCAGATCGCCGCCAGCGCTGTCGGCTTGCCGGTGCTGCCGCGCGAGCGCGGCAGCAGGCGGTTTCACGCGTACAAGAAAAAGCGGCGGCAGCGTCTGGCGTCGTAGTCCTTCGCGTGAGGCACGACGTATGCCTGGTTGGCGAGCAGACAGAGCGCGATGTAGACGACGGACAGCGCTCCCTTGTTCCAGAACCAGAAATTGCACACCCACAGAAGGCCGGCGCCAAACGCGAGGAAGGGGCAGCGCGTCTCCCGCCGGACCACGGCAAAGAGGAGCAGGCCGCTGCCGAGCGTCCGGTCAGGCCCAGGACTTCCCGGAGGCTATTCGCTCTCGGCACCGTCACCGCCTTCGCAACGCGCCTGGCGTCGGCGCAGCGCGGCTGTCGCCGGCGTCCGACGCCGCTTTCACGCGCTCCTCCCCTTCCCGGCCGGGGATCCCTGCCCCATCAGCGCCAGCCACGTGTCACGGTACTGCGCGGCCATGCGTGTTGCCGCCAAAAACCGCGCAGCAGTCCCGCTCTGACACAACGGCGTGGATAGCCTCCTTAAGATACGGCGTTCAAAAGACGATCGTAGATAGCCACTATCTGCTGCGCATGGAGAGCGGGGTTGAACCGTTCCGCCCGCTGCGCCGCCGCTTCGCCGGCGCGCTGCAGCGTCTGCCGGTCGCGATACAGATTCGCGATCTTCTCCGACCACAGCGGTGCGGACAAGGGCAGCAGCCAGCCGGTCACGCCCGGCTCGATCGTCTCGTCGAACGGCTCGATGGCAGTGGCGATCACGGGTCTGGCCTGGACGGCGGCTTCGATCACCGTGCGGCCGAACGATTCGGGGATCGTATTCGGACAGACGACGAGATCAGATGCCGCCGTGGCTACACGGCCGTCCACGTACCCGCAGAATAGAGCCCGGCGAGCTTCCACGTGCCGATGCCACCGTTGCTGGACGCAGGCTCTCTCGCCGGCCGTGCGGAGCAGGCGGCGATAGGCAAACCGGAGTGCGCGGTGGCCACGGTCCGCCGGAACTTCGTCCCGTTCGCCGGCCAGAAGGAAGAGGATGTCCGCGCTGCTGTCGAGACGGTCCGCCACTTCGGCCAGAAAGAGACCGCCCTTGGCCGTGGAAAGCGATCCCATCAGCAGGACGATGAAGACCGGTTCCGCGATGCCGAGCCGGCGCTTGAACTCGGTGACTTCCTCCGGCCTAACTTGAGCGAGGGAGACGGGATTGTGAATCACCGTCATCTTGTCCCGGCAGGCCGGCAAACGTGCGGCGACGGCGTTCGATACGGCGATCACATGGCCGGAGCAGCGGGAGTAGATGCATTGCTGGAAACGGCCCAGTCCGTTTCGGCAGAGCATCTCGCGAATGTGCCAAACCACGGGGAGCCTCAGCGCGCGCGCAGCCAGGCCAAGCGTCAGAGCCTGGCCGGCATTGATGTGGACGAGGGCCGGACATGCCTGCCGCACGAAGCGCACGGCGCGAACGAAGTCACCGGGAAAGCGAAGCATCCATCGCCCGAAATGGTAGAGCCATGGCAGGCGCAACCCGGCGGGGAAAAAATCGTAGTTGTCGAGTCTCGCAAGAGGAAGAATATCCGCCGGCACCCCGGCCCAGTGCCGCGGGTCGGCTGGTGTGCCGAAGGCCAGCCTCGGCTCATAACGCCGCCGGTCCAGCGCGTCGATGTAAATGCGCAGGCTGACGTTGGATCCGCCGCCTCGCCCGCTGACATCAAAGAGGAGTACTCTCCGGCTCATGATCCGACCGATGCGCGATCCGGTTGTCTCGCGTCCGCGGCGGGAGCCGGCGGGCTGTCGGACAGAACGGCACCGCCTACGATCCACAGGCCCACTTGGAGATGGGGCATCCAGAACATGTCGGTGATCAAGCTCAGAATCAGCCAGGTCGGCATGAAGGCGACGACAGCAGCTCCCAGCACCTGAGTCAGGGGACGATCGCGTAGCCCCCCTGTGCGGAGTCGTCGGCGTATCTTCAGCGCGAGGCGTACGTGCAACCCGTAGAACAGAAGCACGCCGAGCGGCCCCAACTCGCTCAGGATGGTGAGAAAACCGCAGGCCGGATATCCGAGAACGCTGTACCCCTGCGTTCGCTGGATGCGCTCCGCCGAATACAGGTCTTGAATGTAGCCGAAATACTTTATGGCAAGCGGCCTGCGATATGTTAGCCCGTAGACGCTGCCACAGTTGCCGGGCCCTGCCCCAACTGCCCAGAAGAGAGGACAGTCATACGGAAGGCGTCGGAAGACGTTGGCGTACGCGATCCCCTTCTCCCCGCGAGCGGTCATGGAGAAACGGGAAGGGAAATATGAGGAGCGCGACCCGCCGATATCCATACCAACGCACAGGAAAAGCAACAGCACGATCCCGACAGCCATGACCAGCGACAGTATCCGGCGCAAACGCACCAAGCTGGGCCACAGCGTTGCCACGAAGATCGCGAAGGAGGGGATGACCAGAAGACTGGCATGTGCCGTGCCGGCGAAGTAGAGATGGGCAAGAGACAGAGACAGCATCATGACCAGAGCGGTTCTGTGGAGAAGGCCCGTCGGCCAGGACAGCAGCCCTCCGTATACCAGAGAAGCAAACACCGCCAGGTACGCCAGAAACGAGCACAACTCGAAGCTGCCCTTCGCGACGTCCTGTGTTCCGAGATGTGCATTCGGCAACGGACTGATCCTCAAAAACCATCCTGCGTTAAGCACCGCCTGGAGCAACAGGATGGCGGAGAGCGTCACATAGACGTTCCGGTGACACGATGGCTTGAGAAAGAGGTACCCGAGACAGAACGCGGGGAAGAATCGCAGGTAGGCGAGCAGGAACTGAGCGCCCGCCGCGGATGCGGGGCGGTTGACGAACATCGAGACACCCGCGAGCCCAAGCAGCGAAAGGAAGGGCCAGGTAAATCCCCGAATCTTTCGGGTGTCGGGCCGTCCCATGACCAAGTAGCCGATCAGTACGATCCAGAGGAACAGGGTCAACGCCTCGTCCGTGTATCGTGTGAAGACGCTGCGAAGCGTCAACTCCGCCAGATAAGCGATGCACGCCCAAATCCAGTATACGGCGATGAGCACGCGAGGCCTCGCCACAAAGAGCACGCTCGCGAACACAATAAGAGGGATCGCGCCTCCCGTCGGGATGCCGAATGACAGCATGAGGATTGGCAACACGAGCACAAGAACCGCTGTCAACCCCACTTCCACGGCTCGCTGCGGCAATGCGATAGGGCTCCGAGGATTCATGTTCTCATCCTATCGAATATCCGTTCCGCTCCAGCCAAAGCAGGAGAACGGACCACGTCCAGAGGGCGTCGTCCGCTTGTCCCTGCCGAAGCCGAACCTTGAGACGGCGCAGATATCTCGGCGTGAACAGCTCTCTCGCGTTGCGCGTCTCCAGCGCAAACGTGACTTCCGAACGGAGGGTCGCGCTGATCCATTCAGCATAGGGCAAAGCGAATCCCATCTTGCGTCGGGTTCGAATCGGCTCCGGCAGGAATTCCTTCACGGCCGCTTTGAAGACCTTTTTCGACTGCCGGCCATCCAACTTGACACGCGCTGGCAGGGCGTAGGCGAATTCCACAAGCGGATGATCGAGCAGCACGGGCCGCAACTCCAGGCCGTGCGCCATGCTCATCCCGTCGCCGTCCCGCAGCAGAGTGCTGACGAGGTAGTTGTGGAGTTCTACATAGCTGACCTGCTGAACGGGATCCGCGTCGTCGAGAAGCCAAGGACGGTGAGTGGCCTGCATGTGCTCGCCCAGAGCCGCTGCGAACTCGGGCCGGAAGGCGACGCGCATTTCCTCGTCGCGCAGGATTTGTCGGAAGAAGGCGCAGCGATCAGCCGGCTCCTTGCCCAGGAACGCCTGACGGTGGGTGAAGCCGTTGAGTAGGGCCGCTTTCCGCAGGAGGCGCAGGGCGGCCGTCTTGACCGACCCGTTGTTTGAGCGTGGCAGTCCAAAGACGCCGAAATGGTAGTACCCGGCGAACAACTCATCCCCGCCAAGTCCTGAGAACGCAACGGTCACTTCCCTCCTGGCCGCCCGCGATATGATCCAGGTGTTGAATCCGTCCGAACTCGGCTGATCCATCGCGCTCAGGACCTGATCAAAGATCGCCGCCGCGTCGCCGTCCGGGACGACAACCTCCCGATACCGGGCACCTAGCTGCCCGGCCGCCAGGCGGGCGTAGAGCCGTTCGTCCCGGTCGCCATGGCGAGACTCGAATCCGAGTGAGAACGTGCTGACCGGCTGCCCCGCGACCTGGCCCATGAGGCCGACGACGGCGGTCGAATCCACGCCCCCGCTGAGAAAGGCCCCCAGCGGTACGTCCGTGATGAGGTGATAGCGGGTCGCTTCCTCGAGCAACGAGCGCAGGCGCTCCTCCGCTTCGGAGTCCGTGATGTCCCGCAACTCAGGCCGGAGAGATGCCGTGGCCTCATGAAGATCCCAGTAGCGGACCAGCCGATCGTGGTCCCGGCGAATCTCCATCCAGTGACCCGGGGGAAGCATCCGCGCGTCTTGTAGAATAGTCCGAGGCTGGACGACGGAACCCGCGGACAGGTAGTCGAGCACCGCGCCGCCGTCAACGGATCGCCCTGCGGCGTCGGCGGCAATCAACCCGCGGAGCTCGGAGGCAAACCATACGGCGGCACCCTTGCGGCTGTAGACCAGCGGCTTGATGCCCAGGCGGTCGCGAACGAGATAGAGCAAGGGACCGCCCTGCGGCGGACGGCAGTCCAGAAGGGCAAAGGCGAACATCCCCCGGAAACGACGGACGCATGCAGGCCCCCAGGCGGCAAAGGCGGCCAGTATGACCTCCGTGTCGCATTCGGTCCGAAAGGCAAACCCCAGAGGTTCCAATTCGCGCCGGAGTTCCCGGAAATTGTAGACTTCTCCGTTGTGAACGATCCGGTAGCGGCCGTCGGCGCAGGACATGGGCTGATGGCCGGCCGGCGAGAGGTCCAGCACGGCCAGTCGGCAATGCCCCAGCGTCGCCGGAACGGAAGGATCGGACCAGAGCCCGGCGTCGTCGGGTCCGCGCTTGGCCTGGGCCTGCACCGCGGCGCGAATGGCCTGCTCATCGCTCTTGCCGAAGACTCCCGCAATGCCGCACATACGATGTATTCCTGCTCAGGCGTTGACGCCCGCGTCGCCTCGCGCCGCCTCGTACACCGCAATCGTCCGTTGCGCTACGGTTGACCAACCGAAGTCCCTTTCCGCCCGCGCGCGTGCCGCCTGTCCCATGCGACTCCGCTCGCCGCTGTCCGTGGCGAGACGGAGCACGGCCTCCGCCAACGCACCTGGATCGGCGGGCGGAACGAGCAGCCCGGTTCGCCCGTCCTCGACAATCTCGGGCAGGCCGCCAACGGCGGTGGCCGCCAGTGGTTTGCCGGTGGCCATGGCTTCCAGGCCGGCGATGCTGGTCGCCTCTATCAGGGAAGGCAGCACGACGATGTCGGCCGCAGCAACATAGGCGGGCATTTCCCGATTCGGAACGCTGCCGGCAAAGACGATGCGGTCACCCAGACCCAGGCCGGCGATAGCGTCCAGCACTTCCTTGCGAGCGGAGTAGACGTCGCCTGCGGTGTAGTCCCCAACGAAGAGAAACCGCAACGGCTTCCGGCACCGGGCCAGCAGCAGGGGGATGGCCCGGACCCAGTAGATAACGCCGTTCTTCTTCTCGAGCCGCCGGGGGCACAGCACGACGCAGTCCGAGGCCGAAAACTCCAGACGTGCGCGTAACTGCCGGCCGTCCACGGCAGGCGAGAACCGCCGGATGTCCACACCGTTGGGAATGGCGGTCAACCGCTCTTCAGGGAAACCCGTAGACGCCGTGGCAGCGGCGAGCTCGCGACTGGGGGCAATGACCCGATGGGCAGGACCGACCAGCGCGCGTGCGAGCGCTCGCCGGCGCGGATCGGCGGCGTACTCCAGAAACTGGGAGGTGTGGTTGGTAAATACCCTGGCGACACCGCGCACCAGGCGCACGGTGAGATAGTCGAAAGTGTGCCAGTGGAGGACGGCAGCGCCCGTGGCCCGGATCTCGCGCCGGAGCCAAGCGGCCGTCAGGCGCGGATGCACGAAGCGGCCAAACTTCACATACTGCGGCACGTCGAGCCGGACGACGGGATAGGGGTCGCCCGGCTCACGATGCACGCCCAGCCGGGGCAGCAGCCGACGCCGCCGCGGAACAACGACCGTCACCGCGCAGCCCCATTCAACAAGGCCGCGGCTCAATCCGTCCACGTGGGCGGCGATTCCACCGATATTCGGAAGGAAATCCGTGGTCAGAATCACGACGCGCACGGAGGCTTCTCCAGACTCACACAGCACACGGATAGAGAGTGAAACGGTGCGCGGGGCCAGCGCCCCCGCAGCAGGGCCCCGATCCACTGACGCGGCGACAGCCGCCAGGGAAGGGCCTTGGGGCAGTGGAGTCGAAGCCAGTCGGTGGTCAGAAAGTCCTCCCTTGCCACATGGATCCGGCGCAAGTCTTCGACCGCATCCGGCAGCGCCGCGCCAAACAGCGCCGCCGCGTCATCGACCAACGCTACGGCCGCGGCAGGACTCAGGCCGCACAAACCGTCCACTCCAAAATCGAATGTCAGACACATGATGCCTCCGGGCCGCAACACACGGAAAATCTCCGCGACGGCCCTATCCGGCCGGGGCAGGTGCTCCGCCACAGACACGCACACCACCGCGTCGAACGCGTCTGCCTCCCAGCTGAGAGCCTGGATGTCCATGGCGCCGAACCGCACGCCGGCGCATCCTGCCTCCGCATAGGCGCGACCCCACTGGGCGTCGATGTCACAGCAAGAGACATCCCATCCGGACGCCATCAGGAAAGGCGGAAAGAATGTGAAACCGCAACCCGCGTCCAGCACGCGCGGCGCGCAGCCCAGCCGCGGCGCGGCGCGGCGCCAGCGTTCGAGATGAAACGCGCAGAAGGGATACTCCCAGAAGCGAAAGGCGGCGTGAAACGGGTCGGTCACCCACTGCCGCGCGTACGCGCGGCCCGACGCAAGGCCGTGCGTGGCGCGAACGAAACGATTGGAGAACCCCTCCATCCTCTTGAAGTACTCATCCTCCATGGCACGCCGGTGGCCCGCGACGCGGGGAACGCCGGAGGGATAGGGCATCGCATCTGCAGCCGGGGCGAACGGGGAGGGCGGCATGATCAGACTCCGCAAGGGATGACCGCCGGCGTCGGAGGTTTCCGGCGACAGACGAGCGCGGCAAAACCAAACGTCCAGATCGCATGCAGCCCGTACGCGCCGAGCCGCGCCAGCGCCAAGCCCATCGAGCCCAAGTACAGGAGATGGCCGGTCAGGAGGATACACCCGACGGCCCATCCGAAATTCATGGCGAATCCCAGCCACATCCGTCCGGTCGCGGCAATGACCTGTCCCACGGGCGTCTGCACGGCGAGCAGTCCCGCCGTGATCAGCGAGACGACCAACGTGGGCCATGTGCCGCCGAAGTCCGGGCCATACAACCGCATGATCCACGGGCTGAAGGCGCAGCCGACGGCGACCAACGGCAGAATCAACACCGCGTTGACGACAAGCGAGGCGCCCAGGACACGACCAGCGCGCGCCCGATCGCTGGCGGCCATCCGTTCGCAAAGCAGGGGCAACATCGTGTTGCTCAGCACGCCGGGCAGGAACAGCAAGGCGCCGAACCATTGATTGGCCGCGTTGAAAGCGCCCATCTCGTGATAGCCTCCCGGCCGGTTGACCAGCATCGCCGAGCACACCCAGTGGACGGGAGTCACTAGGGCGGAGGAGAGAGCGGCGGGAAGGCCAAAATTCCAGAGCATGGACCACTCCGCCTGGCTGGGCCATAGGCGGATCGGAACCCCGGCCTTCCGCGTGACGGATCGTAGAGCGGCGTGATTCACGAGGCAACTGGCGATGCCGCCGACGGCGAGTGCGACTACGCCGCCACACAGACCGCCGGCATGCGCGCCTCCCACCAGCAGAGGCAAGGCAATCAGGCCAGAAACAAGATTCGCGACCGCAATGGCTCGGAATGCCTCGAAACCCGCCAGTACGCCCATCTGCGCCCCGTTGACGGCCCCCGTGAAAAGCAGGACGGCTCCCACGCGAAGCAGTCCGGCGAGAAGAGGTTCGGCCAGCGTCCGGGAAGCCAAGGGCGCCGCCAGCACGAAGAGCGCCGCCGCGAACAGAACCCCGCCGGCACCGGCCACGACATGAGAGAAGGCGATGATCCGGCCGACGCGCACGGGATCCCTGCCGCGGAACTCGGCAACATACTTGGTCGCCGTCAGGCCGACCCCGAACCCCGCGAACACCTGGAGCATGCCAACCGTGTTCTGGATGATGCCGAGGCGGCCGAACATCTCCCTGCCAAGCAGGCGGGCCACGAGCATCGATCCCGCCAGCGCGAGGACACGGGACGCCACAGACCCCGCCGCTGCCCAGAGAGCGCCTCGCACGAGCCGCTGAGCCAGCGAGGAACGGCGGACTTGAGCGCAAAGGGCGTTCAACCGCGAAACGAACGAACAGCATCCGTTCATGAGGGTGGGGGGCTCTGCACAAGGTGACGGAGGCATGCCTTCACAATCCGCCCGGCGGCATGACCGTCGCCGTACGGGTTATGAGCCCGGGCCATGCGCGCATAGAGCCTGGGATCGTTGAGGAGCGCGGCGGTCTCCCGCACGATGGTTTCGCAGTCCGTGCCCACAAGCCGGGCAGTCCCGGCTTCCAGGGCTTCCGGCCGTTCCGTCAGGCGCCGCAGGACCAGTACAGGTTTGCCAAGACTGGGGGCTTCTTCCTGAATCCCACCGGAATCCGTCAGAATCAGGTAGGCCCGCTCCATGAGCGCCACGAAACCGAGATAGGGAAGCGGATCGATTAGATGGATGTTGACGTGTCCCGAGAGAATGTCGAAAACGGGCCGGCGGACCGAGGGGTTCAGATGGACCGGATAGACGAACTGAACGTTGGGGAAAAGGCGCGCCAAGTCCACTATGGCCCGGCAGAGTGACCTGAATTCCTCCCCGAAGCTCTCGCGGCGATGCGCCGTAATTACAACGGTTCGCGTCGTTGCCGGCCAAGAGACGCCCGGTACGCTGACGCCGCCCGCGTTGGCCCTTGCGATGAGGAGCGCATCGATCACCGTGTTTCCCGTGACGAGGATGCAGCAAGGATCGACGCCCTCCCGCAGCAAATTCTGCCGGCTCCGCTCCGTCGCCGCAAAGTGCAGCGTCGCCAGATGGGAAATCAACACGCGATTGGCCTCCTCCGGCCACGGCGCCGACAGGTTGTGCGTGCGCATCCCGGCTTCCACGTGTCCTACCGGAACACGGTTGTAGAAGGCCGCTAGGGCGGCGCAAAAGGCGCTTGTGGTGTCGCCCTGAACCAGAACGAGGTCCGGTCTGTCCCGAACGAGATACGCATCCAGAAGGTCGATCATCCGGGACGTGACTTCCGACGGCCGCTGGTCGGGCAGCATGACGTTGAGGTCCGCGTGCGGGATCAGACCGAAGACATCGAGAACGGAGTCCAGCAACTGGCGATGTTGTGCCGTCACGCACACGCGGCACTCCACGGCCGTTTCCCGCCGGAAGGCCAAGATGACGGGGGCCAGCTTGATCGCTTCTGGCCTGGTGCCAAAGATGACAGAAACCCTATGCTTCATCGTCAGACGGATGTCCCGATGGAATTCGGCCCCATGGGACCGATCGTCGGCCAACAGACGACAGCCGTGCTCAAGCCATCGGCAACGGCAAGGTATTCAGCGGGACTTGTGAACACAGCCTCTGATGCGTTTGACCTGGCCACGGCCCATGCCTTTGACTTCGCAACCCAGTTCAGCTCACCGTGCGCTTGCCGGCGGCGCGGTCGCGGATCTGCTGCTCGATCCAGGCATAGGTGGGCTTGAGGCCTTCCTTCAGCGGCGTGCCCGGCTCCCAGCCCAGGATGCGCTTGATCATGGTGTTGTCGCTGTTGCGGCCGGCCACGCCGCGCGGCGCGTCAAGGTCATACTCGCGCCGCAGCTTCACGCCGCCGATCTCCTCAACGTAGCTGACAAGATCGTTGATCGACACCAGCTCGCTGGTGCCCAGGTTGATCGGCGTGGCGACGAGGTCCTCGCAATGCATGATCTGGTCAACGCCGTCCACGCAGTCGTCAATGTACATGAAACTGCGCGTCTGATGGCCGTCGCCCCAGATCTCGATCGTATCGTCCCCGTCCCGCTTGGCCATGATGACCTTGCGGCAGATCGCCGCCGGCGCCTTCTCCCGGCCGCCGTCCCAGGTGCCGTGCGGGCCGTACACGTTGTGGAAACGCGGGATGAAGGTCTTCAGGCCGCGCTCGTGCCAGTACTCCTGGCAGAACATTTCGGAAATCAGCTTCTCCCACCCGTAGCCGCGCTCGGCCATGGCCGGGTAGGCGTCGGATTCCTTCAGCGCGCGCACTTTCGGGTCCTGCTGCAGATCCGTGTTGTAGGCGCAGGCCGACGACGCGAAGAAGTAACGCTCCGCCCCCGCCCGCCAGGCCGCCTCGATCATGTGCGTGTTGATCAGCACGCTGCGCAGGCATTCCACCCGAAAGCGCTCGATGAAGCCCATGCCGCCCATGTCCGCGGCCAGGTTGTAGACCTCCGCGGCGCCTTCGCAGGCGCGCACGCAGTTCGCCCGCTCGCTGAGGTCCATGCACAGGCTCTCCACGCCCGGCACGCGCTGGTACCACTCGGCCAGCGGCTTCTTGTCGATGGCGCGGATGCGCGCGAAGCCCTGCGCGCGAAAGCGCCGCGTCAGCGCCCCGGCGATGAAGCCGCCGGCGCCGGCGATCACAATCAGGCTGTCTTTGTTCAGAACGTCAACGGCTCGGGGGTTTGTGCTCATCGTTTTGCCTCGTTTGTGCGGAACGTGTCACTCGCGCGATGGTCTGCCGTCCGGGATCAGCGCTTCTTCCGCACGCTTTCCTTGATGCGCTGGATGTGGCCGCGGCCCATGCCCTTGACCTCGCAGCCCAGCTCGAAGTAGCGGCGGATGCGCGCGTCGTCCAGGATGCAGAAACAGTCTATGACGGCGCAGGGCTTGCCCACGGCCTTGACCACGCGCTCCGGGTCGAGCTCCAGATACGGGGCGTGCCGCACCGCCAGGATCAGCGCGTCGGCGCCGCGCATGGCCTTCCACATGTCCGGCTCGACGCGCAGGTCCGTGAGCTTGTCCTGCCGCTCGAAGAACCGCGCCCAGCTGTAGCCCGGCGCCGGATACGTGTCCTGGCTCTCCAGCTCCCACCAGTGCTCCACGTAGGGGTCGTGCACGCGCATGTCCGCGCCCATCTCGGTGAGCTTGCGCACGACCAGCTCCGACCCGCTGTAGCGCGTGTCGCCCACGTCCTCGCGGTACGCCGCGCCCAGCACCAGCACGTCCGCCGCCGCGACGGGACGGCCCATGTTGCGCAGCGCGTCGCGCGTAAGCTGCGCCACGTGCAGCCCGCGCGTGTCGTTGACGTCGATCGCCAGCGGCGTGATGCGGAAGATGTCGTCCTCGAAGCCCATGATGTGCTTGTAGGCCCATACCCCCAGCCCGCCGTCCTTGGGCAGGCAGTACCCGCCGATGCCGGGGCCCGGGAAGATCATGTTGGAGTGCGTGGGACGCACCTTCACCGCCTCGATGACCTTCTTCAGGTCCACGCCGTTGCGCTCCGCGAAGAGCGACCACTCGTCCAGAAAGGCCAGCATCGTGGCCCGGAAGCTGTTCTCGACGATCTTGGCGGTCTCGGACTCGATCGGCCGGTCCAGCACCGTCAGCGGGTACTTCTCGGTGTTGAGCACGTCTTGCAGGAAGCGCACGACCTTCTTGCGGGCCTTCTCGTTCACGCCGCTGCACACGCGCCAGAAGTCGCGGATCGAGGCCACGTAGTTGCGGCCGGGCATCACGCGCTCGTAGCTGTGCGCCAGAAGCGGAGCGGCCTTGATGCCGCGCTTCTCGAACTCCTTTTTCATGATGGGATACGCCACCTGCTCGGTCGTGCCCGGCGCCACCGTGGTCTCGATCAGCACCAGGGCCTGCGGCCGGATCTTGGAGGCGATCACGCCCAGCGACGCCTCCAGGGCCGCCATGTCGGCCGCGCCCGTGCGGCAGTCGCCCAGGGACGCCTTGAGGTAGTCGCACTGCACGTCCACCACCACGACGTCGGCCAGGGCCAGCGCGTCGTAGGTGTAGGTGGCGACCAGGGTCTTCTTCTCGCGCACGCAGCGCGCGATCATCGCGTCCACCTCGGGATCCTCGGACTTGACCGGCGCCAGGCCGCGGTTGAGCAGCGGTATCTTCCAGAAGCTGCGCGTGCTCGGCCGCTGCATGCCGATCACGAACTTCGTGGGCCGCCCCTTCCTGTCCGTCGCGTCGGCCACCACCGCCGCCATGACCGCGCCGACGAAGCCCACGCCGACCACGACCACGATCTGGCGCCCGAGCTTGCGCTGCTCGTCGGCCAGCGCTTTCAGCCGCTCGAACTCCGCCGCGTAGTCCTTCTCCGCCGGAATCGCGAACTTCTCGCCGGCAGGGCTGATGGAATACTGCTTTTTCGCCATGGACG
>Ga0194113_10008321_pt1 | contig 12766 bp, 6 predicted proteins | sample TA2MahC200mmetaG_FD_146193 | JGI IMG/M metagenome (GOLD analysis project Ga0194113, IMG submission 146193) | Freshwater microbial communities from Lake Tanganyika, Tanzania - TA2015017 Mahale Deep Cast 200m | ecosystem: Environmental > Aquatic > Freshwater > Lake | place: Tanzania: Lake...
CGATCAAGCGTCGCAGCAGCAACTCGGAGACTTGACCCTTGAATCGAATCTTGCCATCGAATTCGACGACCGGAACCTCGGTATCGAATCGTCTCTGCAAGTCGGGATCGGCATCGATGTCGATGTCCTGGATTGGTGGCAAGCAAGTCGAAAATCTTTGCAACAGTTCGATCGACTCATCGCAGAGATGACAACCATTGCGTGAGTAGACGATCAACGAACGGAACCTGCGGCCCGGCTGAGTTGGTTTCCATAAAGTGCCGTGCCGCTCGTCGGTCGTCGTCGGACCATTCGTCATTACAAACAAACCAAATGCCGCGACCCCGAGTGCCACCAGCAAACACAACGCCCGTTGATTGTGCCAGAATGGCGGCATCGCAAACGGCAATCCGGAAGAATTGTCCCACGCGGCCATCGCCAGGATGCCGAATCCTGTTGCGAACAACAGCGTGCCAAGTTGAGCTTGTCGGGGCGTGAAACGGTGCGACGGCAAAGCTGCGGCTCCTGCATTCCAAGCGACTACTTTGCGAGAGCCATTCGTTCCCGCACAATGTTTTCCAAGCGATCGACCACCGCATCGGGGGTAAGGCCAGACGTGTCGACCCGGATCGCATCCTCGGCAGCTCGGAGCGGATCAATCACGCGAGTCTTGTCACGGGCATCCCGCTCGCGAATCTGTGTCAGAATGTCGTCCAGCGGCACAGTCTGTTCGTGGAGTTCGTGCAATTCCCGCTGTCGGCGAACGGCTCGCTCTTCGGCGTTCGCTGTGACGTAAAACTTGCATTCGGCGTTGGGAAAGACGGCCGTCCCTTGATCGCGACCTTCGGTGACAACGTTGCGACCGCTGGCGAACTCACGTTGTCGAGCAGCCAATTCGCGGCGCACGGCCGGGTTCGAGGCCACGATCGAGCTGCCGCGAGAGACATCCGGGTGACGAATCTCGGCGGTCACATCACGAGCATGGACGAAGACATGCTGCTGCTCCAATCGGAGAGGCATCTCGTGGGCACACGCGGCGACGGCGGATTCGTCATTTAGGTCGATCGACCGTTGCAGGCACTGCCACGCCACCGCACGGTACATCGCTCCGGTGTCGAGAAAATCAAACTGCAACCGCTGCGCGAGTCCGCGAGCAGCAGTGCTCTTTCCCGATCCAGCGGGGCCGTCGATAGTCACAATCATGAGTTGACTGCAAGTTAGGGGTCAGGGGTTGGGACAGGCGGCTCAGAGGGAACACTTGGCGGATCAAATCGCAACTCGAGGTCGGAGATTTCGAAGGGGGACAACTCCATCCGCACGATGTCACCGTCGATTCTCGGGTGACCGGTCGTGCGGCCGGTGAAGTCACGCAGTCGAACCGACAGCGGCGTGCGGAAACATCGCATTGCAACACTTTGCCGCCGCCCTTCGGTCTCTTGCAAGCGCACCGCATAACCGCTGCCGACTGGTTTCGAGATCGAATCAGCGACTTCCCAGGCCGCGGTGTCACTGCGAGGCTCGTCCATCAGATCGGTCAGTCGAGAGAGCTGCACGTTCGGCGCGTCAACATGCAGGAACCAGCCGGTGGTGCCGCAGCGTGGCGGACCAATCTCGGTCGGAATCACGACGGCGGGCGTCATCGCGTCGATGGCCGCTTGCAGCGGATACGGCTGCTCGAACGCGACCGAGAAGCGGAACCGCCGTCGAGTTTCTCCTTCGACGATCAGCAGCGAATCGCACATCCGCCTCCCGATCTTGCGATGAAACGGCAAGCCGTGAGTGATGATCGTCGTCCGTGTGTCGTCGTCGGCGATCTCGATGTAGTGCGGGCTCTCGAATCGGTCCTGACCAACCGGTTGAGCCGTCCCTAAAACGGATCGAGTCAATGCGGCGGTGCTGTCCAGCCACGCCCAACGGACGCCGAAGTAGTTTGTCCACGGCTCACCGTCGGGCATCTTGACTGAGTCGAATTCGCTGTCGATCTCCAGCACTCTGCGGCCTCGCCACAGGCGGAATGTTTGTTGAAATGTCGCCAACACCGCGTTGGTTTTCTGGTCGAAGATTTCGCCGGTGGTCCGCACTTCACCCAACCAGGGGCCGCGGCTGACGACTTCGACGCCGTGGCAGCGAGAATCTGAATAGAAGGACTTCTCCTCGAATTCGCGATCGTCTTCGGTGACCGTAATGACTCGCTCACGCGGAAATCGAAACGCTAATTGCTGGCTGAGCCGATTCGGCTTGCGGCCGTACTCCTTCAGCCGTTGGATGCCGCCAGTCTTTGGGCTGATGTGAACTTCAAAGAATTCGTTGCGCAGCATGTGGTTTTCAACAAGCGGCGTCCTGAGATTCTCTTCAGTTGAAGACTTCGCGGCACGACCACCACTCGACGTCGGCAACCAGACGAATCCGCAACCCGGGATTTCAATCAGCGTCTGTCGAGTCGACTCACTCTGGAACACGCCTTTCACCGCGCCGCCATGTTCCGGCAAGGGAACATCGCCGGGCCAAGTGATGGGCACGCGCCGTGTGAACGACAAGGGATTGACGATCAACAGGCCAGGCGTTTTGTCGATCGTGCCGTGCAAAATGGTTTGAGCCAGCTCACGCTGACCAGCCTCGGCAAGTTTGGCAAGAGCGATCTCATGGGGCAGGTTTTCAACTTGCCTGTCGGTGATTTTCACGCCGTCTGACACGGGCAGGTTGGAGTCCTGCCCCACATTGAGACTAACCTCGTCCACGAGTCGTTCCGCGTCCGGGCAATCGATCTCGTGCAACCGTCGACCGCGCAGGACCGCCGCCATGCTGCGGAGCCACGACGCGGAATCGAAGCGTTGCCGGCAGTCGAAATGATTTCCGTAGCGGCTGATTGGATCGATCTCGCGTGCGGCAACGCTGCGAGTCAGGAAGGGAGCCAGGTACTCGCCTGCTTCGTAGCGCGAGTGCCGCATCGGCGCGTCGGTGCGTTCGAAGAACTCGCGAAATGTCGCGAAGCGGCCGATCACGGGCGAGTACTTCGCGCCCCGCAGCAAGTCCGCAAAGAACGGACTGCGCACGTCAGGCCAGCGTGCGACGATCAAGCCAGCTCCTTGATCTTGATTCATTGACTCGGCCAGCCGCTGTGGCAAACGCAAGTAACTGGTCGCGCTGTCGGCCGCCAGCGGCAATCTCGAGATCGCATCAATCGTCATGTTGTCACAACCCTCCCAGCGGAGCTTGCTGTTTTCGGCATCCGGATAGATGCCGTCGTCGAGCAAGAAGTGACACGCCGCCGAATAACCGAACTTCGTGAGAATCTGCGGCAGCAGCGAATGCAGCCCAAATCGTCGCCTTGCCCAGGTAGTCGGCTCTTTTCGAAAGAGTCGTTGGTAAGTCGCTCGACCGCGACGGATGTCGTACAGCATGGATTCGAGCGGCAGCAACGGAGACGGTGTCTCGGACCACTCGCCGCCGAGGATTTCAACCAGCTCACGCTGCACAGCCTCGCGCAGCAATTTGGCGATCTCCGGCTTGTCGCGCGTGATCTCGTCGGCGTCGCGAGCTGTCATCAAGAAACTGAGTGGCTTGCTGCCGGTCACCAACGGAATCAGTTTGTCATCGACCATGTTCGGAACGAGCAGGCACATGTCGAGCAAGTATGCATCGGTGGGATAGAACCGCTCGCGAGCTTCATGCAGCGCCTCGAAGCAGTTCGCGAGTCGTTGCTTCACGTCGTCCAGGCGTCCGGCGACCAAGGATTCGGCCGCTTCGACCGCCTCGCGCCGCAGACGCATCTCGTCGATCTCGCCGAAGTAGTGCATTTGCCGAGACAATAACTCCACCAGCAAGTGCGTCGTTCCCAGTGCCAGGAAATCGGCGACGAGGTCCGGATCGAGTTGTTCCGGCGAGCTGACAACCTCTCCGGGTCGCGTTTCGCGGGGAGTCTCACCGACCACTTCCGTCGTGCCACCGTCTGCCGAATGTTGCGGAGGGATCCAGTCGCGAGCGGCCGCCAAAACCTCAGCCAGGAGTTCGTCCCGCTTGTGAATTCCGGAAATGACGAACGAACCGGCATCCCGCTGACGACCGATCCAATCGGACTCCAAACGGTCATCGCAGGCCGTCGGAACGAGAATCAGTCGACCTGCGGAGGGTTCCGGGGGGCTGTCCGCCCGGTGCCAGCCGGGAAGCGATCGGGTCTGAGCCAGCAGCCACGGATGCCACGCCACCGCAAAGGCATTGAGGATGCCTTCAGCCGGTTTTTCCCCCAAATCCGTGGGAAAATCCTCCAAGCTGTGACAGGGGATCAGGATGACAACGTCGTTTAGCATGAGAGTTTGCGGTCAGTCGCGGGGCAGGTATTCAGACGGCCTGATTCGGGACGGTAAGATCGAGAACCTAGCCCACGATCAAAGAGATGTTAAACGGTCGACAGGGACGAGAGGGAGTGAGTGGTGGGCAAAGTTGATGAGGGTCGTTTTTCAAATTCTTGGGAACCGTACGAGAAAGGTCCGTGTCTGACGGCTGTGCGCGGAACACCTGTCGGCACAACGTTCTTGGTTGACGGCTCGAAAAAGCCTTTGATAGTCTGCCCCGGATTGGAATCCATGTGTCAAACTGAGGTTTAGGAAGCGCTGGTCCGCGCGGAACTCGAATTCATTTCAAGACTTCGTGGCAAATCGCTCACGCCACGCCACGATCGAAACCATATAGCGATTCAGGGTGACTTCCATGGCGGAAAATCAGTCCGTTTGGGGAATTGATATTGGTCAGGCTGGCCTCAAGGCAATGCGGCTACGCTACGCCGAGGCCGCCAATCAGGTCATTGCCGTCGCGTTTGATTACATCCCGCACGCCAAGATCCTGAGCCAGCCCGACGCAGTGCCCGATGAATTGATTCAGACGGCCATCAGTACCTTCCTCTCTCGCAACGAGACCAAGGGGGACTTGATCGCGATCAGTGTTCCTGGCCAGTCGGCTCTGACGCGATTCATTCAGCTTCCTCCTGTTGAGTCGAGCCGGGTGGACGAGATTGTCAGCTACGAAGCTAAACAGCAGATCCCGTTCGCTCTGGAAGACGTGATTTGGGACTACCAGACACTCGGCGGCGGCATCGAAGAAAGCGGCTTCATGCTGGGTGCCGAAGTCGGCCTGTTCGCGATGAAAAAGGAAGGCATCGACTCCGCGATCAAGCCGTACGTGAACAACAAAATGGAAGTCGAGTTAGTGCAGATCGCGCCGCTCGCGATGCACAACTTCCTCTGTTTTGACCAGCTTGGTTTGCGTCCCGGTCAGGATCTTACGGACGATGGCGAATACATGATCGTGCTCGACATGGGCACCGACAACACGACGCTCCTGGTCACTAACGGGAACAAAATTTGGACCCGCAACGTGCCGATTGGGGGCAACCACTTCACTCGCGCTTTGACGAAAGAAATGAAGCTGACTTTCGCCAAGGCTGAGCACCTCAAGTGCAACGCGACGAAAGCTCCCGATCCGCGAGCCGTCTTCCAGGCCCTGCGGCCCGTGTTCAATGATTACGTCTCGGAAATACAACGTTCGATTGGCTATTTTTCCAGCGTCAATCGTGACGCGAAAATCACGAAGATTGTCGGAGCCGGTAACGGCTTCAAGCTCGCGGGTTTGCAGAAATTCTTGCAACAGAACCTGCAATTCGAAGTCGAACGACTGGACAACTTCCAGGCTTTGGTCGGCGACACCGTGCTCAGTGCTCCGTTGTTTCAGGAAAACGTGCTCAGCTTCGTGGTGCCGTATGGCCTGGCTCTGCAAGCACTGAAACTCACCCGCATTCACACGACGTTGCTGCCGACCGAGATCGCAACTGCTCGCAAGATCCGCCGTAAGAAGCCGTGGGCTGTAGCGACCGCCGCCAGCTTGCTCTTGGGTTTGGCGATGTCCACGGCAGGCTACAGCAACGTGGCCAATTCGGTCAGCGAGGCCAAATTTGGAGACGTCGAGAAAAAGGTCGCCGCCCTCAAGGACCTTGAAGGCGGCCACCAGAAGAAGTTCGGGGATGCCAAGACCGCGTTCGAGAAAGCCAAGGCGGACGGTGAAAAACTGGTGACGGCCATCGACACGCGTGAAATGTGGCTGGAACTTTATCGCGCGATCAACGAATGCCTGCCGCGTGATACAGGAAACGAACAGGACATCGACGATGTCTGGCTCAAGAACCGGGTGAATATCAAAAGCGTTACGGCAAAGAAGAGCGCTGATGTCTCAAAGTGGTTTACGGACACCCAGACGAAAGGTGGTGCCGTCTACCTCTCGATGTTGAAGCAGGACCAAGAGAAACCGCCGCCGAGTCAACCTGGGTATATTTTCACGCTTTCGGGCGAGCATTTTCGTAACGACCCCAACGATGAAACGAAACAACGCCAAGCCTATGTCAAGAATCACGTCCTGAGCAATTTTCAGAAGTTTGAAGTCCAGCAGCCAGGTACGCCGCAGCCGGTTCCCGTCCGAAAGCTGGGGATCACACATGCGGTTTTCAGGTCCGATAGCGCCAAGCCATACAACTATTATCCGAAGGGTAAGAAGAAAGGTGTGGCAGCAAGCAAGGTCGGCGGCGCAGGGGGATTCGGACAGTTAGGTGGTCGTCCCAAGATCGGCGGAGCTCCGTCGTCGCCAGCCGCATTGGGTGGGGGCGATGGGCAGGCCAAAGAAACTGAAGAACTGAAGGTGATCGATCGGACTGAATTCACGATTCAATTCATTTGGATTCCGACAGTTGTCACCCAACGCCCCGAGATCGATCCGCTGAAGGCAGTAGCTACCGAGGCAGCAGTTCAGGCGGATGGCACCAACAACGGTGCGCCTGTAAATCCGTTGACTCCGGACGCACAATCGAACCCAACGACTCTACCGACAACTGCTCCCGCGACGACGGCTCCATCTGCCCCTGGGAACTAGACCCTTCCAGAATTTGACCGACGAGATCACTGTCCGAATGATTCAGCCAAATCGAGGTTGCCATGGATAAGCTCAAGCAGATTCTCGCTCAGAAGTTTTGGATTATTCTGTTTCCGCTCGTCTTGATCATGCCACTGGTCGGGTACTTCATGGCCAAAGGAAAGCTTGCCGCCGCGATCGACGAACGTTGGAAGAAACTGGATGGTGCGTTCACCGGTATTCCGCAAGGAACGGGAGTCCCCAATGACTCCTGGACCCAGCGGTTGAACGTCATCAATGAACAGCAAGTTCAGCACAACACGCGTGCGAATCACGAACTGTGGTTGAAGCAGAAGGAGCGCATGACCTGGCCAAAGGAAATCGCTCCGATTATGGCCAAGGCTGGATACTTTCAGAACCTCACCGAAGAGCAGAAAGGTGATCAGCTCCTCTACAAGTATCCACAGAGCTATCGATCGCAGATTCGTGCTCTTTGGGAGATCGTCGATCCGCTCGACGACGGCACCAATCTTCGTGACTCGGATAAGCGTCGCAAGGTCGCGTTCGCGATGGCGGATCTGCACCAGTCGGCCAAGATGGGTACGGAGGATTATGAGCCGTCGTTCGTGGAGATCTGGAATGCTCAAGAAGACATTTGGCTGCAAACGGAATTGCTCCACGCGATCCGGCGAATGAACGCAAACGGGATTTCGCAAGGGGATGCCTTCATCAAACAAGTGGTCAAAATCCAATTGTTCGGCGGCACGAAGGTCACTGGCGATGAGGCCGCAACGACATCCGGCGGAACGGCGAGTGGCGCTGGCGGTGACATGGCCGGTGGAATGATGGCGGGTGGAATGATGGCAGGTGGGGGGGGATTTGGAGGCGCTGTCGGTACGCAAAGGACGGACTCCAGCGCGTCCTCCGCTGACATCAACTTGGGAGAAGAGTTCGTCGTTTCACCGGAAGGTGGGGCAGGCACGAGATCATCTGACATGGGCGCCTTCAGTTCGAACCCGGCTGGTTCCGCTGATGCCAACGCAAGTGGTGGTGACGAAGGGGGGACGCCAGATGGAAAACGCTACATCGACTTCGTTGAAAATCAGCCGTACAAGCGACGAGGCTTCTACATCAAGATGGTCATGGACCATCGCAAAGTGCCCGACCTGCTCGCGGAACTGATGAACTCGCAGTTCCCGGTCGAAATCATCCGTGTGCATCAGGTGATGTATTCGGATTCGGGAAACACCTCTGGCGGTACCGGAGGTCTCATGACAGGTGGTGCTGCGGGAGGCTTCGGAGGTGGGTTCAAGCCAAGCTCGAGTGCCGATGCCGCTGGTGCTTCAACTCTCGCCTCGAAGGGTTTTGGCGAAAGCGATGGATCAGGATCGGGCTTAGCAACAGCAAGATCGGGAGCAGGATTGGGAGCAGGATCGGGAGCGGGATTAGGAGCAGGATTAGGAGCAGGATCGGGAGCAGGCGGATCAGGTTCCGCGGCGGCGATGGCAGATCCGAATTTGGCTCATGTGGCGATCCTGGGACTTTGGACATTGTATTTACCGCCGACTGCGGTACCCGATGCCGCCGGACAAGTCGCTCCAGCAACTCCAGCACCGGGGTTGGCAGGGACTTCGGAAAATCTGACGCCGTCCTCGAAAACAACGGCTGAGACCGCCACGACAGACCCAAAGCCGACAGCCACCGAATCAACGGAAGGTGCGGGAGACGAAGCCAAGAAACCGGACGACCCCGATGCACCTAAATCAGAACCTGCCAAATCGGAAAAGGCCGACTCTGATTCGGACAAACCTCAAGCCGAGAAAACTCCACCGAAGACCGAGACACCCGACAATTCGGAATCCGAGAGCAAGTAATATCCGTCCCACTCACGTTCCCTCTTCGATCACAGTCCTTCGTTCTCAGAAATCGTTCCGGCCAGTCACTCATTGGTTGCAACGGAAAGAGAGTCAGTCATGAAAAACCTTTTGGCAAAAATCAAAGGTGTGAACTACAAGCAAGTCCTGATTGAGCACGGTGAAAAGTTGGTTTTGGGGCTGATTGGCTTGTTTGTCATGATCTGTTTGGGGGGCACGAGTTGGAGTCGCTACGACAAGCTTCCCAAGGAATTCCAGGACAAAGTCGAGGCTGGCGAACGGAACATTCAGAACTCGACTTTTACTCTGGAGGAGCAGAACAAATATAAACCACTGGAAATCATGCAGGCGGTGCAGACGCTTCAATCGCCGTTGGAGTCCGGACGCTACCAGTATTCGACCGACTGGTTTTGGCCCATGTACCCCACGACGATCAAGATCAGCGAACCGAAATGGCTCGCACCAATTCAGCCGATCGCGGATTTTGGAAAAGCAGTGATTGTCGAGGTACCGTCTCAGGAACAATCGCAAACAGCGGTGGCGACCGCGATCGAGGGATCCGAGGCTGCTAAGAAACTCGCCGCAGACGACGACGATGAGTTCGCTGTCAAGAGAACCGCGAATGATACGACGGCGCGGGGCGGAGCCGGTGCTGGCGCTGGTGATGTTGCTACGGCCAAAGACGATGCTGGAATTGTTGGTTCCACAACTACCGCGAGTTCGTACAGGAACATGGCGGGTGGTGGGATCGCTGGCATGAGCTCCATGATGGGCAAGTCGGCGCAGAATACTTCCACGGTGGCTTCTCGTGGCAATCGATTCATTTCTGTCCGTGCCATTTTCCCCCTGGATAACCAGTTGGACGAGTTGGTAAAGGCGATGCACGAGCAGAAGCAACAAGCGGCAGGACGCATAGAATTCTTGGATTTTGAAGTGGAGCGACAAGTGGCCCAAGCCGGTGAGAAGACCTGGTCTGGTCCTTGGGAAAAGGTGGATTTGCAGGCTACGCTCGATCTGTTGGACCGCATCGAATTCGATACGGACGTGGTGGACCCTGTGTACACCGACCACGTTTTTACGATGCCGTTGCCACGACGTGTGGTCGGAAAATGGAACAAATGGGCCTCGCATCCGCTCGTCAAAACACTGACCGATGCGCAAGCGGAACTTCAAGCTCAGTTAAATGAACGGTTAGTGGAAGAGGCCGCAAAGAAAAAGATGGAAGACAAAACTGCCAAGAAAGGCTTTGCCACGAAAATTCACGATGTCCGCGGGCTGCGTAGTCAGTTTTCAAGCCAGATGCCCGGGATGACTGGCGATTTGTCCAACCAGATGAAGCAACCAGGCGGCATGCAGTCCTTCAATCCAAGTTTCGCCAGTGCTGGTGGCATGCAAGAATTGGGTGGTGCAATGAATAGCCTCACCGAACAAATGGATCGGACAGGAAACGGTCGGATGTCGAAGTATCTGCTGTTTCGTTATTTCGATTTTCAAGTCACTCCCGGCAATGCGTATCGGTATCGCGTGCGATTAACGCTGCTCAACCCCAACTTCAAACGCGCCGTTGAGGAATTGGTGGACGAGTCGATCGCAGCCGGAGAAATTCGTGTCACACCTTGGAGCGAGCCGACTCCGCATGTGTTCGTGCCCGAAGAGCAACGGATCTTTCTGGCAAAGGCGGAGAAATCGCGATCCTCCGATACGGGGTTGCCCAGTGCGAATATCGATGTGTATCAGTGGTTCGCGGAAGCGGGCACCACAATCGCCGCAAAGGTTGAGAAACTGCAGCTCGGGCAGTTTATCGGTGGACGGTGTCCGAAGACCGAAGTTTACCGTCCGGCGAATGACACCTTGAAAGAGGAAGAAGTTCCAGTCTTCACTGGCAACCTGTTGGCGGATGTCGCGGCGGCTCCAACGACAGTGGGGTTTGATCCTGCTGAACACGCTGACTTGAAATTGGACGAAAAGAAATTGAAGCAATTAACGGCTGCCGATAAAGCGTTGATCGTAGATCGGTACGGCCAATTAGCGATCCTTGACACCAAAATTGCGACAGAAGAGCGCAACGCCGCGGAAGGAATCGTTGAGAATGAACGTCGTGGTATTCGTGCTCGGCTCAAGGAACGTCCAGCCGAGGACACAGCTGGCGGTGATATGAAAAGTCTCATGGGATTTGGCGACTCAAGTGGGATGACGGGGAGTGGTGGAATGATGATGATGTCTGGCATGGGTGGTGGTAATTCGCTGAAAAAAGATAAGAAGCCTGCTGCGGCGAAAAAAACTCCGACTAAAGGCAAAACGAACCCGAAGTCGGGGCCGGGAAGTGGTTCCTGAAATCGACCGTCCGCCAATGGAGCTGGAACTCACGGATGAGTGTTTCGCCGCGATTCTTGGGTATCGATCCGGGCTTGAACCGGACGGGTTACGCTCTGTTGACACGATCCTTGCGCGGACCGGTGTTGCTTGAAGGAGGAGTGATTCGTTCTACACGCGGGCTTTCGCTGGCCGAGCGTGTGCATGAAATTGCTTCGGGATTGTGTGAGGTGCTGGATGAATTCCAGCCGTGCGTGCTGGCAATTGAGCAAGTCTTCTCGTTGGTCAAGAATCCGAAATCAGCGCTGCTGATGGCTCACGCCCGGGGTGCGATCTTGTCGGCCGCCGTTGAACACGGAATCCCCGTTGTGCATTACACCCCAACGCAGATCAAGCGATTGCTCACCGGCAGCGGCAAGGCGAGCAAAGATCAGATTCAACGAGCTATCAAATCAGAACTCGGCCTGGATCAACTGCTGGAGCCAAATGACGTGGCGGATGCGTTTGCGGTCGTGCTGTGCCATTACTACAGCTCTCGGATCGCCGCCTGATTCCGTGCCGCCAGTGCAGGCCGTTGCTGGGCTTGATATCCTGCGAACGAAGAGGGTGTCGATTCGAGAATCAACGGTGAACCATGTCACCCTCTTAGGCTTTGGACTGCAGTCATGCCCACTCAACGAGTGATTCTGTCACTGGTCGCGCTGCTCCTCTCCGGCACGGTGCTGGCTTGGTGCCTGCTGGCCCCGCCCCTCACTGCCGAGCCAGCCAAGCAGGCAACTGAGGCCGCGAAAGAACCGCGTCCCGCGCCATCAGGCATGCAGTGGATTCCCAACGGCAAATTCCTGATGGGAAGCCGTGACGGCAAAGAAGACGAAAAGCCTGTCCATGAAATCGAACTCTCCGGATTCTGGATGGACACCACCGAAGTCACCAATGCCGAGTTTCAACGATTTACCGATGCAACCGGCTATGTCACGATCGCAGAGCGAACTCCAAAGCGTGAAGACTTTGCCGGACTCACGGACATCAGTCTCATTAGAGAAGAAGACCTTGTGCCCGGCTCGATATGTTTCAACCCCAAGTTCGACCGCGAACTGGTCAAACAGCTTCGGGACGCTCGTGGCGAACCCAATTGGCCCTACGCGGTGTGGATGCTGCAGAAGGGAGCAAACTGGCGGCATCCGCATGGACCAGAATCAGGCCTCGTCGACAAGCAGAATCATCCAGTCGTTCATATCGCTTGGCCCGATGCCGTGGCATACTGCGAGTGGGCTGGCAAACGTCTGCCAACCGAAGCGGAATTCGAGTACGCCTCGCGCGGCGGCTTGCAACAGCGTGAATATCCCTGGGGAGACAAGCTGCAAGATGGCGATCAGTGGCCGCTCAACATCTGGCAGGGTGAGTTTCCTGAAGAGCACAACGTCCGTGACGGATTTGAACTCACTGCTCCAGTAAAGACGTTTCGTCCGAACCGCTACGGCTTGTTCGACATGTCCGGCAATGTTTGGGAATGGTGTGCCGACTGGTATCAGCCAAAATACTACTCAGAGAGCCCTCGTCGGGATCCGCTTGGACCGCGAGACAGTTTCGATCCCAACGAACCGGGGCTACCCAAGCGAGTGCAGCGTGGCGGTTCGTTCATGTGTAACGCGAATTATTGTCTCGGCTACCGCTGCGCTGCCCGGATGAAGGGTGAGCCCACCTCCGGA
>Ga0194113_10008326_pt1 | contig 12761 bp, 9 predicted proteins | sample TA2MahC200mmetaG_FD_146193 | JGI IMG/M metagenome (GOLD analysis project Ga0194113, IMG submission 146193) | Freshwater microbial communities from Lake Tanganyika, Tanzania - TA2015017 Mahale Deep Cast 200m | ecosystem: Environmental > Aquatic > Freshwater > Lake | place: Tanzania: Lake...
AAGATCATCCGAGCCCTTGTGTTGCCGATCCCTTGTAAACTCTATGTGTTGGCCGATAGCTGGTACTGGGCCAAAACCCTGGCTAATGCCTGTCGAAGGTGTGGCTACCATATGATTTCGCAACTCAAATCCAATTCGGTCCTCTGGATTGATGAGAAAAAGACCAGCGTCAAAAGCCTGTTGAATCTGACTTCTTCCTATCGAGAGGTTTCCCTGTTCGTGTATGGAAGGACCAAAACGCTTCGCATCGCAAGGTTCATGGGAGACATTAAGGGCCTGGGGAAAGTGGCCGTCGTGGTGGTGAAAGAGAAACGTAAGAAGCCGACTTATCTTGTCTGTACCAATATTCATTTGGCTGCCATCGATATCATCAAATACTACGCCAAACGCTGGAAGATCGAACAGATGATCAAAGATCTCAAACAACGGTTAGGGTTCGGAGATTATCAAGTTCGTGATCTTCAAGCCATCGAGCGTCATGTGGCGTTGGTCCTGTTGAGTTATTTTGTTTTAATCCTTCTCAAGATCCTTCAATGGTTAAAGGATAAAAAGAGGTGTCTCGATCTATCCATTCGGCGACTGGCCTTCCAGGTACGCAATAACATTTTACTTGAGAATATCAGCGTCACTCTAAACGCCATGAGAATCCGATTTAAACAAAGTATTCTCGATACTTACCTTGGACAATTATGGGCTTAAAAAAATGCAAGACTTTAGTAATTGTAGTGGAGGCCTGTTTCTGGGTCGTAGTATTGGCCCGGATATACTCCGATACCTCTCCCCCTAAAGAGGCTTCTTTTTTTACCCCCCTTAGTGTTCAGTTTTCAAAGAGCGTGGGTGATGAAATCGCCCCGATTTAAACGATGAGTTAGACAAAATTATTTTACTTTCTTAAGTACGCCCCCATGGCCAATGGTGTTCCTTGCGTCCTTCTCCTGACTCTTATCTTGTTCTCTATATGAAATTTCATCTAATAGTCTATTTGCCCTATTTACTGCTTTTTTAAATACATCACTTTTATCTTTAGAATAAAATTTCTCGTATATTTCAAGGCATTCAGAAGCATATAGTCTGGCTTTATTATAATTTTCTAGTTTAAGATAGGTTCCAGCAATTGCTTCCTTACGCACAGCTAATTCTCCCGTACTCTTACTTTCTTGAGCATATTCAAGTGCAGATAAAAAATATCTGAGTGCTTGATCGTAACGCCCTTTTTTGAAAGCTCTGCTTCCCTTTCCTAAATACCATGAACTCTTTAAAGATCCAAAAAGTGACATTATAGACCCGTTCCTACAAGGCATATTAAAAATTTCGTCCAGCACCAAGCCTTCTTTGCTGTCCGCTTCATCTCTCCACACTCGGCTATGTCAGCAAATCTCTTACAAAATTCATAATCAATTCTGCATCTTTCAGAAGTGTTTGACAAATCTGGTTCTGGCATTGGCACCGAAGGCACTTCGATAGTTTCGATCCATTTAGAAAGCATTACCGCAGTTGCGGCACTAGCTGCAAAAACAGCTCTTGTACAGGCGGGATTAGCTAAACAGGCCCCGATTGCTACAGCTACAGGAACCGCCAAACCCTTTGGATCGGTATATCGGATGGGGTTCCCTCGGACGTAAACGAATAAGTTGATCCCCCCCTCCAGCCCAATCGGATCGGGAGTGATATATCTTCCTGTTTGGGGGTTGTAATATCTGAAGTAATTGTAATGGAGTCCTGTTTCTGGGTCGTGATATTGGCCCGGATATACTCCGATACGTCTCCCCCTAAGAGGGCTTCTTTTTTTACCCCCTTTTGATTCGGTTTTCAAAGAGCGCAACTAGGGGACTTGGCCCCATTTTTCAAATGTCAGGGTCGGACCCTACTTGCCTTTATTTGCTAACCCTCACCCAAGAGATCTTTCACATATAATTTCACCGATGGATGTAAATGGTTTGCAAGGCATTTCAGATGACAGAAAAGACCCTGCGTCGCTTGAGCTTCCGGTGAGGCCAGATATTTCGCCGTAAGAGATAGACTGCATGGGTCTGGTCCAGCTTGCTTAATACTAAGACCACAGAAGCAGCATTGATATTGTTCGTGGGTTTGCATTGGTTCCTCCTCAGCGCCAACCATAGCGAGCTGCAAGCCTATCCATAGCATTCTTTCCGATATGTCTAAAGGTGGTTATAACTCCCTGCTCTCCTTCCACAACAACATTAAACTTGCCAGGACCAACTTCGAGAATTCTAACTATTGCACCATCTGCCTGTGTTAAAATGCGGCCGCCTTTTGTTGCCAGAATTTCAGCTTCACTTAAGACCCCACCTCTGGTAGCGGCTTCACCTGCAATTCTTGCTGCACCATGTTTGGTAGTTTGAATCGCAGTTGGCGCCGCGTTGACCTCACATACAGTCGCTCCCCGGACAGCTGTTGCTTCCCCAAGTGTCAATACGGTAAGCACCTGCTCTGCTACCATCCCAACAAAATATGCTCCAGCCCATCCATACTGTCTATTTTCAACTGCTGTCATACCTTGGTCAAATAGCCGTTGACCTGGGACCCACATCAAATACCAAGGGCTTTCAAATAATCCCGAGGGATCAATAAATCTGCTGGGATTATTGGCGGTATAGAGGAACGGATTTATCCCCCCCTCCAATCCAATTGGATCGGGGGTTATATACCTTCCGGTCTGTGGGTTGTAGTAGCGGAAGTAGTTGTAATGCAGTCCTGTTTCTGAGTCATAGTATTGGCCCGGATATACTTCGATACGTCTCCCCCTAAGAGAGCTTCTTTTTTATCCCCCTTGGCATTCGGTTTTCAAAGAACGGTTACGATGATCAACCTGCTCTTATCTGTCACTTGTCAGGGCCAAGCACTGTCTGCTCTAATTTGCCACAGTCAATGACTGCCCCCAATCCTCTCAATCTTTTAAAGGTACCATTCTACAATGTAAAAATATACATAATGATGAAAAACGGAATCATTAACGAAAGATACCATACTCTTATTCTGCGCTGATAGATCTGAAGGTACTTAACGTCGTCCTTATCAACATTCTTCTTCCAGCTCTTTCCGAACGGTAATTGGGACAGGATAATTACTTTTCGTGGATATTTGCCCTTTAAATTCTTATCAGGTTTTGCCTTGAACATCCATATAACTATTAATGTCTCGGCCACTAGCCAAACAGGGACGAAGAAATACAAAATTGCTTCCTTAACATTAAAGTTCATATGAGCCTCTCAAAACGGTAAATACGGAGCGGCGGCACAGAAAATAACTAATGCTGGGCCACCTATATAAATACCAACTATTTCTGTCTTAGTCTCTTCCGACAATTTTTTGAGTATTTGTTTATCAATCTCATTAATTTGATCAAGAAGTTTTTCCAATTCTTTTACTGACAAGTTCTTGCTCTCACATGCCTTACTTAACTTTTGCTTTTCCTCCCGGAGTTTCTCAATTTCCTTTTGTAGTTTATTTAAGCTATACCCTGTGTAAGCCGCATCACCTATAGTCAAAACAACACACGCTCCAACTGCAATCGCTCCGTGTCCAGTCGGATCAATCCGATTGACGGGATTGTTTTGGACGTACGCGAACAAATTAATCCCACCCTCCAACCCGATCGGATCGGGGGTGATATATCTTCCCGTCTGTGGGTTGTAGTATCTAAAGTAGTTGTAATGGAGTCCTGTTTCTGGGTCGTGATATTGGCCCGGATATACTCCGATACCCCTCCCCCTAAGAGAGCTTCTTTTTTACCCCCTTGGTGTTCAGTTTTCAAAGAGCGGTTCTCTGATATGACCCTAAGATACCTTGTAAAAACGGGTCGTTTGCCGTTAGAAATAGTCAACTATCAATCGCCATAAAATTTAAGATATAGGTGTTGCTCCCTTTTGAGGCGTAAAGCAAGGGCCTCAATCTCTTTGAAAATCGCGATTTCTTCCGGCGTATTCACCTGCATTTTTCGGGAATTCCATTCCTTGAGAAACTGATCGGCCTGTAGGTGGTTGAAAACCGTGTCTCCATAGCGATCTATATAACTGAGGCATTGAAAGTTACTGTCACCTATTGGCGGCAAAATCCGGGGTAGGATGTTTGTCGGGTCTTCAACCTTTTGAATAGGCTTTCCATCCTCAGTTTCAAGCACAGCTATAAGCCCCATAACGTCCTCCTATGCTTATGGCAAACCTGGAAAAGCGGTAACCAATTCCCCCGCTGCATTAGTGATAACAGTATAAATTGAGGTAGGAAGCCCCGTGAGGCGATCCACACCTATAGTGCGACCAGCATCGATTACCCTCTGCATATTACCCCCTGGTTGAAGGGTGGGTGCTGTTCCTTCGGCTGCGCGAATTAAAGCTTCAATGTTCTCATGTGCAGAAAATATGCTTCTTCCTGCAGTTTGCGCTCCACCGGGAGCATGACGGGCAAGTATATGGTCAAGGCCTCGCTGAGTGATCTTGATTGCCCTTTCTGGACACGTAAGAACTTTACTTCCAATGAGTCGTGCCCATGCTTGTTGAGCATACCGCTGCGCCGTAATGGATGCTCGCCCTAACCAGCTTTGTATCGCAGGGCCATATCGAGCGGCCAATTCAGATATCTTGGCTAATATGGGGTTAGTGCCATCGGGGTCAACCAAATTTACGGGATTCGCCTCCACATACACAAACAAATTAATCCCCCCCTCCAACCCAATCGGGTCAGGAGTGATGTATCTTCCAGTCTGGGGGTTATAATACCGGAAGTAATTGTAGTGCAGTCCAGTTTCTTGATCGTAGTATTGGCCCGGGAAGCGGAAGGGGTTCTCAACTGTCTGGATCGATGGCACTGCTTCTCCGAATGGAGTATATGTAGCTTTCCAGGCAATGGTTTGACTATAATTCGTCAGAACTTGAGGGGTTCCCAGATGATCGTTGTGAAAATAATAAGCTGATTCCCCTGGTTTAATCATGGCCAGAAGCTGATCTCCAAGATAGATATATTCAGCAATCATTGTACCACTCTGGTTCGTTTCCGCAATCAGATGGCCCCATTGGTCATAATGAAATATTCTGGTCTCTGTTTGTGTTACTTTCTTAATTCTCTGACCTGCTCCATTGTAGGTATATTCACCTACAAGAGTAGTGCCCTGGTATGCTCTGTAGAGTTGATTTGATAAATCATAAACATACGTCCAGCCTGTCTCAGAGGTGATGTTTCCATTCAGATCATATCCAAAGTCAATGGGCGGTGTGGCTTCGATGCGGATCAGTTTGTTTGTTCCTGTCTGATAGGTGTAGGTTCCTGGGGATTCGAAGGGTTGGCCTCCGGGTGGGTTGATTGCATCTATGATGGATGTGATATTACCGTTTGGATCATATCCAAAGGTCAGGTTTAGGATGGAGCCCGTTACGATAGAAGATATTCTGTACTGATTATCATATTCCCTTGTCAAGGTGAGACCATTTCCATAAGTCAGCCCTGTAATACCTCCATAAGGTAAATAAGTGATGCTGGAAGCAAGGGTTTTGGGTTGGCCGTTGAGTGTGGTGCTTACCTGAGAGATTCTTCCTACCCCATCCAGGGTGTAGGTAATGGTCCTTCCCGTAGGATAATTGATGGAGGTGAGGATGTTGTTCTTGTTGTAAGTGTATTGGGATGTGTAAAGAACTCCATTTATGGTCTTTTCTTCTCTGTTCAGATTCCCCTGACCATCGTAGAAGAAGGTGTAAGAACCGCTGGGATCAGTCCTTCCTGTGAGTCTTCCGATTCCGTAAGTCACTGAGGTTGAATCGTAGCTGAAGGTGACATTTTGGATGGGGTCTGTGGGAAACTGAATGGCTGTGAGACGGTTTAAGGCATCATATGTGTAGTTCACTGTCGTTTCTTTGGCATCATACCTCTGAAGGAGGTTTCCTGCTTCATCGTAGAGGTAATCCGTGGTTCCTGTATCCGGAGAGCGGGTCTGGTTTTTTCTCCCAAAGTCATCATTGTAGTAGTAGGTTGTGTTTCCGTTAGGATCAGTGACTGTCGCCTGGTTGTCCTGGGTGTCGTAGCCGTAGCTGGTGATGGTATTCAAGGGCTGAATCATCTGTCTTAGGCGGCTTAATGGATCGTAGGCATAGGTGGTTGTGTTGTTTTTGGGGTCTTTTAAGCCAGTGCGCTTTTTTCTTCCGTCATAGGTGTATTCCGCATAGGTGCTGTCAGGGTTAATGATTTTCTTGAGGTTATTGTAGGTATCGTAAGTGAAATCGAGGTATTTCTTCAGAGTCCCCATAGGGTCTTTGGTCTCTTCACGGTTTCTGTTGCCCTCCGTGTCGTACCCATAGATTATTTTGTTTCCAAGGCTGTCTGCGATCTCTGTTAATTTGTTGGCAGGATTGTAGGAGAAGTCAACCTGATTTCCTTCAGGCAGAATGATGTAATCCAGGTTTCCTCTAACATCGTAGAAGTACTGGGTCTGTGCTGTTGTTGATAGGTTGGTAATGGTTTTTATCCGGTTTCTTTCGTCATAGGTTCTCTGGATGATGACACCATTTGGATCTGTGATTCTTCCCACATTCCCATTGGCATCGTAGTTCGAAAATTCTGTTCTTTGACTAAGGGCGTTGACAATGGCCTTGAGCTGGCCCCGGTTGTTTCCCTGAGCGGAAGTGTTTGCATAGTGTTCAATGGTAGTGATGTCTGAAACATCGTTCCTTGGACCATTGATCTGGGTGAGCTGGCCCAGGGTGTTGTACTGGTATTGGGTTGTATAGGTCTTTGGGGTGGCAACTCCGTTGATGAACACATAGCCTGATTCTTGCCGGGTGAGGATGTTACTCTGATTGTCGTAGGTGGTGGTTATGACTTTGTTTTGCTGAGAATTAACCACGCTCTTGACACTTTCTGTGCTCTGGGTCAGAAGAAAGGGATCATTCGTGCGGTGGGAATAGGTGTAGGAGGTTGTTCTCTGCTCGGGCCAATTCAGGGCTTCTGTCATCGTTAGAATCTCACCCACCTGCTCCCACCAATTGGCTGGGTTGTCGTACGTGTATTGGGTAGTGTATTGATTCGCTCCATCTATGGAGGTCACCTGGGTAAGGTCAAGCCGGTTGCTGTATTGATAGCTTTTGTTTACACTTCCACAGGTCGAGCAGCCCTGAATTTGTTGGACTACGCTTATGCCATCGATGACTGATGTAGTATAGGTCGTTGTCCCGGTTGAGTTTGTCACAAGAGTGCCGCTCGGTTGATAGGTGAGGTCAATCCTTTCCTGAGGAATCCCATCCTTGAGATGACTGTAGTAATTGATCACTCTGCGCCTGCTATCATATCCCCAGTGCCCGATCAGGTTGTTGCTGGTATCATACTTGCCGGTGAGATTGTGGTTCGAATAGGCATATCTTACGAAGTTCTGGTCGGGATAGGTGACCTTGGTCAAGTCTCCGTTTATGTATTCATAGAGGACAGACTGATTCTTGGGGTCTGTGATTGTGGAGATGCGATTGTTGGTATATTGAATGAAGAGGCTCTTTCCAAAGTTGTTTGAAACTTGGGTTAGAAGCCCTCCTGTGTAGGTCATGGTCAGCGTGTTCCCATTGGGATCGGAGATTTCGAGAAGCTTGCCGTCGGAGTTGAATTTGTAGGTAAGATTGCCCTCTTTTCTTCGGAGGAAGTACTCACCTGTTGAAATAATCTGCTTGAGCCTGTCCTTGACTCCGGACTCCCCCCGGAAAAGAATCTCTGTAGAAGTCTGTTGAACCTGAGAGAAATAGAGAGCCCGGCCATCCGAATCCCAAATACGGACTCTTTTGGTTGGGTTGGTCTGGACTACATTTAAAATCATGGAGTAGGTGTGAGTCCATCCGTAGCCCAACGGGCCATCAATGGTAATCTGACTGTTGTAAGACCTTCTGAATTCAAGGGGCATTCCTGGTGTGGAAATTGAGAGATCGAGTACTTCTTCGTATTTGCTACCTGTGGCCACGTTGGCAGGATTAGCAACAGACATGTCACATAATTGAGGGCGGCCCGCATTCTTTCCCTGATGTTCACTATCAGGAAGCGCATTATCAAAGGGTAGTCCGGTAATTGGATTCGGGGGACAACAGCCCTGTTGTTTCATGATTGTCGTTCTTTTATCACATAACCCACATGAATAACCTCTACATGTATTACCACAACTTCCTTCCCAACAGCCTAAGTTGGCAAAACAAGTAGAATCCCCCTCAAATACAGCGAGATAATATGCTCCGCATACACCGCCAGCACCTTGACAACATTGCCAAGAAATTGTGCCGTCGCAGGCAAACTCTCTATGAATCCAATATGTTAATTGCCTATATCCAAAAGTGCCCCAAAAACAAGGGCCAGAAATTCCTCTTTCATCATAACCCAAAGCGCGAGAAGCAGTATAGCAATTCACTGCCAATTGAATATCTACAATGTTTCTACAGTAGTCTGTCAGTGTAATCATTGCATTGTTGGCACAGTTGGTATTGCTGGCTGGCGAAACGTAGGTTGCACCTGTATTGTTACCCCCGCTTGGCGTAAGGGTGCCTCCGCCGGATAGACTCCAGTTATACGGGGGGCATCCTCCCGATGCTGACAGATTCTGAGAGGCCCCACAACTCATTGATAGACTCGAATAATTAATTGATAGAGGGGTTTGTCCCCACGCATTGCCACCTGCCAAAAATAAACTAACGACTGCAAAAATTACATAGATACCCTGCGTGCAGGTCATTCTTTTAAACCACATAGGTCACTCTCCTAATGAGTAAAAGAATTGATTGGTTGGCGATAAATGCCGATGTTACAATGTCTCCCAAAAACAAAAGCCTGGCTTCGATTTGAATACCAGGCTTTTCATATGTTAATCCCACATCCCGATGCCCCCCCTCATGTTAGGTAGAGATTCTATCTATAAAGTATATCAAGCCTCTGTTTAGAAAAAACTACGCCATTTCACCTATGGGAGATCTTAGATAGGCTTCTTCTAAATGTCAAGAAGGAATCACAAACAACGGCAACGCAACGGGCAACGGGGTCAGGCTTGCAATAATGGAATTTTAAATGTAATATTGGCCATGGCACGAAAACCACGAGTCCATTATCCATCGGCATTATATCACGTCATATTGCGCGGTAATGCAGGACAATCTGTGTTTTTCAATGACAAGGATCGCTACTATTTCTATTCTCTGCTCCAGGAAGGGGTTGAACAATATAATCATCGTATCCATGCATTCTGCCTGATGAAAAACCATATCCATTTGGCCGTTCAAGTAGAGAATATTCCCCTCTCCCGTATATTTCAAAATGTCTGTTTTCGCTATACACGTTGGATCAATAGACGACAGGGTCGGACGGGTCACCTTTTCCAAGGACGTTATAAGGCGATATTAGTCGATGCAGACTCTTATTTGCTCGAACTTATACGTTATATCCATCTTAATCCAGTCCGCTCTGGTATCGTTAAAGAACCGAAGAGTTATTTGTGGAGTGGACACCGTACCTACCTTGGGATAGGAAAAATATCATGGCTTACCACCGATTGGGTATTATCGCAGTTTTCACAGCGACTTGACCACGCTCGAAAGGCATACGAAAAATTCATTAACGATGGAATAGGAATTGGGCGACAGCAGGAATATTACAGTGGTTCTAATATTGACCATCGTATTCTTGGGGATGATAAGTTTATCGATAAAGTTTTGGGAAATCATCGTATGAGATTGAAACAGAATAAAGACCTCAACGAGATCGTTTTGAAAGTATGCAATCGCTTTGCTATAAAAGAAAAGGATCTGTCAGCTTCCGGCAAAGACCACAAGCTATCTAAGATTCGAGGGATAGTGGCTTGGTTAGTCTTGGAGTCTGGAAATTCAACTCTATCAGAGTTGAGCAAACTGATCAAACGAGATGCTACTACCCTAAGTTCAGCAGCAAAACGCATACAGATTTTGTCAAATAGTGATAGAAAATTGGCCCATTTGATGGCCGAATTATTCGAAGAGGTCGGCTAAATTGCAACATTGCAGGCCTGACCCCGTTGTTACTTGACGGAGATGGGAAATTGGGTTAGTTTAGGAAATCTTGAAATGAGTGGGGTAACCCCTCAATCTTACTTTTATTTTTAATCAGAGGAATGTGGCGGCAGAGATGGATGAGACGAATGAACTGATTCAGCAGAGGATACGGAAACTGGAAGCCTTGAAGAACGAAGGGGTCAACCCTTTTCCTAATCATTTCAAGGTGACCCACACCTCCGGAGACCTTCTGAAGACCTATGGCTCCATGTCGGAAGAGGAACTTAAATCCATCCCTGAAAGGTTCTGCCTTGCGGGAAGAATTGTGGCCATCCGGAATTTTGGCAAGGCCAGTTTTATCCAGGTCAAGGACCGGGATGGAAAGATACAGGCTTACTTTCAGAAAGAGAGCATCGGTGAAGAACCCTTCCGGTTCTTTAAGAGATTCGATATCGGAGATTTCATCGGATTGGAAGGGACCGTTTTCAGGACGAAAACGGGAGAGCTTACCCTTCAGGTCCAGAAGTTCTGTCTTCTCGGAAAATCGCTTCGCCCCCTTCCGGAGAAGTGGCATGGCCTGACCGACATTGAGATCCGGTATCGCCAGCGCTATCTTGATCTGATCGCTAACCCGAAGGTCAAAGAGGTCTTCCTCACCCGCGCCCTTGTCATCCAGAGGATCCGTGAATTCTTTAACCGGAAGGGTTTCTGTGAGGTCGAAACCCCCATGCTCCATCCCATTCCCGGAGGAGCAACAGCCAAACCCTTCGGGACGCATCACAACGCCCTCGACATGAAACTCTTTCTCAGGGTTGCTCCGGAGCTATACCTCAAACGGCTCGTGATCGGCGGGTTTGAGAGGATCTTCGAGATCAACCGGAGTTTCCGAAACGAAGGAATCTCCTCGCTTCATAATCCGGAATTTACCATGCTCGAATTTTACCAGAGTTACGCCACCTATATGGAAATGATGGAGATGACCGAAGAACTTCTCTGCTCAATGGTCAAAGAAATTCATGGAGGACTCCGTCTCCCCTGCCAGGGAAAGGAGATCGATTTTAACACCCCCTGGAGGAGGATCCGCTTCAAGGATTCTCTCCTCGAGATAGGAAAGCTCGATCCGGTTATTTTGAAGGACCCCTTAAAGGCCATTGAAATTGCCAGGGGGCTCGGGATGGAACTGAAAAAGGGGACCTCCCCGGGAAGGGTTCTGGCCGACCTCTTCAAGGAACGGGTGGAACCCAATCTCCTCGAACCCACCTTCATCACCCATTATCCGACCGAGGTCTCCCCTCTCTCCCGCCGGAATGAAGAGGACCCGGATGTGGCGGACCGTTTTGAACTTTTTATTGCGGGCCGGGAGATCGCCAATGGCTTCTCAGAGCTCAATGATCCCCTGGATCAGAGAGAGCGTTTCCTCCAGCAGTTGAAGGAAAAAACAGAGGAAGGGGATTCCTCTCTTTTCTTTGACGAGGATTTTCTCCTCGCCCTCGAATTCGGAATGCCGCCCACTGCGGGCGAGGGAATCGGGATCGATCGGTGGGTCATGCTTCTGACGGACTCCCCTTCGATCCGCGATGTTATCTTCTTCCCCCTGCTTCGAGTGGAGAGGTAATCCTGAATTGGACGCATGTATGAGAAGGTTGATGAATATTGGAAAGGGCTTTGGTGAGTGGGTGAACCACGGATGAATCACCAAGCTCCAAGCACCTGCCTTTGCCGAAGCGGCTTCGCGCAGGCAGGCCAATCACCAAATAATAACCAAATTCCAATGACCAAAATTCTAAAATTGGTGATTGGAATTTAAAGGTTGCTGTCTAATGCGATATGAGTGGTTCATCGGCCTGAGATATCTTAAGGCCAAACGAAAACAGACCTTCATCTCCATGATCACCATCATCTCTGTTGCCGGCGTAACGTTGGGCGTGATGGCCCTGATCGTCGTCCTGTCCGTGATGAGCGGTTTTCAAAAGACCCTGAAAGAGAAGATCCTGGGCACTCAGGCCCATCTCGTGGTTCTCAAGGCCAGCGAAAAAGGAATGGACCATTACGAAGAGGCGCTGAAGAAGGTGGAAGGGGTAAAGGGCGTGGTTTCGGCGGCCCCATTCATCTTCAGCCAGGTGATGCTCTCCTCTGAGTCAGGGACCTCCGGAGTCGTCCTCAAAGGGATCGATCCGGACCGCGTGGCCAAGGTGACGGAGTTGGCTCACAATCTCAAAGCCGGGCGACTCGAGGATATCAAAGAGGTGAGGGAGAAGGACCTTCCTGGCATCATCCTCGGTGTGGAACTGGCCAAACACCTCTCCGTCACGGTCGATGACCCCATCCAGGTCATCTCTCCTCTGGGCACGATGACGCCTATGGGAATGACGCCCAAGATGAAACGGTTTCGTGTGAAGGGAATCTTCTATTCCGGGATGTATGAATACGATAACACCATGGCCTATGTTTCTCTCGAGAGCGCGCAGAAGTTTTTCGCTATGGAAGCCCGCGTCACAGGAATCGAGATCAAGACAGAGGACATCTATCAGGTGAAAGAAATCGGGAAAGAGATCCGGAAAGAGATGGGTTTTCCCTTCTGGACCAAAGACTGGATGGAGATGAACCGGAACCTCTTCTCCGCCCTCAAGCTGGAAAAGATCATCATGTTTATCATCCTCGTCCTGATTGTTCTGGTGGCCGCTTTCAATATCATCTCCACGCTCATCATGGTGGTGATGGAGAAGAACAAAGACATTGCTATTCTGAAGTCGATGGGAGCCCCTTCAGGAG
>Ga0194113_10008327_pt1 | contig 12761 bp, 9 predicted proteins | sample TA2MahC200mmetaG_FD_146193 | JGI IMG/M metagenome (GOLD analysis project Ga0194113, IMG submission 146193) | Freshwater microbial communities from Lake Tanganyika, Tanzania - TA2015017 Mahale Deep Cast 200m | ecosystem: Environmental > Aquatic > Freshwater > Lake | place: Tanzania: Lake...
CAATCTACGGCGGACGACGCTGTGCGATTGGCCGTCGAGGCGCAACTCCGTGCGGGCGTCGATGTCATAACCGATGGCGAACAACGCCGCGACAGCTATGCAAGTTTCGTGGGGGCTCTTCTGGATAACTGTCAATTGATCCCGCTCACGGATGTTTCGGCGATGGTGGATGAACCTGAGAAGTTCGAACGGGAGTTGCGCGCGCTTGACGTTCCGTCGGCCGAGGTGCGGCACCCAGTGGTTTATGGTCCGCTCGGCCGCAGCCGTTCCTTGTCGTTGCGCGAATTCGAGTTTGCCCGAACGCTGACCGACAAGCCGATCAAAGTCGCTTTGCCGGGACCGTATCTTCTCACGCGGACGATGTGGTTGGATTGCCTCACGGATCGACCGTATCTGACGCGCGAGGCGCTGACGGCTGATGTCGTGCGGGTGTTGCGTGAGGAATTGCACGATTTGCTCGCCGCAGGTGTCGCGCTCGCGCAATTCGACGAACCGGTTTTGACTGAAGTCGTTTACGGAGGCGCCACGCGCCAGCGCTGTTTTATGTGCGGCGCCTTGAGCGAAAAGAAATCATCCGAACAGGAACTCGCGTTTGCCGGAGACCTTATTAACGAAGTGGTCAAAGGTTTGCCCGAGGAGCGCGTCGCGCTTCACCTTTGCCGCGGCAACTGGACACGCGATGAATCGGCGGCTCTGCGCGGCGATTACCGGCCGTTGCTAAGCCTGCTCAATCGTGTTCGTGTTGGAACGTTCTTCCTTGAACTTTGTACGCCGCGCGCGGGTGAGTTGGAAATTCTGAAAGGCCTCTCTCATGACCGTCGCATTGGTGTGGGCGTGGTGAACCAAAAGTTGGACAAGATTGAAGCCAAGGAAGAAATCGCAGCCAAGGTGCGAAGCGCGATTAACTTCTTAGGCCGACAGCGAGTGCTTTTGACTCCCGATTGCGGTTTTGCCACATTTGCGGATAACCCGGTGAGTTCGGCATCGATTCCGGAAAAGAAGCTGCGCGCGATTACCCAAGCTCGCGAGAGCCTCTCGGTTTCGACGGAGAAAACGGAAACCACTAATAGACACGAATGAACACGTTCATTGTCTTCAACTTATCCCGAAGGCGAGTCCATGAGGGCGGCGAAACGAAGTCCGCGTGTGCTGACACGAAGATCACTAAATCCGAGTTCGCTCATCACCAGGCTGAAAATCGCCGCGCCGGTCAGAATGACGTCGGCTCGGTTCGGAGGCAGACCGACAATCTGGCGCCGTTCGGCCAAAGGCAAACGCCAAAGCCGTTCTTGTTGGAAGCGCACGTCTTCTTGTCCCAGCCGCACGGCATCGAGGGCGGCGCGGTCGAACGTTGCGAGGTTAAGCTGCATCCTCGCTAGAATTGTGGCTGTGCCGCCTGTGCCAACCAGTAAGACAGCTTTTGCCCCGAAACGCGCCAACGCAGGTTTCAGCGCAGGACTCAATTCTTTCGTCAGAAATTCGGTCAGCCAAACTGCGCAGGCGCACCAGTCCTTTTCCGAAGGGGGATCTGAGGGACGCAATTCTTCGAGCAAACGAACCGTTCCCAGTCGAAAACTTTGGCGAAAATGACAGACGGAGTTCTCACCGACTACAAATTCGCTGCTGCCGCCGCCGACATCGAGAACCACGATCGATTGAGCGGCAAGACTTGGGTCACTGGTGACTCCGGCGAAAACCCATTCCGCTTCCTGCTCGCCTGAAATGACCTCGGCCTGCAAGTCGGACGCCTGTTGTATCGAAGACATGAGTGCGCCTTGATTCCGAGCGTCTCGTGCGGCGCTTGTGGCAATCACGCGAATCGAAGCCGGATGCCAGTCCAGGGCTTCGTTCCGAAATTGCGCGACGGCGCGCGCCGTCTTGGCAATGGCGTCGGATTGCAGTAGATGGGTGTCGTAAAACCCTGCGCCGAGACGCGTTTGTTCGCTCTTCTCCAAGAGCGGCGTCACACAGCGTCCTGAAACATCCGCGACGAGAAGCTTCACGGAATTTGTGCCAACGTCGATGACAGCGCGGCGGGTTGGGCGCACGGCGGGATCGTTCAAGAGGGGAAGGGGATTGAGTCTTTTCCCTCTCTTCGTGCGCGACGAGAAGCTTGGGGAGAGAATTTCTCCGAAACACATTGTCGCGCATTGCATCCATAAACGGTTTGGCAGGACAGCGCGTCCCGCCTGTCCTGCTTTGGGTGTACGCAAATGCTGGACGGGCGAGACGCCCGTCCTACGACACAGGTTCGTGGGGGGGACACAAGCATACTGATGCGTTATCTTGATTGTGTCTGCTTACTTCATTTGGTTTCACGTCTGGCCAAAACAGCCGATCCCACAATGCCGGCGTCATCGCCCAGCTTCGAGGCGATAATCTCGATGCCTTTGGATGTGCCGCCGAGCGCGTAATCGTGGGCTGTCTCTACGATGATAGCCATCATCTCGTCCTCCAAAGCGTCGATAATGCCGCCGCCCAAAACGATCGTGTCCGGGTTGAGCAAATTAATCAGGTTGGCGACCGCAATGCCGGTGTATTCGGCGGCTTCTTCGACGATGCGTTCGACAAGTTTATCTCCGCGGCGAATGGCTTTGCGCAAATCCCCACTGCGCATGTCGGTCAGCTCGTCATCGAGCATTTCGGTGAGAATGGTTTTTTGGCCGGCCTTAACGGCGGTTTGAATTTTCTGAAAAATGGCCTGCCGCCCGGCGACAGCTTCGAAGCATCCGCGGTTGCCGCAACTGCATTTTGGGCCTCCGACCTCGATGATCATGTGGCCGATTTCACCAGCCGTGCGGTTGAATCCCGAATGCAATCTGCCATTGAGGATAAGACCTCCACCAATGCCTGTGCCCAAGAAAACTCCTACGAGGTCGCGCGGTTTGGAGTGGAGTTCCGCTTCATAGACGCCCAGAGTGCAGATATTGCCGTCATTCTCGACGAACACCGGGAGATCCAACTGCTTCTCTAACTCCTTCTTCAGCGGCAGATCTTCCCACGCCAGATTCGGCGCGAAAATCACTTTGCCAGATTCCGGATCAACCGCGCCCGGAGCGCCCAGCCCGATGCCTTTCACCTTCTTGAGATCAAGATCGCATTCGTCTACGGCATCCTCGATGCAGCGGGCGATGCGTTCGACCACAGCTTCGGGGCCGCGCTGCGGCTTGGTGCTGATTTTCGTTTTGCCCAAGCACTTGAGTTGCGGAGTGAACACGCCCGCCAAAATCTTCGTGCCGCCGAGGTCAACCCCGACAAAGTGCTCTTTCGCTTCGGCCATAAACGTAACAGTACTCGAGCTGTGGTTGTCGTTCCATCGATTGCCGACTCGCTGATGAAGCAGCTGAATCCGACCGTGAGCATCATCGCGGTCGCCCTGATTCTGACCCGCTGTTTACACCATAAAGTCGCCCGCTCGGTCAAATGGTTATTCCAGATCATCTCCCCATGAATCTGAAGGCAGGGCTGCGGTGCTCCGGAGCCTGCGAACAGCAATCGCGGCGTCGCAGCAACGCCGCCCTGCCAACGAAACGGTTCATGGGCAGCCTCTATCGCTTCGCGCACGCAATGGGACCGGCACTCATACTACCCTCAGGACCGCAGCCTTTAGGCTGCAGAACGTTTGGAACTGCGAGAACAATCGTCGGCTTCTGCAGCCTAAAGGCTGCGCTCCTGAGCAAGCGGTTCAGGGGCAGAACTGCTGTGAGAATCACGGGTTGAGCCAACGAACAAACCAATCGACGGCCGTTCGGAGAGACTCAACAGTCACTTGATGGCCTGTCTTCTCCTGAATCAAGAGATCAAATCGGTCTTTCGCCGCGGCCGATGCGTAAGCCAGCCTGGCCGCTTCCGCGCATTCCTGCACTCCTGGAAGCGGAGTACGCGCGTCTGAATCTCCATTGATAACAAGCAGCGGCCGAGGAGCGATCAATGGCAGCATCGCCGGGCCATCAAACTCTCCGTAAATGCCAGGAACAACGCTATCATAGAATTTGCGGACAAACGCTGCATCGATCGCAGTGACGCCCGCGTCCTTCGCCGCCGCATTCACAGCGTTCTGAATGCTTTGGACGCGGGATTGCCACGCATTGTTGTCGAGCGCCCAGCGAAAACTCTGCACGCCAATACAAGGCACGGCAACGGCAATGCGGGAATCCACTGCGGCGGCAAGATACGTTTCCATGCCGCCTTTCGAGAAGCCGATCACTCCGATCCGTTTCGCGTCCACGTCATCACGCGTTTCCAAATAATCGATTAGGCGCAGCACGTCCCAGACTGTGTCATAAAGGAATGGCCGCTCTTGCCCGGTTCGGTATCTGCGAACGATTGCTTCGAGATATTCATCATTGCCACGGCCTGAGCGACTGCGTTCGCCGTGGTATCGCCCATCAATCGAGACCGCGGCAAAGTCCTTCTTCGCCAATTCCTGCAAGTGCGACAACTGCGCCTCTTTATTGCTTCCAGTGCCATGCAGCACGATCACCACCGGCCGTCGTCCCTGCGACCGGGATCGTTTCAAGAGAAGCCCTGTTACGCGCTCTTGCGACTCCGATGCAAACGTGAAGTGGATTTGGGTCAGGCCGTTTGTTTCGGGCAAGGTTCGTGTCGTTGGGTTGAGAGGGACTTTAGGACGCTCGATGGCTTTAAGGAACGCTGCGCGCTTAGCTTCGCTTGCCCCGTGCGCGCCGGGCCAAGAAATGGAGAACATCAAAACTGAAATCAGGATGAAGTTGAGGTTGCGTTTTGAAACTTTCATTTGTATTGGTTTCCAAGCAGAGCCCATGAGCCCAGAGCGTGCCGGATTCTGCATCGTAACAACAGCTCTATTTCTTGCTAGCGTCCCTCCGCCATGGATGCTGCCGGGCGGACGCAGGCTCACATCGAACGGTTAGAGGCTTTGATTCAAAAGAATCACGAATTGCTTCAGAGACTGCGGGCGGTGGTCGGATGTGGACGCGCTCTCCAGCGCGACAAAGGATCGTCTTAAGAAAACCAAATTCGCTTCGAAGGAAATGCTACCGCCGAAAGCGCACCCCAAGCCCTCCCGGCGGACATCCGCTGAAAAGGTTCGCCGGCCAATCTAAATTAGAATTAGTTTCCCTGTGGTAGAGGGCCGGCCAACACGACACTTCAGATCAGACTTTGCCCCATCACGCAAGCACTCCCCCAACGGCAATGTCCCGACTTCGCCTTTAAGGTCTAAGGTTCTCCGGCGCTCACACGTTTCGGAATGCTCGGCTCAATTTGAATCCACTTCGTATCCGAGTTCTTTGAAGCGTTGTATTTTGTAGGTCAAAGCGCGGCGGCTGATCCCAAGGACGCGCGCGGTTTCGGTGCGATTAAAATTGTGCTCCCGCAAGGCTTGGATGATGGCCAATCGTTCAATCTCCTCCAATCTGCTCGCGGAATTTGGAGCATTCACCGCCGATTCCTGAGTGGCTTGACGAATCCGCGCCGGCAGATGCTCTGGAAGAATCAGTTCGCCGTGTGACATGAGGCTGGCTCGTTCCATCGCATTTCGAAGTTCCCGGACATTGCCTGGCCACGAGTACTGTTCCACCGCAGCGGTGACCGTCGCAGAGAATCTGGCTTTGCCATGCGTAAACTCCGCGACGAAATGGCTGGCCAGCGGAATAATATCTGCCTGACGCTCGCGCAACGGAGGAATAAAAATTTCCATGACGTTCAGGCGATAGAATAAGTCTTCCCGAAACCGCCCCTGAGCAACCTCTTGTTCCAAGTTGCGATTCGTTGCCGCCAAGATGCGGGCATTAGTCTGTATCTCCTTGTTGGATCCGATGCGTTGAAATCTTCCATCTTGCGTCACGCGCAACAGTTTGGCCTGCAGCCCAGGCGACATTTCAGCAATTTCGTCGAGAAGAATCGTTCCGTGATTCGCTTGTTCGAAACGTCCCACGCGTTGCGCGTACGCGCCCGTGAAGGCGCCTTTTTCATGGCCGAAGAGCTCGCTTTCCAAGAGCGCCTCGGGTATCGCGGCGCAATTGACTTTTACCAGCGGCCCCGAAGCTCGAGCGCTCCAGGCATGAATGACGTCCGCAACCACTTCTTTGCCCACACCGCTCTCGCCCGTGATCAAAATGCGGCTTTCCGAGGACGCGACCAACGACACGTCACGAAAGACGGCTTGCATGAGCCGACTGCGCGCGACGACAGCGTCCGGCAGTTTTTTGCTTTCCGGAAGCTGTAACGCGTCGCAAGGCTCGATTCCAGTCGCCTTGCGGACGGAATTCAACAGTTCGTCGAGATCAACGGGCTTGGCCAAATAATTGACGGCCCCGTCTCGCATAGCGCCGACCGCCTCGCGAATGTCCGCATACGCGGTGACCAGCAACACCGGCAGAACCGAATGTTCCTGTCGAGCCCGCTTAAGGGTCTCCAACCCGGACATCCCCGGCATGCGCACATCCGAGATCATCATATCGATGTTGCCTGCGCGCAGAACTTCCAGCGCTTCTTCTCCAGATGACGCCGTGACGGTGTCGAACCGTTGGCTTTTAAGGAACGAATTGAGAAGACTGCGTTGACCGGCGTCGTCATCCACAATGAGAATCCGGGGCGCTTTGGAGGGCTGATGTCCGGCTTTGTGAGGCATGGGCGTAACGTCCTGAACTTGCCTTGACTGTTCGCGGGACGCAATCCGTAATCGAACGCGGATCATCTTGCCATGAACCTGCGGCGGGTAGGGCCCGTCATTCCGTGCGCGCCGCGAAAGACTTGCTTCATGGTGATGCCCGGCGCGCACGGAGTGACGCTTTAGGTTCATGGGCGCAATGCGCGAAAGTCTGTTTCGGGGAAATCTCTCCCCATGAACTTGGCAGGACGTCCGGCCTGTCTTGCTTTTGATGTGCGATGTACGCAGATGCTCGACAGGCGGGACGCACTGTCCTACGAGAGGGTTTCCTGGGGAGGATTAGGGAGAGGGATCCGTGCAGCGGGCTCGCCAACGTCGGGATTCACGCCGGGTCGAACGCTCAGCCGACTACAAGTCGGCGATACAGCAGCAGAGTGAAACTCGGCGCTACGACGAACCGGTTCTGCTCGACAGCTTGAGCCGGCTCAGGCGGAAGATGGCGCCTCGCGGCTCGTTCGGCAGGCATTCGATATCCCAGCCATGCGCCAGCACAATCTGCTGAACGATCGCCAGTCCGAGTCCGGTGCCTTTTTGATGGGTTGTGAAGTAAGGCTTGAAAATATCGGTGCGATGTTCTGGGGCGACGCCCGGACCGTTATCGCGCACTTCGAGGTAGGCGCCGGAACCGTTGAGTTTCCCAGCCACGACGCGAATTTCACCTTTGGCATCGGCAGCTTGGATAGCATTGATCAAAAGGTTGAACAGCACTTGCCGCAGCATCTGTTCATCGGCCTCGACGCTGAGGCCATTGACGGATGCGCTGAGCTGAATGCTTTTGTCTTCGACATCGCTGGCGAGCGCGCGTGCAACGTCGCTCACGATAGCATTGAGGCTCACCGGCGCTCGACGGACTTCTCGAGGTTTGGAGTAGTTGATGAATTCGTTCAATTGGGCGGTGACCCGGTCCACTTCATCGGCAATCTCGCGCGATTTCTGGCGAACACTCGAGGAAGCATCCGGCTCCTTCGAAATCATGTGCGCGACGCCGCGAATAATGTTCAACGGGTTTCTCGTCTCGTGCGCCAAGCCGGCGGCCGCCAAATTCATGTCGCGGAGATGCGAATTCATTTCGCTGGCGCGGAGCAAGCGCATCTGCAATTCAGCCGACGTTTCGAGATTGCGCCACGCAAAGCCGAGACCTAGCACGGCGACACCGGCAAAGGATGCGATCACCCAACGCAACCAAATATCTTGCACGTTAGCAGCGCGAAATAATTCCGTCGGAATGACAATTGCGATGTAATGGGCCCCTTTCTCCGCGCGCATGGCTTCCCATTCCTTTTCGTCCATCCATCCTCGTCGGCGTTCGCCGTCGCCGGGCCCGGGGCGGCGCGGAGAGGGATTCGTTGTCGAAAGCGTGCCGCTGGGAGTGTTGGTTGATCCGGGGTTATTCTGGCGGCGAGGGCCGCGGGGAGGGCCTGAACTGGGCAGGACGACGGTAGGTTGGCCGGTCTCGCCTTCCCGCGCCAGGTGCGCTCCCAGATCGACAAGATTGACCAGGGTAAGGCTCCGGGCATCCCACCGCTCGGTTTGCGCGATTCCTCTGGTGTTGATGTCAATCGGCGCGCCCGCAGAGATGACAACATCCCCAGCTTTGTTGAGCAGCGCTACAGAAGTCAGCTCGCCTGGCTTGATCAACTCTTTCAAAGCGGATTCAATGGGGTCCTGCGGAACGGTGCCCCACCAACGTCGCTGAGAGCGGATGACCAGTCCAAGCGTCGTTGTAATGTCGCGGCCGCGGTTAATGAGAGCAGAACGCGCCGCCTCTTTGACGCGGTTGTGCTCGACGGTTTGCCAGCCGACAATCATGACCCAGACGGCGAAAAGCGATCCATAGACCACGGACTTGGTTTTTACGCCAGTGGGCATGCGGGTCAGTTAGACAAGTTCGGAGAGAGTCGCGATTTCATTGCCGGTAGTGCGGCGTTGCTGCGCCGCCAACATCGCGGGCTGGAGCATTCGACGTCCCGACAGCGTCTTGGAGTGCGGCAGTCCTCTGCCGCTTTCGAACAGTGCGGACCCAAAGCGCCAGAGGACTGGCGCACTCCAAAACCTGGCGGACTTCGGACGTTCCGCTTCCTGAAAACAGCGGCCTGACCATCGATGGGCCAGGGAGAGCGGCACTCCGGCGGGCTCAACGTTCAATGGAGCTTGCATGACAAGCTCAACGCCCTTTGCCAGCGGGCGCGCCATTCTTTTTGCCGTTGGATTTGGAACCGTTTTGAGCTGGAGGCTGGCCTGGCATTGGATTGTCCTTTAAGGGCAGACCGTCCAGAAACTTATTGAGTTCCTGCTCTGAAAAAGCGCCCTTGCGGAGCGAAGACTTTTCGGTCTCCTTCGACGTCATTTCAGCAAGTTGGCTTGGATCAGCAACCACGTAGGGGGTCAGAAAAATGACGAGTTCGGTTTTGGTATTTTCCTTGATTTTCCTTTTAAAAAGCGCGCCTAAGAGAGGAATATCTCCCAAGATAGGAATTTTTCGGTCTGTGTCCGTCTTGTTGTTCTCCATCAAACCGCCGATCACGACTGTTTGTCCGTGCGGCGTCACAACTACGGTTTCGGCATAGCGCGTGGCAATAACAGGCGATCTCAAGGTTTCTGAGACCTGAACCGTCTGCGCGGTAAGCGTAGATATTTCGGGCGCCACGATCATTTCGACCAGCCCCTCAGCGCTGATGAAGGGTGTTACTCGCAGAATAATCCCCACATCTTGATAATCGATCGCCGTCGTGATCTGGCCATTGGCGCCGATTTGCGAGGTGTTCGGGATCGGAACCCTTTGACCGACCGTAATAAGAGCTTGCTGGTTGTTCCGCGCCAGAATCGAAGGCCGTGAGAGCACTTCTAATTTCCCGGCCTCGGCCAATGCCCGCAGTGTGACTTGAAAGTCTTGTCCCAAGACCTGATACAAACCGCCAGGCGAGATCGGCGTTGCGCCCGCCGCGGCCAACCCAAAAACTTGATTGACCAACCCCGTGCTGCTTTGGCTGCCGCCTAGCTTTTTGACGTAGCTGCCCTCGACTCCGAAATCCAACGTGTTGCGATAAGTGACTTCGAGGAAGACAACTTTGATCAACACTTGCGGCTTGGGACGATCCAGATTCCTGACGACTTGCTCGATGTGCTGATTGGTTTCCTCGTCCGTGATGACGATGATTTGGCGTGTTTCCGGATCGACCGAAATCATTGCTTCGCCGACCATCGTGTTGCCGGTGTAATTTCCGGCGGCGCCGCCACCGAAGGCGCCGCCGCCGGTGCGGGTCGTTCGGCCAGTTGCTCGCTGGGCTTGCGCTTCAGTTAGACTCCAGCCGCATAAGCACAAGAGTAGGATTAGATACCGAACTGACTTAAGAAATGTGTAGGGCATGGTTTGGTTCTTTAGTGGTTTAAGCTTTCATGAACTGGCAGGCCAACGTCCAACTTGCCGGCCCGCATTAGGACCATGAAGGCTCGCTGGCCGCGGCAGCGTCTTGGACTGCGGTGACGGAGCCTGCGGAGTCACCGCTTTGGCGTCCGCATGGTTAGCAGGCGCTCTCTGGTTTCGGACGTTTCCGGGCGCTTTTGCGCGAAAGCGGCGATTGCGCAGACTCCATCGCCGCAGTCCAAGACCTGGCGGAATGATCCGCGGTCTTCGCAAATGAGGCACGCCAGTGGGGCGAAGCCGGCTGGTAGAGAGAGGAAGGTTCATCACCGAGTTGCGCCTTAGCGTCCCCTCTGGCCGGCTGTATTTCCGCCGCCGAAACCACCGCCGCCGCCAAAGCCACCTCCGCCTCCGCCGCCTTGATTGAACATATTCCGATTGTTCAGCGGATTATTGTTCTGATTGTTGAAGCGGTTGTTGTTTTGGAAGCCGCGTGTGTTCTGGCCTTCGAACATCGCGCGAAGGATTTCTTCGATTTGTGTTGGATCCGCGTTCTCCAGTTTGTAGGTAAAGACTTTTTGCTTGCGCGCGGGATTAGCATCGAGTTGCTCGATCATCTGGGCGATCTGGCCCATCATCTCAGCAGCGGCAGTGACGATGATGGATGCCGTGCGTTCGTCGGGAACCGCGATGACGCGCCCCATCTTTTTCATCCGTTCGCTCGTCTGCTGATTGGCTGCACCACCGCGCCCGCCCTCTCGACCACCGCCGAATCCTCCGCCAAAGAACTGGAATCCTCCTCGACCGCCTTGATTCTGGCTTCGCGTTTCATCCGGAAAGAGCTCCGTCAAAATGTCAGCCATTTCGATGGGATTAGAATTCTTCAAATGGAACACGCGCAACTCGGTAACGTCGTCCACCGGTTCATCGATCCTCTTAACCAGGTCTTCGATGTGCGGAACATATTCTTCGGGCGCGCTGACCACGAGAGAGTTGGTTCGTTCATCCGCGACAGCCACGACGCGTGACGCTGCCTGGCGTGCTTCGCTTTGGCCGGTTGCTCCTCCACCGCGACCACCACCGAAAGCCGCGGCTCGATCCTCTCCTGCGCCGCCACCGCCGCCGAAACCTCCTCCGCCACCTCCGAATAGTCCTCCGCCACCTCCGCGATTGAAGAGCTGCTGAAATGGATTGGCGCCACCGGTTCCGCCGCGCCCACCTTGATTGCGTTGGTTAGCTGACGTATCGAACAATTCCTTGACAACGTTCGCCAGTTCCTTGGCGTCGGCATAACGCAGCGGAAAGACGCGAATCGTCGAGATGCTGGAAATGGAAGTGTCGAGGGCGCGGACGATTTCGGCCATGCGCCGGATGCTTGCTTGAGTATCGGTTAAGACGAGCGCGTTGCCGCTTTCGTTGGCCGTGAGTGTCGCATATTGCGGCAAGAGCGGTTGCAGGTCGCGCGTCAGTTGCGTGGCGTTCGCGTAACGAACGGGAATGATCTCGGTCACGATCTCGTCGTTCTTTGGAATGACTTCGGTCGGATTTTCATCTCGTTTGAGAGTTTTCACGGGAATGTCCTTCGTCCGGGCATCCTCCAGCTTCACGATCTCCAGCGTCTTTTCCTTTCGGATCGCGGCATAACCATTCTTATTCAGAACCGTGTTCAAGACTTGGACGGCTTCCTCTTTGGTGAGCGGTTGATCGTTCCAGACCGTGACTTTCCCTTCAACCTGAACGGTTGGAAGAATCGTAAAACCCGCCGCCTTGCCCAAATACTCCAAAACTGTTTCCAGAGAGACGCCGCGGAAATTCATGCGAATGCCTTTCTCCGAAGCTTCCGTGGCCGCGGCGTTATTGGCCGTGGTCACTGGCTTTTCGGCAGGCTTCTCGGCCGGCGGGGCGGTTGCGGCGTCCGGAGCGGTGGGCTGGGGCGCGGGCGCAGTTGGAGCCGCTGCAGGCGGGTTTTGGTTTGTGTTGGCTTGCTCTTGAGCAAACGCGGTGAGCGCGGTTGTGGCCAGAGCAAGAATAGCTGAATGGATTCTTAGAGTTTTCATCTGTTGGTCTCCTGTGCGCGTCTTTGCATCATTCGCTGCAAAATATCATTTGGGCTGCTGCCGCCGGTTGATTCCTCAGCGGGTCTCGCTTCTGTCCCCGGTCGAGCACTTCGTTCTGAATCTGCACCGGCGCCGCGTCGATCGAAACCGCGGTCTCGGCGGTTGGATTCGGCGCCGCGATCGCGCCGTCCGGTCTCCGAACCCCGATCGCGCCGCCCGGAATCTGAACTCGAAGTGAGGGATGAGCCCGAGGACGCAGTCGAGGTGGTGTCGGCGACGACTTGCCACGGTTCGTCCTCGCGCTTTCGCATTTGCATGCCTCTGGGCAATTCGATGTTGCCCTCTTTGCCTTCGAGCTTCACACCGTTGAGCATGACTTCGATGATTTTGTGGCCAACAATCACGTCGCCAGGTTTGAGGATTTTCTCGCCTCGGAACTCGGTTCCTTCAAAGATGGCGTAAAGGCCGTCATGAAGAAAGGTTCCCTTTAAGGTAAACGACTCGATCCGCGGCGGTCTTTCCGTTCTGGTCGTCGGCGTTGCCGAAAGCAAGCGGCGGTTTGCGTTAAAGATGTTGCGCTCGCTAATGATCTTAAACGCGTCGAGCGACCGGGCGTTTGGCAATGAGTTTGTAGTTTCAGCGGCCGCACAAGAAAGGGGGTGCCACAATCCGGCTATGAAACATGCGAAAA
>Ga0194113_10008330_pt1 | contig 12761 bp, 7 predicted proteins | sample TA2MahC200mmetaG_FD_146193 | JGI IMG/M metagenome (GOLD analysis project Ga0194113, IMG submission 146193) | Freshwater microbial communities from Lake Tanganyika, Tanzania - TA2015017 Mahale Deep Cast 200m | ecosystem: Environmental > Aquatic > Freshwater > Lake | place: Tanzania: Lake...
CCCTCCCCCTGCCCCCTCCCTGAGAGGGAGGGGGGGTGCAGGTGGTGCGGCACGTGGGGGCCACTTCAGACGAAGGGGTGCGGTTTGCGGAAGCGGACGCAGGCCCGGGAAGCGGCCCTTCAGGTTCTCTACCAACTGGACCTGCGCGGGGCGGAAGTCCTTGAGGACTTGGACGCCCTGTTGCAGCGGCTGCTGGACCCGTCGGTGGCCGACCCGTCGGTGGCGCAGTTCGCCCGCGGCCTGGTGCTTGGCTGCTGGGCGCGGCGGGCCGAGCTGGACCGGCGCATCCGCGCCATCGCCGAACACTGGGACCTGGACCGCATGGCGACGGTGGACCGCAACGTGCTGCGGCTGGCCGCCTTCGAGCTGCTCTTCCGGGACAACGTGCCGCCCAAGGTGGCCATCAACGAGGCGATTGACCTGGCCAAGCGCTACAGCACCGCCGACAGCGGCTCATTCGTCAACGGCATTCTCGACAAGATACGCATCGAGCGCGAAGAGGCAATGGGCTCCAACGAATCAGGAGGGCCTGAAGGGCCATGAAGGTTAGCTATCGCTGGCTCAAGGACTACTGCGACTTCCACCTGCCGGCCGAGGAACTGGCCCGGCGCCTCAACCTCCGCGGCCTCGCCGTCGAGGGCGTGACCCCCGTTGGCGACGACTTCTGCCTCGAGCTCGAGATCACGGCCAACCGCCCCGACCTGCTCTCCCACACCGGCGTGGCCCGCGAGATCGCAGGGATGACTGGCAAGCCGCTTCGCATCCCCGACATCTCTCTTGCCGAGGAGGCGCGTCCCGTCACCCAGATCGCGCGAGTCGAGGTCCAGAACCCTGACCTGTGCCCCCGCTACACGGCCCGGGTGCTCTACGACGTGAAGGTCGGCCCGGCCCCCGCCGAGATGCGCCGCCGGCTCGAAACCATCGGCCTCCGCCCAGTCAACAACATCGTGGACATCACGAACTACGTGCTGATGGAGTGCGGGCAGCCCGAGCACGCCTTCGACTTCGAGCGCCTGCGCGGCGCCGCCGTCGTCATTCGCCTCGCCATTCCGGGAGAGGTGATTCAGCTCATTGACGGCTCGGAGGTGAAGCTGGCCGCCGACCAGCTCGTCATCGCCGACGCGACCCGCCCCGTCGCACTGGCAGGCATCATGGGCGGCCTGCCCACCGAGATCGGCGACGCCACCCGCGTCGTCCTCCTCGAAAGCGCCAAGTTCGACCCCGTCAACATCCGCCGCACCGCGCGCGCGACCGGCAAGTCGAGCGACTCCTCCTACCGCTTCGAGCGTGGCGTGGACACTCCGACGGTGGAGTGGGCCTCGCGCCGCGCCGCGGCGCTCATCCAACAGCACGCCGGCGCCAAGCTCGCCGCGGGCGTGATTGACGTGAATCTCACCCGCGAGGAGCCGCGCTCCGTCACCCTCCGCATCCCGCGCGTCGAGCGGGTCCTCGGCCTGGCCGTCTCGGCCCCGCAGGCCACCAAGCTCCTCGAAGGCATCGGCTTCGGCGTCAAGCCCGAGGGACCCAATGCCCTCGCGGTGAGCGTGCCGAGCTTCCGCCCCGACGTCGAGGCCGAGATTGACCTCATCGAGGAGGTCGCCCGCTGCCACGGCTACGACCGCGTGCCCGAGACCTCGCGCCTGGCCATCACGGACGTTCCCGTGGGCAAGCCCGACCGCGTGGCCGCCCTCGCGCGCGAGACCCTCATCCGCCTCGGCTACGCCGAGGCCGTCACAACCAGCTTCCTGCCCGACCCGTTGGCCCTCGGCTTCTCCCCCTGGAGCGCCGAAGAGCCGATCCGCCTGAAGAACCCCCTCCGGAGCGACGAGGCTGCCCTTCGCCGAAGCCTCATCCCCTCCCTCCTCCAGGTCGCTCGCACCAACCAGGCCCAGGCCATCGGCGAGGTCCACCTGTTCGAGCTGGACCGCGTCTATCTGCGGCGCGCCGCTGGACACCGCCTGCCCGAGGAGAAGCGCTGCCTGGCCATCGTGGCCCACGAGGGCTTCAGCGACGTGAAGGGCGCGGCCGAGGCGGTCCTCGAACGCCTCGGCGTGCTCGCCCGCAGCACGTTCGGCCCCGTGGCGCACGGCTTCCTCACCCCGGGCGCCGCAGGGGCCTGGCACCTGGGCAGCAGCCTGCTCGGCTACATGGGCGAGCTCTCCGAGGAAGGCACCGCAGCCTTCGGCCTCCGCAAGGCCCCTCATGTGGCGGAACTCGACCTCGACATGCTCACCGCGTCGGCGAGCCTCGAGCGCACTTTCCGCGCCCTCCCGCGGTTCCCTGCCGTCTCGCGCGACCTCGCCATCGTCATCCGTGAGGCCGTCACCTGGACTGAGGTCGTCCGTGCCGTCCAGGCAGCGGGAGCCGAGCACATCGAGGCCGTCCGCTTCGGCGAAGTCTACCGCGGCACCCAGATCGAGGCTGGCCACAAGAGCATCTTCTTCGGCATCACCTACCGCGCGCCCGACCGCACCCTCACGAACGACGAGGTGAACGCCAGCCAGTCTCGCATCGTCGCCGCCCTTGCCGAACGCCTGGGCGCGACGCTCCGCACATAGAGCGCCAGGTCCGAAGCCGCGGTTGACTCTGGCGGGCGATGGCGCGATAGTCGCAGGGGGAGGCAGGGGGGCAAGGGTGGAAGGAGACGAGACGTGAAGGTGGGACTGAGCGCGCTGGTGACGCCCAAGGAGTGGAGCTTCGCCGAACTGGTGAAGCAGGCGAAGGCGACGGGCTACGAGGCCATCGAGGTGGTGCCCCGCGAGGGGAGCGAACTGACGCTCGACACGCCCGCCGACGGCCTCGCACAACTCGCACGGGTCGCGGCGGATGTGGGGATCGAGATCACGTCCCTGTGCGGCAGCGGGGGGAAGCCGTCGAACCTGATGACGAGCAACGAGGCGGAACGCCACGCGGGCATCGAGACGGCGAAGGCGATGCTGCGGACGGCGAAGGCGCTGGGGGCCGACACGATTCTCCACACGATCGGCGGCCGGCCCAACGCCGAGCTCTTCTACCACGTGGCCTATGCCAACGCCCTGCGCTCGCTCCAGGAGCTGGCCCCCGCCGCCGAGGAGACCGGCGTCAACATCGGCGTGGAGTACGTGTGGAACGGCTTTCTGACCAGCCCGTTGGAGATGGCGCAGTTCCTCGACCAGGTGGGCAGCCCGCGGGTGGGCTTCTACTTCGACCCGGGCAACATGCGCATCTTCCACCAGTCCGAGCACTGGGCGAGAATCTGCGGGCGGCACATCAAGAAGGTGCACGCCAAGGACTTCTCCTGGGAGAAGATGGTGGTCCAGTGGCCGCCGCTGCTGAAGGGCCAGGTGAACTTCCCCGCGGTGATGCGGGAGCTGCGGGCCGCCGGCTACGACGGAGCGCTCATCTCCGAGGTGCCGCCCTCCGTGGCGTCCCTGGAAGAGACGGCGGCTGCGATCCGCCAGCTCATCGCCATGTCGTGAGCGGCGCCCGCACTTGCACGGGGGTGGAACGTGTGGTAGACTCTTGGCGCAGCGGAAAGAAAATGCTTCCGCTCTCTTTGCCCCGGGGCGATCCCTCTTTTCGGAGGCAGGCGGAATGGACCGTTCTGGCACACTGCGGTGGGTAGTGCTGGCCCTTGCCCTTCTGGCAATGAGCGGCTGGGCAGCGGCCGGCGAAGCAACCAAGAAGGATGATGACGCCCCCAAGAAGGCCGACGAGCCGAAGGCCAAGGAGAAGGGAAAAGTGGCGGCTCCGGAAGGCTGGGTGGGGCGGGTGGACGACGATTACATCACGCGGGAGGACCTGAAGGCGGCGCAGCGGCAGATCGCCATCCTCAACCCCAACACGCCGCCGCCGAAGTACGAGCTGCTCCTCGACCAGCTCATCGAGCGGGTGCTCTGGCAGCGCTACTTCGAGAAGCAGGGCCTGCGGGCCACCGGCGCCGACGTCACGCGCGCCATCCAGCAGCTCGACAACGAGCTGCGTCAGCGCCACGGGACCACGTACGAGCGCTGGATCGCCGCCATGAGGCTGACCGCGGAGGAACACGCCGGCCTCATCGCCTTCCGACTCGGCTTCGAGCGCCTGGGCCAGCGCCTCCAGGGCGAGGTCCAGGAGGAGGAGATCAAGAAGGAGTTCGAGGCCCACCCCGAGCACTACGACGGTAGCCGCATCCGCATCAGCCAGATCTTCATCGAGACGGCCGAGATCCAGCACGAGCCCGACAAGCTGAAGAAGGCCAAGGAGCAGGTTGACGAAATCTACGCCAAGCTCCAGGGGGGCGAGGACTTCGAGAAGCTGGCCCGGACCTACTCGGACCGGGTGACCAGCCTGCGCGGCGGCGAGGAAGGCTGGTTCCTGCGGAAGTCGGTGGACCAGCAGGGCCGGATTGTGGAGGAGAACGAGCCGCTCTTGAAGGCCGCTTGGGCGCTAAAGGTCGGCGAGTTCACCAAGCCCATCCAGGGCAGCCGCGGCTGGCACATCATCAAAGTCACCGACAAGGAGCCGGCCTACCTCACCCCGTTCGGCGCGCGCCGCAACGTCATCGGCGAACTGGTCCGCAAGCGCGTGCAGTCAATCTTGGACGAGCAGAAGGCCAAGGCGACCATCGAGCGCCGCCTCTAGCACCACAACGCTGGTTCGGCGGGCACTTGCGACTGCAACGCATTGGAAGCCAAGCACTTACGCGCGCTGCGCCTCCGGCTGCCGATACGCCCAGCGCCGCCGCGCCACAAGCCTGCCTGGCGCACCGGCCCCCGATCTTGCGCCCCCCCAAAGGGCTGCAAGTTCGGAGAATCGCCCAATAGCCCCCGTCTACGGCCGTTGCGCCGATCTTGCGCCCCTGTGCGCCGCGAGGGGGGCGCAAGATTGAGGCCCCGAATCTAGCGTAGCCGCGAGCGTCCCGCTTGCCGCTCTCCTCAACTCTTCGACAAGCAGGACGCTTGTCGCTACGGAAGTCCGCGCCGGAAGCTACTTCTTGTCTTCGCCGTCCTTCTTCGGCTCCTTCGCCGGCGGCAGCTTCTCCTTGTCCTTCAGAGTCGGGTAGTCCACGTCCCGCGAGTGGATCCACGCCTGAGTCGGCTTCCCGTTCACCGTGGTCGTGACCCCGAGCCACTCGTCCTTCACCTTCTGCACCACCAGCGGCGTGCCCTCAGGGAGCGTGGCCACCACCTGGTCGCCGGCCTTGAGCTTGGCCTCCTTGGCGATGACCACTACCTTGTCGTCCACGGCGAACGGGTTCTTGGGCAGGGCCTTCTCCTTCTCCTGGGCACCCGGCGCGGGGTCAAGGTCGGCCAGCCGGATGTAGCCGGGGCAGGTCTTCCCGCCCATCTTGTAGTAGATGAGGGCATACCCGCCCTCCTTGAAGACCCAGTACAGCTTGAGCCGCTGCCCCTTGTTCACCGTGGCCATGACCTCGCTGCCGAGCTTGATCTCGGCCCCATCCTTGTTCACCATCGCCCAATCGCCGTGCTTGAAGTCGCCCGCGGCGTAGGCCGCCAGGCCCGCGAACACCAGGAGCCCCACCAGGGGCCGGCACCTTGGCATCGGACACCTCCTTCCTGCTCCCGTCCCCCCTACTGTACCTGGCGGACGGCGGAAGTCAAGCGCAAACCGCATGCCGGGGCGCGGGGCGAGTTCGCGCAGAATCCTGTTGACTCTTGGTGCGCTCCTCGCTATACTGAGATTGGGGCTGGAGACGGGGCCTCTCTGTGGCCTGTGTGCTACCATCCGGATCAAGGAGACGCCAGATGGGAATGCGGCTCGTTCTCGCGGCAACCCTGATCGCGGCACTGATGGCGTCGTCGCTCGCCGGGGAGGCACCCGCCGCCCCGCCGGAGAACTCGCTCGAAGCCATCACCGTGCGCTTAGCCAACACGCGCATCGAAGAGGTAAACGTGGAGAAGAAGGACCCCGATGCGGTGTTCGACTTGGTCCGAGACGCGGCGAAGGTGAACATCGTGGTCGAGGCCGACGCGCGGCGCGCCCTCGAAGGCAAAGCCGTCACCCTCAAGCTCCGCGGCTGCTCCGCCCTCTCCGTTCTCCAGCACACCCTGCGACAGGTCGGCCTCGTGAGCACGTATGCCGACGAGGCGCTCGTCGTGGCGACCGAGGACTCGGCCAGGCCTCATCCCCAGGTCACGGTCTACGACATCCGCGACATCACCGAGGCCGCCAAGGGCTCCCGCCTGCCGCCCACGCTCTTCGGCTCCCAGCTCGACCCCCTCTACTACTACTGGATTCGCGCCCACATCGGCCCCGTGGCCGGAGCGGCCGGCGGCCGCGACCCCTTCTGGGAGACGGACCTGCTCGACAAGCATCCGCCCGACCACATCGGCGAGGTGATCGCCGCGACCTTCCAGGAGAAATTCAAGGAGACAGGCGTCTCGGTGCGGTACATGGACGGCTACCTGATCGTCGTCACCCAACCCAAGGCCACCCGCGTCCCCGTCCTCCCGCCCAAGCCTGAGGCCCCCACGGGAACGCTGCCTATCAACATGAAGATGAAGTGAGCGCTCCCGCAGCGATCCTCACAGGCGCGCCCCATTGCGGGGCGCGCCTTCTCATGCCATCAGACGGGTGCGTGGAATCTCCTACGGCCAGAGGCTACGGCCCCAACGCCCGTAGGGCGTGGCGGAGTATAGCCCACGGCGACGCCTTGAGAGCCGTGGGGCTATATTCCACCGCCTCCTTCGGAGGCTGAGAACACGGTCGCCTTGAGCGTAGGGGATTCCACGCACCCTCATCAGACCCTGCGCTTGCAGCGCCGGCCGCCAGTGTGTAGACTACCCCTTACACACTCAGGGGAACCGCTATGGTGCTCGCTGAACCTGTCCTCCTGCTAGCGGCCGTGCTGAGCGCTGCACCCGACGAGGCGGCGCTCATCGAGCGCGACTGGCGCATGCAGGACGGCATCGGCACGGAGCGAAATCCCAGCACCTATGCCGCCGCCATCGAGAAGACGCTTCAACGCGGCGACGCGCTCCTCCGCGACCTGGAGACGGCGGGCGCCCACCTCAGGAACTTGTCGGCCATCTGGCGTGTGCTCCAAGGCCAGTGGAAGCAGCTCGCAGGCGACCCGAAGACCGAAGATGCCCGATGGGAGGACCTGTGGCGGCGGGTCCACCAGGCTCGCCGGCGCCTCGTCTTTGCCAACCCACTGGCGCAGACGGGGCCAATCCTCTTCGTCAAGCAGGTGCCCAGCGTCTTCAGCCACCAGCTCACGCAATACTACGGCGCCTGCGCCAAGCCGGGCGGCGGGGTGTTCGTGCTCGACAAGCCCGGCGAGTCAATGGCCGCCCGCGAGCTGACCGCCGGCAAGCTGCCCCTGGGCAGCTATCAGACACCTGACGTGTCCCACGACGGCAAGCGCGTGCTATTCGCCTACTGCGAAACGCCTACCTCGCCGCCCAACCGCACGACCCACCTCGACCGCTTCTACCACATCTACGAGATGAGCGCCGACGGCACTGGGCTGCGGCAACTCACCAAAGGGCCGGCCGATGACTTCTCCCCCCGCTACCTCCCCAACGGCAAGATCATCTTCCTCTCCACCCGCCGCGGCGGCTTCCACCGATGCGGAGCCGGGCCGTGCCCAGTTTACACCCTCGCCCTCATGAATGCCGACGGCTCGGACCCTCGGCCCGTCTCCTACCACGAGACCCATGAGTGGGACCCCTCGGTGCTCAACGACGGCCGCGTCATCTACACACGCTGGGACTACGTGGACCGCAACGCCGTCCACTATCAACAGCTCTGGACTGTCCGCCCCGACGGCAGCGACCCACGCATCTTCTACGGCAACAACACGCTCCATCCCGTCGGCGTGTGGGAGGCCCAGGCCGTGCCAGGCTCCTCCCGCGTCATGGCCACCGCCGCCGCCCACCACGCGATGACGGCTGGCAGCATCATCCTCCTCGACGTGGCGAAGGGGATTGACTACCTCGACCCGATCACGCGGCTGACGCCTGACGCGCTCTTCCCCGAGAGCGAGGCGCCCGTCTCCAACGGCGCCAAGGGCTTCTGGCACGCGCCCGCGGGCGTGCGCGAGAAGCTGCCCGTCCCGCCCGAGCAGCAGCGCTGGCCCGGCCACTGCTACCGCAGCCCGTGGCCCCTCTCCGAGAAGTACTTCCTCGCCGCCTACAGCTTCCAGGCCCTCATCGGCGAGCCGAACCCCAACCCCCCCAACATGTTTGGCCTCTACCTGGTGGACGCCTTCGGGAACAAGGAGCTTCTCCACCGCGACCCCGACATCGCCAGCCTGTGGCCCATGCCACTTCGGTCGCGGCCGGTGCCGCCTGCTCTGCCACCCGCAGCCGAAGTCGCGGAGAAGCCGGAGGGCACTTACTTCGTCCAGGACGTGTGGGCGAGCTTCCCGCCCCTGCCGCAGGGCACAGTGAAGAGGTTGCGAATCGTCCAGGTGCTGCCCAAGACGACGCCCCACATCAACAACCCCTCGGTCGGCCTCGCCAACGCCTCTCCCGGCAAGCAGGTGCTCGGCACGGTGCCCGTGGAGGACGACGGCTCGGCCTACTTCCGCGCCCCGGCCGGCATCGCCCTGGCCTTCCAGGCCCTCGACGAGCGCGGCATGGCCGTCCAGGTGATGCGGAGCGTCAGCTACCTCCAGCCGGGCGAGAATGCGGCGTGCGTCGGCTGCCACGAGCCGCGCTCGGCCCCGCCCCCGGCTGTAGCACGGCTGGCTCGCCCAGCCGTGGATGCCACGGCAAACCCACTGCTGGACAAGCCAGCAGTGCCACACTCCTGGGGTGCAGGAGCTGCCAAGGCCCTGATGCGGCCCCCCTCGGCCATCGAGGCCGGGCCTGATGGCTCCAAGCCCCTGAGCTACCCCATCCTCGTCCAGCCCGTGCTCGACAAGCACTGCGTGTCGTGCCACAACAAGGAGAAGCCCGAGGGCAAGGTCATCCTCACCGGCGAGCCCGCGGGCCACTACACAGCCAGCTACAATGCCCTGGCCCCCCGAGTGTCGTTCGCCGCATGGGGCCGCGGCGGCAACTGCGAGCCGCTGGCCAAACCCGACTACTTCGGCGCACGCGGCAGCCCGGCCATCGTCAAGACCTTCACCGAGGCCCACTACAAGGTCAAGCTCACCCCCGCCGAGTGGGAGCGGGTAGTGACATGGATGGACGCCAACGCCCTCTTCTACGGCACCTTCGACCCCGCCCACCAGGCCCGCCAGCTCCGCGGCGAGCGGATCAAGGGGCCGGCGCTGGAGTGAGCGAGGAACGGGCAGATCCGCCCGATCCGTCGGATCCGTCCGATCGGTCCGATCCCCTGCCAAGGAGAAGCCCGATGGCTATGCGAAGAGCCCTGTCGCTGCTTGCCCTATGCGCTTCGCCTGCCCTCGCCGCCGACCTCGACCAGAGCTACTTCCTCCGCACCCTCACCGACCTCGACCGCCTGGCCATCCTCGACGAGGGGGTGAGCTGCAAGCAATTCTCCAGCTACGACCGACGCTCGAAGTACGACGAGAAGGCCAACAAGTACATTGACTGGGGCGCGAATGGCGACGCCGGCCACTACATCCGAAAGGAGGCCGACGGCGAGGCCGTGATGGCCGAGATGGAGGGGCCGGGCTGCATCGTCCGCATCTGGTCGGCCAACCCCCAGGGCAAGATCCGCTTCTACCTCGACGGCGACGCGAAGCCGACACACGAGTTCGTCTTCGCCGACCTCTTCAAGGACAAGGTGCCTCCTTTCAAGCCGCCGGTGTGCGGCATGGACGGCGCGGGCGCCAACATCTACCTCCCCATCCCTTACGCTAAGTCGTGCAAGGTGACTGCCGACAAGGCCCACAACCAGTACTACCACATCGGCTACAAGACCTTCCCCAAGTCCACCGCCGTCAAGTCCTTCCGCCTGCCCCTGTCCAAGGAGGAGGACGACGCGCTCAACGCCGTCATCAAGGCCTGGCAGAACTGTGCGCTGGCCGCCTGGAATGGCCCCATAGGCACCCTGGAACTCCCGATTGGCAAGCCAGTCACCATACTCGAGGTGAATGGCCCCGGCACCATCCGTTTCATTCTGCTGAGACTTCACAGCGAAGAGCGGTGTGCTTTGCGGCGGGTGATGATGCGAATGTACTGGGACGACGAGGAGACGCCGAGCGTCGAGTCGCCGCTCGGGGACTTCCTGGGCACAGGGTTCTTCGCTAACAAGTACGCGTCGCTCCCGCTGGAGGTGGGTGGACCTTTCGGCGACTTCTGTCGCTGGCCCATGCCATTCCGCAAGAAGGCCCGTATTGTGGTCACGAACGAGGGAACCAGGCCTGCCAAGCTGGAGACCTCCTTCGGGATTGATGGCCAGGAACTGAAACCGAACACGATCTACTTCCACGCCAAGTGGCGGCGGGAGGACCCGTGCAAGACCTTCGACTATCCCATCCTTGAGTGCGAGGGGAAGGGGCGATTCGTGGGCTGCATGCTCAACGTGGATAACCCCGACCAGGGCTGGTGGGGCGAGGGCGACGAGAAGGTCTACGTGGACGGCGAGAAGTTCCCCTCGACCTTCGGCACTGGCTCCGAGGACTACTTCGGCGATGCCTGGGGCTTCCGCCTCTTCGTCCGCCCGTTCCACGGCTGCACCCTCGGCCAGGGGCCGGGCTTCTCGAACAAGTGGAGCGTCTACCGCTGGCACATCAGCGACGACATTCCCTTCGAGAAATCCTTCCGCATCACCATCGAGAACTACGGGAAGGACAAGGACTACAGTTCCGTGGCCTACTGGTATCAGGCGGAGCCGCACAAGGACTTCTTCACGAGCGTGCCCGTCGAGGGGCGGCTGCCCAGGCCGAAGGCCATCCCCGGCGTCGTCGAGGCTGAGACGTTGAAAGTCGAGGGGGCGACCGTGGCCGATGACGCGGGGATGACGGACGAGTTCAGCAGCGGCAAAGCCCTGGTCATCAGGGGCAAAGCGGGCCAGACTATTGAGTTGCCCCTGACGGTCCCCGAGAACGACGTCTACGCGATCACCTTCTACAGCGCCAAGGGGGAGGCCCACGCGCCCTTCGAGCTGCTACTGAACGGGAAGCCTGTCGGCGGGCGCAGCACCGACGCCTTCGCCGTGTCGGCCATGGCCGCTGTCGCCAAGACGCGGCTCCCGAGAGGGGACGCCAGGCTAGCGCTCAAATTCGCCGCCGACGGGAGCCTGGTGCTCGATGCCCTGCGGCTCGAAGCGAGCTGGAAGCGGCGTGGGGTATTGGAGGGTGAGAGCCTGGCGGTCGTCGCCACGAGCGGTCCCCGGCCCTCCCCCGAGGATATAGGTCTGCGCTGGAGCGGCGACAGCCAGCTTCTCTTCCCCGCCACAGAGGCCGGGCAATCGGTCACACTTGCATTGCCCATCAAGGCCGCCGGCCGTCATAAGCTCGTGGCTTGCTTCACACACGGACCGGACTATGGCCAGGTGCAGGCGCTCCTCGGTGACAAGCCAATCGGCGAGCCCGTGGACTGCTTCGCTCCCTTGCGCGAAGTCGCCCCCTGGGTCTCGCTGGGCACGGTGGAACTGAGTCCCGAGGCGAACGCCGTCACGTTCAAGGTCACGGGCAAGAACGAGAAGGCGACGGGTTTCCGCGTGGGCATTGACTATCTGTGGCTTGGCCGTATCGTGGTCGAGGGGGCCATCGAGGCCGAGGGGCTGCTCGTGGTCGCGAGCGATGGCGGCCGCGCGGACAGGCAGGAGATGGGCGGGTTCGGCGCCAACCAGTGGAGCGGCGAAGCCCAGCTCTTCTTCACCCCGAAGCAGAAGGGGGCGTGGGTGACTGTCGAGGTGAGCGTCCCCAAGGACGGCCGGTACGACCTCGATGTCTACTACACGAAGGCCGTGGACTACGGCATCGTGCAGCTTCACCTCGATGGCAAGCCGATTGGGAAACCCTTCGACGGCTTCAACAACGGCGTCATCCCCAGCGGCAAGGTGCCCTACGGCGCCGTCGAGCTGGCCGCCGGCAAGCACCAGCTCAAGTTCGAGGTGACTGGCAAGAACGACGCCTCGACCGGCTTCTACGCGGGGATTGACTGCCTGACGCTGACGCACGCGCGGTAGACGGGAGCCGCCAGATCGGGCCGATCGGCCGGATCCGTCGGATCTGTCGGATCGGTCGGATCAAGGGAAAGGAGATAGTGCCCCTCGTGCTCACCACCCGAAGAGGAATCCTGCTGTTCTCTGCGGCCGCGGCGCTCCTGGGCCTATGCCTGGGCGGCGCACGGGCCGGCACGGTGGCCATCGTGAAGGGGCAGGACCCCGACAAGATGGTGGCCGAGGCCATCGAGCTGCTCGGCGGGATGAAGCAGTTCGTCAAGGACGGCCAGAAGGTCGTGATCAAGCCCAATCTCGTGCATCAGCCCGCCCTCCCCGGCCGCGAGCAACGGGCCAGCGACGGCAAGGTGCGGCCCGGCTTCACGACCGATGTGCGGATCGTGAAGGCCCTCGCCCGGCAGATGCTCGCCGCCGCCAAGTGCAAAGTGACCATCGCCGAAGGCACGCCCAACGACGCATCGCGCATGTTCGACTTCCTCGGCTACACGGCGATGGCCAAGGAACTCGGCATCGAGCTTGTGGACGTTGACCGCTCCGAGCGAATGGCCGTGAAGCTGCCGAACGGCCTCGGCCGCAAGGAGTACTCGCTGCCCGCCGTGACCCAGACCGCCGACGTGTTGGTTGACGTGCCAGTGCTCAAGACCCATCAACTGACTGGCGTGACGCTGGGGATGAAGAACCTCTACGGCCTCCTGCCCGAGCCACGCAAGGACTACCACGCCAAGGTGGACGAA
>Ga0194113_10008331_pt1 | contig 12758 bp, 12 predicted proteins | sample TA2MahC200mmetaG_FD_146193 | JGI IMG/M metagenome (GOLD analysis project Ga0194113, IMG submission 146193) | Freshwater microbial communities from Lake Tanganyika, Tanzania - TA2015017 Mahale Deep Cast 200m | ecosystem: Environmental > Aquatic > Freshwater > Lake | place: Tanzania: Lake...
GAATCCATCACGCATAACTGCATATATCACAGCGTGTTTCAATCCTTTGTCATATCTAACTCTTTTCCTTGCTGGTACTTGCATATATTTCCTCACTTTTACTGTCAACTAAAATCAGGAAATACCACCATAATTAGAAGTTACCTTTCTTGGGGACCAGTCGATATCCAGTCGAATTAAAGTCGACTGGATATCGACAGGATATCGACTGGATAATAAGATGGAAGATTGAAAAATACAAATTGAGAATTAAGGATTTATGATAGAAAATTATAAGATTTGTATTACGAGAATGAAATCTTTAATTACATATATATCTATGTGTTATGCTCACGGATTAAAGACGATTTATAGTTAGAAAAGGATATATGAATAGAGGGAGTTCAAAATCTTATGGGAGCAGGCGACTTGATTTCAATTTCCGGCAGGGATAGCAGCAGTTCTTTTTCTATATAATCATAAACACCTGCTGGATTCAGTGTTTGCAGTCCCAGCACAATATTAAAGTCTTTGGTTGCCCGGCTGACGGTAAAGACATTGGGTTGGTCGGAAGACTGATAAGTCCTGCCGGTGGCGGGATTTGTCCACCGTTGGGAAACAGGATACCTGCCATAAGTATCATAGACGGCAGGATACGAAATCGTATTCAGGTAAGAATTGTCCTGTGCTTTCAGCACCAGACGTTCAACGAAAACTGACTTTCTGACCTTTTCAGCAAGGACAATGCTGACGCTGACATTCATTATTGTGGTATCGGGAACATCTGCTTTGTAGGGAAGTCTGAAGGTAATTTTCAGAAGGATATCCGTGTTATCATATTTAATATGCAATTCCTGACTGGCGACAGGGAAACCGCCAAAACGGTCATAATAATTACTCACGCAAGCCATCAGAACTATAGCGGCAAGCGTAAGCAAAAGTATGTATTTCATCGCTGATTACTTGATTTCGATTACCCGCTCCACAATCGGCTGCAAAGCGTATGCAATCCGTAGCACACCGCTTTCATAAGTGACTTTAGGATGATCTTTATCGATGACGGTCATCGGAAAATAGATGCGTCTTTCAAACTTGCCTGTCTCAATCTCCATATTGTAATAGCACATCTGTCCGTTGCAGGCAGGCAGAGTCCTCTCGCCCGAAATCCTGATAAACTCGTCAGTAGTGACAATGCTGATATTCTGCTTTTCCATACCCGCCAATTCTACAATAATAATCCACTCCGCATCCGTCTGAAAAACATCGCACTTGGGATGCCAGACATTATCCAGAGCGTCTTCAATGGCATTCGGATTGCTGGTCAGAGAATTGACCTGCCCCAGAATCTTGAGCATCTCTTTCTGAATGCCCATCAGGTTATCAAATATCTTGTCACGCATAGTTTGTGCCTCTGTTAATAACTGAACCGCTCCGTAAAAGTCAAGACAAACTCCTTGTCGGGCTTGATTGTCACTTCCCAAACATACAGATTGTCGGCAGTGATTTCATACTTAACGTTTTCACTGTTGGGATTGATGGAGGAATTGGGGCTGCGGGGATGCACGATGCGGATGGCTTTGTCCTCTTTGCTGTTGTTCCGCAGAGTAATCTGCATATCGCTTTCAGAACGGTTACCGCCCAGATTGCGGGTGTTTTTGACCAACGTTTTGCCGACCAAATCAAATGCTTTGCCGGTGGTTAAATAGACCTCTTCATTCTTGCTTGTGTGGTTTATTTCATCTTCTCCGATAAACTCCAGATTCTTGTCCGTGTCCTCTTTGTAAATCTTGAAAACGCCCTTTGGTAAAGGAATCCCCAGTCCGTTCTCGGCAGTATTTTTGAACTTGATTTTGCTCAGCACACCTTCTGAATGACTTCTGTATTCATAGACGGAAGCTGCTTTCACATTCTTAAACGGGAAAAGCTGCAGTTGCTTAATCTGCTTGTCCGCAAAAGAAACCGGTTCGGACAAAGTGTACATATGAAAGTCGTGGAAAGCTTTTTCTTCAAAGGAAGGCGCAGCCACAGACTTTGCCATATACATGGTATCTTCCATATACCTTCCGCCCCCGCCGTTAAAAAAAGGTCTAATCTGGTTGACTTCGCCTGCAATCAGCTTCAAATCTACGTTTTCAAAACCTCTGCCGGATTGGTTGTTGAGCGTAACCCAGCTATTCAGCCCCAGAATGCTGCCATCCCAGGTAGCATTGTAGGTTACAGACCAGCTTAAACCGCCGGTCAGGTAGCTAATCTGCATCGGGAAAGTGCCTTTCTTGCCTGTCAAAAGCCTCCAACGCAGAGTGGGCTTCGTATAAAAATTGGAGGGAAGTTCTGCCAGCAAAATCTGTTGCACTTCATGGCGGTTAACGAGTATCAGTTTATTGGTGCCGGATTCAATCAGACCAATGGTTGTGCCGTCATAGAACTTCATTTTACCTAAGTAAAGAGAGAGGTTCTTGGAAGTGAGCGATACATCTTTATCAATGTATTTCCTGAGAATTTGCTCGGTACCTGCGAGGTCGTATTCATAATTCTGCTCTGCTACAACAACTGATTCACCAAGCGACTTCACCACCACAGACTCGGTCTTGATGCGGGAAGTTATCTGGTCAAAGTTGTAAAACTGCGCTCCCTTTTCCAGCGGGATATCCATCTGGGTTCTGACCAGCGCCAGGTCTTCATTGTAAACAGTGAGCCAATCCTTTGCCACAAGCAGATTGATGCTCAGTAAAACGATAAGTGTCAAGATTGTTAATGACCATTTCATTGTCCGTCTCCTAAAAATTCTTTGGTTTATAGTTTTGTTTGATATTGTATCTATTGTCTATATGCTTCAAATACTCTATCTTATCCTGCATGTATTGCGGAAGCCTTTCAAAGCCATATTTTATGGCAAAATCACGGGCAATATTGTTATCTTTGTTTCTCAGCATCAGGTTCGTATCTATAGTAATCAAAACATCTATAGTGTTTTTATTCTTGCCTTCTATGGCAAACATCAGAGCAGTCCAGCCCTTGTTGTTCTGGAGATTGACGTCTGCCTTGTTATGAATCAGGAGTTCAGCAGTCCTGAAACTTCCGTGATACGCTGCATACATCAGTGGAGTTGAGCCGCCAACATCACGTTCATCGACATTTGCGCCTCTTTCAATCAGGAGTTGGGCAACCTTTCTGCTGTCAAACACTGCTGCATCAAACAAAGGCGTATGCCCTACTTCGTTCTTCATATCAACATCAAAACCAGCATCCAAAAAGTGCTTTACAATCTTTGGTTCATCCTTTTTAATGTAGTAACAGAACTGGTTTGGAGTGCATTGTATATTCAGCGTTTTCAGCTTTTCTACACCTGTTTCTGCTGCTTTGGAAGTATTTGTTGTGCAGTTTGTCATCAGCAGGGACAGAGCAAGCAGGACAATGCTCCAGGATGCAATCGTTTTAATAACTTCCTCCATTACTTAGATTATTTACAATCCAAGACGATTCAATTATATGTCAAGTATAATTCCAGCCAAGTAGAAAACTGGTTGACAAAATACATAATGCCCAAAAGCGTATCAGTAAATACTTTATGGAAGTAATAATGAAGATTGCATACCAGAGAAAACTCACCCGTCAAATCCAGCTTGGAGGCATTCTAATCGGTGGCGGTGCGCCTGTTTCCATCCAATCCATGACCAATACTCTCACAGCAGATGTGAAAAGCACTCTCAAACAGATTACCGCACTGCAGAAAGCCGGTTGTGAAATCGTCCGGGTTGCTGTTCTTGACGGGACAGATGCCGATGCTCTTGCAAAGATAAGAAAGGGATGTAAGATTCCTTTGGTTGCGGATATCCATTTTGACTATAAACTGGCTCTGCTGGCTATCAAAAACGGTGTTGACGGCTTGCGCATCAATCCCGGCAATATTGGCAGTCAGGACAAAGTCCGGCAAGTCGTTGCCGCAGCAAGTGATAAAGGCATCCCCATCCGTATCGGCGTGAACAGCGGTTCTCTGCCCAAAGCCATCTTAAACAAGTATGGAGTATCGCCACAGGGCTTGGTGCAGGCTGCATTGAGACATGTCAACATTCTGGAAAAACTTAACTTTTACCAAATGAAACTTTCGGTGAAGGCATCGTCGGTTCCGCTCATGATTCAAAGTTACCGTCATTTGTCCGAAAAGGTGGATTATCCGCTGCATTTGGGAGTAACGGAAGCAGGTACGCAATACGCAGGTATAATCAAGTCTGCTGCCGCTATGGGAACGCTTTTGTCGGAAGGCATCGGAGACACCATCCGTGTTTCTCTGACTGCCGACCCTGTTACAGAAGTCCTTGCCGCCAAAGAAATACTGAAAGCTTTGCAGCTAAAAAAGGGGCTGAACATCGTCTCCTGCCCCACCTGCGGCAGAACCAAAATCAACCTCATAGAGCTTACTCAGCAGGTGGAACAAGCCCTGAAACTCTGTTCAGAACTGGATATCACGGTTGCAGTGATGGGTTGTGCCGTAAACGGTCCCGGTGAAGCCATGGAAGCGGACTTTGGCATAGCTGGTGGAAGCGGCGAAGGCCTGCTTTTTGCCGGTGGTAAAATCATCAAAAAAGTAAAAGAGCAAGACCTCGTAAAAGAGCTTGTGAAACTGATAAAAGCCCGTTACGGCAAATGAAGAAACCGTCTCTTCTGACCATCTTTGTCTCTTTTTTCAAGATAGGTCTGTTTACTATCGGTGGCGGTTATGCCATGTTGCCCCTGATTCATCGAGACGTGGTGGACAAGCATCGGTGGATGGACGAAGAAACCTTTATGGACGGCATTTCAGCCGCTCAGTCCTGTCCCGGCGCAATAGCTGTAAACCTTAGCATTTATACCGGCTACCATATTGCAGGCGGGACAGGATTAGTGCTGGCAGTCTTGGGCTCTATCCTGCCGTCATTCATCATAATCCTGCTGATTGCTCTTTCTTTCAGCAACTGGTCGCAGTTGGAGATTGTCCAGAAAGCTTTTGCGGGATTGCGTCCTGCTGTTACTGCTCTGATTGCAGTTCCAGTGATTCAGATAGCCCAAAAGTCCAAAGTAAAATGGCATGCCTATTGGCTCGCAATCACTGCACTGATATTGATTGTCGGATTCCACGTTTCACCTGTTTATATGGTTCTTTTTACCATTCTGCTCTCCTGGATAAAGTATCTGGCAAAGAGCATCAGAGCGCAAAAAAAGGAAGACAAATGCTCTGGCAACTGCTGATTACCTTCTTCAAAATCGGTCTGTTCAGCGTAGGTGGCGGATATCCGATGCTCAGTATGATACATCAGGAAGTGGTCGTAAAGCACGGTTGGATGACAAGTCAGCAGGTTACGGATATGGTTGCTATCTCACAGATGACTCCCGGTCCCATTGCCATTAACGTTGCCACTTTTATCGGATACAAGCAAGCCGGCTTCCTGGGTGCTGTATTCACTACTCTCGGTGTGGTGCTGCCGTCGCTGATACTGATGTTTCTGATTACTTTTTTCTATCTCAAACTCAGGGGCAAGGGCTGGTTTGATGCGGTTTTGAAGGGTCTGCGTCCACTGATTGTGGGATTGATTGTTTCTGCTGCCTGGCTGACTGCCAAAAGCGCATTCGTGGATTGGTTTGGCATTGCTGTTTTTGCGATTTGTTTTTTTCTGTCATTGAAGTATAAAGTCAATCCCGTTATTCTGATGCTGGGAGCCGGAATAGCAGGTGTTTTAATCGGATAGTTTGATTAATCATCTCTTCCCTGCCTGCATCCTGACATCCTCCTGGGGTCCTCTTGGGGTGAGCCCAAGAGGATGGCAGGTTGAATTCAGGTCTGGAGCGGGTTTGGGCTGATATTTTACAATAATGGAGAAAACAGCCGGCAGATGGATTCTTTGATTCTCTGCAGGTTTGAACGATGCAAAAACTCGTCAAGAATCACCATTCTGCTATCCAGCAGGTCTTGCTGGAACTGCTTTTCCGCCACTTTGGAGATTTCCTTGTCATAGAGCATGGCATTCAACTCGAAGTTATGATTGAAACTGCGTAAATCCATATTAGCCGTGCCGATGGAGACTATTTCATTGTCCACTATCAGGACCTTGGCATGAATAAAACCCTTTTTGTATTCAAAAATCTCCACTCCTGCCTGCAGAAGTTCTGTATAATATGAACGTGAACCCCAGAAAACAACGTAATGGTCAGCTTTGGCAGGCAGGATTATCTTTACCTCCACACCACTTAGTGAAGCGGTCTTGAGAGCCATCAGCAAGCTTTCATTGAGCACCAGATAAGGACTGGTGATGTGAATGGAAGTCCTGGCATTGGCAATCGCCGCAAAATAAACCTGCATAATGCTTTCCCAATCTGAGTCCGGACCGCTGCTCACAATCTGCACGGGGATGCCTATTATCTCGTCTGTATCGGATGTCTGCTCCGGTTCACTAATCAGATACCGGTGTAAAAGGTTTTGTTTTGAGACAAAGTACCAATCGGTTAGAAAAATTGCCTGCAGCGAGATTACGCTGTGACCCTTCAGAATTAAAAGACTGTCACGCCAGTAACCGAAGTATTTATCCCTGCTCAGGTATTTGTTACCGATGTTCAGACCACCCAGAAAGGCAGTCTTATTGTCGATTATAACCAGTTTCCGGTGATTTCGGTAGTTCAGTTTACTGCTGATGGTCGGAAATGGTGACGGTAAAAACGGATGGATTTCCATTCCTGCCTGCTTCAGACTTCTTTTAAAACTGAAGGGCAGATTCCAGCAACCGACTGCATCGTAGATGAGGCGGATTTTGACTCCGGCACGGGCTTTCTCTATCAGAATCTGCCTGAACTTCTGCCCGATTTCATCATTGGCTATGGAAAAATACTCGATGTGGATGACTTCCTGTGCCGACTGAATGCCCTTCAGAATGGCATCCAGCGCATCCTGTGTATCAGGGATTATCTCAATCTCGTTGTTGGTGGTCAGCAGCGCTTTGCTGTTGCTTTCCAAAAGACTGATGAGCTTGACTACAAGAGGATTTCTGAACCTGATGTGCTTTTCATTGTGCATTGAATCTGTCAGCAGGTGTAGCTGAAGATTGAGGATATCCTCAGTTCCTTTGCGGGAAAAGATGCGGCTTTTTCGCCAATTCCTGCCAAAGAACAGATAAAAGATAAAACCGATGATGGGCAGATAAACCAGCACCAGTATCCAGGCCAAAGTCCTTACAGGAGAGCCGTTTTCTAAAACCAGCACGATTATCATCAGTCCGATGGACAAAGTAAAAACTATATTGAGAATCCTGTTTGTTACCTGAGATAATCCTGCCACAATCCTCCCCGATGTCAGCAACTGCACCACCGAAAGCAACAGCAGTAAAGACAACAGGAATATCAGGAACAGGGTTACCGTGTCCCAGACCTTATGCGACAGCAAGCATTCCTCCTTTTTCAGGACAAAACTCAACGCCAATTATGTATATGGAATGGATTATCAAACCACCTGTTTTCTTTATTCCGTATCAGGTTTTATTTGTCAACTAATCTTTATCGGACGCAGCCAAACTGCAGATAAAAAAACTCCAGATATTTGTTTAGCTGTCTATTTAATTCAATAATAGATACTTAGTTATTACACAGGCAACCCATAAATTGGAAAACACTGAAAAAGTGAAATATTCTATTTGCCAAACATTCACTTGCTGGTTATAATGTGAATGTATACTAAATCAATAGGAGTTAATAATGAAACACATAATATATTTTTTAATAGCACTTAGCGTAGTCGCTATGTTCCTTGTGGGTTGCCAGGTGAAACCCAATAGCATAACCAAAGTTCAGGACAATCTTGCCGGAACTGACCCAATAATGGATGTAAAAACTCTTAATAATGCACCTGCCACCTACCCGATTTGGGCAGGACAGAATATTAATGTCGGCAATATGGAAGTATCAAACGATGCTCAATATCTGTATGTTACATATAACCTTATCAATGGTTGGATGCTTACCGAAACACATTTGCACGTGGCATCTTCTTTGGCAGGAATTCCCAAGAATAAAAAGGGAATACCGGTACCCGGACAATTCCAATATGCAACAACCCATAATCCTCCGGTGCAGACCTTTACCTATAATATCCTCTTAGCCGACCATGGATTTGTAATGGGACAGGAACTGTATATTGCTGCGCATGCAGTAGTTGTGAACGGTGACTATCCCAATGGCATCTATCAGAGTGAAACCGGCTGGGGTGGAGACAATCCCGGTGGCGGTCCCCGTTGGTGGTTTTATCTTAAATACACACTTGTAGAGCCAACCAGAGATGAAGACGACCCTGAATTCAATGTAACAACTGCAATGATGAGAATGAATGATGTAGCCAACGACTTCACCTACAACTGGGGTACGCACCCATGGTTCTCTTATGTTAAAATGTATCCTTCCATGACTCCGCAGACCTTCTACTTTTATGCTGCACAGCACTATAGAGTGGGAGAAGTGGAAATCTGGAAGGACAATAACTTCTTATATGTCGAAATTAATATGGACACACCCTATGAGATGCAACAAAGTCACCTGAATGTAAAACTGACAGGCTATTCCGGACCACCTTCATTCGGTCTGTTCCCTTATACAATGACACACAATCCTCGTGTCACAAACTCTTATCTATACCAAGTTCCATGGCAACCTGCCTGGGATAATATGGAGCTGAACATCGCCCTTCACGGCGAAGTCGGTCCCTTCTAAACATCACTAACTCCCCTGAGAAGCCGTCATGCATCCCGTATGGCGGCTTTCTTTTTGCCGATCTTTCTTTATTTCTTCCCTAAATGCATTACGGTATCCAGTCGATATCCAGTCGAATTGAAGTCAACAGGATATCGACTGGATACCGTAATGCTATTAAGAAAAGAGCCAGATTATAAGGGGCAGGAAGCCCAGAGCGATAAGAATGGAGATGGAAACCATGCTGGCGGCAAACTCTCTGTCCATATTCTCCAGATTGGCAAAAATCACGGTATTGAAGCCCACAGGAGTACATGAGCCGGCAATGATAATGGTTCTGGTCATGCCCTCGATTCCGAAAACAACGGTCAGTAACCATCCGAAAAACAGTCCCACACCCATTCTGAGAATGATGCCGAGCATTACTGCGCCAAGTCTTTTCAGTTTTGGTTCAAAAATAAGTCCCAAGGCAATCATTATCAGGGCACTGGTGGGTTGACCTATCAATTCCAGAAAATTGATGCCCACTTCCGGAACTTGCCAATGAGTAATTCTGATGGCAAGACCAATTAGCAGACCCCACAGGGGAGGCAGTTTGACGAACTTCATCCAGTCTATCTTGCAGGTATCGCAGTTGTCTCCATATTTGATAGCGTTGTAGTAGATAAAGGTAAAGATGAGAAAGACATTGCCCAAGTCAAACAAAGATGCTCTGACCAAGCCCTCTGTCCCGAAGGCAGCTACGAAAAACGGCAATGAAAAGCCGGTATTCATAATCATGCATCCGACCAGGAAACTGCCAAAGGTGGTGGTGGGCAATTTCAGCCTTTTTCCCACCCAAAAAGCCACTCCATACATCATAAAGACAACCATTTGGGCAGTAAAAGGCAGGAACAGCAGGTCAAGCTTGAGTTCTACTTTGATGATAGCCAACAAAGCCAAAGCAGGCAAAGTGGCTGTGAGAACGAGTTTGAGCAGGATACTGGCGTCATCTTTCTGCATCAGTTTTACCTGACGCACAAAGACTCCGAAAAAGAAGGCAAGGATAAGCGGTATTACTTTCAGGAAAAAAGCAGTCATTATCTCTCTACTCTGTTACAGTCTGAAATTGATTTATCTTGTGCCCAGAAGAATCTGCCTTACTAATAAACACTCAGGGATTGACAACGATGTCACGTGAGGCAGACCAGATTGCAATACTTGCGGTAATAGTGCCATTTCCGGTGACGTTACCTGCATTAAAATAGACAGTGGCAAATTCATTTTGCACTGCAATCTGAACATTGGTGCCAAGGTTATTGTTATCAATGTCGGTAAAGAATCCGAGATTGGTGCTATAAGTAATTATGGTACCATCCGGCACAACTTCATTTAAGACATTAATTGCTTTGGCTCTCACAAGTATTGATTGGTCAACAGTCAGTGGATAAGGGTCTTGAGGGGTTGGCAGCAATAAAATCAATTCCTGTATGGGAGGAACATCCGCTATGATTACGTTGATATCGCAAGTATCGGCTGAAACGATAAAATCCGTGGAATCGGGATGAAAATTCTGAACTATGGCTCGAATAAGAGCAACACCAGTAATTCCAGTATCAGAAAAAGTACAGGTGGCAATACCGGTATTATCCGTTGTCACATTTGCAGGAATGCTTCCAAAATTTGTCGAGAATTGAACGACCTGTCCTATTACGCCAAAACCTTCTCCATCCTTGACAGTAACTTTGATTGTTGAAGCAGTAAGGCCATTATCAGCATAAATCGTATCCGGAGTGGCAGTCATAGCTGTGATATTTCTGATTTGGGACATATCTGCCTGGAATATATCATATACTGCTACTGCCATAGTGCTTGGTTTCCAGCCGCTTTTATAGGCAATGGCTTTGATAGTCACATCAGAATCAACAGTTACGGGATCAGAATATGTTTCTGAATTAGTGGAAGGAGTTGTTCCGTCAGTAGTAAATCTGATAACTGCACCTTCTGTTTCACAAAGTATACTCACTTGTCTGGGTGTAAGGTAAGAGCCGCCATTGATACTAAATGTGGGGGTTGCAACTGTATTAGTATCGGGCTCAGTAGTTTTGGAGCAATTGAACAAACAACAAGATAAAACCAAGATAAAAAGAAAGATCCTGATGGTCATAAATCCTCCCAGAGTATGGGATTAAAGCTGACGTTTTATCGTATAAATGGCTAATCTGTCACAAACTGCCTGCGCATAATCGGAAACTCTTTCCACATGCACTCCGAACCACTTTAACTGATTCTTTCTGGCTAAATCAAACTCCTGATTAAAGATCAGACGACGCAGTTTTTCACCCAGCTGGTCTGCTTCCCGCTCAAAGAAATAAACCTTGTGAATGTAGTTGTTTACAGCAGCCAAGTCACGGAAAAAGGAACGTACAGCCATGGTCAGATTGTCCACCGCATCTACCGATGCCTGAGTTGTCTGCAAAAACAGGTCGTCCAGTTCATCGGGAATTTCGGGCTTTTCAATGGAAAACTGCAGTATGGAATCCTTCATATTATCCAGTACTTCGTCGGAGTTTTCCAGAATTGCCAGGACGTCTCCCCTGTTTTCAGGAATCAGGGTATGCTCATACAAAAAGCGTTCAATATAAATCCTCAGGTCATCGGCTTTGTGCTCATTTTCCCGGATTTGTTGCAGCCTTCTTTCAAATTGTTCAAATCTCTCATTCAGATAATCTTCAATTCCTTTCAGATAAAGCAGAGCAGTGTCGCTGAGGATATCCAGAAACTGGTCTAACTGCGCTTCAATAACTTTGGTTGTTTTAAGTAAAATAGCCATTTATCCACTTTTCCTTATACTATAGTCTTATGTTAAATTGGAAATAAACAATATCAAATCAGTCAAGAAAAATAATTTACTGGATACAAACTACTGCTATACATCTTGAGTCTTGAGGACTTCCAATATTCTTTCAAAGATATAACCTACGTGAATTCGATTGGTTAAGTCGAGTTTTTCGACATCAATTTCCAAGACCGGACCGTTATGAAATCCGAGTTTAACCACGTTTGCGCCATATGATTTGTACCAGTGGTTCAGGTTATTGATTTCAGTGAACTGCCAGCCACCCTCAATTTCCATTTCCCGTCCGCGTTGCTGAATTCTTTCCCAAGCCAGGGACGGACTGCCCTGTAAAAGAATAATCAGGTCGGCTGAAGGCAACTGCCGGTTTACAGTCTGGAACTGAGTGACGAGATTGTCCAATTCGTCGTCAGTCAGAAGTCCATCGGCATGGAACTGATTGCAAAACACCAGCAAATCTTCCGCCAGGGAGCGGTCTTTCACGTAGCTGCCAAGCCCGCTTTTTCCAAGTCGCCGTTGCTGGGCTCTCATTTCCAGAAAATGCATCTGAAGGTCATAACACCAGGTTTTCTTATCACCCAGAAACTTCTCCAAGAGAGGATTCTCTTCCGGTTTTTCGTAAAGAGTATTTATCTTCAGACTGCGTCCCATAATGGCTGTCAGAGTCGATTTTCCCAAACCGACGTTCCCGGCAATGGTTATCAGTTTTGGATTTGCAGCCAGATAGGTTTCCAGGTTGCGTTCCATGTCTATTGCCTTAAGGGTTGCTTCCGTCTGGGGCAGAGTAACCCATTCACTGATACCGGGGCTGGATACGCGCAGCTCCAACGATTTTACCTGCTCTGCTATCAGATTGGCAGTGCGGCGCAGGAACTCCATCTTTTCCACATCCTTATCCGCATTGATGACCAGCACCGGTCTTTGCACATGATTGGCAACGAAATCCTCATACAGGTTATTCAGCAATTCCAGATATTGGGGAGGTATCGCCAGTTCACTTTCACGGCCTCTTTCCTTGATTCTTTCCAGGAGAATGGGCACATCCGCTTTAAAATATACGTAGAGGTCAGGTTCCTTTATATTCTCTGTCATCAATCGATAAGTACGCTGGTATGCAATAAATTCAGGCTCAGACATATTCTGCAGGATGCGTTGGGCTTTTCCGAAAATGTGATAGTCCTCAGCCAGAGTCCTGTCTTCCAACACAATCCCCCTGCACGACTGAATCTGTTTCTGGCGG
>Ga0194113_10008335_pt1 | contig 12754 bp, 10 predicted proteins | sample TA2MahC200mmetaG_FD_146193 | JGI IMG/M metagenome (GOLD analysis project Ga0194113, IMG submission 146193) | Freshwater microbial communities from Lake Tanganyika, Tanzania - TA2015017 Mahale Deep Cast 200m | ecosystem: Environmental > Aquatic > Freshwater > Lake | place: Tanzania: Lake...
ACTTCTATAAGTCCATCATGGCGGCCAACGAATTCGACGGCCCGGCGATCGTCAGTGTCTACACCACCTGTCAGCCGGAACACGGCGTGGGTGACAACATGGCGATGAACCAGTCGAAGCTGGCGGTCGATACCCGGACGTTCCCGGTCCTGATCTACGATCCCCGCAAGGGTTCGAAGATCAGTGAGCGCCTGAGCCTCCAGGGCAATCCGGCCAACACCGAGGACTTCTACGTGGAGCCGAAGACGAACGAGATCTACGACTTCATCATGTTCGCCCGCTCGGAGGGCCGCTTCGCGAAGCACTTCGACGCCCAGGGCAATCCCAGCGAGTCCCTCCTTGCCAGCCGTCAGGAACGCCTCGACAACTGGCGCACCCTCCAGGAACTGGCCGGACTGCGCTGATCGACACCCGATCCCATCAACCGCGGGATTGCACGAGCACCCGGAACGCCTGACCCAGGTGTTCCGGGTGCGTCAGTGTTTGGAACTGGCGGACGCGGGAGGCATCCCATTCCGGGAACCACTCCCCGGATTTTACCGAGGCTGCGAGGATCCCGCTGAGCCACTGCCGTTGGGAAGTGAGCGTTTGCGTGGACAGTCCCGCCTGCTCGCCCGCCAACCGGATGTCGTCCCAGTGGATGTGCGCCGTGATGTCCTGCAGACCAGGCTGGTCGAGCGGATCGCCACCAGGACGATGCCGGCGGTAGGTCCGCAGGGTTCCAGCCGACCGGTGAGGCATCAGGAATTCCAGGTCGGATAGCCCGTAGTCGAGGGTTACCATCCACCCCCGCTGGACGCATCCTGCGGCCTCGCGCCACCAGTCTGCGGCAGCCGGGGCGAGTTCGACCCGGAAACCCTCCGGGAGCAGGTCGAGGAGTTCACCCGGAAGCCCAGCGAGCCGTTGCAGTCCAGTGCTGATCGTTGGGCACGGTTGGGGCAGCGGCACCCAAACGAAGCGGCCGTTCTCCCAACCCGCCCCCAGTTCCCTCCATCGCCTCAGTCCCCGATCCCAGGCCGTACAGTGGACGGGGAACGCATCGAGCAGTTCGTTGGCGTAGAGCACGCCATGGAGACAGGGATGGGCCTGGTGGAGGTCCTGTAGGGTGCTAAACCAGGACACCTTGCCCGTCAGATCCCGCAGCGTTGCACGCTGCCATCTCTGTCGTCGGGATGAAGGTTCCACGAGGCAGAGGTGGACACGGTCCGCAAGGTTCGGGTGATGGCTCCGGAGATGCCGTAGGAGGTCGAGCGACAGCTGGCCGGTGTGGGCTCCCGCCTCGATCAGATGGAGAGGCCCCTCGGGAAGTGCCTCCAGCCAGGTGGCGACCTGGAACCCGATCAGTTCACCGAGGAGTGGGCCGACGCTGACGCTGGTATAGAAGTCGCCCGCCCGCCCGACGATCGGCTCCTCGCGTTCGTAGTACCCGAGGTCTGGCGCGTACAGGGCAAGCTCCATGAACCGGGTGAAGGGAAGGGTGCCCCCGGCCGACGCGATCTCGGCCCGGATCAAGGACTCCAGCTGAAGGACGCTTTCCTGCACGTGAGGCCCACTCTCCACGCTTCACTCGTCTCCCTCAACCCCTCCGCCCCGGATCCGCTCGATTCCCAGTCCAGGCTCTGGTGTGGTGTCCCCGTGCAACGGCTTGACCAGGTACTTGTGGATCGCGGGTTGTGCGAAAGCCGCGCCAAGGCCCAACGCCTGATCATGGCGGGCCAAGTCCGCGTCAATGGCCACCCCGCCCGCAAGGCCAGCGATCCAGTCCGCGATGGCGACCCGGTCGAGGTGCTGTTGGCAGATCGCTACGTCTCCAGGGGCGGTCACAAGCTGGAGCATGCCTTGGTCCAGTTCGCGATTCCCGTCAAAGGCGTCACGGCATTGGACCTCGGTGCGAGCACCGGCGGGTTCACCGACTGCCTCTTGCAGCACGGCGCAGCCCGAGTCGTGGCGGTAGACGTCGGACATGGCCAGTTGGCGTGGAAGCTTCGGCAGGACCCCCGGGTCGTAGTGATGGAGCGCACCAATGCCAGACACCTGGACGCGGAGTCGTTCGCAGCGGGACTCGTGCCTTTCGATCTCATCGTGGCCGATTGCTCGTTCATCTCATTGCGGCACATCCTGCCACCCGCTGCGGCACTGTTGCGGGGGGGTGGACATCTGTTGCCGCTCGTCAAACCCCAGTTCGAGGCGGGCAAGGCGGAGGTGGACCGGGGCGAGGGGGTGATCACGGATCCGGCGATCCATGCTCGGGTGCTGGAGGAGCTGGAAGCATTTGTGCGGACTGGCGAAGTTGGTCTAGCGTGGCGGGGAGTTATCCCGTCCCCCCTGCTGGGCCCCGCCGGCAACCGGGAGTTCCTTGGGCTGCTCGAACGCCTTCCGTGAAGCGCCTCGCCAAACAGATCCGCCAGGTCGGTCTCGTCGCCAATGCCGAGAAGCCCGGCGCTGCCGAGCTCGCCCAGCGCCTGGCAAAGGCCGTTGAGCACTCCGGCCGCCGTATCCTCGTGGATGCCGCCACCGGCCAGCTGATGCGCAAATCCCTGCCGACGCTGCCGTCCATCGACGACCTGGCCCGTCGCACCGACCTGATCCTGGTCCTCGGAGGCGACGGCACGATCCTGCGCGCGGCCCGGGAGGTTGCCGGATTGGGTACGCCGCTCCTGGGCGTGAACGCCGGGAACCTCGGCTTCCTGACGGCGATCTCCCCCCGCGACGCCGTTCGGGCCTTGAAACGTCTCTGGAACGGGGAGTTCGACATCGAGGAACGGTCCCTCCTCGAAGGCGTGGTCGCGCCTGCCGGAACGACCCGCCCCATCCTCGCCCTGAACGACTTTGTCGTCGCCCGTGGATTGACCTCACGTCTCATCGAACTCGAGGTGCTGGTGCACGGGGAGCTGCTCACACGATATCGCTGCGATGGTCTGATCGTGAGCTCGCCGACCGGATCTACCGCCTATTCACTCGCCGCCGGCGGGGCGATCGTGAGTCCGGACGCCGAGGTGCTGATGCTGACCCCGATCTGCCCCCATACGCTCAGCATCCGGCCGGTCGTCGTGTCGCTCGACGCCGAGGTCGACGTCCGTCTCGTCAGCACCCGTCAGGTGGCGACCCTTGCCGCCGATGGCCAGCAGCACGTCGATCTCGGGGCGGGGGACCGGGTCCGGATCGCCCGGAGCCGTCGGACCGTCCGGCTGGTCCGGCTGAACGGACACAACTTCTTCAGCACGCTCCGGCAGAAGTTCGGCTGGAGCGGATCGAATGACTGAGCCGAGGGCGGGGGTGCAAGGGTTCGGGCCGGGAAGCGTTCCGCCGGACAGGAGAGTGGGTCGGGCAGTGGGTGAAGGCTTGTCTTGGCCGGGAGGATTCGGCCTTCTAGGGACGTCATGGTGCGATTGAAGGAAATCGCGGAGGCTGCTGGCGTCTCGATGATGACCGTCAGCAAGGCCCTCCGGGACAAGCCGGATGTCTCGGCGGCGACGCGTGAGCGGATCCGTTCGCTGGCCCAGCAAATGGGCTATGTGCCGAACATCAGTGCCCAACATTTGCGGAGCGGTTCCTCGAGGCTTCTTGGCCTCGTCCTTTCCGCGGCCACCAATCCCATCAATCCCCGCCTTCTGATGTCTCTCGAGGACCAGGCCCATGAGCTGGGATTCGAGCTGGTGATCGGACAGACCATGAATCGGGCCGAGCGGGAGGAGGCCGTCCTGAAACGGTTCATTCGGCGGCAGGTGGATGGCATCTTCATCTCGCCGGTCTACCGCATGGACCAGCGCGCTCCGATCTACGAGGAGCTGCAGCGTCGCGGGATCCCCGTCGTCATCCTCGGGAACCGAGCCCTGTTCTGCGACCAGTTCCCGTCCGTGGAGACCGACGGGCTCACGGCCTCCGCGGATGTGACGCGGCACCTGATCCAGCTGGGACACCGCCGCATCGCCTTCTTCGCCGGACCCCTGGTCTCGCCGACGGCCCAGGAACGCATGGAGGGATATCGTCGGACCCTGCGCGAACAGGGCATCCCGATCGATGACGGATTGATCTTCAGCGCGGGCTCCACGATCGAGGAGGGGGCCGCCGCGGCGGTTCAGTTTCTGTCGGAGAGGACCGATGCGACGGCCATCCAATGCAGCCATGACCTCGTCGCGATCGGTGCCGCAGACGTCCTGCTCAACCAGGGGTTGCGGATCCCGCAGGACTTCAGCATCACCGGTTTCGGAAACGTCCTCGCCGCCGAGTACTTCCGGGTCCCGCTGACCACAATCCGCCAGCCCAAGGCCCGCCTCGGTGCCGTGGCGATGGAGGCGATGACCCGGCTGCTGCGCGGTGAGTCCGTCACCCCCCAGAAGCTGCCCGCGCCCCTGGAGGTCCGGGCGAGTTCCGGTCCGCCCCGGACCCATTCCCTGGGTTGAACCCGTGTGGGGCATCCCCCGAGGGGCCACCAGTCCCGCATGAAGCGCATCCGCATCGTCCGACACCGCCGGGGCGAGACGCCGCATGCTGTGATCGACTCCGTGGCGGGCGAGGAACCTCTCGAGATCCGGGTGGATACCCGGCCGATCGCGGTGGTCATGCGGACACCAGGACAGGATGCAGAACTGGCCCTGGGATTCCTCGTCAGCGAGGGGCTGATCCGTCGGACCTCGGAGGTGTGCGAGGTCCGACCCAATCCCCGGAATACGTCCGGCAACAGCATCGACGTCCTGCTGTCCCCGGAGGTCACCGTCGATTTCGTGCGTCTGACCCGACACGTGTTCGCCTCCTCCAGCTGTGGCCTCTGTGGTGCGACCAGCATCCAGTCGGTCCGACGCCAGTTTCCGCCGTTGGAACCGGCCCCTGTGGTTTCGGCGGAGACGCTGCTCTCCCTGCAGGATCGGCTCCGCGAATCCCAGACCGAGTTCTCGCGGACCGGAGGACTCCATGCGGCGGGACTGTTCGACGCGGCGGGACGGTTGCTGGCGGTCCGGGAGGACGTCGGACGTCACAACGCCGTCGACAAGCTCTTGGGCTGGGGATTCCAGGAGGGATGCCTGCCGCTTCGTGATGTCGGGCTGATCGTCAGCGGACGGGTCTCGTTCGAAATCGTCCAGAAGGCCCTCGCCGGTGGCATCGCCCTCGTGGCCGCGGTCTCCGCTCCGTCCAGCCTCGCCGTGGAGTTCGCGCGGAAGAATCGGCAGACCCTCGTCGGCTTCCTCAGGGAGGGACGATTCAACGTGTACTCGGGAACGATGGGGTCGACCCGCTGAGCCACTGCGCAACGGGATCGGCAAGGAGGTCGAGACGGAACGGGGCCATCTCATGGGAGGTCTCCGGGATGAACATCGCGCTGCTCCCCGGCGATGCGGATTGCAGGGCCTCGATGGAGGTGCGGGGCGCCACCGGATCGGAGGTGGCACCGACGAGGAGCGCCGGTCTGGGACGGTCCCGGACCCAGGCGATGGGATCGAGGCCTCCCTGGGGTTGGTCCAGAAGCCCGGGCATGGCCTCGGCGGCCCTCCGGGTTAGGCTGGGCGGCACCCAGGGGGCATAGGATTCCCGGAGTCCCTCGACCGCAGTCCCGAGCCGGTCATACGGCGTGATGGCGACCACCGACCGCAACCGCGGGTCGAGTCCCGACCACCTCAGGGCCAGGGCGGCCCCATAGGAGACGCCCAGCACATGGATTGGAGCCATGATCTGCCGCCGACTTTCCAGTTCGTCGAGGAGTCCCATCAGGTCCCGGGACTCGAGGATCCCGAAGGTGATGCGATCCCCTCCCGAGACACCGTGGCCCCGGAGATCGACTGGCACGCACAGCCAGCCCTTCTCCGCGAGATGGAGGGCCCAGGGGATCAGGGTCTCGTGGTCGAGTCCGTATCCATGCAGCAGCACCACGGTTCCCCGGCAGGGCAGGGGCTGCTCGCTGGGATGTCCCGGGAACCGGTAGATGGGACGGGACTGGCCACGGACGATCAGGTTGGAGACCCCCATGCCCGCACCGTAGTCACCGGGAGGGATGAGCCGGTAGGCGAGGTCCACCGGTGGTTCTCCCACGGTCGCGTGTTGGACCGGAATGGAGCCGGTGACGCGGTCCGGAAAGCTGAAGTACACCCGGGGTTCCGGGTGGATCAGGGTGGGGAACCGTCGGGGGGCCTTCAGGAACTGGTGGGCCACGATCTGCCCCGGGGTGCAGCCGGTGACGAGCAGGGCGAGTAAGGCTGCGAGAAAGGGGAGGGCCTGGACGTTGAACGTCGAGCGTTGGGAGGCGGGGGGGCCGAGTCCACCCGGCCTGATGCCCCCACACGACCCCTCCTGCCGGATGGGGGCGATCATGATGAGTCGTTGGTCCACGAAACCTCGAGTCTTCCTGAAACGAACTCCCCGCTCAACCGTCGCTCTCCTGATCTTCCTGATCCTGGGTTGATACTCTGGTGTTCGGTCGCCATCACATTCATGATTCCCACACTCCCATGAAGTCCCTCCCGACCCACCGCAGTGACCGCCGACCCGCCTTCACCCTCATCGAGCTGCTGGTGGTCATCGCCATCATCGCCATCCTGGCTGGCATGCTCCTGCCCGCCCTGGCCAAGGCGAAGGCCAATGCCCAGCGGGCCCTCTGCACCAGCAACGAGAAGCAGTGGGGCATCGCCATCAGCATGTATGCCGCGGATTTCCGAGACTACTTCCCGGACAACCGCGATGGCGTCCACCTGAGCTGGATGGGCACGAACATGGCGATCTTTTGGGAGAAGTACCTCATCCCCTCCGGCAAGCCGACGCGGAAGGGTGAGAAGAAGTCTGCCAACCATGTGATCTTCTGTCCGACCGACGAATGGCATCGCCAGGCCGACACCTGGCGGTTCGGGAACCCGAGTTCGGAGAAGAAACCGATCCTCACCGGCTATTTTTACCTGCCCGGACATCCGAAGGGCACCGGCGACTGGCCCTACGACTCGGAGAAGATCGGTGAGTGGAACTGGCGGACCAAGCTGGGTGGTGAGTTCCGTGGCGCGCCGATCCTGATCGATCGGCTCCAGGGACTGGGGCCTCGGACCACCAACGTGTACGACACCCGCCTGCGCTGGAGCACGGTCGACGAGGGCAAGAGCTGGAAGACGGCCAATCATCCGGCCGGCAAGGGCGCGCCCTCGGGAGGCAACTTCCTCTTCGAGGACGGCCACGTGGAGTGGCTCAACGGGAAACGGGTCTCCCTCGGGTCCAGCGCCGGGGAGTGGCAGTGCTTCTACAAGATCCCCATCAACTGAACGGAGCGACGATCCTGGAGTGCACGGGCCTCAGACGCCCATCACGCGTCGCACATACTCCCGGCTCAGGCGGTGGTTCTCCACCGCGCTGCGCGTGACCCGGGTGCCCGATTCCAGGGCCAGCTCCACGGTGTAGAAGGCCGGGATCTGGCGCGACTGCGCGAATCGTGCGATCGCCGGGTAGTCGAGGTCGCCGGAATCGAGATCCTCCCACCAGACCTGGTCCCGGCTCTGGCGCAGGTGCCACGACACGATCCGATCGCCATACCGGGCGAGGCACGATGCGGGTGCGATGCCCCCGCGGTAGACCCAGTGGACGTCGTAGCAGAAGCCGACCGCCTCCCTTGGGCAGTGTTGGAAGTTCCAGTGGAACTCCTTGGCGCCGTCCGCGAGTTCCGGGGTGTGGTGGTGGAGGCCCAGCTTGAGGCCGAATTGAGCGAGCTCCTCGCCCAGTTCGGTCAGGGCGTCGGACTGGATCGCGAGCTCCTTCTCGGTCTTGAGGCGGCCGATGGGGTCGGGATTGACGTTGATGATCCCAAAGCCGGCCTTGGCCGCCTCCTTGGCCCCACGCGCGATGCGTTCCGCCGTCTCCGTGGCCTTGCCCAGCACGTGCATCGGACCACCGGTGTACAGGCTCACCGCCTTGAGACCATGCTTGCGCAGGCGATCCGCAAACTTGCCGTTGTTCGCCGGGGTCGAGACGTCGAGGTTTCCCTCCGCGTAGTCGTACCCGCAGTCCTTCAGTGCCTTGAAGACCTCCCCCAGATGCGCGTTCAGATCCTTCCGGTCCCGTTGATAGTATTGTCCCCAGCCGTAGAGCTGGGAGCCGACGAGTGGCGGGACCGGCTTGGGCACTGGCTTGGCGGTATCGGCGGCGAGGGACGACAGGGAGGCCATTGGACCTGCTGCGGCAAGGGCGGAGGTGGCCTGGAGGAACGATCGGCGGTTCATGGTTGGAACGGGATGAGAGATCGATGGTTCAGCGACGGAAGGACGCCGCGAAATCCTCGGCGGCCACGGCACGGGTCTGTTTGGTGAACCGTGACTCGGCGATCAGACGCTGGAGTTCGCGTTCCCAGGCGACACCGGACAGGGGCAGATCGAGGGTCTCGCCGCGCAGCGAGGAGTGGACGATCGCGTTCGCCAGTTCCACCGAGCCCAGCCCGTCGCGTCCCGGTGCGATCAGCGGTGTGCCGTCGAGGATGGCCGCGACGAAATTCTCCAAAAGGGTTGCGTGGGGATGGGGGGCGTCGGTGAAAGGGATCTCGAGGGTCGACACCTCCGGCTTGCTGAATCCCACCGTGGCGGTCCGGCTCCACTCCAGGGCATCCGAGGCGTTCTGGTTGAAGGTGAGACGGTTGTTTTCCAGAACCAGCCGGCCCCGTGATCCGGCGACCTCGAGCCGGTTCGTGCCCGGAGCCTCGCCCGTGCTGCTCAGAAAGGTGCCGGTGGCGCCGTCCGGGTACTCGAACCAGGCCGTGACCTGGTCCTCGACCTCGATCTGGTGCCACTGTCCAAAATGGCAGAATCCCCGGACCTTCGAGGGGCGACCGAACAGCCAGGACAGCACGTCGAGGTTGTGTAGGCACTGGTTCAACAGCACGCCGCCGCCCTCACCCTTCCAGGTCGCCCGCCACCCGCCGCTGGCGTAGTAGGTCTCGGTTCGGAACCAGTCGGTATTGATCCAGGTCACGCGCTGGATCCGTCCCAGCTGTCCCTCCTCCAGGAGGGATCGGATCCGGGCGTACCGGGGTTCGACCCGGAGCTGGAACATCCCGGCAAACACGCGGTCGGGATGTCGGTCGGCGCACTCCAGGAGCCGTTCCGCATCGGCTTTGTGGGCCGCGATCGGCTTCTCCACCATCACGTGCAAGCCCGCCTCGAGGGCGGCGATGCCCAGCGGGGCGTGGTCATAGTGGGGCGTCGCGATGAGGACGGCATCGACAGCCCCCGACATGATCAGCGCCCGCGGATCCGTGAAGGTCTGGAGTCCCTTGGTCGAGTAGGGTTCGAGCTTGGCTGCGGTCGGGTTGCAGACCGCGACCAGCTCGCATCGGGGCACACGTCCCTCGAGAAGGTAGCCGGCGTGATGGCGTCCGATGTTACCGAGTCCGATCAGGCCGAGGCGGAGAGGGGGCATGGTGTCTTTGGGGTCGGGAGACCTGGCGAGAGTCCGGAAACCGCCGACGCTTGGGAATCTGGAAATCGGCCCGAGGCGGTCCTGCCCCGCGATCCTCGGGTCCATTCAGGGACGGGCGGGATTCCGGGATCCGCTCTCCCGGTTCTTCCAGCGCCAGATCTCAGGCAGGAGCATCAGGGAGGGGATGGCGATGAGGGCGGCGCTCCCGAGCCCGAGGACGGGCATGCTGAAGCGCTGGCAAAGGTGGAAGGCCGCCATCGGTGCGAAGATGCCGCGGATCCCGGTGAAGAAGGTGTGGACGCTCATGTAGTCCGCCACCCGCCCCGGCGGGGCGACCTTGGTCACCCATAGCCCCCAGGCCACGTCGCCGCCCGCGTTGGAGATCCCGTAGACGATGGCTCCCAGGAACAGTCCGGTCGTGGAGTCGCTGGTGAAGAAGGTGAGGATGCCGAGGGCGAATCCCATGTTCAGCGAGGCCCGGAGGGCGAAGAAGTTGACGCGGTCGAAGAGCCAGCCCCAGACGGGGTTCATCACCAGACGCGCGAGGTTGGGGATGACGCCGGTCAGCCACGCGATCTCGGAGGCCGAGGCTGCCATGCCGTACCGGGGGTTCCCAAGGTATTCCACCCGCAGCGGCAGCATCATCAGGTTCGCGAAGCCCATGAACATCCAGACGATGAGGGTCTGTCGGAACACCCGGTCCTCCCTCACGAAGTGCAGCGCATGCAGGGGATGATCCCCGCCGGAGTCCCGCAGGGGCTGGGATGGAATCCTGCGGACCAGTGCCGACGCCGCGAGAAACGACACCCCGAAGACCACGAGCAGCCATCGGAAGGCTCCCGGGTGGAGGTCGAGGAACCGTCCACCCAGCCACGCGAACGCCATCGAGCCGAGGATGCGCAGCATGAAGCTGTGGGCGAAGAGCTTGCCCCGACGGTCGGCCGGGTAGTTGTCGTGGTAGACATGCGTCATCAACGGCACCACGGCGGAGCTGGTGGCCATGGCGAGGACACTCGCCGGGACGAACAGCCAGAGTGTGGGGAACAGCGCGGGCAGGAAGCAGGCGGCCCCGCCGACGGCCAGGACCCGGGAGGCTCCCAGCGTGGCGGGCAGTCGGGAGCGTTCCACCCACGAGACCACGACCGGAGACAGCAGGAGGCCGAGGTTGCCACCCGCGGCGACGGCGGCCTTCGCCCAGGCCCCGGCCTGGAGATAGCGGACGGCGATCAGCAGGAGGAAGGTCGTGGCGGCCGACTCCAGAAACCCCGCGAAGACCATCCGGGCGCAGTCGAGTCGGAAGGTCCTGGAGGCTGTTTCGGTGTTCGGCACCGCCGCGATTGGAGGGCAGGGGGGAGGGATCTCCAAGAACCTTCCTCTTCACGATCACTGACTCCAATAAAATGGCCCCTCATCCCAGAGAGAATCGGGAACTGGCAATTCGATTGGCGTTCCCACCTTAGATCGTTTGCCGTGATCTCCGAATGAATTTGGCTGATCTGTAGGGAGTCGCTTCAAAATAGGGCGGTAAACGACCCGCCCGTGCAGTTGCACCTCTCCAGTGACCGGCGACCAGATCACCACTAAATCACGATTGACAACACGTGATCCTAGGTCGGATCTATCAACAAACCCGTCATGGAGTTCTTTAAAGGCCTGCATTCCATCCCTCGCATCGTCTGGCTTTTGCTCTTAATCGGTCTCGAGCCCTTATCATCCACCGTCGTATCGGCCCAGGCCACGTTTCGAGCTTATTCCCACTCCGTAGATCTCATGCCAGCTGAAGCCTCATCGGGGGCCAAGGTCTTCTTTTCAACGGCCAATGGAAACTCGATGCCGTTTTTTGATGTGAGCGGAAATAGTATCGTTACGGGTGGGGAGCTTAGGCCAAGGCCTGGTAGTGCTGTTTATGATTCTGGTTACGGCATATACCAGTTCGGCGATTTCATCGAATACGGCACTGTCGCCTTCAACGTTCCTGCGGAAGATTCCGATGCTAATGCAGTTCCTGATTTTGCCCAGTTAGACAAATCAGTGAACGTGACTTTCAACGGGGCTGTAAACGCAATTGCGCCCGATCCCTACAGTGCATCGGTGACCGTGACCGTATCGAGGGAGGCGGGGAGTGCGGTTGGACGGTACAGTGCCGTTTCAGTCTTTGGAAACAGGACCACATTCTACAGTGGCCAATGCGGAGTCAGTTCTGCGGGGGGATTCGTCGTCTACGACCGGAAAGCGGGCTCCGTCTCGTTCGATGGAACCATTACCGGCCGCACAGGAGGTATGGTGCAATGCTCCGCAGCCGGGACCTACACTGTTCAGAACGGGGGCATCGCCCTGGGGCCCCTCCGCATCAAGACCTCCGAAGGAGACTATTCGGCCTTCGCTGCAACTCTGTATCGGGTACCGGGAACCTCGCGGTTTCGTGGGGTGTTAAATCTTGTCGACGGGAAGCTTTGGACGTCCTGGCCAGATTACACGAAGTGGACGCTCGAGATTGGAGACGACTCGGATATCAATCGCAATGCAGTGCCCGATATTGTCGACGCTCCAATCGAGGCTCCGAGGATCACCATCCAACCCAAGGCTCTGACTGTCATCGCGGGCCAGACTGCAATTCTATCTGTGACAGCCAGCGGGTCGTCACCCCTGACATACCAATGGCAGCGGAATGGAGTGGATGTCATTGGAGGGACCGGTGCGACGCTCCAAGTCGTCAATGCGCAGTCGATCCATGCGGGTGATTATCAGGTCATTGTAAAAAATCCTGTTGGAAGCATTGCCAGCACCTCGGTCAGGTTAACCGTCAACCCTCTGGTCATCGCTCCGTCACTGAGCGTTCAACCTCAGCCAGTGACTGTGACTGCAGGAGAGCGAGTGGAATTCGCAGTTGTGGCTGCGGGTACTGCCCCCCTCGCATTTCAATGGCAACTCAATGGAGTGAATGTTCAAGGGGCGACGTCATCGGTGCTTGTTTTGGAGGGCGTGATGGCTTCGCAAGCAGGTAGCTACCGAGTTGTCGTCAAAAACGCCGCAGGGTCCGTGCTGAGTTCCGCTGCGTTGCTGATGGTAAAACCCGTGACGAAGCCTCTCGTGGTAAATGTAAATGGGGCTGGGAGCGTCGCTCCAAACCTGTCGGGCCAGCAGTTGGAAATCGGTAAAACCTATTCGGCGACGGCCATTCCAGCGCCTGGATGGGTGCTGGCGAACTGGACGAGCAACGTGCTGCCGCCGACCAACCGGAACCCGCTGGTCTTCACTATGGTGAAGGACCTGGTGATCGCGGCCAACTTCGTGGATGCGCAGAAGCCGATGGTGGCGATCAGCTCACCGACAGTGGGCCAGCGCGTTCTGACCAACAACCCGGTGTGGCAGGTGCGGG
>Ga0194113_10008336_pt1 | contig 12754 bp, 9 predicted proteins | sample TA2MahC200mmetaG_FD_146193 | JGI IMG/M metagenome (GOLD analysis project Ga0194113, IMG submission 146193) | Freshwater microbial communities from Lake Tanganyika, Tanzania - TA2015017 Mahale Deep Cast 200m | ecosystem: Environmental > Aquatic > Freshwater > Lake | place: Tanzania: Lake...
TTGTCCCGTCGCCGTACCGGCGACGGCTAAACAGGCGCGCCTTGCCCCGCCGCCGCCCGGCCGCTACCATAACGCGGGGCGAAACGGGAGCGGCAATGAGGCGATGGCAGGGCATCCTGGCGGCGGCCGCGGCGGCGATGGCGGCGGCCGCGCGACCCGCCGCGGCCGAGGCTCCCCCGCCCGACCGCCTGGCCGCAGACATTATCGTCAGCGGCCGCACCTCAACCGCCGTCAAGGTGGACGTCGTCCGCACGGGCAGCGAGATACCCGCGACGTTCGCCGGGGACCGCGTCAAGAACACTCCCGGCTTCTCCTGGTACGTCAGCCGCCACTGGGCGCTTAAGACCGACTACCCGGAGGAGAAGGCTCGCTTCTACCTGACGCTGCTTGAGCAGGCCTACCCGCACTACGTGGAACTCTTCGGGCGCGAGATAGCCGGCATCGGCCGGATGCGGCTGGCCGTCTGCTACGCCTCGAGCACGAAGCGGCTCAAGGAGGCCCTGGCCGGCGACGGCGCCACGTGGGACTTCAAGGGCGGCGGCATCACGCTTGAACAGTGGAAGTGCGCGTACCAGTACCCCAGCGGCTCCCTGGACTACCACCAGCGGTACATCCTCCTGCATGAATGTACGCATCTTTACCAATTGTGCCTGCTCGGGAGTTCGTACACGGTGCCGATGTGGTTCACCGAGGGCGCGGCCGACGGCCTGGCGAGCCACGTGTACGAGTCGGCCCCGCGGCGTCTGACGTTGTGGGTGCTCGACAAGGCGACGACTCGCAACCACCTGGACAGCGGCCTTGCGGCCCTCCGCCAGTCGGCCCTGACGGCCGAGAAAATCCACGACGTCGGAGGGGCGGACGGCTCGGAGCGCGGCCTGCCGTTCCTCCTTGTGAACTTCCTGGCAACCGACCCCGACCGCGCGCAGAAGTTCCGCCTCTGGCGCGACGAAATGTTCCGCCGCAACCTCAAGGACGGCTGCCTGGCCGAGTCCAGCCGCCTCATGACCGCCCTCTTCGGCCCGTGGCGCAGAATTGACGAGGAGTTCCAGGCGTGGGCCGGCGCCCTGCGCAGCACGTTCCATTACGCCGAGTGGGGGTGGGAACAGGACGGCGACACGCTGTGGTCGTACGGCTTCGCGGAGAACGGGCGCCTGAGCGAAACCGACGTCAACCTGCCGCCGCGCGAGCCGCCGCAGTATCATCCCCTGCGCATGGACTGGCCGCGCGGACAGCCGCCGCCCCTCGTCGGGCCTGTTGCCCGCGGCACGGCGGAGCCGGCGGTCGGGTGCCTGCTGGACTTCTCGCGCGACCCCGGCAGGGGCCGGGCCGGCCTCGGCTTGGGCGTCATCGCGGATGACGGCGCCCCGCCGCGCGGCTCGAAGCCTCCGCCCGACAGCCCCAAGACGACCAGCGGCGTCCGGGTCATCACCATCCGCCCGGGCAAGGCGTCGGGCAACGGTTACCTGGCGGTGCTGGTGCAGGAGGGGCGGGAACTGCTGATGGAGGGCCAGGCGCTGGGCGTGGATCGCAGGACCGTTGCGCTGCCGCAGACGCTGCGCGACGCGATTGTCGCGGGCGGGCACAAGGCGGGCCTCACGGTGCACATCGCGGCGGCGGGGCTGGAGATCGTCCTGCGCGCGAAGGACCCGAAGGCGCCGGCGCCCGCGGAGTTCCGCACGGCGCTGGCGCTGACGGCGGAGCAGCGCGAGCGGGTTCTGTCGCGGCCGATGGCGGTCCTGTCGCGCGACGGGCGGCACGGCGTTACGCCGGCCGTCGACGACGCCCGCCGGCCGGAGCCGGATTCTCTACTTCTCGCTCCCGCCCCGCCGAACCGGTGGCGGAATCCGGGCGACGCGCAGTTGTCCGCGCTCTACCGTGCCGCCTGGCTGCTGGGCGAGAAGGCCCCGCCATCGCTCGCGGCGCTTCGCGAGCGGATGCTGGCGGCCGCCGACAAGGCGCCCGAGGAGCAGAAGGCGGCCGTGGCGGAGTTCCAGGAGCGAATCGCGCAGGTGCGCCAGGACATCGAGCGCTCGGGCGCCCCGGCCGAGGCCGCGGCGAAGGCGCTCGCGGCCCTGGACCAAGACGCCGCCTCGAAATGACGAATGATGAAATCCGTTTCGTCATTCGCCACTTGCCGCCCAGCGGGTATCATTATGGGGGGCGCCCGTCCGCCTTGTGTGGAGGCGCGCATGACCATCGTCAACCCGCAACTGAGCCTGGGCCTGCCGGGGCTGGACCGCATGATCCGCGGCCTCATCCCCGGCGACAACCTTGTCTGGGAGGTGGACTCGGTAGAGGACTACGCCCCGTTCGTGCGGCCGTACTGCGACAGCGCGGCCGCGAGGGGGCAGAAGGTGGTGTACTTCCGCTTCGCCTCGCACCCGCCGCTCCTGGAGCCGAATGGCAAGGTCGAGGTGTGCCAGGTGCACCCTGCGGAAGGGTTCGAGACGTTCCTGGCCGAAATCCACAAGACCATCGAGCGCACGGGGCGCGGGGGCTTTTACGTCTTCGACTGCCTCTCGGAACTGGCGGTGGACTGGTACAGCGACCAGATGCTCGCGAACTTCTTCATGCTCACCTGCCCGTACCTGTACGACGTGGAGGCCATCGCGTACTTCGCTCTGCTGAGGAACTACCACTCGTCGCACGCCACGGCGCCCATCACGGAGACGGCCCAGGTGTTCCTGGACGTATATCGACATAAGGGTCATCTTTATATTCACCCGCTGAAGGTCCAGCAGCGCTACTCGCCCACGATGTACATGCTGCACGCCTGGGAGGGCGACGACTTCACCCCCGTGCGCGAGAGCGCGCGCATCTCCGAGATACTGACGAGCGTGCCGTGGCTGCACCCCGAGTCGGAGCACTACCGGGTGGGCGTGTGGCACCGCACGTTCCTGCGGGCCGAGGAGACGCTGGCGGCCATCCGCGCGGGCGAGGCGCCCCCCGGGAAGGCCGGCGAGTACTTCCAGCGCCTCATACGCATGGCGCTTTCGCGCGACGAGCGGGTCCGCGCCCTCGTCGAAAAGCACCTCACCCTGCCCGACATCCTCGACATCGGCAAACGCATGATCGGCACGGGCCTGGTGGGCGGCAAGGCCGCGGGCATGCTCCTGGCGCGGGCCATCCTCAGGCAGCAGTCGCCCCGCTGGGCCGACGTCCTTGAGCCGCACGACTCCTTCTACATCGGCAGCGACGTCTTCTACACATTCCTCGTGCAGAACGGCATCTGGTGGATGCGCCAGCGCCAGAAGGACGCCCCCTCGCACCTGGAGGGCGCCGGGCGGCCCCGACAGCGCATGCTGACCGGGCGGTTCCCCGACTACATCATGCGCCAGTTCGAGGAGATGCTCGACTACTTCGGCCAGTCGCCGATCATCGTCCGCTCGTCAAGCCTTCTGGAGGACAACTTCGGCAATTCCTTCGCGGGCAAGTACGAGAGCGTCTTCTGCGCCAACCAGGGCTCGCGCGAAAAACGCCTCCAGGACTTCCTCTCGGCCGTCCGCACCATTTACGCCAGCACCATGAGCGAGAAGGCCCTCAGTTACCGTGCCGCGCGCGGCATACTTGACCGCGACGAGCAGATGGCGCTGCTGGTGCAGCGCGTGAGCGGCTCGGTTTACGGCGAGAACCTTTTCTTCCCGCAGATAGCCGGCGTGGGCCTCTCGGTGAACCCGTACGCCTGGAGCGAGTACATCGACCCGAAGGCGGGCATGCTGCGGCTGGTCTTCGGCCTGGGCACGCGGGCCGTGGAGCGCGCCGACGACGACTACACGCGCGTTGTGGCCCTGAACGCGCCGGAGCGCCGCCCGGAATCCAACTTCGACGAGGTCAGGCGCTACTCGCAGCACCGCGTGGACGTGCTGGATTTGACGGCCAACCAACTCGTGTCCGACCGGTTCGCCGCCGTCGCCCGCCGCTGCCCGGAACTGCCCCTGGCGCTGTTCGCCTGCGGCGAGGGCGGCGAGGTGCGCACGGCCGGGGATGCAGGCCGGGCCGACGCATTCCCGTGGGTCCTCACGTTCGACCGCCTCTTCGCGCAGACGCCCTTCGTCCAGGACATGCGCGACATGCTGCGCACCCTCCAGGAAGCCTACGACTACCCCGTGGACGTGGAGTTCACCGCGAACTTCTTCGCCGACGGGTCGTACAAGATCAACCTGGTGCAGTGCCGGCCGTTGCAGGTGAAGGGCGCGGGGCCTGCGGCCGGGCCGCCCCCCGACATCCGCCGCGAGGACGTGGTGGTCGAGGCGCACGGGGCAGTCATCGGCCAGAGCCGCCTCCTGGCCGTCGATCGCCTGATTTACGTCGAGCCGGCCGTGTACGGGCAACTGCCCGTGGCCGAGCGGTACGCGGTCGCGCGGCTGATCGGGCGGCTGGCGCACGCCGGCGGGCCGGGCGGCCCGCGGACGCTCATGCTCCTGGGACCCGGACGCTGGGGCACCACCACGCCGTCGCTCGGCATACCCGTGCGGTTCGCCGACATCGACGCCGTCGGCGTCCTGTGCGAGATCGTGGCCATGCGCGACGACCTCGTGCCCGACGTCTCGCTGGGCACGCACTTCTTGAACGAACTTATAGAGATGGATATCTTATACACGGCCCTTTTCCCGACGCGGCCGGACAACTTCCTGAACAAGGCGTTCTTCGAGTCGCGGCCGAACCGCCTGGCGGACCTGGCGCCCGACGCCGCCGCCTGGGCCGCCGCCGTCCGCGTCGTCGACGCCGCCGACCTCGGCCCCGCGGCCGCCGTCAAACTCTACGCCAACCACCTGAAGCAGACGGTCATCTGCTACCTGGACCGCGAGAATCCCTAAGCAGAACCGCAAGAAGAATCATCACACCTTTGCGCGGCGGTTCTCCTGAACCGCCGCGCGGATTGCCGCTTACGAGCGCCTGAATCAGGCATTTCGGCGCGGCGGGATCGATAGCGCCGAGATTGCCCCGCGGGGCCGCATTTTCCTTTGCGGAAACCGCCCGTTTCTGCTATAGTTTCGCGCCGTGAGCGGCCCCGAGATTACGTGCGCAACTGCTTGTAATCCCATGACTTATAACATACCCATCCGGCCAAAGGAACCCACGCGGTGGACCGCCTGAACCAGCAGGAAAACATCCAGGAACTGTTCATCGAAGAAGAGATGAAAGACGCGTACCTCACGTACGCCATGAGCGTCATCGTCAGCCGCGCACTGCCCGACGTCCGCGACGGCCTCAAGCCCAGCCAGCGCCGCATACTGGTCGCCATGAACGACCTCGGCCTCGGCCCGCGCAGCCGCTACCGCAAGTGCGCCAAGATATGCGGCGACACCTCCGGCAACTACCATCCCCACGGCGAGGCCGTCGTGTACCCCACCCTGGTGCGCATGGCCCAGCCCTTTGCCGAGCGATACCCGCTGGTCGACGGCCAGGGCAACTTCGGCTCAATCGACGGCGACCCCCCTGCCGCAATGCGGTACACGGAGGCCCGCCTGGCGCAGCCGGCCATGGAGATGCTGGAGGACTTGGAGAAGGACACCGTCGATTTCCAGTCCAACTACGACGACACGCGCGAAGAGCCCACCGTGCTGACGGGCAAGTTCCCGAACCTCCTGGCGAACGGCTCAAGCGGCATCGCCGTGGGCATGGCCACGAGCATCCCGCCGCATAACCTGGGCGAAATCTGCGACGCCGTCCTGGCGGTCATCGACAAGCCCGACATCGAGGTCCGGGAACTCCTGCGGTACGTCAAGGGCCCCGACTTCCCCACCGGCGGCCTCATCTGCGGGCGCCAGGGCATCATCGACGGCTACACCACCGGCCGCGGAAACATCACCGTCCGCGCACGCGCTCACACCGAGGACGTCCGCGGCGGGAAGACCAACATCGTCGTCACCGAGATCCCCTACGGCCAGATAAAGACGCGCATCATCGAGCGCATCGCCGAGTGCGTCAAGGACGCCGTCATCGACGGCATCGCCGACGTGCGCGACGAGTCCGACCGCGAAGGCATGAGGCTGGTCATTGAACTGAAGCGCGACGCCGACGCCGCCGTCGTCCTGAACCAACTCTGGCAGCATACCCAACTCCAGGACACCTTCTCCATCATCAACATCGCGCTGGACAAGGGCCGCCCGCGCACGATGAACCTCAAGGAAATCCTGGTGGCCTACAAGAACCACCGCATCGAGGTCATCCGCCGCCGGACCGTGTACCTGCTGAAGAAGGCCAGGGCGCGCGAGCACGTCCTCTTCGGCCTCCTCTACTGCGTCGCCAACATCGACGAAATTATCGACATAATCAAGAAAAGCCCCGACGTGCCGGCGGCCAAGGCCCGCCTCATGGCCAGGGCATGGACGTTCCGCATCGCCGGCCTGCCGGGCAAGAAGGGCGACGCCGCCAACCAACTGCTCGCCGCCGCAACGAAGGAACCCCTCCGCTTCTCCGCCGTCCAGGCCGACGCCATCCTGGGCATGCGCCTCCAGCAACTCACCGGGCTTGAAGTCGAGAAACTCCGCGACGAGTGGAGCCAGGTCAAGCAGCAAATCGAGGAGTACGAGGCCATCCTCAGGGACGAGCGCCTGGTCCTCAATATCATCGCCGAGGACCTCCACGAACTGAAGGACAAGTACGCCGACCCGCGCCGCACGGAAATCGTCGGCGAGGCCCAGGAACTCAACATCGAGGACCTCATCGCCGAGGAATCCTGCGTCGTCACCATCAGCCACGAGGGCTACATCAAGCGGCTGCCGCAGACCTCCTACCGACGCCAGGGCCGCGGCGGAAAGGGCGTCATCGGATCGACCGCCAAGGAAGGCGACTTCATCAAGACCCTCTTCGTGGCCTCCACGCACGATTACGTCCTGTTCTTCACCAGCAAGGGCCAGTGCCACTGGCTGAAGGTGTACGACATTCCGCAACTGTCGCGCCAGAGCAAGGGCCGCGCCATCGTCAACATGCTCCGGCTGCGAGAGGGCGAGGCCATCGCCAGTTTCGTCCCCGTCCGGGAGTTCGACGAGAAGCGGCAACTGGTGTTCGCCACGGCCCTGGGCACCGTCAAGAAGACCGCCCTGGCCGCCTTCAGCCGCCCGAAGCGCGGCGGCATAATCGCCATCAACCTCGACAAGGGCGACAGCCTCATCGACGTGGATATAACCGGCGGCAACGACGAGATCGTCCTCGGCACACGCGACGGCATGGCCATACGCTTCCACGAAAGCGAGGTCCGAAGCATGGGCCGCGACGCCACGGGGGTGCGCGGCATACGCTTGCGCAAGGGCGACGCCGTGATCGGCATGAGCCTCGTCCGGCCCGACTACGCACTCCTGACGGTCTGCGAGAACGGCTACGGCAAACGCACCGAGTTCCAGGAGTACCGCACGCAGAGCCGCGGCGGCATCGGACTGATAAACATCAAGACTTCCGAACGCAACGGCAAGGTCGTCTCCATGCAGACCGTACGCGACGGCGACGAACTGATGCTCATTACACACCAGGGCCAGGTCGTCCGCGTCGGCATCGACGCCGAGAGCCTGCGACCCATCGGCCGGGCCACCCAGGGCGTACGCATCATCCGCACAGGAGAGGGCGACAAGGTCGTCGCCGTCGCACGTGTCGCCTCAGAAAAGGAAGAAGCCGAGGCCGAAGCCGGCGCCGGAGATGCCGACCCCGCCGGCGCCCAAGAGAAGTCGTAGCCGAGCCCGCGGCGGCGGGTCGGGCGCTTTGCGCGGTGGGTCTCCTGACCCGCCGCGCAGCAACTTGCGGCGCCGTACCGCGCCCGCCACGGCGCTTTTCGAGCCCGGCGCGGAAGCGGCGGGTTATTCTCGCATGAAACGCATCATCCTATGCTCGCTGGCACTCGCCCTGCCGACGGCCCTCGCCGCCGCCGGCCAGCCCGCACCTGCCGCGCGCCCGAACCTGGCGGTGGTCGCCGACTTCCCCGGCGGCTCGGCCGAGGTCGCTTCAATCGACCAAGCCGCCCGCCTCATCCGCCTGCGCCCCGCCGACCATCCCGGGCGCGGCTGGCGATGCTGGTGGTACTTCAAGGTCACGGGCCTTGTGCCCGGCGAAACGCTCACGTTCGAAATGACGGCCGACGGCTTCGGCCTGCCCGACTGCGCCGCCGCCGGCACCGACGACCGCACCTGGCGGCAGACGGAGGCCGGCTCGCGCGCCAAGGGTTCCGTCACCTACCGCCACAAGGCGGAGGCGGCCGAGATGTACTTCGCCTGGGGGCCGCCCTACCTGCCGCGAGACGCCGAGGACTTCATCCGCCGCGCAGAGAAGACCTGCCCCCAGGCCAGGGGCTTCGAACTCTGCCGCACGCTTGAGGACCGCCCCGTGCCGGCCCTGCGCCTGACGCCCCCGCGTGCGCCGCCCGGTGCGCCAGCCGCGCCGTCCGATGCTGCGCCGGCGTCGCCGCCCGCGCAGCCTGCGGCACCTTCCGGCGTGCCTTCCGCCGCAGCGCCGGCGCAATCCGCCGCGCGGTCCGCCCCGCCGCCCGCCATCTGGGTCCAGGCCCGCCAGCACGCCTGGGAATCCGGCGGCAGTTGGGTCGGCCAGGGCCTGGCGGAATGGCTCATTTCCGACGACCCGCGCGCCGCGGCCCTCCGCGCCAGGGCCGAGGTCATCTTCATCCCTATCATGGATGTCGATAACGTCGTCCGCGGTGCGGGCGGCAAGAACGAGAGCCCCCAGGACCACAACCGCGACTGGAGCGACCACCCGCACTGGCGAAGCGTCCAGGCCGCACAGCGCCTCATCCGCGACCTGGCCGCCGAGGGCCGCCTCGCCCTGTTCCTCGACCTGCACAACCCCGGCCCCAACGAGCGCGACATGTATTTCTACTGCGGGCCGCGCGACATGATGGCCGCCCCGCAGGTGGCCGACCTGGAGGCCTTCATGAAGGCCGCCGTCGCCGAGATGAAAGGCCCGCCCGTCTTCAAGGGCGCCTTAAGGGAAACCGGCCCCAAGTACGACCCCAAGAACTGGCAGCGCATGTCGAAGAATTGGGTGAACGCGAACTCGCCCAAAACGGTCGCCCTCACGCTGGAGACCGGCTGGAACCACCCCGCCGGAACCGCCGACGGATACCGCGAGGTCGGCCGACAACTCGGCCTGACCGTGGAACAGTACATGCGCAGCAGGTAGGGCCGCAATCGCGCGGCGGGTTCACAGGTCCTGCGGGCGCAGGCCGGTGCGCTTGGCAATCCGGGCCAACATGCGGGGGCCCATCTCCACGCGATTGTGAAAGGCAAAGACGTAATCAGGCCATCCTGGCCGACTCAATGTGCGATGGAACCGGCGCTTTGACGCTTTACCGACCAGCCGATCCGAAGGAGAGCGGCGAAAACGTGCCTCGCCTTGACCGAGGGCCACTCACTCACGCCGACACCGCGAAGAGTTCACCGAGTTCGGGAATGCTCTCCCCGTGTTCCAGCCGGTCCGCCAGGACACGCAGCGCAATCGCTTCAACCTTGGCCAGAGCCTGGGCACGGGTCTTCCCGTACACCACCACGCCCGGCAGGTCCGGCACTTCGGCAATCCATCGGCCGTCTTTCTCGCGTTCAATCTCTATTTTCATGTTCTTGCTCCCGGCGGTAATGATACCCGGCCGCCGGCTGCCGAGCAAGACGCCGTTTGCCGGCCCCCGCCCCCTACACAACAGCACTTGGCTCGGTTTCCGCCCAGTGGTGTTCGCACCCGCCGCCCGGCAGCGTTGCTACAGCCTCTCTTTTTCATTGGCTTGGAGCCACGCCTTCGCGCGGCTGCTGATGTCGGAGTTCGGATGCTCGCCGGCCTTCCGCATGATCTCTACAACCGCGTTCCTGGCCTCGTCAGGGTTCAGTTTGGCTGCCCAGACGGCCCCGTTCAGGATAAGGCTTTGCGGGCGCGGCGCTTTGGCCGGGTCGGCGTACAGGTCCAGGGCCTTCAGGACCACGGGAACGGCCGCCTCGCGGTGCTGCACGATGAGGTCGTACGTGGTCCTGCATTCATCGCTGCGGGCCCTGGCGATTCCGTCAAGGTACTCCGCAGCCCGGTCCGCGGGCAGCGCTGCGGCCTGGCCTGTGGGCGGTGCTGCGGCCCTGGGGTTGCCGCATCCGAGAAGCGACAACAGGGCAACCAGCGCGAGTGCCTGTCTCATTTCGTTTTCTCCCCATGCGACCGAGTCACTCCTGCGGGGCATCGGCGCGGCGGCCTTCGACCCGCAGCACGCCGCGATCAGCCTGCACCCGCTCAAGCAGGATGCGCTTGCGGCCGGAGCCGAGGAACACCGGACGCCCCTCCAGGGCTTCCAGGAAGTATTGCGTAAAGTCAATGGATTTTTCGTCTTCGGCGGCGCGGCCGGCGGCGGTGCGGCGGGCAAGCGTGCGGCAGGCGTCCTGGAGCAGCACCGAGGGCAACGGCACGAGGCCCGCCCGCAGCCCCGCCGGCTCTATGCGCAGCGCCCCGTCGGGCATCGCTTCCAGCCGCAGATGCTGCGATATGACGACGCTCGTGATGCCGCGCCCGATGCGCGTGGCCAGGACGACGCAGCCCGGCTCAAAACCGACGCGAAGATTGCGGACGGCCGCCGGCAGCGTGCGGCCGGCCCGCTCCTCTTCATCCACCACGGCCGCCAGCCGCGCGCTGGCCATCTCCTCCGTGACCGCCAACTCCAGGCGCGTGCGGCCGCTGCGGTCAAGCAGAACGTTGCCGATGCGGTTCAGAACCTCCTCGTTGAATCGGCCGCGCGCAGGGTCGTCGGGGCCGACGGCGGCCGTGCGCCGGTAAACGTCGGGCGTCCACTTAAGGAGCGCCACGGCCACAAGGACCGCCGCGAGCAGCCCCAGGCCGATGACGATGATGCGCCGGCCGAGCGCCGGCGATGTCAAGTGCATGCCCTCAGAATGCCGCAAGGCGGGCGGCAGGGCAAGCCTTTTCACCTGCGGGTGTGCGCCAGCGGGGATCGCTTGCGCCTGTAGGATTCCAAGCGCTCCATCGCCGCGCAGTCGAATACGACCTCGCCGCAGTCAGAGCACTGCTGGCGCTCGACTGCGGGCACGGTTGCCACGCGCCCCTCAACCTTCGTCTTGAGGGCCGAGCGCAGAAGCCGGAGGTTACGGCCGCCGCATGTGGGACATCTTGTCAGAATCGGGTGCATGGCTCCTCACCGTCACAGGGCCTGCTTGCACGACACGAGCACATAGAATACGAGTCCGCCGGCGTCTCTGGCAATCTTGCCCTTTGTGTAGATGACGACATTATCGAGGGTCATGCCCTTGATAACGTAAAGCCGCTCAAAGGCGCGACGCCGCGCAGGGCTGCGGCCTTGCGCGTGAAAACCATCCGCCGCGCAAGCACCAGCCGTTTGATCGTCGTCAGGACGTCCAAGTCCGCAGTTCCTTCGCCGTCAACATGATGCCCAGCGCCCTGTAATAATCCCGCCTCGCGCCTGCCGAAGTCAAACCTTTTCCCCCCTCCGGGTCCGCACACCTCCGGCCTTTTCGGTTGACCCCCGGCCGAAACGGCCTAGAATAGCGCGCAAATCCGCGATGGCCACCCGCGACGACAAGGAAGCCCCGCTGAATCAGGCCGCCGCAATCGAGGCGGTCCAGGCCGCCGTCGGCTACCGCTTCAAGACCCCGGAACTGCTTCGCAGCGCGCTGACGCACGCCAGCATCGCGTCTAGCCGCCTCGCATCCAACGAACGCATGGAGTTCCTCGGCGACGCCGTCCTCGGCCTCGTAATCTGCGAGGAACTCTACGCCCGCTTCCCCAAGTACCTGGAAGGCGAAATGACGCGCATCAAGAGCGTCGTCGTCAGCCGCGAAACCTGCGCCACGGTCGCCGAACGCCTCGACCTCATGCAGCACCTCAGCCTCGGCAAGGGCATCACCGAGTCGGAAACCATGCCGGCCAGCCTTGCGGCATGCGGTTACGAGGCCATCATCGGGGCAATTTACCTGGACGGCGGCCTGGAACCCGCACGCCGCTTCATCCTGGCACACATGGACGACCAGATCGACCGCGTCCTGGCGGGCGAGCACCGCCGCAACTACAAGTCCCTCCTTCAGCAGCACGCCCAGCGGGACCTGGGCGCATCGCCCAACTACGAGGTCCTCGACGAAAAAGGCCCCGACCACGCCAAGGCCTTCGAGGTGGCCGTCACCATCCGCGGCCGCCGATACCCCAGCGCCTGGGGTCCCAGCAAGAAGTCCGCCGAGCAGCGGGCCGCGAGAGAGGCACTCACCGTCCTCGGCCAACTGGAGGCCGAGACCGTGCCGGTCGACCCCGCGGCCGACGACCAGGCGCTCCCCCCACCCGCCGACGATGACGAAACCGACGAAACGGACAACCCGCAAGCCGAGGAAGGGCCCCGCGACTGAGGCCCCGCCCGCCGTCCCCGACTTCTGCGGCTTCCGGTGCCCCCACAGCCGCTTCCCGCCCGCCGACACCGCCGGCCTCTGCCGCACGATGGCCGCCGTCTTCTGCTCCAAACTCCGCCGACTGGTCAGCAAGAACGCGCCGTGTGCAGCCGCGAAGTCCCCGGGCGGAGCGTAGTACTACAGCGCCAGTTGGCATTATTGCGCGGCGGTTCTCCTGAACCGCCGCGCGCCGGCTCAAGTGCCGTTGCAGCAGCAGGCCCGGCCGTCGGCGGCGCAGCGCGAACTTCACCGGCGCGACGGGTCCTCGCGCAGCATGGGCACGAAGCGGACGGGCAAGATGCGGCGTGTCTGGACCTCTCCCGACGCAGCCTTTTCGACGACCGTCAGCCACTCCATACCGTCGGTCCCCG
>Ga0194113_10008341_pt1 | contig 12746 bp, 11 predicted proteins | sample TA2MahC200mmetaG_FD_146193 | JGI IMG/M metagenome (GOLD analysis project Ga0194113, IMG submission 146193) | Freshwater microbial communities from Lake Tanganyika, Tanzania - TA2015017 Mahale Deep Cast 200m | ecosystem: Environmental > Aquatic > Freshwater > Lake | place: Tanzania: Lake...
GCCCATGTTTTTCTCCCATTTAGGATTTTGAAAAATTATAACATAAAAAGGGCTGTAGCCTTTGGGTGTTAACCTCAAGGACTTTGATATCTGCCGTTGCGGGCATATTCCTTTTTAAATAGTCGCTGTCCTTATTTTCTGGCCCCTCCCATCGAGGGAGGGGAAATATAAATTACTAAGGAGTTCATAAGTAATACCACATTGGCTGTCATTCCAGCTTGTCTGGAATCCTTCCGACTTGTTCGGAATCGTAAAGAAAGATGCTGGACTTCGACGTGAGCTCAGTCGAACGACAAGCCAGCATGACAAAATAGCTATAGGCATATGACCTTACTCATAGTCTTATTAGTAAAAGAGGTTTGGATGGTCTAATTATTGATTAAAGCCTTGGTATTGTCATGAAATTTTGATAGGGTTTTCCTGTTTATTGTATGGTATATTTATAAAAATTGGTAATGTCAAAAGTTTCATGAAAAAAGATGAGAAAATATGAAACCACAGAGGGCACAGAGTTTTTCTCTGTGTTCTCAAAAAGAATTTCCTTTTGATATGTAATATTTTCTCTGTGTTCTCTGTGGTTAAGTTTTGACAATAATTAAAAATTAAGAAGGAGGCAAAACATGGACATAAAGGTATATGTTCTTGAGAAGGCGATGGATGCAAAGGAGGGGGCGAGGGCACTTGCGAAGGCGTCTTCTAAACAGAAAAATCTTGTGCTTCTCAAAATGGCAGAAGCCCTGAAAAACAGGGCAAAAGAGCTTATCTCAGAGAACAAAAAAGATATAAAATTTGCCGAGAAAAAGGGAATTTCAAAGGCATTGATAGACAGGCTTACCTTAAACGAAAAACGTATCAACGAGATGTCACAGGGGCTTATTGAGGTCGCTGGTCTGCCTGACCCTGTTGGTGAGATAACAAAGATGTGGCAGAGGCCAAATGGTATGACCGTTGGCAGGATGCGTGTGCCAATAGGTATCATTGGAATTATCTATGAATCAAGGCCGAATGTTACAGCAGATGCGGCAGGCTTGTGTCTTAAGGCAGGGAATGCCGTTCTCCTCAGAGGAGGCTCTGAGGCTATTAATTCAAATAAAGCTATAGTAAATGTTTTAAGGGATGTTGCAAAAAAACATGGGCTTCATGAAGGGGCTGTAACCTTTATCGATATACCTGATCGAGAGGCAATTATGGAGATGCTCAAGCTCGAAGGGATTGTTGACCTGATAATACCAAGAGGAGGAGAAGGACTGATAAGATTCGTTACTGAAAATTCGAGGATACCTGTACTCAAGCATTATAAAGGTGTCTGCCATGTATTTGTTGATAGAGATGCTGATTTGAAGATGGCAGAAGAGATATGCTTCAATGCAAAGGTCCAGAGGCCTGGTACCTGTAATGCAATGGAGACAATGCTTGTTGATAAGAAGATTGCTAAATCATTCCTTACTAATATGATAAGGAGGTTCAAAGAGGCAGGTGTGAGACTGAAGGGATGTCATTTCACAAGAAAAATCGATTCATCTCTTGAAAAGGCTCAGGAAGAGGATTTCTATAAAGAGTATCTTGACCTTATGTTGAATGTGAAGATTGTAGGCGACATAGATGATGCAATGGCACATATTGCAAAATACAGCTCCTCTCATTCTGATGCCATCGTGACAAGGAACTATGATAAAGCCATGAGATTCCTGAAAGAGGTGGATTCCTCTGCTGTCTTTGTTAATGCATCAACACGACTGAATGACGGTTTCCAGTTTGGCCTTGGAGCTGAGATTGGTATATCAACTGATAAGATTCATGCGAGGGGGCCGATGGGGCTTGAGGAGCTGACGTGTACAAAATTTATAGTATTTGGAAATGGACAGTTGAGGGAATGAAAATAGGTATATTCGGCGGGACATTTAATCCTATACATTATGGACATCTGCGGGCTGCTGAGGAGGTGAGGGAAAGGCTTGAGTTCAATAAGATTGTATTCATCCCTTCAGGGAATCCACCCCTTAAGAACATTGAACTTGCAGATGCAGAACATAGATATAAGATGGCAGAACTTGCTATAGATAGAAACCCTTTTTTTGAGATTTCAGATATTGAATATAAAAGTCAGGGAAAATCATATACTGTCAATACAATAGAAGAGCTCAAAGAAATTTATCATGGCAAAACATTATATTTTATTCTTGGGATAGATGCCTTTCTCGACATGCCAAACTGGTGGCACCCTGAAAAACTTATCACCCTTATAGATTTTGTCGTTATACCAAAGCCACACTTCAGGTTCATTGAACTTTTAACATCCCCATACATACATGAAGACAAAAAAACCCTCGAAAAGCTTGATGCCTTTGAAATCGAATCGTGTACTTTAACCCTTAGGAATAACAGAAATATAATAGCTTCGAGGCTTCCTCTTATAGACATATCGGCAACTCGGATAAGGAGACAGGTCAAAGCAGGGAAGAGCATAAAATATCTATTGCCAGAGGCCGTAGAATCTTATATAATTTCTAATAAGCTATATAGAGGTTAAACGAGCGATTTTTAAAATTTGTAGCCGCAGGCTTTAGCCTGCGATTATAAAACTTGAAATAAATAACGCAACCTAAAGGTTGCGGCTACAAAAATCGCTCAAATTTGAAGGGAGGGAAGACCTTTAGAAAGTAAAGATAAAGCCTTTCAAGCAGCAAAGGCGGCCCTGGATAAAAAGGCAAAAGATGTCCTTATCCTTGAATTAAAAGGCATTACCATCATTGCAGACTATTTTGTCATCTGCTCTGGAGAAAGCACACCACACGTAAAAGCAATTGCAGAAGGAATACAGGAGAGCTTTACCAAGGCAGGGATAAAAACCCTTGGGATTGAAGGGACAAGATACTTCCACTGGGTCCTCATGGATTACGGAGATGTGATTATCCATATATTTGAGAAAGAAACAAGGGCGTTTTATGAACTCGAGAGGCTCTGGATTGATGCGAAGAGGATCCCCCTTGGCGAGGAATAGGGATGGGTAAATTATCTGTATCTATATTTATCATTTTCCTTGGCATCATCGCCTTATTTGCAATTTCCAATCAGGGCGTTACGACTGTAAGAATACCTTTCAGTAAAGCCTACGAAATCTCTACCATCGCACTCATATTGTTAGCAGGTGCGTCTGGTGCACTTGCAATGCTTATTACCTTTGTCATCCGGGACACAAAAAGGTTTATAGACAACTGGCAATACCAGAAAAAACATAAAAAAGAGGTAAAAATTCAGGAATTATATTCTAAGGCACTGAATTCCCTGCTTGCGCAGAATGAAAGTGAGGCGAAGGAGCTATTTGAGGATATCCTGAAAGAAGAACCTGAACACATTGATACGTTACTCAGACTTGGTGATATAGCTTTTTCTGAAGAGGATTTTCAGAAGGCAGGTGAATACTATCAGAAGGCAAGAGATCTGAACCATCAGAACCTTGAAACACTGTTCGCCATGGAAAGACTTATGGAAAAAACAGACAGATGGGCGAACGCCTTACATTACCTTGAGGAGATACTCGAGATAGATGATGGAAACCTTTCTGCACTTTACCGGAAAAGGGACATACTCGAAAGACAGGGGAGATGGGATGAGCTTGTATATGTTCAAAAGCAGATACTGAAAAATGAACATACAGAGAAAGATAAGAATCTGCAGCGTCAGAATCTTATCGGGTACAAGTATGAGTATGGGAGACAGAGTCTTGAGAATGGTGACCTTGAAAAGGCCAAGAAGGCGTTTAGAACAGTATCAAGGATAGATAAGAATTTTGTTCCTGCAATCTTAGGACTTGCAGAAGTGCTTCTGAGGGAAGGGGAGAGTGAAGAAGCCATCAATGTGCTCGAAAAAAGTTATGAACAAACCCCCTCTATGATTACCCTTGCACGGCTTGAAGACTTACTGATAAACCTTGGTGAACCGGCAAGACTTCTAAGGATATACAAGAACAGCCTTTCAAAGAACCCACAGGATAATGAGCTGAAATTTTTCCTTGGAAAGCTTTACTATAGACTTGAGATGATTGATGATGCTCTTGAGACCCTTATGTCCATTGATACAGGAGGCGCTCACTATCCAGAAATGCACATGCTGATGGGCAACCTTTATATGAAAAGGAATCAGCTTGAAAAGGCTTTCAATGAGTTAAAGAAGGCACTTGATATAAAAACAGCGCTCAGACTACCTTACTCCTGCAAGGAGTGCGGCTATAAATCTCCTGAATGGTCAGGAAGGTGTGCTTGTTGTAGGAACTGGAATACATTCCAGTTTAACCTCGACGGTACGTGCAGGCACTGACCCTTTCTTCCCTCGACTGGGCGATCGTTGTCTCTTATATGGTCGTTTCCCTTTTCATAGGTGTCTACTTCACAAAAAGGGCTTCATCGAGTATGTCAGAGTTTTTTCTTTCAGGGAGGAACCTTCCTTGGTGGCTTGCAGGCACATCCATGGTTGCAACCACATTTTCATCTGACACCCCCTTATATGTGACAGGCCTCGTGCGAGATCATGGTATCTATGAAAACTGGCAGTGGTGGTGTTTTATTTTTTCAGGGATGATGTCCGTTTTTTTCTTTGCAAGGCTCTGGAGGAGGCTTGGAGTTCTTACCGACGTCGAATTCATCAAAATGCGCTACTCAGGAAAATCAGCTTCAATGCTCAGAGGATTTAAGGCACTGTATTTTTCAGTAGCCATACATACCATCATAAAGGCGCAGGTTATTCTCGCAATGGCAAAGATCCTCGATGTCTCTTTAGGGTGGGGAAAATGGGAGAGCATTTTTCTATCAAGCGCTATAACAATAGGATATGCAATGCTTTCTGGCTATTGGGGGGTAGTAACTACAGATTTTTTCCAATTTATCATAGCGATGATTGGTGCAGTAATCCTGTGCTTTGCATCGGTTGACAAGGCAGGCGGTATCCATGTCCTCAGGGAAAGGCTTAGTCATGAGACATTGAGCTTCTTTCCGCCTCTTAATGAGGGATTTATGGGTATGGCATTTATGACTTTTTTAGGATATATCGGGCTTAGCTGGTGGTCAAAATACTCATCTGATGGAGGAGGCGTTATTGTCCAGAGGATATCCTCATGTAAGGATGAGAGACACAGCCTCATTGCAACATTTTATTTCAATGTAGCAAACTATGCACTCCGTACATGGCCGTGGATTCTCGCAGCCCTTGCATCAATTGTTCTCTATCCTGTAGCAAAAGACAATGAGGCAGTTTATCCTCAGATGATGATTGACCTGCTTCCTTCAGGACTTCGTGGACTCATGCTTGCATCCTTCTTTGCTGCATTTATGTCTACCCTGAGCACATACCTGAACTTATCATCAGCATATTTTGTGAATGATTTTTACAGACCATTTGTCAGAAAAGATGCTACAGAAAAACATTATATTGCCATATCCCGTATGGCAACACTTGTCTTATCTGTACTTACCGGCATTATTACATACCACGTGACATCGATAATCGGTGTATTTAAATTTCTCATTGCATTTGGCTCTGGAACAGGACTTGTTTATATCCTGCGCTGGTTCTGGTGGAGAATAAATGCTTGGAGCGAAATATCAGCGATGATAAGCTCAACGATCATGACTGTTATTGCATATACCCATCCTGTATTGAAAAGTTCTCCATACTATACAAAGCTCACACTGATTATTTCGGTATCCACAGTTGTATGGGTTGGCGTTACGTTACTCACAAGGCCTTCAGATAAAGAAAAGCTGATAGAGTTCTATACAAAGACAAACCCAGGAGGCCATGGCTGGAGACCTGTTGAAGCCTTGATAGATAACCATCTTCATGGCAATACGTTATCTGATGCACTGATAGAATGGATTTATGGATGTTTCTTTGTCATAGGATTAATGCTCGGTATCGGAAAGGTTCTGCTTGGCTATTGCCTTTCAGGTCTTGCATGGCTTGCATTGGCAATTGTTACAGGCGGGCTTTTATACAGGAGGCTATCAAGAAAAAAGTGGCTGTTTGCTGCATGAGTAGTAAAGGAGTGGATACCTGGCGTTTTATTAATACAGGGCCATGCAGTGCAGCTTATAATATGGCCCTGGATGAGGCGATTGCAAATGCTGTCAGAAAAGGCGATGTACCTCCAACCCTCAGGCTCTACGAATGGGACGTACCATCCATCAGTATCGGGTGCTTTCAAAAAATCAGTGATATTCATATTGATTACTGTATTCAGAAACATATCCCGATTGTCAGAAGGCCGACTGGAGGCCGAGCAGTCCTGCACAACCATGAGCTTACATACAGTTTCTCTGCAAAGACAACAAATGGACTATTCTCAGAAGGATTACTCGACAGCTATAAAAAAATAAGCCATGCGTTTAGCCTTGCATTCACAAAAATCGGTTTATTACCTCAATTAAACTTAATGAGGAAAACTCAGCACTCAAAAAGTCCGATCTGTTTTCAATCAACATCATACGGAGAGATTACGATCAACAACAAAAAAATCATTGGTTCGGCACAGAAGCGATGGTCTGATGGCCTCCTTCAACAGGGTTCTCTTCCAGGCATTATTGATAAGTATGAGATGATGAAGGTATTCATACTCGATTCAGACAATATAGGGAAGGACTCATTTGCCGGGTTAAAAGAGATACTCCCTGGATTAACCCATGATGAACTCAAGAATACTATCAGAATTTCCTTTGAAGAAACCTTTGATATTCATTTTATATCTTCAACACCTTCTCAGGGGGAGAGTGCCATTGCAGAAGAGCTTGAGGTTCAAAAGTATCTCTCGCCCCGGTGGAATTTTCAAAGACCTGAAGTTGATAGGCAAAAGCGATTCTCTGTTCAATAGTGCCATTCAGGTGATTAACCATAGCAGGTTATTATAAGATTTAAGGAATCATGAGTGGAACAAAAAAGGTAGTGGCAGGGAAGAAGTGCCACATTTGGCATATTCTTCCCTGCCAATTAAGAGTGGGGCAGGTCTACCTGCATCGCTCTTTCTCAATGAGATGGTAATTTTCGTGGAATGAGCAAATTTCTAATGGGGGCTGTCTCATTAGAAAGGTGTGTTACGGTTCTTCCACCTCATGAAAAAACGGCTCCTTTTCTTTTTGAGGGTCAAACCCTCAGGAACCAATATATTCAGTAGCGAGCCAGGTAGACCCCTACTGCAGAACCTCTACCTGCGTCAGCAGGCATACTAACTAATATAGTAATTGCAATCAAAAATCGTGCCATCCATTATTCAGCAAAGCAGGGTTTGATGAAATTTTTCAAGAAATGCGGATTGGGGGGTTAACTGTCGGATATTCTTACAGTACAATCCCTTTTCTCAAAACAGGGACTATCCAAAAAAATCCTTAACTATTTGATTTTTAAATATATTTTAATGCCTTGCAGCAATATTGTTACTGTAAAAAATTCCGACAGTGAGGTGATAAAATACTTTACACCTTCCCTATTTTTTGTTTTCCCCTTTATCTTTTTTTTCTTCCTCAGGCTGTTCTTCCTTTATTGTCACATCTCTTACAAACTCGGCACAGCGTAAGTCTTTGCCTGAAACAGAAAATTTCTTCTGGCACGTTGCCCTCCATGCACATATTGCACAAATTAACTGTGTTGAACTCATATGCTCCTCCTGAAATACGAGATTAAGACTGTTTCAATATTAGCAATTATGCTATCTTTAGCATTTATTATAAATATCTTATTCCATATCTGGAAGAGTTCTTTTTCTATCCGTATTACCTTTGGGGGAGTAGCGTGTTTTTTCTTTAACTCTTCCTCAAACATAGGTATAATCTTGTCCTTCATCCTTAGCTCTGTGTCTACAAAAAAGATACTTATCTCGGGAGAAAGGTCGTAGACCCTGTCGAAAAAGGCAGATATCTCTTTCTGATATATCTGCTTAGGTGGAGAGGATTTTATCTCCATATATAATATTGCTCCGTCTACCTTTGCGATAAGGTCATAATCACCACCCACCCATGGACGTTTAAATCGTATGCCCCATATTGCTTCTGCAGAAAACTCCTTTCTGAATATCTCCGATACAAACCATTCGAGTGTTTCCCCGAAACTCTTTATAGTGCCGAGTGAAAGTCTGAAGCCATCAGATACCTTTTCGATAAGACCTATGTTTCTTATATATTCGAGGTAGTCTTTTGTAACCTCTGCTGTTGCATATCGTGTTACCTGTTCGAGCTCGAAGAGTCTCTGATGCTTTATAACATCCCTCAGAAACAGGCGGAAGGAATATTTTTTCATCATCTCATAAAAGCTGTCTATAAATTCATTTTCAGGAAGGAGAAGATCTTCTGAAGGTTCTTTTTTATAAATTCTGAATCCCCTTCGCCTGAGAAGTACTTCAAGTGAAGGAGTAAGTTCTGCGAGTGATTTTCTAAGCCTTTTTATTTCCTCGCGAAGGGCTTGGGTTTCATCGGAATCTTTATCCCCAGACATGACAAACCACGATAATACAATTAACCGCAGAGGACACGGAGACAACAAGCATGAAGGTGGCTTTCAATTGTATTTTTAGCCTATACAAATGTGACTACAACCCTTCTGTGCCTTGGACCGTCAAACTCACAGAAAAAGATAGACTGCCAGGTGCCCAGAAGCAACCTGCCCTCATCAAGAATGACATTTACAGATGAGCCCACAAGGGTAGATTTTATATGGGCATCAGCGTTCCCTTCTCTGTGAAGATAATTCATATCATGTGGTGCAATCCTGTTCAGGGTATTCTGGATATCGCGCTGAACACTTGGGTCAGCCCCTTCATTGATCGTTATCCCTGCTGTTGTATGAGGAACGTACAGATAGCAGACTCCATTCTTAACCCCTGCCTCTTTCACAACATCCTGAACCATCCCAGTGATATCAATAAATTCAATCCTCGACTTACTCCTGACATTGATATACCTTACCATCAAAAGACCTCCTCATAAAATCCTTCATCAACTCTAAACTCAATTACAAGCGCAACAAGATTTTCAGGTAACTCCAAGCCTTTGAGTCTCATTATATCTTTTTCTGTTGTAACAATCCAGTCTGCACCACACTCTTTTGCATTCTTTATAATCGTTTCTCTATCATCTAAAGTATATCTGTAATGGTCTCCATACGTTTTAAATCCTGCCAATTCTATGCCTGCTGATAAAAGGGTAATCCTGAATGATTCAGGATTACCGATGCCACAAAATCCAAAAAGCCTTTTCCCTTTTGCCCATTCAAGAGACAATGAATCACCATGTATGGTTCTCAATTTTGACGGCGTATGTTCAGCAAAAAATATCGGTGCCTTTGAGTTGAATCTTTTAATTTCCTCAATTAAACTTTTCAATCTTGAGTCCTGAATCCTGAATCCTGACCCTTGACTTCTGACACCCCCTCCCTTGCCCTCCCCCCTCGAGGGGGAGGGTTGGGTGGGGGGGACTTCAGTCTTTGTTATCACAATAACATCAGCCCTCTTTATCTCACTGAGAGGTTCTCTTAACAGGCCAAGAGGCAAAAGCCTTCTATTCCCGAAAGGATTCGTCCCATTAATGAGCAGAATATTCCTGTCTCTGAAAAGCTCATAGTGCTGGAAACCATCATCAAGGATGAACAGAAGAGATTTGAGATCTGAGATTTGAGATCTGAGATTTTCAATTGCAAATAATCCTGAGTTATATCTGTCTGTACCTTTTACAATGGGGACATCTTTTAATCGTTCTGCCATCAACACTGGCTCATCACCAAATAGATACCATGTGGCATGATGCACGACACCCCCTCCCTTACCCTCCCCCTTGATGGGGGAGGGGCGGATGGGGGTGTATGAATCTTTTACAAAACACGGGCCTTTTGCCTTTCCCCTGTAGCCCCTTGTGAGGATACAGGGCTTGAATCCTCTCTTTTGCGCTTCTTCTGCCATGGCTATTGTTGCAGGAGTTTTCCCCGTTCCTCCAGCTGTTATATTGCCAATACTTATTACTTTGCATGGAAGTTTTTTCTGTCTCTTCAGTGCAAAATACTTGTCTATCAAATAACCGAGATAATATAGGTGTTCAAAAATCGTCATAGCACTCTATCTTCAGCTTCCTCTACTATGATACAATTTTTTATGGATAAACCATACCTTGGAGAGCTAAATTATGCGGACCCTCTTTATGAGATACTCTTTTCACAGGTATGTCCTGATGTTAAATATCCCATCTTTCATGTGAACAGGATGTCCTCCCGAAGGGTTTATAAATATACAGAAGAAAAGACCCGGATTGCCATTATTGGGAAATTTTTTAAATTGGATGATCCTAAGCAGGATAGGGTCCTAAGGATAAAAGGTGAATTTGAAAATCTTGAGAAAATCAGAGGTTATGGATTCGATACATTCCCCAATTATGTTGTTCGGCCCATCGGTAAAGAAGAAAAGATTGGGCTTGCACTGACAGAAGAATTTATTCATGGTAAAAATCTTGATTATTATCTCAAAAGGGCTGTTTATGAAGGGGATGGATTATCTCTCAAGAAGAAACTTTCAAAACTCGCATCATTTTTATATGCACTCCATGCCAAAACAGAAACAGAAAACAATGTCCACCTTGATTCCGTATGTGCCTACTTCCAGAAGGTGTTAAATAGATTATGTAAACAGACAGTGGTATCGGATTCTGAAAGGAAGGCATACCTGATACTCATGGATAAATGGTTAAAAAAGACAGTGTTTCAGAAGGCAAAAATTGTTATCGTTCATGGTGACGCTACTCCCACTAATTTTATATTTACGGCAAAGGGGGATGTGGTTGCCATAGACCTTGAGAGGATGAAAAATCATGACATGGCATTCGATGTGGGTATGGTATGTGGAGAATTAAAACATGCATTCATGTGGAGGACAGGGAATCCTTACAAGGCAGAGCCGTTTATCAGGCATTTTCTGAAGAGGTATTCAGATCATTTCTATGATCAGAAAAAGGCATTTCGAGAAATTACCTTCAGAAATCCATTTTATATGGCACTCACAGAGTTGAGGATAGCACGGAATGACTATCTTGATTGGAATTATAGGAAGAGACTTGCTTATGAGGCAATGGAATGCCTGAGATGGGGGCTTAAGCTCAGATGAAAAAATAATCCCCCCTCACCCCCCTTTACTAAAGGGGGGTGAGGGGGGATTTGAAGGATGAAGGATGAAGGCAATATTGTTTGATCTTTACGGGACTTTAATTGATATAAGGACCGATGAAGGAGACCCGTGGGTTTATGAGGTGCTTTCCCGATACTTCTGGTATCACGCCGTTCATGTACCGCCCGAGGAATTGAAGAGAGCATTCTTTGAAGGAATTCGGCAATATATAAATCAGAGCAGGGAGGAATATCCAGAGGTTGATGTGTATAAAATCTTTCAAAACATCATGCATCGATATGGGGACAGGAGATACCCGAAAGGCATTGTTGTTGATGCTGCCATGCTCTTCAGGTCACTGACAATACGACATTTTGAGGTCTTCGACGGTCTTTATAATGTGTTGGGTTCGCTCAATGAGAGATATAAGACAGCTATAATCTCTGATGCCCAGTGGGTTTTTGCAGAACCTGAAATAGCAATGCTCGGGCTTGACCGATTCTTTCATCTCAGGATTTTATCATCAATATTTGGATTTAAAAAGCCTGATGTACGGTTATTTCGTCATGCTATGGATAGTCTCGGTGCTACGCCGGAGGAATCCGTATATATCGGGGACAATCCACAGAAAGACCTTGTTGGAGCAAAAAAGGCCGGGATGAAATTCATACTCTTCAGATCTGAATGTAGGTCCTACAACGGTTTCCAACCTGATAGGTGTTTTTATGATTATTCAGAATTAGAAAATATTTTACACGATCTCCTTGAATTTGATGAGTTCAGAAAACCGGAATAGTGTCGACATTGCCTTGCTCACTGTGGGAATGCCTGCCTCTTCAAGTGCTGCGATAGGATTGAGCCCGCCGACTATAACCATCCCTGCCCTGTCAAGTCCCACCGGCATCTCAAGGAGAGGCTGGTTGGGATTGCCAATAAGCAGGATACCTCCGATACCTTTTTTCTCCATCGTTGCACTCAATTCCCTTGCCTTTTCAAGGCTTACAACAGGTATTTCTCTGAAGCTCGCAAGGATTTTGCCAGAGTGATTTCTTACCGCACCTGATACATCCGTCATCCTGCTCTTGATAAATATCTCAAGGGGATCAAGTGATGAACCTTCGTAGCTTATCAGGGCGGTGAACCTCGACAGATCGGAGTTTATTATCTGTAATACTCCGCCAAACCTTGATAAGACAGGAATTCCTGCCTTAAGGAATATCCCGTTTATTGTCACGCTGCATACAGTCCCAAATCCTATCTGTCCCTTTGGGACAAGGATATCCCCAATCTTTTCACCGCCACTACGCATAACAACCTTATCACACATGACATATGGAGAAGAAAATACAGGTTTCATTATCCGCAGTGCCTCTTTCCGTTTTTCCTCAGGGAAATAGGAAACATTCAGGATGATGTCACCCTCGTTTTTTTCAAGGTCAAGGTTTGTAAGATAAGAGAACGTCTCAATTTTGCTGATTACAAAACCAACCTTTTCGGACACAAGTGCTTGAGAAAGTTCATCCCTGCCTTTCTGTGTAATCATTCTCCCTTCCTTTCCGAATACTTTCGTAAAGCCTCTCTCATCGAGGATTCTGAGATGGTACCGCACAGTCCTTTCCGT
>Ga0194113_10008342_pt1 | contig 12745 bp, 10 predicted proteins | sample TA2MahC200mmetaG_FD_146193 | JGI IMG/M metagenome (GOLD analysis project Ga0194113, IMG submission 146193) | Freshwater microbial communities from Lake Tanganyika, Tanzania - TA2015017 Mahale Deep Cast 200m | ecosystem: Environmental > Aquatic > Freshwater > Lake | place: Tanzania: Lake...
TTGCAGGGTGCTGCGCGGGATGCCGAGCTCTTCCGCCCACTGCCGTTGACTGGGGAGACGCACATAGCCCTGCTCAAACTCATCCAACTTCTCGGCAATCTCTTTTCTCGACCACTGCTTTCGGTCGATCGCGGTCGCTTCGGTCACAGCGGCACCTCCCCACAAACTGGGAAGGTATTTTACCCGATCTTCTTCCGTCTGTCTGCTCTATCGCTGACACTCCGCCATTCAGCGAAGGCTACGCTCTAAAACTACCAAGTGGCCGAAACGAAGATCATCGCCGAATACACAACGCGTAAACGCCGATTCCGATTTCCAGCAAGGCATACAGGCGCAGCGGATTGATCGGCAGGCGACTCCAGCGCCGACCGGCGAGCCAACTTCCCAGCGCGAGCCCGGCGAAGAAGGAGGCGAGCACGGCAGATGTGGCATACGCCGTCACGCCGAAAATCAAACCGAATTTGCGGATCCAAATGACTTGGTACGCCAATCCGCTAAACCCTGACAATAGAAAAACTATGTACAGCAGACCAATCCATCTTCCCGATCTGTCTTGACTGTTCCGAATCATCTTCCTCTCCGAATGGGCAGAAAAAAATCGCGGTCAGACCCGCAGGGCATCCGCCTGGCGCCGCCGCAGAGCACATTGTATTCCGAAACACCGAACTGTCAAAGCGATAACTTGTTAGCCAGGGCGATAACTCGGCAAACCGATGTGCTGCCGGGGTGGAAGGGGCGGGCTAGGTCAAGTGGCAGAGCAAGCGAGAGCGATGCTGGTAAAATCTGACGAGTGGATTGAAAGGGCGAGGGCGCGCTGCGAAATCGCAACGCGCCCTTTGTTTTTCGGGCGGAGGCGTTTCAATCATTTGTAAGCGTTCAGTTGTTCCCGTCATTTCGAGCGAAGCGAGAAATCTCGTTGCCGCCATGGCGAGATTTCTCGGCGCGCAAACCGCGCCTACCCAGAAACTTGCGCAGACTTGCGACGCCGCCGATTGGAAATCGGCGGCTCAACGAGGTGAAAACTCGATAAATCGAGTTGCGCGAAGCGAATCGGTTGCAACCGATTCGCTTCGCGCCTCGCTGAGACCCCGAATTCATTCGGGGGCGTTCTCGCAAGAGCAAGTTTCTGGCGGCAGACATACCGCGTATCGGCGGTATGCGCGAAGCGTCTCGAAATGACACCTGAACGGTTACAATCATTTCAGGACGTGGCCATGAATTCCGATGACGGTTTCTTCGAGCGGAATTGTTTTGCCGCTTGCCGTGAGGGCTTGTTGGGCAAGCCGCACCAAACCGGAACAGCAGGGCACCTCCATCCGGACAACTGTGATGCTTTTGATGTTGTCGTGTGCGATAATCTGCGCGAGTTTGCTCGCGTAAGATCGGGTGTCATCCAATTTGGGGCAGGCGATCGCAATCGCGTGTCCGTCCAGAAAATCGGCGTGAAAGTTGCTGTACGCGAACGGCACGCAATCGGCAACCAACACCAGTTCGGCGTTCTGAAAGTACGGCGCGCCAGGCGCAACCAGGTGCAGTTGGATGGGCCATTGACGCAGCGCCGATTCAAGACGCGCGGAAGGTGCGCTAGCGCGCGGGTTCTCCCACTGCTGCGCGGACGCGCCCGGACAACCCGCGGGGGACGCGGTGGGGCGCAGAGGTAATTCTGCGGCGTGCGCGCGCAAGTGCTGTATGTGCCTGTCCAGCGCCTCCGGCGCGTGCGCGCGCAAGTGCGCGATCACACCGTCTTCGTCGTACGATTCAACCGCCTGCTCTTCGATGAGCAACGCGCCTTGCGGGCAATCGCCCAAACACGCGCCCAAACCGTCGCAGAACGATTCCTTGACCAGGCGCGCTTTGCCGTCAATGATCTGCAACGCGCCTTCAGGACAAGCGGGAATACACAATCCACAACCGTCACACTGGTCTTCGCGGATGCGGATCATTTTTCGTTTTTCGATAGCCATCGAGTCTCCTCTGGGTGCGACTGTCACCGGAGCATCGCTGACGGTCGCTGCGGTTGCGCCAATTATACACCAAGCCAACCAAATGTGTCAGTGACTTTGGTCAATCACGCTGAAACCTGAAACTTGTGCTATAATGCCGCGCGTTTGGAGTTTCAATGTCATCCGCACTCACCATCCGCCTCAAAGCATTTCTCGCGATTTTATTCTGGGGCGCGTCGTTCATCGCGACGAAAATCGCGCTGCGCGACGCGCACCCCGCGACGATCATTCTCCTGCGCTTTGCGCTTGGCGTCGCGATTCTCTGGTTTGCGATTTGGCGTTGGCGAATGTTCCGGCGCATCGGCAAACGCGATCTAGTGTATCTCGCGATTCTCGGCGTGATCGCCGTGCCGTTGCATCAAGTCATCCAAGCGATTGGCTTGCTCTACACGACCGCGACGAGTATGGGGTGGATCATCGCGCTCATTCCGATCTTCACCGCGCTGCTCGCGTGGATTTTCCTGGGCGAGCCGATGACCGCGCTCAAAGTCATCGGCTCGATCATCGCGTTTGGCGGCGCGGTCTTCGTCGTCACGCGCGGCGCATTCTCGCTCGACACGTTCCGTCTGCCGAGTACACTCGGCGACGCGCTGGCGGTGGCGAGCGCGTTGAACTGGGCGATCTTCCAAGTCGCCAGCAAACCGATTCTGCGCCGGCTCGAACCGACGCTGGCGATGGCGTACTTGATGTTGATCGGCGGCATCCTCATCGTGCCGTTCGCGTCGCTCCAAACGATCAGCGATCTGCCGCGCCTGACGCTCGATGGCTGGATCGCGATTTTGTTCCTCGGAATTTTTTGTTCCGGGCTCGGCTATCTGATTTGGTACGACGCGCTATCCAAGATCGACGCATCGCAACTCTCATCGTTCTCGTACATTCAGCCGATGATCACGGTGATCGTCGCGGCAATTCTGTTGGGCGAAACGATCACGCCCGCGATTCTCTTGGGCGGCGCGGTGATTTTATTCGGCGTTTATCTCGTCAATCGTTCTGCCACCAAACGCGCGATCGGAGTTTCGATTGCAGGCGATTAGAAATTATCCGCGTGCGGTTCTGCGCGATTGCCGCGCGGCGCTCCAATCCTTCGCGCGCAACCGCGCCGCGCTCGTCGCGCTGATCGTGCTGATGCTGCCGTGGTGGGCGCTGATTTTTCTGCGCGCCGATTTCGATTGGCTGTCCACGTTTGGCGGCGCGGCGGGAATCGCGTTAACGTACTGGTGGCTGTCGCGTTCCGGCGGTTTACCTGCGCCAACAGTAAAATATCCGCGCGCGGAATCGCTGTTCGCGTTCGCGCTTATTCTCATCTGGATTGGCTGGCGAATCGGCATCTGCGGAAAATATTTTCCGTTCCTCCCCGCGAATTTCGTCTGTTTCAAAAATTTAACATTCGAAATCGTTCCCAAAGTGATCGAGCAGGTCATCGTTCCGATTGTTGTCTTGTTCATCTTGGGTTATCGTTGGTGCGCACAGGGACTCGATCTGAATTGGCGCGCGTGGTGGATTTCGTCCTTCGCGCTGATCGGCTTGCTGGGCTATGGCGCGTGGACGCATTGGAACGATCTGCCCAAGTTTGGCGAGAGCGCGGTGGAATATTTTTTTGCGGCGGGCTTGCCGGAAGAAGTGTTGTTTCGCGCGCTCTTGCTGACGCGCCTGGAAGCGTGGTGGCGGAATGGCGCGTGGGCGCTCTTGGGTTCGTCCATCATCTTTGGCTTGGTTCACCTGCCGATCAATTTTTTTGTTTTCACCGCGCGCGATCTGAACGAAGCATGGCTCACCGCGCTGACGTTTCAAATGGGAATGGGCGCGGTCTTTGCGTTCGCGTACCAACGCGCGCGCAATGTGTGGACATTAGCGGTGGCGCACGCGCTCGTAAACGCGGCGTGAATGACAAATGAGCAAATGGCAAATGACAAACAAACTCAACTCGATGCGCGTGCTGGACGCGCGCAAAATTCCGTATGTCGTCACCGAGTACGATGCGGCGCGCGAATTTCATTCGGCGACCCAAGCCGCGCAGTTGATTGGTGCGCCGGGGGAGGCGGTGTACAAGACGCTCGTTATCTTGCGCGACCCGCCAAAATCCGGCAAGCCGTTGCTCGTGATGATCGCATCATCGCGCGAGGTGGATTTGAAAATACTCGCGCAATCGCTGGGCGCGGCGAAACAAAAATTGCGGATGGCGACCCAGCGCGAAGCTGAGATGCTCACGGGTTTGCAAGTCGGCGGGATCAGCGCGCTCGCGCTCCTCAATCGCGGCTTTGAGATCGTACTAGACGAACGCGCGCGCGCGCTCGATCAGATTCACGTCAGCGCGGGACAGCGCGGCGTGGACGTGCGGCTCGCGGTGAAGGATTTGCTCGCGGTGACGAATGCGAAGGTGATGCGCGCGACGAGTGAAACGTGAGACGTGATGCGTGAAACCTTGAACCTCGAACCTTGAACTTTGAACTTGAAACCTGAAACGGAGGAACGATGAAAGCGCTCACATTCAACGAACACGGCGGAATCGAAAAACTGCACATCGCGGAAATGCCCAAGCCGACGATTGGCGCGGACGATGTGCTGATCAACGTCAAGGCGAGCGCGCTCAATCGGCTGGATCTGTTTGTGCGCGAGGGCTTGCCGGGATTAAAATTGCCAATGCCGCACATTCCTGGGTCGGATGGCGCGGGTGTGATCGCACAAGTCGGCGCGAACGTGCGCGCCTTGCGCGTCGGACAGCGCGTCACGATCAACCCAGGGTTATCGTGCGGCGCGTGCGAGTTTTGCTTGGCAGGCGAGCAAAGTTTGTGCGGCGATTTCAAAATCCTGGGCGAGCATTGCGCGGGGACGGCAGCGGAATTCGTGCGCGTGCCCGCGACGAATGTTCTGCCGATTCCCGACGATTTTCCGTTCGAGCAAGCCGCCGCCGCGCCGCTGGTGTTCTTGACCGCGTGGCGCGCGTTGGTGTCACGCGCCAAAGTGCGCGCGGGCGAGGATGTGCTGATCCTTGGCGCGGGTGGCGGCGCGTCCACCGCCGCGATCCAAATTGCGAAGAAAGCGGGCGCGCGCGTCTTCGTCACGTCGTCCTCCGACGCGAAATTGCAAAAAGCAAAAGAACTTGGCGCGGACGTGCTGATTAATTACGCGACCCAGGAATGGGACAAGCAAGTCTACAAACTGACGAACAAGCGCGGCGTGGACGTCGTGTTCGAATCGGTTGGCGCGGCGGTGTGGCTCAAAGCGATTCGCGCGCTCAGGCGCGGCGGACGACTTGTCACAATCGGCGCGACGACGGGACCGAATCCGCAGGAGGAGATTCGCCAGATTTTCTGGAAGCAAGTTGACATCTTGGGTTCCACGATGTCGAATCAGCGCGAATTCGCCGAAGTGATGAACCTGGTTCTGCGCGGCGAACTCAAGCCGGTGATTGACACCGTTCTGCCGCTGGAACGTGCGCAAGACGCGCACGCGCGGTTGGCAAGTGGCGAGCAGTTTGGGAAGATCGTGCTGGCGATGTAGAGTTCGAGGTTTCAGGTTCGAGGTTTCAAGTTTGTGCGGAAGGGAATTTGGCGCGCGTTGGGAGATGTGATAGAATAGCGACAGAAGAATCGCACGCGGGAGAGGGTGTTGAGCGAACAGCATCGGCACGCAAAGTTGACCCCGAAAGTTGAACAGGATACGGCACACGCGCCAGACCCACGCGCAGTACGAACGCGCGCGGGTGGGGCGCGTTTTGTGTTTGTAAAGTTCGCGGAAAAATGGTAGAATGACGTTGAACAAGTGGAGGCGCAACCAATGACCAGCGGAGAACTTGCGGCGATCATCTCACAAGGCGAGGGACTCACAATCGAATTCAAACGCGAGTGGGCGCGCGACGTTGGCGAAAAAATGGCGTCGTTCGCGAATACGCATGGCGGCGATTTGCTCATCGGTATCGAGAAGCAGGGTACGGTGGCGGGAATTCCTTCAACCGAATGGGAACGGTTGGAGGAAAGCGTTGCGAACATCGCGCGCAATTGCCAGCCGCCGCTCGCGCCGCGTATCGAGCGCGTGGAGTACGAGCGCAGCATCGTGATGTGCGTTCACATCGAGCGTTCGCTGGACGTTCACCAAGCCGGTGGAATCACGTGGGTTCGCGTCGGTTCGACGACGCGCGCCGCATCGCAAGAGGAAATTACGCGGCTGTTGCAAGATCGCGGCAAACTCGCGACGGACGAGTTCGTCGTCGCTGGCGCGCGCTATGAAGATTTGCAGATCGAGAAACTGGCGCGCTATGTGGAAACGCGCGCGCGCGCGGGCGCGCCGCGCTTGGCGAACGGGCGCGATCTGCCGGAGATTGCCGCCGCGCTCGTGCTGGTCAAGCGGCAAGACGATGCGTGGGTACCGACGGTGGCGGGCATTTTGTTCTTTGGCAAATATCCACAACAGTTCATTCGGCAAAGCACAATGCGCGCGCTGCGGTTTCAAGGAACTGATGTTGCTACGTCCGTGATTTTGGATCGCGCAGGCGCGGGATTGGAAGGAACGTTGGATGAAATGATTGATGCCGCAGTGGCATTTGTCGGGCGGAATATGAAAGTCGCGCGACTGATCAACGGGATCGCACAAGAAATTCCCGAATATCCTCTGGAGGCGGTACGGGAAGCAGTTGCCAATGCGCTTGTGCATCGTGATTATACGATTGGCGGACGCGAAGTATTGATTCGGATGTTCGATGATCGCTTGGAAATTGAAAGTCCCGGGGGATTGGCTGGAAATCTGTCACCAGAGACATTGGGGCATAAACCACCATTCGCGCGCAACCCAAGATTAGCGACGTTGGCAGTCGAGTTTGGTAAGGCAGAAAGAGCAGGAAGTGGCATTCCGCGTATTCGACATCAGTTGGAATTGCTGGGATCGCTACCGCCCGATTTTCGTATCACAGGCGACAGTTTTATGGTTACATTCTATTCGCGGCACTATCGCAGTCTCAGCGATGTGACCTGGGATTGGTTTCGTACAGCACTGTTACATGATGTTGGTAAAATCGTGCTGGATCGCAGCGGACAGTGGACAAGGCATAACGATTTGCGAAAACCACTTTTGCGTTCGGCATACCCAACCTTGAGCGAGAATCCACCAGATTTCGTCGCGCTTTTGGGAGCTACGCTGGTTGACCAAATTCTGGCGCAGAGCGAACCTAAACCGCCAGATCGCGCGACATTGGCAGATAGCAACGCGTTGGCAGTACATATCGCAGATGCTGTTCACAAGGCAATGCATCGGATGATCAACGAAGAGGGTGAGAGTCTGGAGAACGATCCACGGCTCAGTCATTTGAAAGCGTCTCCATCTTTCTATCCGTACTATGGCGAGGCAGTCAAGGGTTTGTCACGGAAAGGCAAAGTAATTGGATGGACCGAACCCGAGTCGGCTAAACTGGTTCTGCGTGCGGTAGAAATCCTGAAACGCGGCAATGACTTGGGGCAGTTGTTTGAGTTGCAATCGTTATTGCTCCACTTTCCACACACTTCGTACATTCCACATCTTTCGCTGGGCTTGCATCAGCGATTCTCGGCGGCGGTTTTTTACCTGGCGTGGAAGAAACTCGAAGAGCTCCGCAGAGCCAATCGCCCAGTGACGGACTTGGATGTCTTGCGGTTTTCGTTGATTACGGTTACGCCGGATCCATTGGGTCTGTTCTATCGTTTGCGAAATATACGCGCGTTCAACCAGGCAATGGAAGAATTGCGGTTGCATTTGTTTGAAAGAGTGTTTGCGCGCCACAAGAAAGATTTGCCCTACATCACACCGGCGTTGAATCCGTTTGAATTTTTTGGGCGCACAAGTTTGGTGTTGGTTTATGATAACGCGCGAATCGTAGTGGACACCTTGCGCGAAATGATGCAGGGCGATCAGATGGAAAGATTCCGGGCGTTGCGCGTGGAGACGACTGAATATCCAGTGGCTCTTTGGCAAGTCACGGATGGTCAGCCGCGCCTCTTTGCTAATCCCAATGTAAACCCAGTGTCGCAAACACAAAATCTGCTAGCGACGCGCGCGACTGATTTCGATGCGCAGAGTGATGCGCGTTGTGTCCAGTGCAACACGCCGATTCGGTCGTCGAATGGTGAGCGCGGACTCTGCGCGGCATGCGCGGCATTGGCTGACTTGCCTTTGCCGCCCGGTACCGACCTGGGGCAAGTTGCTGGCGAGCAACGCTTGGGATTTGTTTTCTTGAATCTGCAGGCACCGTTACGCGACAACGCTGTTGAGACTGGACTCGAACTGATTGATGAATTGGCAAAGGATCGCCGGGTTGAACCACGCGATCTAATCAAAACAACGCCGACGGGATTGTTCGAGTATCTCCAAGTCGTGATGGAGATTGCCAAATTCCAGGATGATGCGGCTTACGGGCGCGCCTGGATTTACCCACTGGTCGAATTTCCAGAACTGATGGTTTGGGTAATGCGTGAGGAAGCATATTGGGATTTCCTCTCGCATATTGGCGCATTACGCCAAGAGTTGCGCTTGGAGAGCGCGCTTTCTGGCGTGCTCTGCCATCCCCGCACGCCGTTCTGGAGTTTGATGGATCGGCTGACCAAGTTCACGCAACAAGAAGGCGTTTATCAACGCGGTGAGTTCTACGATCTCTCTGGAGGTGAAGTGATGATTTTTACAGATGAAGAAGTCAAAGCGATTCGCGATCTGGCAAGATCTGCTTTTAGCGATCAAGCGTTCAAGAACCAATTAAATGCGCTGGTTGCTTTGGCGCGCACGGCGAGTTTGCGCGAGTTGGAGATGGAGATTGACGAACGGGATCACGCGCGCAAACTCCGTTCGGATTTCTGCGCCGAACTCAAAGCGGCGTTGAATCGCATGCTGGGCGACGATCAGCGCGCGCGCGACAAACGCGCCTTGTTCATCAAGAACATTGTTCGTTTGGCAGGATTTCAAACGGATCGCGGGCAAAGCAGACCGCGAGAGAGGAGATGACCAATGTCATTCGAAAAATTGACCGACCTCATTGAGTTAACACTCACTTTTGAAACGCGCAGTTCACTGACGATCAAAGCGGGCGATCAGCCCCAAGCGTTGACAGATGCGCCGGTAATCAAGATCGGCGGCGAGCCGGTGATTCCCGGTTCCAGTCTCAAAGGCGCGCTACGCAGTGGCTTGGAAGGATTGTTGGCGGCGCGGGGCGTCAACGTGTGCGTGCCAGCGACGGCGATTCCGAATCAAATCAAACGCGATCGCCGCGAAGCCGACTACTTGAAGCAAATTGGGCGCAAATCGCCGTGCGCGCCCAACGATGCGAACATTTGCCCGGTGTGCTTGATTTTCGGTACGGTAGGCGGAAGTCAAGGGCTGTCCGGCTCGACGGTGTTTTTGGACGCGCGGTTGGCGGAGAAGATCACGCCGGACAAATTGCCCGAACGCACGCACGTCGCCATCACGCGCGACACGCGCTCGCAATCGGGCGGCGCGCTCGTCACGAACGAAACCGTTGACGCGGGCGTGAAATTCAAGGGCGCGGTTCGGCTGGTCAATCCGCAAGATTGGCAGGTGGGCGCATTGTTGCACGCGCTCGAATGGCTCAAGCAACTCGGCATCGGCTCCAAAAAGACGGCGGGCTATGGGCAACTGGACGTTGCCGTGAGCGCGATCACGCGCAAGGTTTTGACGGGCGGCAAGTGGCAGGAGACCGCACTCGAGCAGGAGAAATTTTTGCAAGCGTTCGTGACCAAGTTCGAGGCGCAGAAATGAACGAGGGCATTGCCCTGTCGTTTTCCTGCCGCACGTCGAGTCCGTTCCACACGACGCGTCAGCAGTACTCGAATCTGGCAAAATGCGCGCCGTTCATTCTCGGCTCGACGATTCGCGGCGCGATCTTGGCGCGCCTGATCGAGCGCGAGGTGTGTCCGCACGTGGACAAGGCGTTGGCGACGCGCGGCATCGAACCAATCGGCGCGGCGCATCGCGCGTGCGCGGATCCGCACTGCCCGATCAAACCATTCTTCGCCGAAGCAGATGAATCGCCGCGCGCGTGGTTTTCGTTCGGGCTGTTCGATGTGCCAGAGCCAACGCGCATCTATCGCGCGGCGACGCGCATCGCGCTCGAACGCGACAAGGGCGCGGTGGCGGAGGGCGCGATTCTGACGATTGAAAGCATCGCGCCCGAGACGCCGTTTTCGTTTCGCGTGACGTTGTTTGGCGACGCGATGCGCGTGGCGGACGATGTGGCGTGGGCAGTGCAAGCGACGGCGGAGACGCAAGGCATCGGGCGTTTTCGCAGTATCGGCTATGGGCAGTTTCGCGTGGAGAAGATCGAGCGCGCGGAATTCGCGCAACAAGTCGCCGCGGCGCGCCAAGCGTGGGAGAATGTTCCGCCATCGGCAGAGTTTGTGACGCCGTACATCATCGGTCGTGGCGATGGCAAGGTCGCGGGGCTGGATCGCGCGGAATTTATCGCGACGGTGCGCGCACAGATGAGCAAGACCTTGGGCGCGGTCGGTCTGGCAACCGCGCCCGCGTTGCGCGACGCAACGTTGACGCTGACGCCGGAATATCTTTCGCGCTTTTCGTACGAGGCGGGCGCGCCGCAACATCGTTTGGTCGCGTGGCAGGGGAGCGGGCTGGCGTTGGAATGGACGGCGAATGACGCGGACGCGCCAACCGCATTGGCAATCGTTTCGCTGTTGGGGTTGGGCGAATGGAGCGATTGCGGGTTTGGGCAATTGCGCCCCACCACGCGCACGCGCAAGCGGCACGGCGCGTATCTGCCGCGCCGCTGAGACCTGAAGGGTTTCCCAAACCCTTCGGGTCTACCCCCTTGAACTTCCCGCGCGACGGCATTAAAACTGCACGTTTTTTCTCGATTCTCCGCCGTGCCGCAGGCGATTTGCGGCGGTGGGAGCGTCTGACGCGCGCAAACGTGTGCATTGCGTTATTGTGGAGGAAATATGTGATGAAAAGCCCAAAACAGAGATACAAGTGGGGCAAAACGAGGAAGATTAAAGGTGCTGTTGCAACGCACGTTAAGCTCTAACAGAGATTGATACTTGCTCTAGCGCCCACTTAAACCAGTACCCATCACACCCGTTGCAACGCACGTTAAGCTCTAACAGAGATTGATACTTGGGGTAAAACCAGGTAGCATCCCTTCAAACGACAGGTTGCAACGCACGTTAAGCTCTAACAGAGATTGATACCAAAAAGGATCGCTGACGATTCAGCCGCTGGCGAAGTTGCAACGCACGTTAAGCTCTAACAGAGATTGATACGTTCCGGCGTGCCGGTCAGGTGCGCGATGTGTTTGGTTGCAACGCACGTTAAGCTCTAACAGAGATTGATACCTTACCTTCGAGTGTCACTGCGAGGTCTTCGACGATGTTGCAACGCACGTTAAGCTCTAACAGAGATTGATACGCGCCTGGGCGGCTGTGATGTTCGGCTGTCCGTATGCGTTGCAACGCACGTTAAGCTCTAACAGAGATTGATACGCGCCACAGTTAGCGGTGGATATAGCAACACCGCGTTGCAACGCACGTTAAGCTCTAACAGAGATTGATACTTATGTGCATCGTGCAACAGCAAGAAACACACAAAAAGTTGCAACGCACGTTAAGCTCTAACAGAGATTGATACTTGTTGCGTTCGGTTTCTTGCTTTTCGTTCTCGGCAAGTTGCAACGCACGTTAAGCTCTAACAGAGATTGATACCTTCCACAAGCAGCTGGTCAGCAGTAATTCCCCATAAGTTGCAACGCACGTTAAGCTCTAACAGAGATTGATACTGACTGCTGCACTTCCGTTCATTCTTTCCTCCTGCAGGTTGCAACGCACGTTAAGCTCTAACAGAGATTGATACTTGCACCAGACCCAATCCTCAAGAACGAGATGAATCTTGTTGCAACGCACGTTAAGCTCTAACAGAGATGTGAGGAAAGGCAGAAGGCAGAAGGATGAAGGATGAATGAAGAACAATCGGCGGAGCGAATCGCTTCATCCTTCCGCCTTCATCCTTGGCGGGACGCTCTAACAGAGATTGGACGACGGACAAGTGCGGATTAAACGGACGCGCGCGCAGGGTCTGTCCGTTCAATCCGATTCAGTCCGTTGTCATCTTCTCGCGCGCGGTTGACAAAAGGCGCGCTCTGACAATAATTCAATGTGAGGATGAGGGCGAAATGCGACTCTACTTCGATACATCGGTTTTCAGCGCGTACTACGATGAGCGTACTCCAGAACGGTTGCAGGCAACGCGGGAATTCTGGAACACGTTGAAACTGCACGAGTTGATTTGCTCAACGCTCACAACCGACGAGTTGAGCCAAGCAGAGCAAACCCGCGCGGAACAATTCACGGCATTGTTGCGCGGCTTTCGGGTTGTAACGTTGACTATCGCGATGCGCGATTTGGCAAACGCGTACGTGAGCGCAGGCGTCGTGCCCACGCGTTATCTGGATGACGCGCTGCATATCGCCGCCGCGACGTGTGGCGATGCGGATGTTCTGGTGAGTTGGAATTTCAAGCATCTGGTCAAACGCAATACGCGCTTGCTGGTCAGCTATAGTATTCCTCTACAAAAACTATCACAACCGCGAGGATTTTTTGGACACAGATGAACACAGACAAACACAGATAAAGAACTCGATAGTTGTGTTTTGACATTTCCAGCCCAAGTGTGATACCTTGGGAGCCATCTCACACCCTTGGATGAATAGCTGATGCAACTTCCAATTATCGCACCTGCGCCACTGGTGATTGCTCACGCGG
>Ga0194113_10008345_pt1 | contig 12743 bp, 14 predicted proteins | sample TA2MahC200mmetaG_FD_146193 | JGI IMG/M metagenome (GOLD analysis project Ga0194113, IMG submission 146193) | Freshwater microbial communities from Lake Tanganyika, Tanzania - TA2015017 Mahale Deep Cast 200m | ecosystem: Environmental > Aquatic > Freshwater > Lake | place: Tanzania: Lake...
TTCAAAGTCTTTCAGTGCCTCCTTAAACTTCGAAGGGAGGGTTCTTTTCTTGGAAGGTGACTGGAGCACATATGCTGGAAAATCAGAAGGCAATATCTTTGGGCTATTCGTGAATGATATGGCACGTTCAATGATATTCTCAAGCTCCCTCACATTGCCAGGATATGAATAGTTCATGAGGGTATTCATGGCATCATCTGTGATGCCTTTTATCAGCATATCTTTTCTCTTTGAAGCATGTTTTTTAATAAAATGTTCCACTAACAGGGGTACATCCTCCATTCGTTCCTGTAAAGGAGGAAGATGTATGTTAATCACATTCAGTCTGTAGAAAAGGTCATCTCTGAAGTCCCCTTTTTTACTGGCACCCTTCAGATCCTTATTGCTGGCAGCGATAATCCTCACATCAACTTTTATTTGATGTGATCCTCCGATTCTCATAATCTCGCCCTCCTGGATCATCCTCAAAACCTTGGTCTGGAAAAGGGGTGAAACATCTCCTATCTCGTCAAAGAATACCGTTCCCCCATTGGCAAGTTCGACCAGGCCCTTTTTCGTATAATTTGCTCCTGTGAATGCTCCCTTTTCAAAACCAAAGAGCTCTGACTCAAGAAGGGTGTCAGGGATGGCACTGCAATTAATCGTCATGAAAGGTCTCCCATTTCTCGGACTCCATTTGTGAATAGCCCTCGCAACAGGTTCCTTGCCTGTCCCGCTTTCCCCTGTGATAAGCACGTTACTCTCACTCACTGCTGCCCTTTTTATCAAGCCAAAGACTTCCTGCATAAGCTTGCTCGTGCCGATGATTTCATCAAAGCCGTACTTATGAGCAAGAAACTTCTTTTTGTGTTTACTTATCACATCATGTAGGACCTCACTCGTAAGTGGCTTCTCTAAATAATCGCTTGCACCAACCTTCATGGATTCGACAGCCATCTTTATATTCGGTTTTGAGAAGGCTATGACAGGCATGAGCTGCCTCAATTCCAAAAGTCTCTGTTGCCAGCCTTTGGTATCGAGATCGAGGAAGGCTATATCGTATCTGTCAAGATGAACCGAGCCGCTTCCGAATGAATTGCCTTTCTGCCTGGAGTCCTGTTGGGTAAACCTCACTGATACAAAGAGCTCGTAAAGCTCTTTAGCCTCATCAGAGATGATTAAGACATTGAGCATGGCATATTTTAAACAAAATTGTCATAAAAGTATACTTGACCCATCAGTTGCATAAATAATGCTTCTGGATATGTGAAAAAGGTTGGGAATAAAGGTTTTACCCATAATTTTAGCAATGGGAGAGGAATTCACCAAAAGTGAACTCTATTTTATCCGGTAATCCCCCCCCACCCCCCTTTAATAAAGGGGGGTGGGGGGGATTACTCAATGAATATTTATACAACATTTAGGTTGACTAACCGATGGATTTCTATGTTTAATGATACAGTATGAAAAATACAAGATTGTGCTTACCTTTTCTCCTGGTCCTTTTTCTGTTTTCCTGTTCAAGTAAATTAGCGGTCAGGCCTGAGGCCTTTGATCCGGAAAAGGAATTTGCAAGGGCAAATAAACAGATAGAGGATAAAGAATATGAGGAGGCAAGGAAAACCCTCCTTGAGATTAAAAACAGGGACTACTCTAAGAAATTTGCCCCGCTTGCCCAGTTAAAGATTGCAGATTCATATATAAAAGAAGAAGAGTCTGAACTTGCGATTTCTGAGTATCAAAAGTTTCTTGAGACGTACCCTGACCACCATTATGCCTCATATGCCCAATATCAGACTGCCATGGCCTACTTTAACCAGATAGAAGGGCCAGAGCGTGGGTATAGTGGAGCAGCAAGGGCGCTCGAAGAATTCGAGAAACTCAAAAAGATGTTTCCGAGACATCCATACAGGGATGTTGTTGACATCAGGATTCAGCAATGCAGGAATACCATTGCCGATTATGAATTTCTTGTTGGAGAGTTCTACTATAAAAAGGGCTCCTACAATGCAGCAATTGGGAGACTCGAGGGATTAATGAAGAAATTTTCTGACTATAAGAGGGAAGTTGATGTCCTGTTTTATACCGGGATGTCTTATAAAAACCTCGGCCAAACCAATAAGGCTTCAGAGTATATGAACCGCCTTATCGAGAAATATCCGAATAACAAACGGACAAAGGATGCGAGGAAAGAAATCGCCACTATCAAACCGTAAGGCGTGAAGCGTGAAGCGTGAAGCGATAAACGAAAAACGTAAAAAAATAAATTTCAAATCTTCATCTCCTATTATGCCTCACGCCTTACGCCTCACGTCTCACTTATACTACCCTGCATTTCTGAATCTCAAAGGTAAAAAAGCTGTGGTTATTGGTGGGGGTAAGATCGCTGAAAGAAAAATCCTATCTCTACTGAAGGCTGGGGCAGAGATCACTGTCATAAGCCCTGAAATAACCAAAAGGATTGAAGGAGAGAAACGGAAAGGCAGGATAAAACACATCTGCAGGCAGTATAGAAAAGGTGATCTCAGGAATGTATTCCTTGTGGTTTCTGCAACAGATTCTCATGTGATTAATAAGCACGTTTCTGATGATGCACCATCACTGGTTAATGTGGTTGATGCACCTGCTTTATGCAATTTTATAGTACCCTCAGTTATCCAACGAGGGCATTTGACCATTGCTATTTCAACAGGCGGTATCAGCCCTGGCCTATCGAAGTTAATTCGAAAGGAGCTCGAACATCTCTACGCTCCTGACTTTGCCCATTATCTGCGGTCACTCAAAAAAATTCGATCCAATGCAATGAAAGAGATCACGGATAAGAAAAAAAGGACGGCATTTTTGAAAAGCCTTGCATCAAAAGAGGTCATGGACATACTCAGACAGAAGGGGTTTAAAGGGGTTAAAAGAGTATTACTTAGATTCTCCACATGATTGAGATTCCATTCTCAAAATGGTACGCTGCCATTCCTCGGCGAAGATCGCGGCGTCAATTTGAGCCAAGACCTATAGAAACAGCCCTTTTAGCACACCTGAATACAGTTTGTACAGAATTCAGACCTTTCCCTGAAGCCAGATCTGTATTGGTAACACAGTCACCTGATGAGTTCTTAACAGGTGCAATCGGTTTCTACGGGAAGATAAAGGGAGCCCTTGCATTCATAGCTTTCATTGGTACTATGGATAGTCAATATGTTCAGGAAAGGGTCGGGTATGCCGGCGAAGGGATTATCCTCGAGGCAACAGCCATGAATGTATACACTTGTTGGGTTGGTGCATCCTTCCGTCCCGAAGCCGTCGCCTCTCTCATTGGCATTACCAAATCCGAAAGGGTGCTTGCAATCACCCCCATTGGCTATGCTCCGGAACATTGGTCGCTAAAAGAAAGAGTGTTGACCGGGTTTGGCAGAAGCCACCGCCGTAAATCCCTTTCAGAAATGGTTTCCGGACTTGAGGAAATACACTGGCCTGTTTGGATGAAGTCCTCCCTTGAGGCAGCAAGGCTTGCCCCTTCGGCTGTCAACCGGCAACCATGGCGCTTTCATGTAGAATTAGAGAACATAACAATTTCAGTGGATAACCTGAAGGATACCTTTCATGTCTCAAAGCGGCTTGACTGTGGTATTGCCATGCTTCACATGGAAGTGGCTGCACTGACCCATTGCGTCAAGGGGACGTGGGAATTTTTGGAACCACCTGATGTGGCGAGATTTAGTTTTTGCCCCCCCCCTTGCAAAAAAAGATATTCCTGTGTTAGTCTTTCAAACTTAAACGCATAAAATTCAACATCCCCTAAATACTCCTTTGGTATGTGGCACAGATTCAGGTGCCTATACATATAATTAGGGGAAGAGGAGGAGAAAGGAGAAACATGGTAGCAACAATCAAGGAACTGCTTGAGGCAGGAGTTCACTTTGGTCATCAGGTGAAGCGATGGCACCCCAAGATGAAGAAATACATCTTCGGAGAGAGAAACGGCATCTATATTATTGACCTTCAAAAGACATTGAAAGGACTTGAAGATGCCTATAATTTCATAAAGGATATAGCTTCAACAGGAACACCTGTTCTTTTTGTTGGCACAAAGAAACAATCACAGGATGCAATCCATGAAGAAGCAACAAGGGCTGGTGCTTTTTTTGTGAATCAGCGCTGGCTCGGAGGAATGCTTACGAATTTTTCCACGATAAAAAAGAGCATAGAGAAACTGAAAAAGATTGAGATGATGAAAGAGGATGGCACATTTGACCTTCTTCCCAAGAAAGAGGTTGCTGGCATCGAGAAGGAACGGACTCAATTAGACAAAAACCTCTCAGGCATTAAAGATATGACAGCCATTCCGGGGGCTGTGTTTATCGTAGACCCGAAGAAAGAGAGGATTGCAGTGGCAGAAGCAAGGAAACTGTCTATCCCGATCGTTGCAATTGTTGATACAAACTGTGACCCGGATGAGATTGACCATGTTATCCCCGGGAATGATGATGCAATACGAGCAATAAAGCTTATCGCATCAAAGATGGCAAATGCCGTCCTTGAAGGTAAAGAGATGCTCTCGAAGGTTGCAGCAGAAGAGGCTGAGAAACAGCAGGTAGAGGGGAAAATTCAACAGGAAGAGGGAGAGATATCAGAATGACAATGGTTACATCAGAGATGGTGAAAAACCTCCGGGAGAAGACAGGTGCCGGAATGATGGAATGCAAGAAGGCGATCACAGAAAGTAACGGAGACTTTGAAAAGGCTGTGGTCTTGCTCAGACAGAAAGGACTTGCAAGTGCATTAAAAAAGGCAGGGAGGTCAGCATCTGAAGGTATCATCGATGCATACATACATATGGGCAAGCTTGGGGCAATGGTTGAGATCAACTGTGAAACAGACTTTGTTGCAAGAACGGATGATTTCAAAGAACTTGCCAGAGACATCGCTATGCACATAGTAGCTGCAAACCCCTCATTCCTTTCCAGAGAGGATGTCCCACAGGATGTTATAGATAAAGAGAAGGACATATACAGGGCACAGGTTACCGATAAGCCAGCGAATGTTGTTGAAAAGATCGTTGAGGGGAAGCTTGAGAAGTTTTACTCAGACACCTGTCTACTTGACCAGATATTTATAAAGGATCCTGAACAGAAGAGGAAGATTAAGGATATGGTCACCGAGAAGATTTCAAAAATAGGTGAGAACATTGTTGTCAGGAGATTTGCACGATTCCAGCTTGGAGAGTTAGCCAAAGAGTGAAGAACCGCAAATACAAAAGGATCCTCCTGAAGATCAGCGGGGAAGCTATGATGGGTGACATGAGGTATGGAATTGACCCATCTACCGTTGATTTTGTAGCGAAAGAAATAAAGGATGCAGTTTCACGGGGGATTGAAGTCGCAGTTGTTATAGGAGGAGGGAATATCTTCAGAGGGGTTGAGGCAAGTTTAAAAGGGATGGAAAGGGCATCAGCAGATTACATGGGTATGCTCGCAACAGTGATAAATGCACTTGCTCTCCAGAACTTCCTTGAAAAATACGGAATTCCGACACGGGTTCAATCAGCAATAGAGATGAAGGAGCTGGCTGAGCCTTATATAAGGCGTAAGGCAATACGACATCTTGAAAAAGGCAGAACGGTTATCTTTGCTGCTGGCACGGGTAACCCCTACTTCACAACAGACACAGCCGCAGCACTGAGAGCCATAGAGATAGGGGCAGATGTCATCCTCAAGGCAACAAAGGTTGATGGTATATATTCATCTGACCCCATGAAAGATCCTGGCGCAAAAAAATATAAGACAGTCTCATATATCGATGTGCTGAAGATGGGACTGAATGTGATGGATTCGACTGCAGTTTCATTATGTATGGACAACAACCTTCCGATTGTGGTATTTAACTTAAGAGGAAAGGGAAATATCAAAAAACTTATAGAAGGCAAAAAAATAGGGACTCTTGTAAGGGGGAACAATGCAACAAGAGCTAAAAAGAAAGACCACTGAACGTATGAATGGTGCCCTCGAGGCACTGAAGAAGGAACTTGCCTCTATCAGAACCGGACGGGCATCTCTCGCACTCCTCGACGGGATATCAGTCAATTATTACGGAGTACTCACCCCGCTTCAGCAACTTACAAGTCTGAGCATCCCGGAGAGCCGTCAAATAGCAATTCAGCCATGGGAACAGAAAATTATTCCTGATATTGAAAAGGCCATCATGAAATCAGACCTTGGCCTGACACCCGTGAACGATGGCAAGCTGATACGGTTACATATCCCTCCACTTACAGAGGAAAGAAGAAAACAGCTCACAAAGATTGTAAAGAAAAAGGCAGAAGAAACAAAGATCGCAATAAGGAATATCAGAAGAGATGTCAATGAAGAGATCAAAAAACTCGAAAAAGAAGAACACCTCAGTGAAGATGATGTTAAAAGATCACAGGATGAGATACAGAAACTCACTGATTCTCAGATAGCCAGGGTAGATGAAATTTTGGCACACAAGGAAAAGGAGATAATGGAGGTGTAATGGCAAACAGCAACTTTATGGTGAAAGTAACAGATGCAAAGTTAATAGATGTACAGAAGGCACTTCAGGCAGCAGGCATCAAAGTAAGAAGTATCATAGAGATTTTTAAGGAAGGACAGACACAACAAGAGGAGATACAAAAGAAAGAATAATGGCGAAGAAAAAACCAAGCAAAAAAATAATAAAAAAATTAGGCAAGAAGACTTTGCAAAAGGTTGCGAAAAAGAAGCCGAAACAAATCAGGGCAAAAACGAGTGCAAGAAGACCTTCATCTCCGACCAAGGCAGCAGTACCAAAGCCAACGCGATCAAAAACCAAGGTTTCAGAAGCAGAAAAAAATGCTACCATGAGAAAGGTTCTCATTCAAAAAAGAGAGGAGATCGTGAAAGAGGCAAAGGTCGAGATATCTAAATACATTAAAGGTGAAACGAGACAGCTTGTTGATACTGCTCTCGATAACGGAGACTGGTCAGTTGTTGATCTCTCAGAGGATATCAGCCTTCAACAGTTGGGTAGGCATAGAGAAACTCTCCTCAAGATAGATGAGGCGCTCAAAAAACTCGCTGAAGGCACGTATGGGATATGCGAGGAATGCGGAGAGGAGATTAGTAAACAGAGGCTTGAAGTCCTTCCATTTGCAATCTACTGTCGGGACTGCCAGGAAAAAAGAGAGGAGCTGGAAAAAATTGAGGGGATAATGGAGTAAGGTCTATTCCCCGTACACCTCCTCAAGTATTTTTTTAGCGCCACGAGATAGTAAATCTTCAGCGAGTGCCACACCGATCGATTCTGATTCCTCTGTCATACCTTCAATGTAGCCTTTCACAATCCTATTACCGGTGACACTTCCAACAAGCCCATCCATGATTAGTAATCCCCCCTCGCCCCCCTCTTTCAAATCCCCCCTTCCCCCCTTTTCTAAAGGGGGGTGAGGGGGGATTATCGGGGGGATGGGGGGATTATTGATTATCCTTGCATATGCAGCGATTGGCACCTGACAACCGCCACCCAGTCTTTTCAGAAATGCTCTCTCTGCCCTGACACATATTGCCGTCTCTGTATGATTAAGGAGATTGACAATGGTATTAATCAAATCATCCTCAACCCTGCATTCTATTCCTATAGCCCCCTGCCCGATTGCAGGAAGGCTTATCTCAGGGCTAAGAATTTCGGTAATTCTTTTAGATAATCCAAGTCTCTTGATGCCGGCGGCTGCGAGGATAACTGCGTCAAACTGACCTTCTTCAAGCTTCCTGAGCCTTGTATCAAGGTTTCCCCTTAATTGCATAACCCTTAAATCAGGTCTGATGTTTAAAAGCTGACATACCCTTCTGAGGCTACTTGTCCCAATACGAGCACCCTGAGGTAGTTCTTTGAAACTCTTCACCTTCGGGGACAGTCCCGATTCTACGAGACCCCCCTTTAATTCCCCCCTTAGTAAGGGGGGACATGGGGGGGTGGGACAGTCTCCTCCTTTACCCCCCTTTACTAAAGGGGGGATGGGGGGATTTAAGTTTTGCCTTTTGCCTTTTGCCTTTTGCCTTCTGACAATTAAGGCGTCCCTCGGGTCTTCCCTCTTGCATATGGCAGCAAGATGAAGCCCTGACGGGAATTCTGTAGGCACATCCTTCACGCTGTGGACTGCTAAATCAGCATCCCCTCGCAGAAGCGCCTCTTCGATCTCTTTTACAAAAAGCCCCTTACCCCCGACATTTGCGAGCGGGACGTCAAGTATCTTATCCCCTGTTGTTTTTATTTTAATGAGATCAATACGGAGTCCCGGGTTTACCTTCTGAAGCTCTGCTTTCACCCATTCTGCCTGCCACAGAGCAAGCTTGCTGCCACGTGTGCCAATAGATATTCTATTTCTCATCATCGATTCCATAGAGTTTTTTGATCGTTGCTATCAGGACATCCCTGTCTTCAGAATCCTCTTTCAGTACTGTAGTAGGGGGGTGGATAAGCTTATTGACAATCGCAGAAGCCATATATTCAATTGCCTCTCTCTCCTTCTCACCAATCTGCGGGATCTTGTTTAAAAGCCTGCTTAGTTCATCCCTTTTAATTTCTTCTGCCTTTTCCCTTAGAGCTATGATGGTTGGCACTGAATCTAAAGAAGACTGCCACTTCAGAAAGGTATCGATCTCTTCCTCTATGATCTTTTCTGCCTTCTCCGCCTCTTTCTGCCTTTCAAAAATGTTCGCATCAACAACACCCTGCAGGTCGTCAATATTGTAGAGGTATACATTATCAAGATCGTTAATCCCGGGGTCTATGTTTCTCGGCACAGAGATATCAATAATGAATACAGGCCTCTGCTTCCTTTCCTTTATAACCTTCTGCATCTGTCCCTTTGTTAATATATAAGTAGGGGCGCCTGTTGAACATAAAACTATATCAGTCCTGGCCATCTCCTGTATGAATTCCTCGAACCTGACAGACCTTCCATGAAATTCCTTTGCAAGATCACATGCACGTTCATATGTTCTGTTTGAAACAACTACCTCTTTCACCCCATTGCTGACCAAATGCCGTGCTGCAAGTTCAGCCATCTCACCTGCCCCTAAGAGCATACATACCTTCTTTGAGAGGTCAGTAAAGATCTTTTTTGCAAGTTCAACCGCTGCAAAGCTTATTGATACGGCATTTTCAGCTATCCTTGTTTCTGTCCTTACCCTTTTCGCAACCGAGATTGCCTTTTTCACGAGTTTATTTAGCATGATGCCGGTAGTCTTTTTCTTGAGGGCAAAATCAAATGCATCTTTCAGTTGTCCAAGGATCTGCGGTTCACCTACAACCATGGAATCGAGGCTTGATGCAACCCTGAAGATGTGCCTGACAGCCTCTGTGCCATTATATATGTAGAGAGCGGTATCAAGCGACCCCTTGTTTATGTTGTGGAATTCTGAAAGGAACGTCTTTAGTGATTCGGTTGCCTTGAGCGTATCGCTCACATTGGCATAGAGTTCTACCCTGTTACAGGTGGACAGTATGATAGCCTCTTGTATCTCAGGGAGTTCTCTGAAACGTATCAGGCCCTCTTCGAGTCTGGGGCCGTTAAATGCTAATTTTTCCCTGACATCAACATCTGCGGTTTTATGATTGAGTCCGGCAATAAAAACCTTCATAGGAAAACATGGAGACCTTTTCTAAGTAATTTAATCCCGAAAAAGGCAATAAGAATCGTTAAAAATCCAATGATAGATAAGAGTGCAGCCCTTTTGCCTCTCCACCCCGCAACCAGTCTTGCATGAAGAACGATAGCATAGATAAACCATGTTATCAGTGACCAGACCTCTCTTGTATCCCAATTCCAGTAACTCCCCCAGGCGCTTTCAGCCCATAAAGCGCCGGTGATTATTGCAAGGGTAAGTAAGGGGAATCCAAGTGTTATTAGTCTGTAATTGACCTCATCAAGGATCTGCAGGCTCGGAAGTCTCTCAAAAAGCCCGCCGAGGCGCTTGGATTTTACATAGTGTTCTTGTACGAGGTACATAGTCCCTATTCCAGATGCCAAGGCAAAGGCAGCATTACCGAGAAAGGCAAGGAATGTATGTATGCCGAGCCAGTAGCTCTGTAAAACAGGACTCAAAGGCTTTATCTCCCTCGGCAGCATAGAGGATGACAGCATCAGGACAAATACTACAGGCATGACAAAGGAACAGAGCAGGCTGATCTTGTATCTTAATTGAAGCAAGAAAAAGATAAGTACTATGCACCATGAAAAGAAGGATGTTGCCTCATGAAAGTTGGTTATCGGGATATGGCCTGCAACAACATAACGATACAGAATGCAAATCGTGTGAATGCCAAAACCAATTCCAGCCAATAGAAGCATAATTTTGGACGTGATTTTTGTTCCCTTGAAGAGCTCAATGATACTGACAATTGTCGCGGCAAAATAGAAGGTCAGGGCAAGCTCAAATAAGAGTACCCCCATCAGAAACAACCAAGCTCACAGCTCGTAATCTTTATATTCAGTTCGTCTGCGGCCTTGCCGATCTCCTTGTAAGAAACAGCCAGATCCTCGGCAATTTTTCTTGCAACGTGGCAGGGAAGACGGTTATTGATAGTCTTTTTCTTAATCTCTTCGACAATCCTGTCTTTCATATGAAGTTACCTCTAAATCACCGGATAAAATTATAATCCATAAAGCCTTTTAGAAACTCTATTTATTTTAAATATTACAATACAAAGTTTCAAAAACACAATTAGTCTGTCTTTTGAGCCTCTTGGCAAAAGTATGAAAACAACCAATTCTGTCATTCTGAGCAAAGCGAAGAATCTCATATAATTAATGAGTTACGAGACCCTTCACGAAGCCTGTCCTGAGCGAGACTTTGTCATGAGCTCAGTCGAACGATTCTTCAGTCCCCTTCAGAATGACAAGAGCGAAGGGTTCATGGTGACACTTCCAAGACTTTTGCAATGGCCTCATCCTGATAAAAAATGGAGATACGAATGTTTCAGCAGCCTGTTATAATACTTGCATGGATAGAGATAAAAGAAAAATAAAACAGCTTGTTATCAAAACGTATTCAGCCATAGCAACCAATACATCATGTTGCCCCACAACTACAAGTTGCTGTGCATCGGAGATCAATATAGTAAGCCTTTTAGAAGTGGGCAGGCGTCTGGGATATTCTGATGAGGAATTGAAAATAGGGCTTGGAGAGGCAAATCTTGGACTTGGCTGCGGGAATCCTCATGCGATTGCTGATCTCAAAAAAGGCGAAACAGTCCTCGATCTTGGCAGTGGTGCAGGGTTTGATGCCTTCCTTTCATGCATGAAAGTGGGTCAAGATGGTCATGTTATCGGAATAGATATGACTGCCGAGATGGTTGCCAAAGCAAAAGAAAATGCACAAAAACGCGGGATCAAAAATGTGGAGTTCAGGCTTGGAGAGATAGAACATCTGCCTGTCGAGGATTGTTCCATTGATGTGATTATATCTAACTGTGTCATTAATCTTTCTCCTGACAAACAGGCCGTCTTTAAGGAAGCCTTCCGGGTATTAAAGCATGGAGGAAGGCTTGCAATTTCAGATATTCTCAAAAAAGGTGAATTCTCCAAGGTTATTAAACAGAATGAAAATGCCTATAGCGGTTGAATTACAGGATCAATTCCCGCGGAGGAATTAAAGGGAATCCTCAAAATGGTTGGTTTCACAGACATCGTTATCCTGGGAAAGGAAAACAGTGACGAGATTATCAAAGGCTGGAATTTTGGGGAAGGCGTTGAGAAGATGGTATTTTCAGCCTATATACAGGCAAGAAAACCACCGATTAGTTGTTATAGTAAAAATATATTATAAAATTAAATCTCTTTTTGGTGTGTGCCTGTCCAAAAACTGGTAAAAAAGCATATTTTGTCATGCTGAACCCTGAAAGTGTCATTCTGAACTTGGTTCAGAATCTCTTCAGGGCAGGCTTGTTTCAGCATCTATTAAAATCAATAGGTTATGAGACCCTGAAATAAATTCAGGGTGACATTCAGGGAGTTTTTAGACAGGCTCTGTGTGTCTGATGTGCTTTTCTTGACATAGATAATCTGAGGATTTAAGATACTGATAAGTTACATAATATATTTGTAGCCGAGATTCAGTTAGAAATGGATGCGGGGGAACCGATTTATCGGGGCGTATTCCTTAGTTGGATAGGGCACTTCCAAGCCCGAGCCCGACAGCTAACCTCGTAGGCATTTGGAAGGGCACAATACATGCTTCATAAAGAATCTCCTGTAAGGGGGATAATTAAGTCTTTTGGTCTCGTCTTCGGTGACATTGGCACAAGTCCCATTTATACCTTAACAGTTATCTTTTTTCTCACAAAACCCACAGAAGCTCATGTTATCGGTGTTCTTTCCCTTATCGTCTGGACATTGGTAATCCTGGTAACGGTGGAATATGCATGGCTTGCAATGAGTCTTGGGAAAAAGGGTGAGGGAGGAACCATTGTTCTAAAGGAATTACTTATTCCTCTTTTAAAGTCAGGAAGAAAGGTATCTTTTGTTACGCTGCTTGCCTTTGTTGGTATATCCCTCCTTATTGGTGATGGTGTCATTACCCCTGCTATAAGCATACTCAGTGCTGTTGAAGGTTCACTTCTCATACCAGGCCTTGAGAATATAGGGCAGGAAACACTGATTCTTACCGCTGCTATCATTGCAATAACACTGTTTGCCTTCCAGAAGAAAGGGACTGAAAAGGTGGCAAAGGCATTTGGGCCTTTAATGACTGTGTGGTTTTTAGCATTCT
>Ga0194113_10008349_pt1 | contig 12740 bp, 8 predicted proteins | sample TA2MahC200mmetaG_FD_146193 | JGI IMG/M metagenome (GOLD analysis project Ga0194113, IMG submission 146193) | Freshwater microbial communities from Lake Tanganyika, Tanzania - TA2015017 Mahale Deep Cast 200m | ecosystem: Environmental > Aquatic > Freshwater > Lake | place: Tanzania: Lake...
TGGACCACGTGGGGTACTGGCACGATGCGGCCGCGTGGGCAGCGGACGTGCAGCGTCTGCCGCCGCCGGCCGTGGTCATCCTGTCGCCCGACGTGCAGCCGGCGGTCGATGCCGCCCTCAAAGGGCAGTACAACCGCCAGAGTATTTACGGTTTGCGCCCCGCGGTGCTTCTGTCGGTGTACGTGCGGCAGGATATATGGGACGCCATGCTGGCGCAGCAGGCATCACTTCAGGATCGCAGGGGGCCCGGCGGAGGTGGGCCATGAGTCCGCCGCCGGAAACGTTTTCGGTCGATGCCGCGGGCCGGCCCGCCGCGGCTGTCCACCGCTTCGCGCACCTGGCGATGGCCTCGGTGTTCGAGATTCTCGTTGTCGGCCAGGAGGCCCGTTACGCCCGCCAGGCTGCGGAGGCGGCGTTCGATGAACTCGACCGCCTCCAGCGCGAACTCAGCCGCTTCGACCCCTCAAGCGACGTCTCGCAGATTAACGCCCTCCGCGCGGGCGAGCGCGGCCGCGTCGGCGTCGCCGCGATGGAGTGCCTGGCCCTGGCCGCGAGAGTCCATGCCGACACGCGCGGGGCGTTCGACGTGACAGTCGGCCCCCTGGTGGCCTGCTGCCGCAATCCGGACGGCTCGTACCGCCGGCCATCGGACGAAGAACTCCAGGCCGTCCGGGCGCGCACGGGCATGCACCTGCTGGACCTCGCGCCGGAGGAGCACATGGTGGGCGTCCGGGCGGACGGCGTAATCGTGGACCTCGGCGGCGTCGGCAAGGGCTACGCCGTGGACCACATGATGGGCCTGCTGCGTGAGTGGAGCATCAGCGCGGCCCTCGTGCACGGGGGGATGAGCAGCGTCCTGGCCTCCGGCTCGCCGCCGGGGCGGGAGGGGTGGCGCGTGGCGCTGCGCGACCCTCAGGACCCGCGGCAGTCGCTCGGCGAGGCGGTCCTTAAGGACCGTGCGCTGAGCGGCTCGGCCGTGCTGGGCGGCCGGTCGCAGATAATCGACCCGCGTGCAGCCCGGCCGGCGTCGGGCAAACTGGGGGCGTGGGCGGCGGCAGGCTCGGCCGCGCTCTCCGACTGCCTGTCCACGGCCTTCTACGTGATGACGCCCGACGAGGTGCGGGACTACTGCGCCGCTCACCCCGACGTGGCAGGCATGCTCGCTCTCCAGGATTCCGATGGGCGCAAGGTCGTCCGTTTTGGAGAATGGTGATGCGCCCTCGCGGCGCGAGCCGTTGCCGCTGGAGCCGTGTGCGGAAGCACGCAAGTGCTCCGAAACACCGACAGATTATGATAAGGAGATGGCTCATGTTCCCTCGCGCAGCCGTGCTGCTCACTGTGACGGCGCTCGCGGCGTGCCTCTGCGCCTGGCCCGTTGCCGGCCGGGCCGCCGCGGCCAAGGTTCCCGCCGCCGAGAAGGCCCCGGCCAAGCCGCCCGCCCCCACGCCGCAGGAAGAGCCGGATGACGGCATCCAGGGTGAGTACGAGGGCCATTTCCTGCCCGCCGAGCGGGCCAAGCCCGATAAGGCCTTTGCGGCGGTTATCGGCGAAGGCGCCGCCAGGTTCCGTGTTGTGCTCGCCACGGAAGGCGAACAGCCGCTCAAGATTGAACTCTCCGGCAAAGCCGAGGGCAAGACCGTCCCACTGACCGGAAAGGGCGGCGACGTGGAGTGGAACGGAACGGTCGAAGGCGGCAAGTCGCTTGTCGCGGAGTCGCGCCTCGGCAAGTTCCGCCTTGAGGGGTCCTTCCGCCGCTCGCCCACCGAGGGGCAGAAGCCCCCCGCGGGCGCCGTCGTCCTGTTGCCCTTCGAGGAAGGCAAGCCCCCGTCGCTGGCCGCCTGGGCGAACATGAAGGGCGAGCCTGCCCTGTGGCCCCCCCAGGACGACGGCAGCATCCTCGTGCGCGGCGGCAACATCCAGACAAGGCAAGAGTTCGGCAGCATCCGGCTCCACCTTGAGTTCCGATGCCCGTATATGCCGGCGGCGCGCGGGCAGGCTCGCGGCAACTCGGGCGTGTACCAGCAGAGCCGCTACGAGTGCCAGGTGCTGGACTCCTTCGGCCTTGCGCCGAAGGACAACGAGTGCGGCGGCATCTACAGCGTGAGCGCCCCGAAGACCAGCGCCAGCCTGCCCCCCGGCCGCTGGCAGACGTACGACATCACCTTCAAGGCGCCGAAGGTGGCGGACGGCAAGATCGTCGAGCCGGCCCTCATGACCGTGCTGCACAACGGCATCGAGATACACAAGGATGTCAAGGTTGACCACGTGACGACGGCGGGCGTGGGCGGCCCCGTCAAATCGCCCGCGCCGCTGATGCTCCAGGACCATGGCAACCCCGTCCGGTTCCGCAACATCTGGCTGGTGGAACTGAAGGACTGACGGGGCGCCGCCCGCGATTTTGCGCAGCCGTTCAGCCGTCGCCGGTACGGCGACGCATGAGCGTTCAGCCGTCGCCGGCACGGCGCCGCCTGAGGAGACATGACATGGAACGCAACGTTGCGGTGATGCTCGTCGGGGCCCTGATGGTGCTGGTCGCGGGGGCAGGGCCTGCGGCAGAGAAAGCGGCCCCTGCGAAGCCGGAATCGGCGAAGGCCGCCAAGGCGGAGCCCGCAAAGGCAGTCAAGGAGGCCGCCCCCAGGGCCGCCGAGGAACCTGACGACGGCATCCACGGCCTTTACGCGGGCAAGGTCGGCGGTGCGAACACCGAGATGCCCTGGCCCATTGTTGCGGCCTCGGCGCAGGTCATCAGCCAGGGCGGCGGGGCCTACAGGGTCAACCTCATGGATGGCGGACGGAAGAAGGCGGAACTGGCGGGCAAACTCGAAGGAGGCAAGGTGGCGCTCTCCGGCCCCGGCGGCGAAAAGGGCGCCATCGAGAACGGGAAACTCACCGCTGAGGCCGCCGGCGCGAAGTTCGTCCTCGCCCGCACCGCGCCCCGGTCGCCCGCCGAACTCCAGAAACCGCCCCCCGGCGCCGTCGTCCTCCTGCCGTACGAGCCGGGCAAGGCCCCATCGCTCGACGAGTGGACGAACGGCGCCTGGCAGGCCTCCGCCGACGGCAGCATGACGGTCGCGAAGGGCGACAACCTGACGAAGCGCCAGTTCGGCGACTTCCAGTTGCACCTGGAGTTCCGCCTCCCGTTCGAGCCGCAGGGCAAGGGCCAGGGCCGCGGCAACAGCGGCGTATATATCTTCGGCCTTTATGAAATCCAAATACTCGATTCGTTCGGCGTCGAGCCGGAAGTGCACCAGTGCGGCGCCGTGTACACGCAGACGCCGCCGCGCCAGAACGCCTGCTTCCCTCCGGGCTGCTGGCAGACGTACGACATCACCTTCCGCGCGCCCAGGTTCGACGCCGACGGCAAGAAGGCCGCCGACGCCGCCGTCACGGTCGTCCAGAACGGCGTGACCGTCCAGGACAAGACCCCCGTCAGGGGGCCGACGGGCGCCGCCAGGGGGAAGCCGGAGGTCAAATCCGGGCAGATCAGGCTCCAGGACCACCAGCACCCGGTGAAGTACCGGAATGTCTGGATTAAAGAACTCAAGGACTAGCGCGTGGGGGGGCGGTCCCGTTTCTGCGCGATCGCCTTCCTGATGGCCGCCAGTTCGGCGAACGTTTCCCGCGCGCCGCGCGCGGGGCGGAGCCGCGAGTCCAGGTCGCACCGCCACTCCACCGGAAACTCCTTCACGCGGTATCCGTGCGCGAGGGCCCGCAGCAGCACTTCCACGTCGAACATGAATCCGTCGGACAGGCACTCGCCGAAGAGGCGGCGGGCGGCGTCGCCGCGGTACACCTTGAAACCGCACTGGCTGTCGGTGATCTCGTCGGGAATGCCCATGAACGTATGCACGATCCACCGGAACAGGCGCGAGCACAGCCGCCGGTACAGCGTCTGCCTGCGGATGATGAGGCTGTCGGGCAGTTTGCGCGAGCCGTGGGCGATGTCGCACTCGCCGCGCCGGATCATCGCCATGCCCCTGAGCGCGTACTCGTAGGGCACGCACAGCCCGACGTCGGCGAACATGGCAAACTTGCTGCGGCTCGCCAGCATGCCGGTGCGGACGGCATAGCCCTTGCCGCGGCGCGGCTCAAGGCGGATTACCCGAAGATCGACCTCCGGCGGGACCGCCGCGGCCACGGCGGCCTCGCGAGTTCCGTCGGGGCTGCCGTCGTCGACCACGATAATCTCGCCCCGCAGGCCCTCGCGGGTCAGGAAGGCGGCGGCGGCCTGGACGTCGAGGCCGATCTTGGCGGCCTCGCGGTGCGCCGGGATGATGATTGACAGGTCCATCCGACGGTTGCGCCGAAAGCGCCCGGCCCCGCGGCGCCGCACCTGGTGGTTCTGCACGGCGGGTCTCACGACCCGCTGCGCAAAGCGTGTTCCCGACTGCGGCGCTCCAGGCCGATGCGGCCTACGCGTGCCGCGCGGAACCCGAGGCCGGCGCCTTCCCCCACAGCGGATGATACCGCTGCGCCCAGGCGGCGCTTACGTAGCCTGAGATGAGTGCGGCGGCCGTCCCGGGCTTGGCCAGCGTGGTGGCGTAGGCGTGCCACAGGGTGGCCACCGTCAAGACGAGCGTCGAGTAGCGGTGCACCTCGTACAGGAGGCAAAGCCCGGCCGTGCCCTGCCAGGGGATCATGCTCAGGAGCATCGACAGGAGGGCAGCCAGGGTCAGGGGGCCGGCGAGCCAGAAGTACACCTTGTCGCCGCCGGTGAACCTCGCGGCCGGCAGGTCTTTCTTAAGCGTCAGGCAGCCGAAGCGCGTCAGGAAGTGGCCGTCGTGCGCGCTGAAGGTGTGGTCGGCCGCCCACGTGATGAGCATGGCAGCCACGCTCACGGCAAACACGGCGCCCGATGTCGTGTGGATCATCAGCATGTAGCCCTTCATCGGGCCGCCCCAGCCGATGGCCGCGTAGAAGCCCGTCCAGGCCAGCACCAGGAAACTGGCGAGCAGCGCCAGGTGCACCAGCCGCTCCCACAGGCTGTAGCGGCGGACGGAGCGCAGGCCCAGCCCCGGGTGCGGCTGCCGGCGGGCAACGAGGAAGTAGTGAACCGGCATGAACGCCACTACGCCGCCGATGCCGATGATGGAGAGAATCTGAAACAGGCTCATCCCGTACATGTTTAGCGTCTCCGCCGAAAACCGCAATAACGCTTGTGGCACGGCCGGCTTGTCCGGCCATGAAAAACGTCGTCGGCACTACGCCACGGCCGGACAAGCCGGCCGTGCCGCATCGCGATAGCCGTGGGGCGCTGCTGCTTCACGCCGCCGGGCCTTGGGGGGCGCGCCGTGCGGCCCACCGCGCCAGGGCGACGAGGCCCAGCAGCGCGTACGCCGCCAGGACGGCGGCGATGACGCCCGCCGTCACGAAGCCCACCACCTTGAACATCGGCCGGAACATGTACGACATGCCCCACGCCCAGAGTTCCGTCGGGTCCTTGCCCAGGAACTCGTGCATGGCCTTGACGATGGGCGCCTGCGTCTCGGCGGTGGAGTCGGCCGTTACATTTCCGAAGAAGATGGGGCCGTCCAGGGCGTGGCAATCGGTGCATCCGGCGGAGCCGAGCGACCGCCCCTTGGGCCGCACGTCGTGCGCCACGGGCCAGGCGCACGGGGCGGCCGCCGGGTGCTCGGCGCCGGCCAGGCTGCCGCCGTCGGCCTTGCGGTACAGGCGGCCGCCGCTCACGAAGACCGGCTCTCCGGCGTCTTTCTGAGCGGCCAGGGCGGCCAGGCCCTTCGTAATCTGGTCGGCCGTCAGGGGCTTCCACTTCCTGAGTTCGGCCGCGGCCAGGACGTCGCCCGCGGCGGCCTGCACGGCCTCGGGCGCAAGCGGCGTTACGGCGCCGTCCTTCAGGCGTCCCCAGAATGCAGGCCAGAGGACCTTGTGCGGCGTAATCTTGCCCTTGCCGCCGGAGCCGGCCTCGGGCATGAAAACGGGCCAGGCGATGAAGGGCGGGGCATCGTCGCGGTGCTCCTTTGCCTTGACGCCCAACTGGTGCGCCCGCGAGGTCTGAACGTGGCCGACGTCCTTCCCCGGCCGCGGGCCGCTGTGGCACGCGGTGCACGAGAGTTTGTCGAAGTGCAGGCCGGGCAGGCCGGCGTGCACGGGGACGGGGGCGCCCAGGCGTCCGCCCATCGTGTCGGGCCCGGCGGCGGCAGATTGATCACCCAGGTGGCATCCGCGGCAGGTGAGCGTGGCGGCAGTGGCGGACACGGCCTTGTCGCCTGCTGCCGCGCGTACCGCCGTTTCGCCCTCGTAGTTGCGGGTTATCATGTGGTCGAGGCCGTTGCGGTGGCAGTCGGTGCACCCTATGCCGGCCCGCAGGTGGACGTCTTCGTCTGTTTCCCATTTCTCGGGCGCGCCAGGGCCCACCGGGCGGTTCGTGTGGCAGAAGTAGCAGCGGTCGTTGGCGGGTTTGCTCAGGCAGTCGAAGAACACTTCCTTGGCGGCGTTGAAGCGCCACGCATCGTACGCGAGGGAGGGCGGGAACTCCTTCGGGTTGTCGCCGGTTGAGGGCGTCATCGGGTCCCACGTATCGGGAACCGTCTTGGCTATGCCGCGCATCAGGGCGAAGCCGCACGAGGCTGTTGCGGCCCACTGGAAGTTCTCGCGTTCGATGTTTGTGGCCCAGAGGCTCTGGTCGTGCAGTGGGTCGCCGCTGTGGCAGGCCTGGCAGTCGATCTCGAGTGCGCCGGAGACCATCCAGCGTGCCTTCGGGTCGGCGGCGATGTTGCCGCGGAACCTCTCGCCGTATCCGCCGCCGGGCGTGTGGCTGCCGAAGGCGAGGACGACCTTCCAGGGCGTAAGGCCCACCGCCTCCGGCCGGTGCGCGCCCGGCCAGGCGCGGGGCGACACGGGCAGTTGCGTTCCGGTGCGCAGGTCGGTCAAGATATACGGCTGGCCTGGGCGGCCGGGGGCGACCTTCGGGTCGGGGCCGTTGAAGTGCCAGCCCTTCTCGATGGCCTCGTAATCGTGGCAGCGGGCGGAGCAGGTGGCCCGGGGCGAATAGGGCAGGGCGGGTTTGTCGTCCGGGCCGAGGGGCTTATCGTCGCCCTTCAGGACGGGGTCCGCCAGGAGCGGAATGCGATGGACGGCCGTCGCGCGGCTGCCGTCGGGGACGAGGAACTTCTGTGCCGCGTCGGCGCCGGGTGGCAAAGCGGCCGTCGCCGCCAGGGCGACGGCCGCCGCGATCGTTGCCCATTGTCCCGAGGGCGACAGGTTGCAGCGCATGGTGGTTGGGGCCATGTTTACGCTTTGAACTCCTCGGGCGTGTAGTCCAGGCGCTTGGCAGCCGCAACGGCCTCGTTGACCTTCAGCACCGTCACCGCAGTGTCGTAGCCGACCTCGCCGGGGCAGGTGAGCGCGGCGCCTTCGCGGATGGCGGCGAAGAAGTTCTCGATGTGCGGCAGGTGCTCGGACTTGGTGAAGTTGGGGACGTTGATGGGCGGGTAGTAGCGTCCGGGGGCCGGGATGGAGTGGCCGACCTTGATGTCGCCCTCGTCGTCTTTCTTCTCGTCGGTCTTGGGTGCTTCCTTGCCGGGTTCGGCGGGGGCCGCCGGGGCGGCCGCGGGCTTCGCCATGGCTTTCTGAAGTTCCTTCTCCCAGTCGGCCTCGGGTGCTTCCTGCTCGCGTCGGATGCCGCCGGTGCCGGCGTTCTCGGAGATGATGATGGAGCCTTCATCGCCCATGAACGTCTCGGCGTAGCCGCCGTGGCTGGTGGTGCTGAGGACCTGGTAGAAGCCGCGGACGGGGCGTTTCTTGCCGCCCTCGCCGGAGACGTCCCACTCGTAGAGGGCGTTGATGTTGTCGTACCACTCGATGCCCTCGTAGTAGTCGAGGCCGCCGGAGGCCATGACGGCCTTCGGCGAGGCGCCGAGGAACCAGTTGAAGATGTCGATCTGGTGGGACCCCAGGTCCGCGATCGGGCCGCCGGAGTACTGCTTGTACCAGCGCCAGTTGCGGAAGCGCTGCATGGTGTCGTAGCCGTACTTCTTCAGGGCGGCCGGGTCGAGTTCCTGGTCCTTGGGCCAGCCCACGTCGAGGCGCTTCGCGCGGTTCCACTGGGCGGAGACGAACGTCAACTTGCCGCAGCACTTCTTCTTGGCCACGAGGTCGAAGGCGGCCTGGTAGCGCGGGTTGGAGCGGCGCTGGTGGCCGATCTGGAGGAGTTTCTTCGTCTCCTTCGAGGTGAGGACCATCTGCTTGGCCTTCTCCAGGGAGTTCGACATCTCCTTCTCGCAGTAAACGTGCCTGCCGGCCTTCATGCCGGCGATGGCGTGCTCGGCATGGACCCAGTCGGGCGAGGCCACCATGACCGCGTCGAGTTCCTTCTCCTTCTCGAGCATCTCGCGGTAGTCCTCGTAGCCGTTGGCCGCGTGGTTGTACTTCTTCAGGAGCCGGACGGCGTAGCCCAGGTGATAGGGCCAGATGTCCGTGACGGCGACGAACCTGAGGTCGGGGATTTTCAGGGCGTTCGTCAGGAGCACCCGCCCCTGTGTTCCGACGCCGATGAAGGCCACGTTGACGGTCTTTGAGGCCGCCTTGGCGGCTTCGCCGAGGACCGTGGGCGCCAGCACGAGGCTGGCCCCGACGGCGCCTGTGACCTTGAAAAAATCCCTCCTGCTTAAGGCCGCCGCGCCTGACTTCCTTGTTTCCGGATGACTCATTGTACGCCCATCCTCCACTGTAAGGGTTCCCGGACCCGCACCTGGCCGTTGCCTTCGGCGGTCCGCCTTTCTATACCAGAAGCCGCCGGATTATACAGGTTTTTTTTGCGACTGCCATAAGTTAGTTGGCGGAAATCGCCCCCAGGTTACTCGCTCGGCAGGCCGAAATCCCGCCCCGAAAGTTTAACCCCCGGCCGGCGGAAACGTTTCGGCCATGCGCCGACGGCCGCCGCGCGGAGTGCTCGCCTCCGGCTCGCGGCCACTTGCGACTGCGGCACCCGGCCTTACAAGTGCCAGGGCGCGCGCATGGGCACGTCGGCGAAGGCGTTTGCCTCGGCGTCGCCTGGAAACTCCTCCGCGGCGGGGTCCCAGCGGAGTTTGCGCCCGGTGCGGATGGCGATGTTCCCCAGGTGAAGGAGCGTGACGGAGCGGTGCGCCTCTTCGGCGTCGGGCTTCTCGCCGCCTGCGCGGGAGCGCGTGCGGACGGCCTCGGCGAAACCGATGAGTTCCGGCGGGTCGGGCCGGCCTGCGAGGCGGTCGAAGAGGTCCGGCGGGTCGGCGGCCAGCGTGCCCCGCTCGTCGCGGAAGACTTTGCCTTGCGGGCCTTCGATGAAGGCGGGATTGTGCGGCTCCGGCTCGCCCCACTCGCCGCTGGCAAGGGTGACGGCCGTGCCGTCGGCGTAGCGCAGTGTGATTCGCCCCCACAGGCCGCAGGCGTCGGGGTGGGGCGGCCACGGCGCCGCGGCCTCGACCTCGACCGGGCCGGCGCCGTCCTTGCCGAGGAAGTACTGGACGGGGTCGAGCCAGTGCTGGCCCATGTCCGCCAGGCCGCCGCCGTCGTAGTCCCAGTAACCGCGGAAACTCGTGTGCACGCGGTGCGGGTGATAGGGCTTCCGGGGGGCGGGCCCCAGCCACATGTCGTAGTCGAGTTCGGGCGGCACGGCCTCGGGCGCAAGGTGCGCCCGGCCGCACCAGGTGCGGACCTTGAAGCCGAAGCCGGTCCGCGGGCCGACGTAAACGGCGAGGGGCGCGCCCAGGAGTCCCGAGGCGGCGAGTTTGCGGAGTTTCTGCCACGCGCGCCGCCCGAAGGTATTACACATAAAGATACGTCCGTAGCGGCGCGCGGCGTCGGCCGCGGCCCGGCCCTCGCGGATGAAGCGGGTCATCGGCTTCTCGCAGAGGACGTCTTTGCCGGCCTGCATCGCCGCGATTGCGATGAGGGCGTGCCAGTGCGGCGGCGCGGCGATGTGGATGACGTCGATGTCGGGCCGGTCCAGGACGCGGCGAAAATCGGCGCAGCCTTCGCACCCCGGGCCGGCCTTCCGGCAGGCCCGCGCCAGGCGGTCCTTATCGACGTCGCAGACGGCCAGTTGGACCGCCGGTCGGTCGGCGGCGTTGGCCAGCACGTGCGACATGCCCTGGGCGCCCGTGCCGATCGTGCCGCGCGTCAGGACCTCGCTGGGGGCCAGACGGCCGGGTCCGCCCAGGACGTGCCGCGGGACGACCGTCAGGGCGGCCGCTGCGGCCAGGCCGCCAACGAACTGCCGCCGCGTGGTCGAGAGGGTCTTCGGCATGGCGTCCACCGAGCAGGGTCGGCAAATACGAGCGCGGCGGCCCGAGGAGAGCCGCCGCGCTGTGCGCTGTTGTGGCACTGATGTTGCGGCGCAACTCAGCCCGACGCCACTACAACTGTGCGGCGGTGGCGGCGAACCACTCGACGCACTTGTTGACGTTCTCAACGAGTTCCTGGCCCGAGCCGGACTCGTATTCAATGGAGAAAACGCCCCTGAGCCCCTGGCGTTTGAGTTCCTGGAGCATGGCCTTGGCGTCGCCTTGGCCGGTGCCCCAGGGCACGTCCTTGGGGCCGGGCTGGCCTTTCTCCACGGGGCCCATCTTGTCAAGGTCCTTAAGGTGCAGGCTGACGATGCGTCCGCGGAGTTTCTTAAGGCAATCAAGGGCTACCAGGCCCGAGCGCATCCAGTGGCCCGTGTCGGCGCATGAGCCGATGCGCTTGGAATGTCCCTCGACGCCCTTCAGGACGGTCTCGGCGTCCCAGTAGTGCGACGGCTTGGGGTGATTGTGCAGGGCAATGTTTATCTTGTATTCATCCGTGAGTTTGTCCAGCATGCCGAAGAGGTCCTCGGGCGTCTCGGTGACAAGGGTCTCGATGCCGACCTTCTTGGCGAACTCGAAGACCTTGCGGGCCGAGGCCTCGTCCTTACCGAGGCCGACGACGCCGTAGTTGACGATCCTGACGCCGGCGTCTGAGGCGAGTTTCTTCATTTCGGCCAGGTCGGCGTCGCTCATGTCGTGGCTCGTCCTGACGTCGGGCCTGTCGGGGGCGAGCCTCTGGCCCGGATAGATTTCCACATATTTAAGGCCCATGGCCGAGATGACCTTGAGGGTCTCGGCGAACGACCAGGCGCGGAAGGTGTAGGCCTGTGCGCCGAGCCGCCAGCCGAGGGCCTCGGCGGCAGAGAGGTCCGCCCGGCGGATCTTGCTCGTGTCGGGCGGCGGCGGAGGCGGCGCGGCCTCCTTCTTAGCGGGGGCCTTGTACACGCTCACGCGGGGCGCCTTGGCCACCTTCTTGGCCGGCGCCTTGGCGGGGGGCGTGCCGCCCGCCTGTTTCAGCAGGTCGGTGGATTCCTTCCTGACGTTGGCGTCCTTGGTGACCTCAAGGACCCTGGTCATGGCGTCGCGGACGGGGTCCTTGGCGGTAGAGACGATGTTCCTTGAGATTCTGACGGCCGCGGCACACGCCTCGGCCTGGACGTCGGCCTGGTCAACGCATGCCATGACCATGGCCAGGGCCTTGGCGTCCTTCATGTCTCCCAGTCCGCCGAGGGCTTGGCGTTTTTCATCGGGGCGCTTGGCTGCCGCAAGGGCTTCCTCATACATTTTCAGTTTCTGGTTGGCGGGCACTGCCGGCTCGCCCGCCAGCCGGATGTAGCCCTGGAGGGCCAGCACCTGGTGCGCGGGCTTGGCGGCCGTCTTGGCGATGTTCAGAAGGTCCGGTGCGGCCGCGGCGTCGGCCCAGGCGGCCAGCGACCGGATAGCCGCATCCTGGATCTCCGCGGCGGGGTCCTTGATGAATCCCTTGACGGCGGCGAGGGCCTTCGCGCCGCCGGCCCGGCCGAGCACGCGAATAAGGGCGCACCTGGCCGGCATCTCGGCCGATCCGATGGCCGCCAGCGCAGGCCCGGCGCACGCATCCTTGTTGGCTGCGCGGCTGCACAGAGACCCGAGGGCCTTCTCGGCGGCCTGGCGGTCCTTGTCGTCCTTGGCCTTGGTGATGAGAGCCACGATAGCCGGCGCCGCCTTCTCATCCGCGATGGCGTCGAGCGTGGCAAGCGCGGCCGCGCGGACGGCGGCATCGGCGTCCTCGGCCGCCTTCAGCACCACGGGCACGGCGCCGGGCGCGCGGCGGGCGGCCAGGCTGCGGAGGACTTCGGCCCGGACCTTGGCGTCGCCCTTCTCGGCCAGGGGCAGCATGGCGGGGTTGACGTCGGCCGCCGGCAGCCGGTCGAGGGCCGCGCGTGCCGCGTCCTGCTCTTCGCCCGAGGCGCCGGCCGCAAGTTGCGTCAGGGCCGGCAGGGTTGAGGCGTCGCCGAGCCGTCCTACGGCGCGGATGGCCGCCAGGCGCACGGCGGCGTCGGGGCTCTTGAGCATGCCGACGGCGGCAGGCAGCGTTGAGGCGTCGCCGCGCGTCGCCAGGTCGTCAAGCAGGAGGGCCTGGGCGCTGGGCGTGCACTTCGGCAGCAGCGCGGCCACGGTCCTGGCCGACCCCGGACCGGCCGTCTCGCGGAGGAACCGCAGGGCGGCGGCCTGCATCTCAGCGTCTGTGCCGGCGAGGATTTCCGTAAGAAGCGGCAGGGCCTTTTCGCCGCCCGCGGCCACGAGGCCCCGCAGGGCCGCCATCCGCACGTGCTTTGCCTCGGTGGGCTTGTACATCTCCTGGTAAATGGCCGAGGCCTCGTCGTTCTTCTTCTCGGCCACGAGGCGGTCGGCGCAGAGCATCAGGGCGTCGGCGATGGTGGCCTTGACTTCGGGCTTGGCCGACGGGCGGGCCGC
>Ga0194113_10008352_pt1 | contig 12738 bp, 16 predicted proteins | sample TA2MahC200mmetaG_FD_146193 | JGI IMG/M metagenome (GOLD analysis project Ga0194113, IMG submission 146193) | Freshwater microbial communities from Lake Tanganyika, Tanzania - TA2015017 Mahale Deep Cast 200m | ecosystem: Environmental > Aquatic > Freshwater > Lake | place: Tanzania: Lake...
ATGTGAGCCATGGTTTTGGCCTGTTCAGCATCCGGGAACGCTTGAAATACTTGGGGGGGCAACTGGAAGTGCTCTCCGCCCCCGGACAGGGCGCCCAGGTGGCCTTGATGGTGCCCCTCAAGTATTAGTTTCCCTAAGGCTAACGGACAAGAACCTAATATTAAGGCAAAAGAGGCTAAGAATAATTTTTCCTAAGCCTGTTCTTTTATAGTTTCGGCGGGGGAGCCGGTTTCCTGATTGCCATATTGTATAAACCACCACACTAAGGGTGAGTATCGTGACGGTCAAAATTCTTCTGGCCGATGACCATCAGATACTGCGCCAAGGGCTGCGCACCTTGCTGGAAAAGGAGCGCGACGTCCAGGTGGTGGCCGAAGCCCAGGACGGCCGCACCGCGGTGCGCTTGGCCAAAGAACTGGCTCCGGACATGGTCATCATGGACATCGGCATGCCCGACTTGAATGGCATCGAGGCCACCCGCCAGATAGCCCTCGAGGCTCCCGGCGTCAAAATCATCGGGCTCTCCATGTTCGCCGACCGCCGGTTCGTGGTCAATATGCTCAAGGCCGGGGCCAGGGGATATCTCCTCAAAGACTGCGCCTTCGAAGAACTGGGCCGGGCCATCCGGGTAGTAATGGCCCATAAGATTTATCTGAGCCCGGAAATCGCCCACGTGGTGATGCAGGATATTTTCTATCCCGCGTCATCTCGGGAAATGTCGGTATTTTCCGTGCTCACCGCCCGGGAGCGGGAAGTCCTGCAGCTCATGGCCGAAGGCAACTCCACCAGTCAGATAGCCAATCAGTTGCACGTGAGCGTCAAGACCATTGAGACTCATCGGCAGCAGATAATGCAAAAGCTCAATATGCACAGCGTGGCCCAACTGACCAAATATGCCATCCGGGAAGGATTGACCTCGGTGGAGTGAGGGGGATTCAATCCAGTTTCCGGTTTTCAGTTTTCAGTTTTCGGTGGGGCGGAGTTTCCGCCCCTTTATGTTTTAAATTGATTTGAGGCAATAATAATCGGCCCGGTCGAATGAAAAATCCCTTGGCAATCGGGGGATTTTTTCCGTATATTGCCTTAAGCCAATAAGGGCAAAGGGTTTATGGAAAAGCCAGAATCTCCCGAAACCGAGGGACAGCCCCAGGTTGCCCAAGCACAGGCCCCGGCGGCCCCTCCGCCGCCCGCGCCGGAGCCTTGCCCTCCCTGTGCGTCACCGGAGGAACGGGCAGGCTTCCCCACCCATTTCGCCCGGATTTTTTTCGGGGCCATCACCCTCCTGGTGCTGTATTACTCGTATATTATCTTCAAACCCTATCTGGTGGACTTCTTTCTGGCCCTGGTGCTCTTTCTCACCACCAGGCCTCTGTATAACGCGCTCACCCGGCTCCTGCTGGGCCGGCGGGCCCTGGCTTCGGGCGTCACCTGTCTGCTACTGGCCCTGGTGATCCTGGTCCCCCTGTCCTTTATGTTGAGCATCATCGCCAACCAGGCCCTGGAATTTTCCCGGGCGGCCCGCCAGGGATTGGAAAGCGGCCACCTGTGGCAATGGGTCAGCACCAAGATCGACGCCATCCAGGCTTACCTGGTGCACCTCAACCTGCCGCTCCCTCCAGAGCAGATCAAGTTAGGGGCCATCGTCCAGGCCGCGGTCACCCATGCCAGCGAGTTTATTTACACCAACTCCGTCAGCCTGCTGAAAGGCTTCACTTACTTTTTGATGGACCTGGTGCTGGTGCTGTTCATCACCTTCGTCATGTTTCTCCAGGGGGATGATTTTATCCAGGAGATAAAGAGGCTCTCGCCTCTAGATGCGGTCCACAACGAAGAAATCGTCCGGGAAATGGAAGTCACCATCAAAGCCACCCTGTGGGGCACGATAATCGTGGCCGTGGTGCAGGGGGCTTTGGGCGGGGTGGGATTTTTAATTTTCGGACTGCCCCAGCCGGCCTTCTGGGGGGTGGTGATGATCCCCGCGGCGGTGATCCCGGTGGTGGGAAGCGCCACCATCTGGGGGCCCGCGGCCATTTATCTTCTGGTCACCGGACACGTGGGCGCGGGCGTGGGCCTCATCATCTGGGGCGGGGTCCTGGTGAGCGTCATCGACAATATCCTCAAACCCATCTTGATGAAGGGCAGCGGAGCCATGCCCAGCATTCTCATCCTGTTCAGCATCCTGGGGGGCATCGGCTACTTCGGCATGGTGGGGTTTATCCTGGGTCCCCTGATCCTGTCCTTCCTCCTGGCGCTGCTTCGGATCTACCAGAAAACCATCCTGGCCGCGGCGCCATCTGCGGCCCCGGCCCCGGGGCCGGAAAATCAAAAACCCATCGCCCCTCCGGGGGATGGGTCTTAGATACGGTTTTCGGTCCTCGGTATTACAAAGAAAGTTCCCGCTTCACCTCGGCCAGATCCAGGCCCTCCGTTAGGGGGCCCCGGCTCTCCAACTGCTCGATTTCCTGCTGCACCAGTTCCCGCTCCAAGTGGCGGTCTTCGTGAATAAACTGGCAATATTCCTCGAAGAGTTCTTTTTTCAACTCCGCTGAAAACGCCTGGCGCTGGGCGCGTTCTTCCAGGCCCAGGATGCTGTCCAGCAGGTAGAAATAGATGGAGCGGGCCTCCGCCAGGCGGCCGCTTTGGGCCAGGCGGTCGGCCCGAAGTTGGGCCCGCCGCAGCTTGCTTTCCGCGTCGGCCACGGCTCCGGGATCCGGACTGAATTCATCCACCACCCGGTCAATGGATTCCAGGATGTCGTCCAGCCCCTGCTCTTCTTCCTTGAGAATGTCCCGGGCTTCAGGCCCCCTTTCAGCCAGGTCCAGGATTATCTCCACCAATTCGTGCTTGGAGTATTTCTTCAGCCGTTCCTTCAGTTCCCCTTGATTTAAAAAGGCGTTGGGCTCTTTCACCCAGGCCCACAACAGGGCCAGCACATGAGAGCAAAGTTCCCCGCCTTCGGACTGGGGGCAGGAGCACTCATAGGCCAGGTGGTCGTTCTGAATCTTCACCGCCACCTGAAAAGGCAAGCCATCCTCCACCACCCCCAGGATGCGGTTGACCAGGCGGTAGCCGGACCGGACGTGATGCTCGTTCACCAGTTCCTGAGCCCGGGCCGTGGCTTCGGGGGGGCCGATTTGGTTTAGAGTTTGGTCATCGAATTCTTCAAAGCGCATGGTAAGCCATCAACGGTAGAGATATTTTTGTATTAAATTTAACACATCACCGGCGCATGGCAATTAATTTGTGGCCTTAAAGTGTTGAAAGAGAAAATTTTTTCAGGAGGTGAAAAATCTCTGGCTTTGGAGATAGAGGGCGTTGAGGCGGGCTTCCAGTTCCAGGCGGCGGCCTTCCAGGGACGGGCCACGCTCTTGGGGTTGGACCCAAATGGGCGCTCCGGCCAGGATGACGATGGGGCTTAAGGGCCAGGGCAATTCAAAGCGGTCCCAGGAGTTGAACACGATTTTACGGCGGGCCGCCACGGCCAGGGGGATGATGGGCGCCCGGGCTTCCCGGGCCAGGAAGACCACGCCCTTTTGAACCACCCGGGCCGGCCCCCGGGAGCCATCGGCCACGATGCCGCCGCTGTGGCCGTTATGGAAATATTGCGTGATAGTCCGTAGGGCCTGCACCCCGCCCTTACGCCGGGAGCCGGAGACTACCAGGAAATTCAGGCCCCGGGCCACGTCGGAGATGAACTCCCCGTCCCGGCTGGGGCTGGCCATGAGCACCAGCGGCGGCCGGTGGGCATAATAAAACCGGGCGAAAGTGAGGGGCAAGAGCAAGTGACAGTGCCAGGAAGTGAACAAGACCGGACGGCCGGCCTTCATCAGTTCCAGGGTCACCGGGTCACCCGTCAGCCGGGTGGGACAGGTGCGCAGGTAGCCCTGCACCAAAAGCCGGGCCAAGGTGGGCCCCCAGCGGCGGAATAAGGGTGTTTGGCGCAGTTTCATGTTAGCTTTCAGCTTTCAGCCATAAGCTATCAGCTATCAACTTAATGAGATGCCCAATCTTAAAAGCTGAATGCTGACGGCTGAAAGCTGAAAGCTATTTTTTTGATGCCAACCTCTCTAAGATCTTGGGCGCATACAGGTCATTCTCCATAATCTGAGCCGACACCGGTCTCATCATGGAGAGCCTCATTACCAGAAAGTTGAGGCGGCGCATCTGCCGGAGCTTTTCCGCCTCGTCCTCCATATGGGCCACCAGGTCCTGCAAAGTAACCACTTCCTTGCGCAGTTCCAGCTCCGGAGGGAGACAGCCGGCGTTTTTGAGAATCCGGTAAGCCATGCGCAATTCCGGGGGGATGTGACTCTCATCCTCCAGCTTCAGGGGCTGGCCCCGGCCTTCCAGGTCGTCAAAAAGGCCCGCGTCCATGGCCTCCAAGATGCGGTTTTCGGCAATGCGTTCAAAAAAGTTCATGGGGATTATTTATAGCACAAACTTAAGGGATTGGGGGAGGGGGTGTGGGCTTGCGCCCTTAGCCCCTCCCCCCATATCGCCCCTCTACCTCCGCCGCTTGCGGGCCCGTTCCAGTTCCCGTTGCTCTTCCCGGCGGCGGATGGTTTCCCGCTTGTCCACCTTTTTTTTGCCCCGGGCCAGGGCGATTTCGATCTTGGCGTGTTTGTCCTTGAAATAGAGCTTTAAAGGGATCAGGGTGAAGCCCCGTTCCTGGACTTTGCCCAGCAGGCGTTTGAGTTCTTGTCGGTGCAGCAGCAGCTTCCGGGGCCGGGTGGAGTCGTGGCTTTCCGTGGGCGCGTGGGAATAGGGGCTGATTTTGGCGTTGTAGAGAAACAGTTCGCCATCCCGGAAGCGGCCATAGGCATCGTCAATGCTGGCCCGGCCTTCCCGCAAGGCCTTGACCTCGGTGCCCAGCAGCACCAGCCCGGCCTCGTAAAAGGAGTCAATGGCGTACTCGAAGTAGGCCTTGCGGTTGCGGCAGATGATTTTCACGGTCTCTTCGGCCATAATTTGCAGCTTATTTTAACCTGAAAGTATTGCCCCGGACAGGCTGGAAAGCCTGTGCTACTGAATCCGAGTTTCTGGTTTTTTCGCGAAGATTTTGCCTGTAACACCTTGATTTAATTAAAGTAATTAGGTCCTTTTTTAGTTTGGTTGCGGCCTTTAGGCCGCGATGTGCCACCGATGATTTGATATTTTTATTTACCGAAAACCGAAAACTGCACCTAAAGGGCGGCCAGGTGGCGGCCGAACCGGAAGATTTCCGGAAACCGGCGGTCCATGTCCTGGATGACCGAGTCATTGATCTCTTCCACCGTGGCCTTGCGCAGGGCCTGGCGAGCGATCTCCCGAGCTTCTTTCAGGGAGATCATCCGGATGACCCTTTTAATCACCGGGATGGCGGTGGCGTTCATGGAGAATTCTTCCACCCCCAGGCCCAGGAGCACCGGGAGGTACAAGGGGTCTCCGGCCATTTCCCCGCACATGGATACGGAAATGCGGGCGGCCCGGCCGGCCTGGACCACGTCCCGAATCATGCGCATCACCGCGGGGTGCAGGGGCTGGTACATGTCCGCCACCTGTTTATTCACCCGGTCGATGGCCAGGGCATATTGGATGAGATCGTTGGTGCCGATGCTGAAAAAGTCCACTTCCTGGGCCAGCAGCGACGCCAGGGTCACGGCTGCGGGCACTTCGATCATGGCCCCTACGGGGAGGCGCTCGTTAAAGGCGAGGTCCTGGGACTTGAGTTCTTTTTTGACCTCTTCCAGCAACCCCCGGGCTTCCCGGATTTCCCGGACACTGGAAATGAGGGGAAACATGACCCTGATCCTGCCGAAGGCCGAAGCCCGGAGAATGGCCTTGAGCTGGGTCCGGAAAATATTCTGTTCCTTGAGGGAGAAACGGATGGCCCGAAGGCCCAGGGCCGGGTTCATTTCCATGGGATACTGCAAGGGAGAGAGAAATTTATCCCCGCCGATATCCAGGGTGCGGATGGTCACCTCCCGGGGGGCCATGGCCTCCACCACCGCCTTGTAGTTTTCAAAAAGGTTTTCTTCCGAAGGCAGGTGGCGCAGCCGCAGATACAGGAACTCGGTGCGGTAGAGGCCGATGCCGTCGGCCCCGTACTTGAGGGCCAGGGAGACTTCCTCCGGGAGCTCGATATTGGCGTAAATGCGTTGGGCGTGGCCGTCGGTGGTCACCGCGGGGAGAGCGCTTCCCTGGGCCACTTCGGCCCGGAAGGTCTCAAATTCTTTTTTGCGGGCTTCGTATTTTTTCAGGGTTTGGGCGTCGGGGTTCAGGATGACCCGGCCGGTAAGGCCATCCACGATGATGGTCTCGCCGGAGCCAATCTCCAGGGTGGCGTTGTCCAGTCCCACCACCGCGGGGATTTCCAGGGACTGGGCGATAATGGCGGTGTGGGAGGTGCGGCCGCCCCGTTCGGTGACGAATCCCAAAACCGGGGACCCGGACATCTGGGTGGTTTCATTGGGGGACAGGTCCTTGGCGATGATGATCACCGGCTCGGAAAAAGATAAGGTGCGGTTACTGGCGTTACCGGCGAGATGCCCCAGCAGGCGGCGGTAAACCTCCTCCACGTCCTGGATCCGGGCCCTGATATACGGGTCCTGGATGTTCTGAAAAAGTTCCTTGATCTTGTGGTAGGCCTGGTACAGGGCTTTTTCGCTATTCAGGTGCTGTTCCCGGATGAGGCGCTGAGTCTCCTGAAAGATCATGGGGTCCCGGAGAATTATCAGGTGGGTCTCCAGGATGTGAGAATGCTCTTTGAGCTCCGAAGGCAGTTCTGCCAGGTGATTGGTCAACTCGCCCGCAGTCTGGTCCACCGCCCGGCGGAGGCGCTGGAGTTCCTGGGCCACCTCATCCTCGGTGTAAAGCAGGCGGGGGGAGACCTGGTAGCCTTCCCGGCCGCGCAAGACCTTGGCCCGGCCCAGGATAATGCCGGGGGAGACGGGAATCCCCTCAAGAATGATATTTTGCAGGCTCATTTCTCTTCAAATTTCCGGGCAAACAGAGAGACGATCACTGACGCCGCTTCCCTGGCCTGGGGGCCGGTGGCCTTGAGCACCAACCGGGTGCCCTGGGGGCAGTCCAGGGTAAGAACCGCCAGCATATTCCGGGCGTCCACCCGGCGGCCGTCTTTTTCCAGGGTGATCTCCGCGTCGAACTGCTGGGCCAGGGAAGTAAGCTTGGCTACGGGCCGGGCATGGAGGCCGTGGCGGTTTTCCACCCAGAGCTCTTTCACCACCGCGGGGATGGCGGTCTTCTTCGCAGACATATCTGGTTAAATATAACATGGATTTTCGGGATGCTAATATGTTTCGTCGGATGTTCGAGCGGTTTTGGAGAAGTATAGCCTTTAAGGGCAAAAGGGGAAAAGGTTATAAAAATTTAAAGGGTTAAGTGGGTTAAGGGGTAAATAAAGGAAAATTTCTCCCCTTTTCACTTTTTGTCCCATTATCAATTTAGCTTGCCCTGGGCCTTCAGGTCCAGATAAGCCTGGTACACCCGGCGCCGGGGGAGTTTCAATTCCGCCGCCGCCTGGTCCGCCAACCGCCGGCCGGTGAGGCCCGAGGCCTGGGCCGCGGCGATCAAGCGGGCTTCCAGGTCAGGCGCCGCGGCCTGGGGCAGTTCCTGGGGGCAGGACAACACCAGGGTGCACTCCCCTCTGATTTCCATCCCCGCCAGCCGGGCCGCGATCTCGGGAAGCGGCCCCCGCCAGGATTCCTCGAATTTCTTGGTCAGCTCCCGCACCACCAGGACCTGGCGGTCCGGCATGGCCTGGGCCAGTTCCAGGAGGGTGCGGGGCAGGCGCCTGGGGGATTCGTAGAAGATGAGCACCCGGTTCTCCCTGGCCAATTCCCGGAAAAAACGGAGGCGCTTCCCCTCGCTTCGGGGCAAAAAACCCACAAAGACGACGTCGCCCTTGAACCCGGACATGGACAGGGCCGCCACCCCCGCGGCGGGGCCGGGGACGGCCTCCACTTTTAGGCCCGCCTCCCAGGCTCGGGCCGCCAGGTCGGCGCCGGGGTCGGAAAAGCCCGGGGTGCCGGCGTCGCTCACCAGGGCGATGGATTGGCCGGACTCAAGACGCCGGATGAGCTCCGGCCCCCGGGACGCCTGGTTGTGGGCGTGGTAGCTGATTAAGGGAGTGTTTATCTGATAATGGGCCAGGAGCTTCCGGGTGTGGCGGGTGTCCTCCGCGGCGATGAGGTCCACCTCTTTCAGCACCCGCAAGGCCCTTAAAGTGATGTCCTCCAGGTTGCCGATGGGCGTGGCGACGATATATAAGGTTGCGGTTCTATCTTTATCGATGGTCATTTATAAGAAGTAAAATACCTGGGGCACGGGCCTCCGCGCCCGCCTCCCCTGGCGATTCTAAGGGAGAAACATTTAGCTGATGGCCTGGCCGCTCCCCCGCTGGATAGACCGGCTGGGGCTATTCGATAAATTAAAGGCCCTCAGTTATGCAGGGTTTGGCGGGCATGGAGGCCCGCCCCACCAATTAAACCCCAATCCAAAATAGTTTCATTTCAAAAAGCACCCTTGATAATTTCCAGTGCCGGGCCGCCGTCCTGAATTGTAATAGCCACTACATCGAACCGCAGCGGCTGCTCCTTTAGCCGCTTTTGCTTCATATAATACTCTGCCAGGCGCTGCAGCCGCTTCTGCTTGGTTGCGGTCACCGCCTCCTCGGGGCGGCCGAAGCGCAGGCTTTTCCGGGTCTTGACTTCGATAAAGACCAAATAGCCCTGGTGCCGGGCGATGAGGTCGATTTCACCTAAAGGGGTATGGTAATTACGCTCCAGGATCTTGTAACCCTGCTTTTTCAGGGCCGCGGCGGCCAGGTCTTCGCCCTTATCGCCTAATTGCCGCCGGGTGGTGGTCATAGTATTAGTTCCCAGTTCTCAGTTCTCAGTTCTGAGATGTTGGTGAAAACTTTATTGTTGGAACCTTCAAGGAGCCGAAGCAGGAGCTTCTGCAAAAATTTGCGTTCCCAAGCTGGAGCTTGGGAACGAGAAGAACCATCCGTGTTCATCTGCGTTTATCTGCGGTTACCCATTCCTTCACCCCCCGAAACGTCCTTCGGTGAATCTCGCACGGCCCCCAGCAGCGCAAGGCTTCCAGGTGCTCCGGGGTGGCGTAGCCTTTGTGTTGGGCAAAGTTATACTGGGGATAACGCTTATGCAAGGCTTCCATAAGCCGGTCCCGATGGACCTTGGCCAGGATGGCGGCCGCGGAAATGGAGGGGCAGAGATCGTCGCCCTTGATTACCGGATGCTGGGGATAAGCCAGGGGCAGGGGCTGGTGGCCGTCCACCAGCACCAGGTGGGGAAGGATTTCCAGGGCCTGCACCGCCTGGGCCATGGCCCGGAGGCTGGCCGCCAGGATTCCCCAGCGCTCTATCTGCCGGGGTCCCATTTCCTGGAGCGTTAGGGCCAGGGCCTGGCGGCGGATTTCCCGGTCCAGGGTTTCCCGGACTTCCGGGGTGAGACGCTTGGAATCGCGGAGGCCGGGGAGATCAAATTTGGGGGGCAAGATCACCGCGGCGGCCACCACCGGGCCGGCCAGGGGACCCCGGCCGGCTTCATCGGTCCCCGCGATGAACTCCACTCCCTGTTCGCGCCAAAAAAACTCCGGGTTAGCAAAAAGTTCTTTGCTGCCCCGGAGTTCTTTCATGCCGTGGGCGTCCGCTTTTCCTTAATCCGGGCCGCCTTGCCCGAACGCTGGCGCAAATAATAGAGGCGGCTGCGGGCCACTTTGCCCCGGAACAGGATGACGATTTTTTCGATATTGGGAGAATGTTGGGGGAAGATGCGCTCCACCCCCACGCCGTAGGAGACCTTGCGCACCGTAAAAGTGGCCCCGGTCATGGTGCCCCGTTTGCGGATAACCACGCCTTTAAAGACCTGGATGCGCTCTTTGTCTCCTTCCACAATACGCACGTGCACTTCCACCGTGTCCCCGGGGCGGTAGTCGGGCAGATCCGCCCGCATCTGCTCCCGGGCCAAATTAGTTACGCGTTCCATTACCTCACCTATCTTCCACCGGCGTCCGCCGCCAGTTGCTGTAAAAATTTCCGGTCTTCTTCCGTGAGTGACGCTTGGGCCAGCAAATCCGGCCTCCGGGCCAGGGTGCGACTAAGAGCCTGCTCACGCCGCCACCGGGCGATGCGGGCGTGGTCCCCTTCCAGGAGGATGGGGGGGACTTCATGCCCTTCAAAGACCCGGGGCCGGGTGTAGTGGGGATATTCCAGCAGCCCTGTTTGAAAGGACTCTTCCTCCGCGGCCCCCTCTCCTCCCAAAACTCCCGGTAGAAGGCGGGTAACCGCGTCGGCCACCGCCAGGGCCGGGACTTCACCCCCGGTCAAAATATAATCGCCTATTGACAGTTCTTCGTCAATGTAAAAACGCAGGCGGTCATCCACCCCTTCGTAGTGCCCGCAGATCAGCAGAAGGTGCTCCAGCCCGGCCAGCTCCCGGGCTTTGGCCTGGTTGAAGACCGGGCCCAAAGGAGTCATGAGGGTAACCTGCACCCGGGGGTCTTCGGCCCGGGCCGCCCGGATGGCCTTCACCAGGGGCTCAATCTTCAGGACCATGCCCGGCCCCCCGCCGAAAGGCCGGTCGTCGGCCACCTGGTGGCGGTCCTCGGTGAAGTCCCGGAGATTGATGACCCGGAAAGCCACCGCCCCTTTGGCCTGGGCCCGGCTCAGCATGCTGACGCCCAGGGGCGAATGGAAAAACTCCGGGAATAGGGTCAGGATGTCGATGCGCATAAGAAAGTTGACAGTTGACAGCGGTTTTAACTGTGAACTGTCGACTGTGAATTGTCAACTATTCTAACAATCCCGGAAGCGGCGTGACTTTAATAAACCCCTCCTCCAGGTTGATTTCGGCTATGACCTCTTCCACCGCCGGAAGCAGGATTTCCCGGGAGCCCTGCCGCACCGCGTAAACGTCATGGGCCGGGGTGGGGATGATTTCCGCCAGCTGTCCCAGCACCGCGCCGTCGGCCGCGTTGACGACCTGCAAGCCCAGGACTTGGAACCAGTAATACTCGCCTTCAGGAAGTCGCGGGAAGCGGCGGCGCTCCGCCTTCACTTCCAGCCCCACCAGGGCTTCGGCCTGCTCCCGGGTGGCAATGCCTTGAAGTTGAAGCAGGACCTGGCTCTTGAGGCGCTCGGCTTTGAGCACCGGGTAGGCCTGGCCGGCCACCACCACTTCCCCCAGGGTCTGGATCAACTCCGGGTCGGTGGTGGCCGAGTCCGCGTCGAACCGGATTTTCAAGGCCCCCTTAAGGCTATGGACTCCGGCAATTCTGCCCAGGCCCATCAGCACCGGGGGATTTGACCCCTTACTCAAGGATCTCCAGGACCGCCCGCTTGCGGATCTTGGTGGAGGCGGCGCTCAAGATGGTGCGCATGGCCCGGGCCGTCCTCCCCTGTTTGCCTATGACTTTGCCTAAATCTTCTTTGGCCACCTTGAGTTCGATGACCGAGGTCTGCTCCCCCTCAACTTCCAAAACCTGGACCTGATCCGGATGATCCACGAGAGCCTGGGCGATGAACTTAACTAGTTCCTTCATGGTCGTCACCTCTGCTGCCGGGTGGAGCGGGTTTTATCTCCCTGGCGGTAGGTCCTTGTGGAGCCGCTTAAATTAAGTGGCGGCAGCCTTGTGCAGCTTCAGGAGACTGGCCACGGTATCGGTGGGTTTGGCCCCCTTCTCCAGCCACTGGGAGAGGAGCTCGTCCTTTAACGTTACCTTAACCGGGTCCTGATGCGGGTCGTAGGTGCCGATAATCTCCAGGAACCTGCCATCCCGGGGGGATTCGCTGTTGGAAACCACAATGCGATAAAAGGGACGCTTTTTGGCCCCGTAACGGGCCAACCGGATTCGCAAGGACATGAGGCTGGTTTATCCTCCTTTTGTTTAGTTTACAGTTCACAGTTGTCAGTTGGGCGAATTATCAGCAGTGTTTTTACTGTCAACTGTCAACTATTTCAAGAAAATTTAAAAGGGAACCGCATCTTCCCCTTTTTGCCCGATTGGGTCATCTGTTTAATCATCTGCTGGGTTTGGGCGAAGTTTTTCAGCAGACGGTTGACGTCCTGAACCGAAGTGCCGCTCCCCAGCGCGATACGCCGGCGGCGGCGGCCGTCGATCAAGCGGTGATCCGCCCGCTCGCCCGGGGTCATGGAATTAATGATGGCCTCGGTTTTCTTAAGCTCCTTATCGTCGGGTTTCAGGTCCTTGAGGGCTTTGCCCTTCAACCCGGGAATGAGATTGAGCAATTGTTCGATTGTACCCATTTTCTTGATTTGGCGCAACTGGTCGCGGAAATCTTCCAGGGTGAAGGCTTCTTTGCGGAGTTTGCGCTCCAGGGCCTGGACCTCCTCCACGTCGAAGGCCTCCTGGGCCTTCTCGATGAGGGTGAGGACGTCGCCCATGCCCAGGATGCGGGAGGCCAGGCGGTCGGGATGGAACGGCTCCAGGGCGTCCAGCTTTTCCCCCACCCCCAGGAACTTGATGGGTTTGCCCGTGACTTCCCGCATGGAGAGGGCCGCGCCGCCCCGGGCGTCGCCTTCTATCTTGGTCAAGATGACCCCGGTGAGCTTCAGCATATCGTGGAACCGATCGGCCACCTGCACCGCGTCCTGGCCGGTCATGGCGTCGGCCACCAGGAGGATTTCGTTGGGGTCGGTCTTGTCCTTGACGGCCTTGAGCTCCGCCATCAGGGGCGCATCGATGTGGAGCCGCCCC
>Ga0194113_10008358_pt1 | contig 12731 bp, 10 predicted proteins | sample TA2MahC200mmetaG_FD_146193 | JGI IMG/M metagenome (GOLD analysis project Ga0194113, IMG submission 146193) | Freshwater microbial communities from Lake Tanganyika, Tanzania - TA2015017 Mahale Deep Cast 200m | ecosystem: Environmental > Aquatic > Freshwater > Lake | place: Tanzania: Lake...
ACATCCCCACCGAGTTTGGGATGAAAGCGGCTCATAAGGTATGGCGCGCAGCGGGCGATTCACTGGCGTCTTTGAAGCCGATGCCCGAGGCGCAAATGGAAAAGGCATTCGATTATCTCGCGCGGATCGGCGACGCCGCGCTGTCTGCGCCCGAACCTCCGTCTCACTACTTCTTCATGTCCCACAAGCGCGAGAATTACAAACTCTTTCCAATCCTGTACCCGATGGAAAGATTCGTTGTTCTCTTCGGCGAATTGTCTGCCTTTCGCGACGATATGTACATTGCCACATGGAAAGCGCACGGCGTGGAAGGTCACACATGGGAGGTTCTCGACCGCCTCTCCCAAAACGACGCGCTGACCTTCGACGAACTCCACGAGAAAACCAGCGGGCGCGGCGTGACGCGCGACTTCCACGCGGCGGACGTGCAGGAACTGGCGCGGCGCGGTTGGGCGGACGACGCTTCGGGGAAAATTCAAATCACAGGGACGGGCAAACAGGTTCGGGCGGAGGTCGAAGCGGAGACGGAACGCCTCTTCTTCGCGCCGTGGTCGTGTTTGAGCGAGTCCGAGTTGGAAGAGTTGGCAAGTCTCGCCAGTCAATTGCGGGATGGATTGAAAGGTATATAAACAGGCAAAATTCAAAATGGACAGACACGCTCCTTCACCTCCTCTCCCTCGCTCTGCGGCTGGAGGGCGAAGGACAATACAACCTTGCCAAGATCGCCCGCGCCCAGGCGGACTCGCTGAGTCGACGCGCGGCGTAACGGAGGCAGATCTGAGTCACAAGCCGGCGGAGTTCGCCCTGCCGACCGTGCTGGTGCGGCTCTCGCTGGATTATGACCGCATGTTCACATATTAGGCGGCTTCCGCAACATACGAAGCGGTCGCACAGCAGGGCAATTAAGATAAGCGGAGAGACTTATGCGACAGTTAATCGAAGACATTTTCTCACTGTCAGAAAACATTCGCTACGCGGCAATTTACATCAACAGCGAGTTAGTGGGATCTAGCAAGTCGGGCACGGCAGGGGCGAGCAGTTCCGAATCCGATAAGTATGAAGAACTGATTGTCAACCCCACCATTCTGACACTCGTTAAACAGCGGGGCGATATTGACTGTGGTGGAGCAGTATTTGTGCTGATACGATATGGCAACTTCTATCAGTTCGTCGTGCCAATACAGAAAGGACATCTTTCAATCTGCATTGAACCACACACCGATCCTCTTCAGGTGGTAGAACCAATTCAGAGCTTGGTGAGTCGATATGGTCTCCAGTAATTAGAGGATGGGTATGGGGCGACATCATGCAGGTCGGGTCGCACCCAACGAGTTGTAGCCGACGTTGCTCCGCTGCGCTCCGCAACGCGGCTGAACCCGCCTGTTGGGCGGCAGTCAGTGGGACACGAGTAGTCCCAATGAAGGAGTGTGAAGCTATGGCAGGATTTTTACTGCCGGAGAAAGGACAGTGCCCGAAGTGTGGCCGAGAAGCAGTGTTACGCCGCTGTGAGACTTGCGAAGGCAAAGGGAAACTGCGCTTCACCGCGCCTGGACAATGGAGCCCGCAAGACCTACGAAAAAATCCATTTCTGCGTTACTACAAATCTCCCCCTCCCGTAGTTACCTTCAAAGACTGCCAAAAGTGCAACGGCACAGGGCAGATCGCATTCTGTTCCGTCTGTGGTCAATTTCCTGCACGGAAGAAACCTCGGCTTTTTCCCTGATGGGACTAGAAACGAGAGGCGTCTATGTCATCGAGAGCCTGTCCGTGGAAGCGAAAGGCCATTTCAACGTGCAGTCGTATCTGGGTTTGGAAGGCGCGCCGGGGTCTGGATACGATGCGATTTCCTATACGGTGCGTCTTTCCGTGCCGGGCGCAACACCGGAGCAGATTGCTCACTTGCGTGAACGGTGTGAGCTTTCCTCGCCTGTGGGCGACTCGCTGGCACGCGCCATTCCACTGCAGCTAGAGTTCGAGGCCAGTAGATAACAATGCAGTGGTGCGTGGCTATCATCTGCAGAGAAAGCGATGCAACCAGAAACGAAGTATGCCAAGAGTGGCGATGTCAGCGTATTCTCTCTCAAAGGGGTCCCCGATGAATGGAGTTTGTTCTCCGTCAAGTAATGAATCACCTAACTCTGGAGGATTGTGAATGTCTCGCACCGTCGTTGGTTTCTGCGCCTGCCTCTGGCTGTTGAGCCTTCTCCTCTTCCCGCAGCGGCAGCCTGCTCGCCCTCAGGTGGCACCCCAGGGCATGCCACCCCACCCCCGGCTGGAGGAGAAGATTAAGCGCGGCGAAGTCTCCCTGCCACGCTTCCTGACCGACCCTGCCGCCCGCCGTCTGGGCCTTGATCGCCCCAGAACAGGCCCCCACGCCCTGACCGGCACGATCAAAATCCTGGCTGTCCTGGTGGACTTCAGCGACAACGTGCACACCGTCTCGGCTGATTTCTTCGATAGCCTTATCTTCGCCGCGCCGGTGGCTGGCCGCGGGTCCGTGCGTGACTACTTCCAAGAGGTCTCCTACGCCCAGGTGGACATCGTCGCCGTGAACCTGCCCAGCAGCCTGGGCTGGCAACGCGCCCCCGAAACCTACAGCTACTACGTCGGCGGGCAAAATTGCACCGACGCCCCCTACCCCAACAACTGCCAGAAGCTGGCCGAGGACGTCGTGGATGCCGTCAACAGCCTGGTGGATTTCTCGCCGTACGACAACGACCACGACGGCTACGCTGAACCGATCCTGCTCATCCACGCTGGCCCCGGTGGCGAGTTCACCGGCAACAAAAACGACATGTGGTCGCACGCCCGGAGTCTGAAAAACCCTCGCTCCTACGATGGCGTGACCATCGCTGCCTACATTCTCATGCCCGAGTACCAGCAGACGAAGAGCGCCAGCAGCAGCGATATAACCATCGGCGTATTTGCCCACGAGATGGGGCATGGCTTCTGGGGCTTGCCTGACCTGTACGACCGTACCCCTGATTCTTCCTCCGATTCTCAAGGTATCGGCAATTGGAGCCTGATGGCCGGCGGTTCCTGGAACGGCCCCGATAGAGACGGCAGCTCCCCGGCCTGGCCCGATGCCTGGAGCCGCCTGCAGATGGGCTTCATCACCGTCACCAACGTCACCAGCAACATCAGCGCGCAGATTCCCCAAACCTACGACAACCCGGCGGCACAAACAGTCCTCAAACTGCGCTCCCCGGCCCTGGGCAGCCAGGAGTACTTTCTGCTGGAGAATCGCCAGCAAGTCCCTGGCTCCTACGACGAGTACCTGCCCGGCAGCGGTCTGCTCATCTGGCACGTAGACGAGGCCATGTATACCCACGAGTTGCAGAACGACTATCAGTGCATCCTGGAACCTCATTGCCTCTGCCTGGATAACCAGCACTACCTGGTGGCCCTGGAGCAGGCCGACGGGCAGCGCGACCTGGAGCGCAAGAACAATGCCGGCGACGCCGCTGATCCCTTCCCGGGCAGCACCAACAATCGCGCCTGGACAAGGACCACCCACCCGGAGAGCAGTTCCTGGTATGCCTGCACGAACACCTGTATCGGCGTGAGCAACATCAGCAACTCCGCGGACACCATGACCGCCGACCTGCAAGTAAGCTGTGGGGAGTCGCAATGGCAAGTCTACCTGCCCCTCGTCCTGAAGAAATACTCACCAGCACCAGCATTCACACCCACGCCGACCACCACCGCGGCTATGAGCCCCACCCCGACCAGAACCAAGACCGCAACCCCCACCCTGACCGCCACCGCGGCCGTGAGCCCCACTCCGACCAGAACCAAGACCGCAACCCCCACCCCGACTCCAACCCAAGGGCCCTCCGGCTGGGTGACGATCGTCAGCGAGGACTTTGAAGGTTCCTTCCCCGACCAGTGGGACGTCTTTGACAACAACGGGACGAGCGACGGGGTGTACTACTGGGCGAAGCGGGACTGCCGACCATACGCGGGTAGCTACAGCGGCTGGGCGGTGGGCGGCGGTGATGGCGCTAACCTAGACTGCGACAGCGACTATCCCGACAACGCCGATGCCTGGATGGTCTACGGCCCCTTCAGCCTGGTCGGCGCGACCGATGGTGAGTTACGCTTCCAACTCTGGCTGAACAGTGCGCAAGGTGACGATCAGTTTTGCTGGTTAGCCTCCCTTGACGGCAATAACTTCGATGGCCACTGTACCTCTGGACCCTCTGCCGGCTGGTCGGAATTAGTTCTGGACCTGACGAACGTGCCCAACCTGGGTAACCTGCTGGAGCAGTCTAGCGTCTGGGTGGCGCTGATGTTCACCAGTGACAGCCTCCTCAACTACCAAGAAGGAGCCTACGTAGACGACATCGTGCTGCGCAAATGCACCTCCGCCACCTGCTCAGAGGGGAATGGCGCGGCACCAGCCGACGACAGCCCAGTCGTGGTCGCTCCATTTGGGGATAAGTGAGTACCCCCTTCAAGTAACAGAAGTAAGGAGGATCCCATGCAGCTCATCTTGATCATCTTACGCCTGATTCACATCGCGGCCGGCGCGTTCTGGGCGGGCAGCGCCCTGATGCTGGCGCTGGTCATCCTGCCGGGGGTGCGCAAGGCCGGGCCGGGGAGCGAGCGCGTCCTGCCCATGGCCCAAATCTCGCAGGCCATGAGCATCGCCGCGCTGCTGACCACCGTCGCCGGCCTGCTGCTCTACGCCTGGGTGTCCAGCTTCGCCTGGAGCTGGATCAGCAGCCCGTTGGGGATCGGCCTCACGCTCGGCTCGCTGGCCGGGGTGGCGTCCTTCCTGCTCGGTCTCCTGTCCACCGGTCCGACAGCGGCCAAGATCGGCGCGCTGGCCGGCCAGATGCAGGCGGCGGGCGGCCCGCCCAAGCCGGAGCAGGTGGCGGAGATGGGGCGCCTGCAGGCCAAGCTGGCGACCAGCAGCACGTGGAGCACGATCCTGACGACCGCGGCGCTGGTGTTCATGGCCGTGGCGCGTTATTTGTGACATGAGCGAAGCTCGAGGAGCAGACAAGGTGAAAAAGGAAAACCCGGATATGCCAACCAACAAAGCGGAATGGACAGACACCCTCGTACATCTTCTCGCCCTGGCTTCCAGGCTAGAGCGTGAGGGCCAGTACAACCTGGCCAAGCTGGCGCGCGCCGCCGCAGATTCCCTGAGCCGTCAAGCGGCTTATCAGGTCGCCATGCCAACTGACAAGAATGAACTGGCCGCCGCCATCAGGCGAACTGCTGAGGCGCTATCCCGCCTGAACGTGAGTGCAGATCTGCTATCGGCTCTCCAACAAGGCGCTGACGTGATGGCTGAGAGGCGACTGCCCCTGATCAATGTCACCCCTCACCCTTATGTCTGTCGCACGTGTGGACATCTGACCCTGGCTGAACCGGCGGCGAAATGCCCAACGTGCGGCGCCTGGCCGAGCACCTACCAACGATTTCTGCCCGTCTACTGGCTTGATGCTCTAGAGCCATTGGCCGCCCTGGTGCGGCTGCGCCAGACGCCCCTCGACGTGGCTCATCTCCTGGAAGGACTATCGGAGTCGCAACTGAACCGGGCGCCGGCCGACGGGGGTTGGGCGATTCGCAACGTCTTGACGCATCTGCGCGACGCACAAGGCGTGCTCGCTTTTCGGCTCGAGTTATTCCTGAGGGAAGAGCATCCCATTCTGGAGTCGAAAGCGGTTTGGACGTGGGCGGCCAATGAGGAAGAACGCCCGCCCACCGCGCTGGAGATCTTCCAGGACTACAGGGCTTCGCGCACGGAGACACTGAACACGCTGGAGCAGTTCCCACTCGCTGACTGGTGGCGCACGGGCCGGCACGAGGAGTTCGGGGTCGTGACGCTGCGACAACAGGTGAGTTACTTCGCTTCCCACGAGATTACACATCTCCCCCAGATTGAGTTGCTGCGCCGTCAATGGGTGGAGGGTGCATGACACAGATATCAGCCGTCGGCGAGAACGCCCTGACCTACTACCGGGGCATCGCCCGTTCCCTGGGCGGGCAGTTCATCGAGCAGGATCAGGTCGCCTGGTTCACCACGGGGCGGCGCAGCCTGCTGCGCTTCAACGCCGTCCTGCGCACGGTGGCGGACTCGCCGCAGGCGCTGCGCCGCGTGGCCGATCCGATCCTGGACCTTTTCCTGTCCCAGAAGCTGCCCTTCTTCTGGGCGGCCTGGCCGCCGGACGCCGCGCCTGGCCTGGCCGACTACCTGAGCGCCACAGGGTTGCCCTTCCTGCGCTACAACATGCCGGCTATGGCGCGGCCACTGGACGACCTGCCGCCGGTCGCGCCCCCCAACGGCGTCGAGATTGTCCGCGTGCGGACGGAGCGGGATCAGACCGACTGGCTGGATGTGCACATGGTCGGCTTCGAGGAGCCGGAGGCGGCCCGTCCCGACTTCGGGCAGTACCTCGCCAGCTCGCTGGCCGAGCCGCAGTCGGGCCTGGAGCATTTCGTGGCGCGCTGGCGCGGCGAGCCGTGCGCCATCTCCACCCTGCTGGCCGCGCCCCTGGCCACAGGGATCTACCACGTCACAACCCTGCCCGCTTACCGCGGCCGCGGGCTGGGCAAGGCGCTGACCCTGGCCGCCATGCAGTCGGCCCGCCGCGCCGGGTATGTGGATGCCATCCTGTTCGCCACGCCGTCCGGCTATCCGCTGTACCAACGCCTGGGGTTCGAGATGGTCGCCACGGCGGAGCTGTTCGGATGGAATGGGGGGCGTGATGCCTGATGCGTGATGCGTGAAATCCAAACGATCTGCATTCACGTTTCACGTATCACGCCAGGTAAAGCCAGTCAACCTGACAATTGGTGGGTAACGGAGTTTTGCAATGCAGGACATCCCCAACCCCGGCCTGATCTACGACCTCTACACCGGCGCCTTCCGGCCGCAGATCGTGCGGCTGGCGCTGCAACTGGACGTCTTCACGCCGCTGGCGGACGGCCCGGCGGACGCGGCGACCGTGGCGTGCGCCTGCGGGTGCAGCGAGGCGGGCGCTGCTCATCTGCTCGATGTGCTGGTCGGCGTGGGCGTACTCACCCGTCACGAGGGTCGCTACGCCCTGACGCCCAGCGCGGCCACCTTCCTGGTGCGCGGGCGGCCTGCCTACGCGGGCGACCTGATCCTGGCCTGGACCGGCCCCGCCATCTGGGAGAGCCTGGGGCGCGCCGTGCGCACAGGAGAGCCGGCGCCGTTCGAGGAATACCACGAGCAGGATGCCTGGCTGGAGAGCTACAGCGAGTGGCGCATCGCTAACAGCCGCGAGATGTGGCAGGCTGCCGGCGTCGCGCCGCAGCCCGACACGCCGCGGCGGCTGCTGGACATCGCCTGCGGCTGCGCCATCAAGAGCCTGGCGCTGGCCCAGCTCGACCCGGCGCTGCGCGTCACCGGCATAGACACGCCGCGCGTCCTGCCCGTGGCGCGCGCCCTGGCGGAGCGGATGGGACTGACTACGCAAGCGGATTTCGTCGAGGCCGATCTGCTGACGGCGGACTTCGGCACCGCGACCTACGACGCCTGTCTGCTCGGTCAGATCACCGACTACCTGACGCCGGCGCAAAACCGCGACCTCTTCCGCCGCGTGCACACGGCCCTGCGACCGGGCGGCGCGCTGCTGCTCGACGTGCCGATGACCGGCGCGCAGGCTTCCGAGTGGACGCAGATCGTGTCGCTGCTGCTGTGGGCCAACGGCGGCGGCGGGACGCACAGCTTTGACGAGTATCGCGCCTGGCTGGAGCAGGCCGGCTTCGCGCAGATCAGGCAGTTGAGCGAGCGCTGGCTGGCGGCGGCCAAGGCAGCGTGAGATGCACATTTCCCCGGCGCGGTGGCCTGGGACTTCGCCACCAAGCTGCAAGACCCGGCCCGGGAAGACATCGCCGACCAGGCCCGGGATCGCCTGACTCGAAGAGGAGGCCAAGCCCATGAGCCAAGCAAAAAGCCCAACCTGGGACTACCTGGAACAGGGGCCGGAGACCTGGCGCGTGCGCATTGGCAAAGCAGACTAGGGAGAGAACAATGCCTGACAACTATCGCAAAACTATTGACCCTGCCGCCCTGGCCGTCTTGGAACGAGCCACGGCCGAGGGCTACTCCACCGCCTTTAGCCGGGTGGATGAGATGAAGCCCTGCCCCATCGGCGCCGACGGCCGCTGTTGCAAAAACTGCGCCATGGGCCCCTGCCGCCTGGTCAAGGCCGGCCAGACCGGCATCTGCGGCGCGACCCTGCAGACAGTGGCCGCCCGCAACCTGGCACGGGCCATCGCCGTGGGCGCCGCCGCCCACTCGGACCACGGCCGCGACGTGGCCCTGACCCTGCTCAAGGCGGCCACCGGCCACGCCCCCGACTATGGCGTCCGCGACGTGACCAAGCTGCTGGCCGTGGCCCGGCAGATGGACGTGCCTGTCGAGGGCCGCGAGCCTCGGGCCATCGCCGCCGATGTGGCCCGCGTCGCCCTGGCCCAGTTCGGCCAGCAGGAAGGTGAGTTGATCGGCCTGCGTCGCGCTCCGGCCCGTCGCCAGGAGCTGTGGCGCAAGACGGGGCTGGCCCCGCGCGGCATTGACCGCGAAGTGGTGGATGCCCTGCACCGCACCCACATCGGCGACGACCAGGACGCCGACCACTTGCTGCGCCAGGCGCTGCGCCTGGCCCTGGCCGACGGCTGGGGTGGTTCGCTGATCGCCACCGACCTAAGCGACATCCTGTTCGGCACCCCGGCCCCCGGCCAGGCCCGCGTCAATCTGGGCGTGCTGCGCCAGGATGAGGTGAACATCCTGGTCCACGGCCACGAGCCCACCCTGTCGGAAATGATCCTGCGCGCCGTCCAAGAGCCGGAGCTGATAGACTATGCCCGCTCCAAGGGTGCGGCGGGCATCAACCTGGCGGGCATCTGCTGCACTTCCAACGAGGTGCTGATGCGCCAGGGCGTGCCCTCGGCCGGCAACTTCTTGAATCAGGAGCTGGCCGTGCTGACCGGCGCCGTGGAGGCCATGGTCGTGGACGTGCAGTGCATCATGCAAGCCCTGGCCCCGCTGTCGCAGCGCTTCCACACCCGGCTGATCACCACCTCGCCCAAAGTCCAGATTGACGGCGCCCTCCACGTCGAGTTTGACGAAGACCGGGCGCTGGAGGTGGCCCGCCAGATCGTGCGCCTGGCCGTGAACGCTTTTCCCGAGCGCGGGCGGGTGGACATCCCGCAGTTCAGCGAGGCGCTGGTCGGCGGCTTCTCCCACGAGTATCTGAACTACATGCAGGGCGGCCACTATCGCGGCTCTTTCCGCCCGCTGAACGATGCGGTGATGGCCGGTCGCATCCGGGGCGTGGCCGGCATCGTCGGCTGCAATAACCCGCGCGTCACCCAGGACGAGGCCAATACCTACCTGGTACGCGAGTTCATCCGCAACGACGTGCTGGTAGCTCAGACCGGCTGCGGGGCGCTGGGCAGCGCCAAGTATGGCCTGCTGCGGCCCGAGGCTGCCCTGGAATGGGCGGGGCCGGGCCTGCGCGAGGTGTGCGAGGCCATCGGCATCCCGCCGGTGTTGCACCTGGGCTCGTGCGTGGACAACTCGCGCATCCTGACTGTACTGACCCAGATGGCCACCGAAGGCGGCCTGGGCGAGGACATCGCCGATCTGCCGGTGGTGGGCCTGGCCCCGGAGTGGATGAGCGAAAAGGCGCTGGCCATCGGCGCCTACTTCGTTGCCTCGGGGGTCTACGTACTGTTTGGCGTCAGCTCGCCGGTGGAGGCCAGCCAGATGATCACCGACCTGCTCAGCAGCGGCTGGGAGGCGCTGACCGGCGGCAAGCTAGAGTTCGTGCCCGACCCGGAAGAAATGGTACGACGCGCCTTGTCCCACATTGACGCCAAACGCGCCGCCCTGCGCCTGCCCGCCTACGACCCGGCGCGCTTTGGCCAAAGCGGCGACGCTCGCTTCGAGGCCTTCCTGGCCCGGCTGCTGGAACCACGCGATCTGTACAGTTGGGCCGCTATCTCTGATTCTTCAAACTGACAATGAAGGCTGCTGACGCGGTAGCCCTCACCGCCTGGGTGCGCACCCGGCGGCTGCCTGCCGATAGCCCGACTCGCCAGGCCGCGTTGCAGACGATAAAGGAGAAAGATAATGCGAACCAAAATGACTTTAATCAGGATTGTGCTGCTGGCAGCCATGACCTTACTGCTCGTAGCCAGCTCAATTGCGGCCAGGTCGCCAGTCCAAAGCTCCGACACCGCCACGTCATACAGTCCTGTGTTGCGCTTGCAGCGCGGTGTCTTCGATCCACTGCGGTCTCAACCTGACCTGCCAGCCGCTCTCGCTGTCAATGGCTTCGCCGACGTCGGCCGTGCCCAGACCGTGGTCCAGTTTCAGAGGCCCATCCAGCCCGGCTGGAGGCCATCGCTAGAAGCCCTGGGCGTGCAGGTGCTGGACTACGTTCCCGACTTCGCCTACCTGGTGCTGGCCGATGGCGCCCAGCGTGAGGCATTGGGCAAGCTACCTGCTGTACGCTATGTCGGCCCCTGGCAGCCGGCGTACAAAATCGCCACCTCCCTCGACGCCAGCCTGAAGGTCGAAGCCGCGGGGGAGCCACTGACCTTGATCGTGCGCACCGTGCCCGGTGCCGATGCCGAATCCTTCCACCAGGCGCTGCGCGACCTGGGCATCACGCCTCTCCAACACTCCCCCAACGCTGAGTGGGGCGACCTGTGGCGCGTGCAGATGTTCCCAGGCCAGATCGTTCAACTCGCTCAGCGCAGCGAGGTTATCTGGATCGAACCCTTCCAGAAACGGCAACTGTCCAACGATGTGGGCCGGTCTATCATGAAGGTCACTGCTGTGCAAGCGGCCTTTCAGTCCCAGGGTACGCTCCTCTACGGCGGTGGCCAGATCGTCGGGGTAGCCGACACCGGCCTCGATCTGGGGAGCACTACCGATGTCCATGCTGACTTTGCCGGGCGCGTTATCAAGACCTACGCCCTCGGCAGGCAGGGCGACGGCAGCGATCCGGATGGGCACGGCACCCACGTAGCCGGTTCGGTGCTCGGCAGCGGTGCCAGATTCGGCAGCAATCCGTCCGCCCACAGTTACGCCAACTCCTTCGCCGGCGCCGCACCCGAAGCACGCCTGGTCTTCCAGGCGCTCCAGGATAGCCAGGGCGGGCTGGGTGGCATCCCCGACGACCTGAACCAGCTTTTCACGCCCCCCTACGACGACGGCGCTCGCGTCCACACCAACAGTTGGGGCGGCCGAACGGGTGGCACCCAGGAGAACCCGGAATACGGCGGCTACGATACCCAGTCGCAGACGGCTGACCAGTTCCTGTGGAATCACCAGGACGTGGCCATCCTGTTCTCCGCCGGCAACAATGGCACGGACAAGCTGGAGCCCCTCGGTTTGGTAGACCCGGATTCCATCGGCTCGCCCGGCACCGCCAAGAACGTGATCACTGTCGGCGCGTCGGAGAACGTTCGTGCCAGTGGCGGATACAACCCCGGCGGCTCCTGCACTTCGTGGGGCGACTGCTGGCCCAATGACTTCGGCCAGCCGCCAATTAAAGACGACCTGCCGTCGAACAACGCCAACGGCATGGCCGCCTTCTCCAGCCGAGGCCCTACCGACGATGGCCGGATCAAGCCCGAATTGGTCGCCCCAGGCACCAACATCATCTCGGTACGGTCGCGCCAACCCCAGGCAGGAACTGGCTGGGGCGTCTACAACGAACACTACCTGTACATGGGCGGCACGAGCATGGCCACACCCCTGACCGCCGGCATGATGGCGGTGGTCCGCCAGTTCTGGACCGATGTGGTCAGAACCACCCCGTCGGGGGCACTACTCAAGGCCACGCTGTTGAACGGGGCCGTCAACATGTCGCCAGGTCAATACGGTACGGGAAACACCCAGGAAATCCCCGGCGCTCGGCCCAATTTCGTGATCGGCTGGGGCCGTGCTGATCTGGCTGGCAGCCTGGCCGCCTACCCCGGTGGAAAAATCGTCTTCGACGACAACATCACAGGCCTCAACACTGATGGCCAGGTTACCTACAGAGTGACGATCACAGGCACCAGCACTACAGCCGCCAACAGCGTGACCGACCTGAGGACCGGCCGTACTGTCAGCACGGCCCACATCGTGGACAGACCCGCCAGGATGGGGCCGGCTGCGGCCAACGGCCAGCTCATCGTCAACGGCGACTTCGAGGCTGGCAACCTGAGCGGGTGGGCGATCTTTGGTGAGCCATACGTGACGTCGTCTACCAGCGCCAGCGGCAGCTACTCCGCCGTCCTGACTGGCGGCGACAACCAGGCGAACGAGATTGGCCAGCGTTTGACGATCCCAGCGAACACCACCTCCGCAACACTCAAGTTCTACGCCAACATCTCCGGCGACGAGAGCTCCTCCGGTGTGGACAGGCTAATCTTCGCCCTGTACGACGTTAACACCGGCGAGGAACTGCTGCGTCTGGCTACCCTCGATGGGGCAGAACACCAAACTACTGGCTGGGCGTATTTCAACGTGCCTTTGAGCAGCGAAGATGTCGCGGAGATCAAGGGCACGCAGGTGGATTTCTTCATCAGCGGCCGCACCGACTTTGCTGATACGACGTACTTTCTGGTTGACGACGTCACCTTCACGACCGCAGGCTATGGGGAGCCAACCCGCACGCCTACGCCGCCAAGCGTGACGCCCACGCCAACCCGCACGCCTACACCGCCAAGCGTGACGCCCACGCCAACCC
>Ga0194113_10008363_pt1 | contig 12728 bp, 3 predicted proteins | sample TA2MahC200mmetaG_FD_146193 | JGI IMG/M metagenome (GOLD analysis project Ga0194113, IMG submission 146193) | Freshwater microbial communities from Lake Tanganyika, Tanzania - TA2015017 Mahale Deep Cast 200m | ecosystem: Environmental > Aquatic > Freshwater > Lake | place: Tanzania: Lake...
GCCCCGCCGTGAATGCCTGCCAGCGCACCTGCCCGGTGCCGGCGTCGAGGGCGCGGAGAGCCCCGTTCTCGTAGCCGACGAAGGCCAGCCCGCCGGCCGTGACGGGGGCAGTGGCCCGGCCCGCGCCGGGCAGCGTGGCAGTCCAGTGCGCCTTCACCTTGTCGGGCATTGCGATGGCCGTGATGCACCGCCGCTGCTCATCGCCCATCCAGGAGGGCCAGTCGCCAGGCTGGACGGGCAGCTTCTGCACAACCGTTGGATCGCCTTCGCCCGGCTCGAGGCGCGAGGCGTCGGCCCCGGGCTTGAGGCCGAAGGCGCCCGCGGGCGCCAGGCCCACGTGGCCGTAGAGCGACAGCGGGCAACCGCACATCCACGGGCCCCAGTAGAGCATGCCGTTCGCGATCACCACGCCATCCTGGCAGGGCGGGCGCATCGGGGCAATGTGCTGCGCCGTGTTGTCTGCCGTGTTGATCCACATCGTCCCCTCCGCCGCGCGGTAGAAGATGCTGTCCACACTCCCCGTCGCGCGGGTGCACGAGCGGCGGTTGGGCATTGGGGCCACGGCCTGCCAGGTGCCGTAGGTGAACTTCGCGCCGCCCGGCCCGATGCCATAGAAGCCGTCGGAGCGCAGCACCAGGTGGAGGTTGCCGTCGCGTCGCTGCCACACGAGCTTGCCGTCGCTGGCCGAGGCAACGACCAGGTTCGGGCGTTGTGAGCCGGCGAAGTAGACGTATCGCTCGTCGCACTTGAGGTACGAGCTTGTCGAGTAGCCCTGCCCCGGATTCTGGGCGGGGCCGGTCGGCCCGATCGCGGCCAAGAGGTCCGCGTCGGAGTTCTTCCACAGCACCTTGCCCGAAGCAGCGTCGAGGCACGCGAGGAACCGGCCCGGACAGTGGTAGTAGATTCGGGAGTTCTTCATTGCCACGCCGCGGCCGTCCACGTAGTCCGGCTCGCTGTGGTCCCAGAGGGCCTTCTTGCTCTGCGGGTCAAAGGCGACGAAGGTGCGGCCGAAAGCGAAACTCGTCTTGGGGTCCGTGTAGTCGTGCCCCTCCCACATGCTCCAGGGCCAGTGCCCCAGGCCGGCGGATTGCGAGGGAACGGTCTTCGGCTGGACCTCGCCGCCGCCGACAAGCGCATAGAGGACGGGTCGGCCGTCCGAGCGGCCCTCCAGCGACATCCATTTCCACACCTTGCCGTCGCCGAGCCCGCCGGGCACCACGATCTGGCCCTTCAACTCGCCGGTGCGTGCGTCGAGGAGCTTGCACGACTCGTCGTCGCCCAAGTAGAGAAGCTCCGGCGTGGCGATCATCGTGTTGCGGTGGATGCAGAAGCCCTCGCGGAGCGGCCGCCGCCAGAGGATCGCCCCGTTGTAACCGTTGATGCCCATCAGCGTGTTCAGCACGGCGTTCTGGTTCGCGCGGTGGGCGATGTGGCCGAACGCCTTGAACACCCGCCCGCCCGCCGCCACAGTGACCTCGGGCATGGGGCTGAACACCGGCTCGGCGAGGAACTGCGTGAGGTAGGGTGCCCGAGCGACCTGGTCCGACGATTGCGGATTGTTGTCCGGCCCGTGGAACGGCTGGCTCCAACCGTCAATGCCTGGCGGGAACGGCTTCACGATCTCCTCGTCGCCGACGAGGGCCTTGCCCTCAGGGTGCAACACCCTCAGCAGCTCGGCCCGCGGCACTTTGCTTTGAGCGGGGGGTGCGACCCAGACCGCTCCCGCGAGGTTGTCGGCCAGATGGATTCGCTCCCAGGCGCCGCGGTCGGCGAAGATCCGCTTCCCCGGCAACCCCGCCTTCTCCGCCGCCCGCCGTACGGCAAGCTCCTCGGCCGCGTCGGCCGACTGGAAGTACACCGTCAGTTCGCTCCCCGCTGCCATGTCCACCACCAAACCTGGCTCGTCCGCTTTCGACAGGCCCAGGACCGCACAGATCCCCCGCTGGAGGCCCGTCCGCCGGAGGATCTCCCTTGCCTCGGTCCCCGCCCAAGCAGACGACATGGCCGACAGGATGGCTGCCAACCCCGCGATCCAGGAGCGAACGCCTGCTGGCATGACAGTGCCTCCTTTCGCAAGCACAAGCACCAACGTCGTCGGAACGATTCCCGCGCTACGACAATAGCCTTAGCGCGCGAGCCTGTCAAGCACGGCTGAAGCTGCTTCTTCCTAACGCTCGGCGACTGTCCTCCGGTTCTCCCCTCAACTGCCTTTGAGCATCACCACCTCATCGATCGTCCGCTGAGCCGGCGTCAGATTCACGGATGTCGCAGAGCTCGGACAATCCGTCAAGCTCGCTTGTCTCCCCTTCGGGGTGGCCGGTCTTGCCCTACGGGACGCGGTCGGCCTCCCGGTGGGCGAGCACGCTCGCGACTCTATCTCTGGAGCGGCGAGCCATGGCTAGTCTCTCATTCTGCTCGCGCAGCCCGTCGCTGTCCCACACGGGGCGCAAGAACTCACCATTGGAAGTACCGGTAGGGGTCGTCGAACTCTTCGGGCCTGTCGAGGTAGAACCCCGCCAGCCAGCGATTCTCTTCCACAGCCCCCGTGAGCGGGCTTGAGAACCGCTGGAGGATCGGCGTGGGCTCGTCCGCACCCATGTTGCCCAGCACGCGCGTCACCAGGCAGCTTGCCCGCCGGAACGTCCGCTTCCGGTTGAAGCACTTCTGGTAGTCGAACTCCCACGGAACCAGTTGGCAGAAGACCACGTTGGCATCGGGGGCAAACGCGAGCGCTCCATCGCCAACCACCGTGGCTCCGCCCGACACGAGCGGGAGCTCTCTGGGGTCGCGGTTCATGACGTCCGCCGGCCCGACCCCGGCAAGGAGCGATGCCCTTCTGGGAGGATCGAAGACCGCGCAGATGTACTCGCGCTGCTGCGTCGTGACCGCAAATGGCAGGAAGGAGTTGGCTTCCTCCTGGCTCAGCCCAATGGCCAGGACGTGTCCGCCCGCCTTGACCCACTTGCGCACGGCGTCGGCGTTTGCCGCGAGGGTCTGGCCCCCACCCGGCCCCACGACCAGAATCTGCTCGGCCCCCAGCGCTCCGCCCTGGTAGGCCGCCACCGCCAGTCCCATCCGCTCCAGGTGCTTCCGCCCCGCCTCCTGGCCGACGTACAGCACCTTGCGGACCGCTGGTGGCGAGTAGGCGGAGACGTAGCTGAGCATATTGGCGACCAGTCGAATGGCCGCGGGGTCCTCTTCCGTGCGTCCGGTCACATCCATCTGGCAGAGGAGCACGACGCCCTTGCCCTCGCGGCATTCCATGAGGGGGGCGTATTGGAGGCTGAATCCGCCGTCCACGATGGGCAGGAAGTTGCCGCGCGCGGGCTTCTCAATCAGCACGGAGGCCACGTTGCCCCAGTTGCCCGCCCGATAGGCCCGCGGGAGCTCGATGCCGCACCACTTGATGATCGGGCCGTAGCGCGGCTTGATGGTGTAGCCGGTCAGCCGCGGCGGCAGAATGGTCGCCTGGCCGCTCCAGTCGCGCAGATGCTCAGCCCCGAGTCCTGAGAGCAAGGGATGGTCGGGCACGCGCGGGAAGACCTGCCTCAGGCCGTACTCCTGCACGCGGAAGCCGAAGCGCTTCTCGAGAACGTCGGCCGTCTGCTCGAAGAGGATGACCTTCAGGCCGTCGCGGACCCGCGATATGTCAGGGGCCGGGCCGTCCACGGCCAGAGCAGCCTTGCCTACGATGAACACGTCGTAGCCTGCGAGGTCGGCCCGCGCGGCGACCGAGTCATATCGAACCCCCATCTGGGAGAGCAGCTTGCCTGTTTCGCCCTTGGGGTCAAAGAGCGCGGTCTTGGTTTGTAGTGCGGGCTTTAGCCCGTCCTCTGGCGATGTACGGCCTGAAGGCCGCACTACGAACGGGGGCAGGACGTGGATGGCGAAGGCATCCTCCTGGGTTTCGCCCGTGCTGAACTTGGCGGTCAGCTTGAGGTCATATCTGCCCGCCTTGAGGTCCGTCGGCAGCGCGAAGCTCAGGGGAACGCGCTCCTGCTGCCCAGTCTGGATGGTGACGTCCTTGCTGCCAACCAGAGGCTTCGGCAAGGACAGCGACCAAGAGGCGTGGCATTCGATGGGCGTCCGCGAATCGTTGATCAGGATGGCTTGCTTCTGGACCGTCTGCCCGGGCAGGTAGTTGTGCTCCTTGGTGGTGAAGCGTGCCGGCTTGCCGCCGATGTAGGCCAGGAGGGGCATGTTGTTGCGGATCAGTGCCTCCGCCGCCTTGGTGGGCACCCAGTCGTTGCGCTCCAGGGTGGTGTCAAACGTCTGATGGCTTGTGGCGGGCATGCAATCGGGGCTGAGGCCCGGCCTCTGGAGGTTGTCCCAATCAACCTGGAGGTCCCGCCTCTGTGGCCTCACGCCGTCGCGCAGTTCCCAGAAGACCGAGGGGCCCCATGCGTTCCGCGCCGAGATGCCCCACGTGCGGAAGGCGCGCCAGTTATCCGTGATGTACATCGCCCAGACCTCGTCCTTGTCCTTGTGGCCCCAGGAGTAGTAGCTTGAGGGACTGAAGGGGTAGTGCCACTTGTTCCATTCGCGTCCCTCGCGCCACTGCCTGGTCTCCCAGCGCAGGTTGGTCTTGTCGCGGTCGCTGAGCTGGAACGCCCTGTCGCCCAGGAACTGGGAGTTCCACTCGCCTTCGCAGAACTCCCAGGGCAGCCGGGCGCTGCCCCACGAGCGGACGCCCTTGTACCAGCCCCGGTACATGGTCCAGTTGATGCCCCAGGGCACTCCGTATTCGCAGAACATCAGCGGCTTCACTCCTTCGGTGGCCCAGTGCTCGAACCAGTCGGAGCGCTCCTGGATGGGGACGAAGTCCAGGTAGAGGTTGAGTGTGTGCATGCGGCCCAGGGTGCCGGAGGAGTGGTGGTAGACGATCCGTGTGGGATCGAGGCGCTCGACGATGGCCTGAGCCTTCAGGCCCGTCAGGGCGCCCCGATCGGTGCGCGGGCCGACCTTCCCCTCCGCGTTGTGCCGGCCGTCGGTCAGCTCGGGGTCGAAGTCCCCGTGGTAGCTCAGCGCGTTGTGGTTCATGGAGTACATCACGACCGAAGGATGGCTGCCGGCGACGCGGACGTAGAACGCTGCGTGGCGAGCGTAGCCGTTCGCCGCCTCCGCGTCGGGCTTGTCCCATTGGTAGTGCTGGCAATGGGGCTGTGAGAGCGCCACCAGCATCCCCACGTCGTCGGCCGCCCTCAGGAACTCGCTGAAGCTCAGGTGCGAGCCGGGCGCGCAGCCGTAGTTGTGGGTGTAGACCGTGTTCACCCCGACCGCCTTGTTGCGGAGCAGCGTCTCGCGGGCCGCGTCGTAGGTGGCCCAGGCCGCCCCAAGTTGGGCGTTGTCGAACGGGATGACGAAGGAGTGGAAGCGGGTGCCGTTCAGATAGAAGTCGCGTCCCTCAATCCAGAACTCGCGGAACCCGAACCGCGCCGGCCAGAAGGCATCCAGCACCGGGCCGTCGGCAGCGGCCAGGGAGACCTCCGCGTCATACATGTTCTGCGGCGTGTGCGTGTCCCACAGCTTGTCGGGCTTCCACGCGCTGGTGAACGCGAGCCGGCCCTCCTTGAGGTCGGCGGCGCTGAATGGGTCGCTCGCGAACTCCTTGACCTTGCCTGCCTTGTCCTTCACTTGGGCGCGCAAACGGTAGGACCTGCCTGGATCGAGCCCATCCAAGGCGACGTCGAACGTGATCGCCCACTTGCGCACGGACGTGTTCACCTTCACGTCACCGACGCGCGCCTCTTTGGGCGTGCCCACCAGGAACACGTCGCCGCACAGCCCCTTGCGTTCGACCACCCCCTCGACGGTTTTCGGCGTGCCGGTGTCCGTGAATGCCTGCATCACGGCGGACAGGGGCGCCGCCTTGACGCACAGCGACAAGACCTGCCGCTGCCCAGGCCGGCAGGCCACCGTGATGTCAACCTCGCCCGCGGGGAAGTACATGTCCCCCGCCTTCTTGCCGTCGAGGTACACGGCGGCATAGGAGTTGAGATACTCGGCGCATACGGCGATGCGTCGCCCCTGCCAGGCCTCGGGAATAGTCACCTCGCGCTGATACCAGGCCACCTGCACGGTGGCCGGTGCCCTGTCCTTCCAGGCCGGATGCGGATAGAGCGTCTGGCAATCGCTCGGCCAGGGCGCTGGAACCTTGTAGTATCCCCAGTCGCCACGCGGGACCGTCTGGCCCACCTCATCCGCCGGCTGCCAGCGCCACAGCCCAGTGATCGAGACCCGCTCGCGCGTGGCTGTTCCTTCACGGTAGGCTCTGGCCGTATCCCACACCGCCCGGACCCCGGCTGGAAGCGGAGCGTCCGCCGGGTCCACCGGTGGCCGTGGCTTCTGCGCCGGCGCGCCCTCTATCTTCTCCGACCCGGGCAACGGCTGGTACTCGCGGGCGACCGACGAGACGCGCACCTCATCGAGCAACCCGTTGAGATTGGGCGCGGGCGACTGCCAGGTGTGTCCTCCCAGCCGCAGCATGCTCTGCCCGCCTCCGAGCACCCCGTCGGTGATGCCCTCCGGGGTCTGCGCCAGGTCCAGCCGTCCGTTCACGTAGATGCCCACTTTCTTCTTCGCCTGGTCCCACGTGATCGCCAGGTGTGTCCAGCGGTCCACGGGCACGGCCCTGCTCCCTTTCGTGTGTCTCCATGCCCCGTCAATCCAGAATGAGGCGACCACTGAGGTGGAGAGGCGTATCATGTACTGGCTGTCGCGGCAGACCACGTCGCCGACGGGTCGGCCGCGAAGCTTCACCCAGCACTCCACGGTGAGCGCCTTCAGCCCCTCCATCTTGGCCAGGTCGGTCACGTCGGCCCAGCCCTTCTCTCCGTCGCAGCTCAGCGCCCCACCGAACTTCCCTTCCGCGGCCATCGGCTCCTTGATCTTGCCGGACTTGCCGCCCGCGACGGAGTCCTTCACCTCCCCGCCGGCCACGTCGTCGAGGTGAAAGAGGCAGATCGTGTCCTTGTCCGCCTCGAACGGCTTGCTCAGGTCCACCTCCGCCGCCCTCGCCACCCCCAGCACCGCGAGCCCACAAGCCGCCCAAACCACGACAGGCTTCCTTCGCATGGAGTCATCTCCTCACGCCACCACCTGGCTCCCGCACGAACTCCACTGGCGCCATCATACCACCCTCGCCACGCGCGTCAAGAGGACGAACGGCGCATGGCTACCTCAGGAGTTCAACCACCGTCGCTTCGCCAGGTTGGAGCTTCAGCCAGAAAGACGTACAACCCGGTGGGCTGTGACCATCCATGTACCATACCCCGTGATCAACGGGCATCTTCAGTGATTCACGTACCTTCCGGGGAAGTGGCAGGAACCGGAATCCTCCACTGACTCCGTGGTCTATCAGTTGCCGGTACTCGCCCTTTGCCGTGATGAGGTCTTCCAGAGCGTTTGTCAGGCTGTAGTTGCACACGAAGAGGAACACCCGCCTCCCACGCTCGCGGACGACCGCCTCGAACCGATCGTAGGCGCACTTGACAGCCTGTGCGCCCAGGGCGTCGTCAACCGCTCGGTAGAAATGGGGCGCAAGGAGCTCGGAACGGGGCCTCTGCCCGAACGGAATGGCGCTGACGAGCACCGTCCCGCGGCCGTACCGGCCACGAAGGAGAAGCGCATTCTTGCCGTCGGGCACGAGCACCTCGCAACTGGCCTTCGGCTTCACCGGGGTCATGTCGAACTGCCAGATGTAGTCGTTGCCGCTGTATCTCGCATTGAGTTCGCCGAAGACCTCTCGGATGAATGAGCCGTCGTCGCGCCCGTACTTGTCGTAGAGACCCGGCGCGCCGGAGCAGATGACCACGCCGCCACGCTTGACGTAGCGCAGCAGTTTCTCGCCGAACCCGTCAGGGAAGTACGTGGCATACGGCAGGACCAGAACCGGATAATCCTCCATCTCTGCATGCCCGTCGTAGAACGCTTCCTCGGGTACATACCCATATTGGTAGTTCTTGTTGAAGAGGAGGTCGTGGAAGCTCTTGGCCTCTATGGTGTGAACGTTGAACGACCACGAGAGGCTCTAGTACGGGTAGGCATTGGTCGTGGAGGTTGAGGGCTGGACGACGGCGACCTCGCGGGGCCCGAGTTTGGTCTCCCGCAGAAGCTCGCCAAGCCTCCGGGCGCGCCTGGCACCCACTGCAAGGCAGGCGATGGCGTCGCGGTATATGGCACCCACCTTCGTCCCCCAACCCGGATGCCAATTCTTGTTGATGAAACAGTCGGTGTAGCCGTTCTCGTACGACGGCCACTCATCCCAGGCGAACGGGAAGAGCACCCGGATGCCATGGGCGACATTCCGCCAGATGGTCTGCAAGCCCTGGTAGTAAGTCTGGCTCTCGTCGGTCGGGGTCGAGCGCCGCCCCCAGTTCCAGATGAACTCCGTGTGGACCGGGATTCTCCCGTACATCGGGATCACCGTGGCAGCATAGACCTGCACAGGCAGGGCGGGCCAGAAGTTGTTCTTGTGCATCTCGACCATCTGGGCCGGTGCCCTGGTCAAGAGCGGGACATTTGCGAAGCAGGCCTCGATCGAGTTGTCCATGTCGCCCGGCAGCTCGAAAATCACCGGGTGGTCCGGATCGGCCTTCCTGATGGCGCCACAGGCAAGGCCGACGTAGTCGGCAACCGACTCGTGCAGGAATGTCTCGTGCTCATAGCTCAGGGGAGTTGCTCTCCGCCTCCATTCCATGAATGGGTCGGGCGGTGGGCTTATCTCGTCGAAGCTCTTGTAGCTTGCTCCCCAGGCGGCGTTGAGCCTCTCAATCGTCCTGAACTTCGCCCGGAGCCAGTCGCGGAACGCCTTGATTGCGAGCTCGCTTCGGCCGGGTTGGATCGCGTAGCCGAAGGTTGGGCTCTTCCGCTCCTTGGGCGGCACGCAGTACGACGGCTCCCAGGTCACGTGGTCATAGAGGAGGAAACGCGGCTCCCTCCGCAGGGCGCGTCCTACCGCCTCAAAGTACTTCCCAGTGAACTCGCGCACACGGGGATGCCAGATTTCCACGGTTCGAGGCGACCTATCCCCTGCGGCGTTTTGGGCGAGCATCTCCTTCGTCGCCTCCTTCCAGAAGCTCTCGGGCAGTCCACGGTTGGTGTTGCCGCCGAGGAGGACGACAAGATACGATTGGTAAAGCTCGCCCTTGGAGACATCGGGCGGGCCGCCGGTGGAGGGCTTGTATGGGATGCTGCCCTTCTCGTCCAACTGGAGCGACAGGATGCTGGCCCCGGCAGCGTCCGTGGTCATCGTCGTGGCATCGCCTTCCAGGACCTTGACATAGTCCTTGGCGCGAGAATCGAGGATGAAGACCACATCGCTCGGGTTGCCGGCCCTGTCGAACTTGATCGGTCGCCTCTGTTCGAGGCGGGAGTCGTAGCCAAGCCGAGCCAGGATCGGCTGCAACTGAGCTTCCAGGGCATCAAGCTCAGGACCCAGCTCCTTGAGCAGGGCGCAGCCGCGCTCGGTTCCTCTGGCCACCTCGGTGAGCTGGTTCAGCGCCATGGCGGAGACGGCCATGTCCGAACCGAAGTAGGAGAGAATGAAGGCACGCTTGGCTTCCGCGAGCTTCTCGCCAGCCAGGTGGATGGCCTGCCTGCCTGTGGCGACGGTCGATGACAGATCCTTCATGACCTCTGCCGCGGGCCTTCCCAGGAGCTTCCGCCACAGCTCGTCGTATTGCCTGTCGAAGTCGGCGTTGGGGACGTGCCCGCCCTTCAGGTTGTCCATGTGGTATAGAGCGCGGTCGAGCACGTTGACGCGGTCCTCGATGACCCTCCTCTTGACCATCAGCCGCGCGAACTCCACGAGGTCGAACGTGGACTGAGCGGCACGCATGTCCACATAAGCCTTTGCGATGGCCCGGGCTTCGCTCCGCGATGCCTCGTCCCAGCCCCTCTCCATCTCTCCGATGGCCCTCGATGCCTGCTCCCTGCGAGGTTGCTCCTTAGCGGTCTGGGCGGCCTCGTGTTTCTCGCAGTACTGACGGAGAGCGGCCCGGCGAGCATCTTCCTTCTTGAAGGACTCGTATGCGCGGAGGAGCTCCTTCGCCCGGGCCTCGTCGCCGGCTTCTTTCGCCTTCCAGCCGTCAATCGCGGCCTGCAAGGCCCTTATCCTCTGCTGAATCTCGCCGCACCGGAACTCGTAAAAGCGAAGCACCTCAGACCGAGCGTGTCGCGCCGCGAGCTCGTCGAGAGCTCCCTTCTGCTGGCCATGCTGCTTCTTGAGATTCTCGATCTGCGCCAGCGCCTCTCTCGTGAGGTTGGGCGTGTCTTCTCCCGGTAGGACTTGGGCAGGAATCGTCACCAGAAGAGAGACGATCACGCCTCTGGACAAGCACCTGCGAAGACTGGTCATATCCGTTTCTCCTTGCCACCGTGGTGGCCCATTATCACCATCCGGCAACGAATGAGCAAGCCCTCAACTACCACCCTGCTGCGATAAGGACGAGGAATCGCTGTCGGCCATGCAGCGCCTCGGTTCGCCTGGGGTCGGGCTGCGAGCGGGCGGCGTTGAGTTCCTTCACCTGGCGCAAGGCTGGCTTGATGCGCGCGACCCGCCGGCGTAAGCTAACGGCAACAGACCAACCTGGGTCTCTTCGCAACCTGTCAGCCGTACGAGAGGAGGCAATACCGATGGGGATGGCTCGACAACCGGCCCTCGTGCTCGCAGTGGCAGCCGCCCTCCTGGCTGCGCAGGCTTCCACACCAGGTGCCGACGCCGGGGCTGCCTGGCGCAAGGCCGCGGACCCTCCTGACACAACAGTAGTTGATGTCAACATGTACTCCCCGTACGTGCCGCTTCCCGTCTATGTGCCGAGCCAGTTGCTCTCCGACGCGATGGAGCTTGTTGCGGGCACCGGGGCGGAGGCCACCACGGCCTTCCCCATTCGGAGAGGCGACACCAAGGTGTGGTGGGTCTGGGCCAAGCTGCCGGACCGGGACGGCGAGTGGGCCTTTGCCAAGGGCGCGGAACGGGTCGCCGTGCGCGCGTGGCAGGACAAGCAGGACCCCGCCCTGCGTCACATAGCGGTCCGCAAGGACGGTGTGGGCGGGAAGGGGGACGCTGAACAGCCATCCCAGACCATTCAGCGCAGGATCAGGGTGCCCCTGAAGGGACCAGTGAAGCAGCTCGCCGGGCCGAAAGTGGCGCTCATCGAGTCCGAGGGCGCGCTCCTGGCGACGGTCCCAGACCAGGTGTGCACGCTCGAGTTTCAGGACGAACCCGGCAAGAAGCGCCTGGTCGTGCGCGTCTGGGAAGACAAGGCCAACTGCTGCTTCGTCAGCTCGAAGGGCGACGACGCCAATCCCGGCACCCAGGACAAGCCGTTCCGCAGCATCCCCCATGCCATGGACCACGTGCGCAAGAGCGACCCGAGGAAGAGCGCGGACGTCTACATTGCTGGCGGCGACCACAGCCTCGGTCCCGAGCAGCTCATCCTGACCGACCGCATCAGCGTGTACGGCGGGTTCGACGAGGATGGATGGCGGCGCGACCCGGCGATCACAGACCCCGTCCTCCTGCCGCACGGCTTCCGCGAGGACTGGATAAACGACATCACCGACCGCTACAAGGACCTGCGCAGGATGCACCATCGCTGCTTCGAGACGCGCATCCGCCGCGACTACGAGAAGGCGCGCGGCGACGTTTTGATCATCGGCCCGAACTGGACCGCTTACGAGCCGGCGACGGGCACGGCGGACACGTTTCTCGACGGGGTGACGGTGTTCGGCCCGGATCGGACGGGGGCGGGCGAGTCGGCGCTGGCTTGGTCCGTCGCCCATCAGCGACGCACCATCCGGAACTGCATCATGGTCGGAGGCTATGCAGATGGCCACTGCTACTCGATGGCCACGGGGGGCATGGGCCTGGTCGAGAACAACATCGTCGTGATGCCCATCGTGGGCCGGGCCGGCAACATGCGGCCCCAGATCGTCGGCGGCTTCGGCCACTGGCACCGCAACCTAATCCTGGGCGCCACCGGCGGCGGCTACTCCCGCATCCTCAACCTGTGGGGCGACGGCGGCATCTTCACCGAGAACCAGATCCACGGCGGCAGCAGCTTCGGATGGAGCGGCTTCCAGGCACACCACGCCGCGATGCGCGCCACCCGCGACCACGTGTTCCGACGGAACCTCATCTACATGGACTATCTCTTCCAGCCCTTCTTCGCTGCCAGCCTCATCATGGAGGACAACGACATCTCGCTCCTCAAGGGCGGCGTGTCGGGCCTCTGGGCCTCGCGCGAGCTGATCATCAGGAACAACACCTTCCGCACGCCCAAGGGCCTCACCGAGAAGGAGCTGTTCCCGCCCAAGCTGGTCGTCCAGAAGCTCGGCGGACGCTGGGAGAACGAGGAACTGGTGCAGCCCCAGGACGCGAACGCCCGCAGGCCCACCATCGAGGGGAACAAGTACGAACTCCTCCCCACGGCCGACCGCCGCAACTGGAACCTGATTGACCTCGAGAAGTACTCCCGCGCCATCCAGGAGAAAGGCGAGTCGGCCTGCATTCGCCCCCGCGCCCCCGCCAAGAACCTCCGGGCGGCGGCGAGCGGCCCCGGCACCGTCAAGCTAACCTGGGACGCCAGCAGCGACGCCGACGTGGTCGGCTACATCATCCGCCACGGCCCGAGCCCCAACAGCTTCCTGAACCCCACCTTCCACGGCAAGGGGACGGCGGCAGAGATCGGGGGCCTCAAGCCGGGCAAGCACTACTTCACCGTGGC
>Ga0194113_10008365_pt1 | contig 12726 bp, 7 predicted proteins | sample TA2MahC200mmetaG_FD_146193 | JGI IMG/M metagenome (GOLD analysis project Ga0194113, IMG submission 146193) | Freshwater microbial communities from Lake Tanganyika, Tanzania - TA2015017 Mahale Deep Cast 200m | ecosystem: Environmental > Aquatic > Freshwater > Lake | place: Tanzania: Lake...
CGGCCAGGGCCAGCACGCGGGCGCCGTCTCTTTGCACCCGCTCTTCCAGAAGGGACCGGGCATTGAGCCTGGCCAGTTCCAGCAACCGCTTCTTGACCCCTTTTTGCGGCACCCGCAGCGCGCAGGGGCCCCCGCGGGTCTCCGCCAGTACCTCCTCCAGGGTTTGACGATCCTCGGGCTCGAAGGGCAGAAGAATCTCCGGCGGCACGGACTTTTCCGGCCGGCTGTAATACTGCTGCAGAAAGGACCGCAACAGTTCGGGCAGGGGGATCACCCGCTCGGCAAAGGTGAAACCCTGCCGGTCCGTGAGATGACCGTCCCGGACCTGCAGAACCGCCAGGGCCGTGAGCCGGCCCTCCTCCCACTCCGCCACCACGTCCCGGTCCTCACCCTTCTCGGACACCACCCGCTGCTGTTCCACGGTCAGGCGCAGGGACTCAATCCGGTCCCGCAGCCGGGCCGCCTCCTCGAACCGCAGACCGTCCGCGGCCTCCTGCATCCTCGCCCCGAGGTCGCGCACCAGCTCCCGGCTGCGCCCCTGCAGGATGAGCACGGCCTGATCGATCATCTCCCGGTATTTTTCCTCCGAGATCCCGCCCACACAGGGGCACGAACAGCGGCCCATCTGACCGAGAACGCAGGGTCTCCCTCTCCCGGCGAATTCCCCGTCCTTGCAGGTCCGCAGAGGATAGAGGCGCTGGATCAGTCGCAGGGTGTCCCGCATGGCCGACGCCGAGGAATAGGGACCGAAGAGGAACTGGCCCGTCTTCGGTTTGCCCGGCCGCCGCACCGGAACGAACCTCGGAAAAGGGTGCGTGCGATCCAGGAGGATCTGAAGGTAGGTCTTGTCGTCTTTCAGTTCGATGTTGTAGCGGGGCCGGTGTTTCTTGATCAGGGTGTTCTCGAGGAGAAAGGCCTCCTTCTCGGTCTGCGTGACGATGAATTCCAGTTCCCTGACCTTGGGCACGAGGAAGGCAACCTTCAGGTTCCCTTCCGCCTGGGGTCCCACGTAGGACCTGAGCCTGGCCTTGAGGTTCTTGGCCTTGCCCACGTAAAGAACCGCCCCCTGCGCCCCCTTCATGAGGTAGACACCCGGCTGCGCGGGCAGGAAGGGCAGCTTTTCTTCGATGGGATGCACGCCTCGGTCCTCCGGCTCGCTCCAATGACCTCTCCGAGGGTTGCAGAGCCCTCCCGGCGAGGGGGAGGATCATCTCCCATCCCCGGTTCTGTTCCTGCCGGGAGTTCCATGAGGGCCACCTCCCGGCACTGCGCCTTTTCTGCTCCACCGCACCGGACCCGAGGTGCGCCACGCCGGCCACCGGCTTTCGCCGGAGCAGGCCCCGCAGGCCACGGTGCCGGCCATCCCTCGGTCCCCGGGAAACCAGGGGTTTTCGGCCTGAGGTTTCTCCCCAAGTCCGGGCCAAGAAGCAGAGCGGGCGCGCCGAACCCCGGGCCCGGATCCGGCTCAGAGCAGCGAAAGTTCCTGCCGCTCCAGTTCCTGGATCTCGTCCCGGATTTCCGCCGCCTTTTCGAATTCCAGGCGGGCGGCCGCCTCCCTCATCTCCCGCGTCAGGGTCCGGATGCGGCCGCGCAGGTCGTCCACGGACCGGTAGCCGGGCGCGGCCTCCCCGACCGCGGGCGGGCAAACGTAGTCGGCCTCGTAGATGGAGGCCCTCACCTCCCGGATCGACTTGACGATGGTCTCCGGGGTAATGCCGTGCTCCTGGTTGTACCTGGTCTGCTTGGCCCGCCGCCGGGCGGTTTCCTCCATGGCCCGGCGCATGCTGGGGGTGGTCCGTTCCGCGTACAGAATCACCCGGCCGTTGACGTTCCGCGCCGCGCGGCCGAAGGTTTGAATGAGGGAACGCTCGGAACGCAGAAATCCCTCCTTGTCCGCGTCCAGGATGGCCACCAGCGACACCTCGGGCAGGTCGAGCCCTTCGCGCAGGAGGTTGATGCCGATGAGCACGTCGAACACCCCGAGCCGCAGGTCCCTCAGGATCTCCATCCTCTCCATGGTCTTGATGTCCGAGTGCAGATACCGGACCCGCACGCCCATCTCGCCGTAGTGGTCGGTCAGGTCCTCGGACATTCTTTTGGTGAGGGTGGTGACCAGCACCCGCTCGCCGCGGGCCACGGTCCGGCGGATCTCCCCCAGCAGGTGTTCCACCTGCTCCCGGGCATCGTGCACGGAAACCTCGGGGTCGATGAGCCCGGTCGGCCGGATCACCTGTTCGGCGAACACGCCGCCGGTCTGCCGCAGTTCGTACTCGCCGGGCGTGGCGGACACGTAGCAGATCTGGTTCACCCGTTTCTCGAACTCCTGGAAATTGAGGGGCCGGTTGTCCAGCGCCGAGGGCAGACGGAACCCGTACTCTACCAGGGTCTGCTTGCGGGAGCGGTCCCCGTGGTACATTCCCCCCAGTTGCGGCACGGTCAGGTGGCTCTCGTCCAGGAAGAGCAGGTAGTCGGGCGGGTAGTAGTCGATCAGGGTATAGGGGGGCACGCCCGGTTCGCGGCCGTCCAGGTGTCGCGAGTAGTTCTCGATCCCGGTGCAATAGCCCATCTCGCGCAGCATCTCCAGGTCGTAGCGGGTGCGCTGGTCCAGGCGTTGCAGTTCCAGTTGCTTCCCCTGATTCCGGAAATTCGCCACTTGCTCGCCGAGTTCGGCCTCGATTCCCTCTATGGCGCTGTCGAGATTGTCCGGGGTGCTGACGTAGTGGCTGGCGGGAAAGAGGGCGACCCGGCGCAGTTCCGCCTTGCTTCTCCCCCTCAGGGGGTCGATCTCCGAGAGGGCCTCCACGGTGTCCCCGAAAAACTCCACGCGCACCGCGGTCTCCCCCTCGTAAGCGGGAAAGATGTCGACCACGTCCCCGCGCACCCGGAAGGTGCCCCGGTAAAAATCCAGGTCGTTGCGGGCGTACTGAATCTCCACCAGGCGCTTGAGCAGTTCCTCCCGGCTCAGGGCCTGACCCCGTTCCAGCAAGAGCAGCATGCGCCGGTAATTCTCCGGAGAGCCGATGCCGTAGATGCAGGAAACGCTGGCCACGATGATCACGTCCCGCCGCTGCAGGAGCGACCGGGTGGCCGAATGCCGCATGCGGTCGATCTCCTCGTTGATGGAGGCGTCCTTTTCGATGTAGGTGTCCGAGGCCGGCACATAGGCCTCCGGCTGATAGTAGTCGTAGTAGCTCACGAAATACTCGACGGCGTTCCCCGGAAACAGGGCCCGGAATTCGGCGAAGAGCTGCGCAGCCAGGGTCTTGTTGGGCGCGATGACCAGCGCAGGCCGGTTCACCCGCGCGATGACGCCGGCCATGGTGAAGGTCTTGCCCGAGCCGGTCACCCCGAGCAGCACCTGCTGTTTGGCGCCTTCTTCAATGCCGCGCACCAGTTCGGCAATGGCCTCTTCCTGATCCCCGGCCGGCGCGAATTCGGACTGGAGCACAAACCTGTCGGCGGCGGCCCGGTCAACGGCAAACGCGGGTGCGACCCCCGGACTAGAGCCTTTCATGGCAACATCCACGCTTCTGCGAGGTTCTTCTTCGTGCGGCCGGGGCAGCTTCCCTCGTCCTCAGGGTTCTTCAGCACGACCCCTGCCTCTTCCACCTGGTGCCGTGGGGCGTGTCCTCGAGCACCACGCCCAGGCCGGCCAGCTCCTTGCGGATCCGGTCTGCGGCGGCCCAGTCCCTGGCCTTGCGGGCTTCTTCCCGCCGGCGAATCCGGCTCTCGACCTGTTCGTCGGTACACCCCGCGTCCGCGCCGGCATCCCGGCCGGCCTGTCGGAACCAGCGGACCGGGTCCTCCTGAAAAACCCCGAAGATGCTCCCCACCTGCTGCATCTGGCTGCGAAACCGGCGCAGGGCCTCGACCCGCAGTCCGTTCTCCCCCTGCCCCCCGCTGTCGATGCGCCGATTGACCCAGGCGGCCGTGCGGAACAGGCCGCCCAGGGCCTCGGCGCTGTTCAGGTCGTCGTCCATGTGCCGGAGAAAATCGGCGGCGAAGCCGTCCAGAACCTCCAGGCTCTCGGCATCCGGCCGGGCATCCGCACCGCCCCCTTCCCCCGGCGACGCTGCGAAATCGAGGTCCTTCGGCCCGGACCCGGGCCCCGAAGGTTCCCTTTCCACAAGCGAGCCGGCGCCCCGCGGCTTCGGGGAAACGCTGCCCCCCGGCCCCGGCAGCCATCCCGGCATCTCCGCCGCGCGCACTTCCCCGGCCGTCTCGGGTCCGCAAATCTCGGCGATGCGGAGCAGGGTGTTGTAGAAGTAGTCCAGGTTCTTGCGGACCGCGAGCAGGGCCTCCTCCGTGTAGTCCACCGGGGACCGGTAGTGGTGCGAGAGGAAGAACAGGCGGATCACCTCCGGGTGGTGCTTCGCCAGGGCGTCCCGGATGGTGATGTAGTTGCCCAGAGACTTGGACATCTTCTCCCGGCCCACGGTGAGCAGGCCGTTGTGCACCCAGGTGCGGCAGAAGACGCAGCCCGCGGCGCACTCGGACTGCGCGATTTCGTTCTCGTGGTGGGGGAAGATCAGATCCACGCCCCCGCCGTGGATGTCCAGGGTTTCGCCCAAATACTTGCGGCTCATGGCGGAACACTCGATGTGCCACCCGGGTCTTCCCGGACCCCAGGGGCTGGGCCAGGAGGGTTCTCCGGGCTTGGAGGCCTTCCACAGCGCGAAATCCAGGGGCCCCCGCTTGGCCGCCTCCACCTCCACCCGCGCCCCAGCCAGCATCTCCTCGGGGTTTCTGCGGGAAAGCTTTCCATACCCGGGGCAGGCGGCAACGGAGAAATACACATTTCCCTCCGCTTCGTAGGCGACCCCCTTTTCCATGAGAATCCGGATGATCTCCTGCATCTCCGGGACCGTTTCCGTGGCCCGCGGCTCGTGATCGGGCTCCTCCACGCCGAGCGCTTCCAGGTCCTGGTGAAAGGTCTCTTCGTAGCGGCGGGCGATCTCTTCCCAGGAAACCCCCTCCGCCGCGGCCCGTTGAATGATCTTGTCGTCCACGTCGGTGATGTTGCGTACATAGTGGAGCTTGAATCCGCGGAAGCGCAGATACCTGGCGATCAGGTCAAAGATGATTTCTTTTCTGGCGTGTCCCACGTGGCTCAGATCGTAAACGGTCGGGCCGCACACATACATGCGGACCTCTCCCTGCGCTTGCGGGACGAACCGCTCCTTGGTGCGCGTCAGCGAGTTGTACAGAGTGATCTCGGGCAGGTTCATCCATCAGCTCCTTGTGACCAGGCAGGTGCAGGCCGAAGATCGGAGATCTCAAGAGAGTCCCCCTGCCCCGAATTCTATTTTCATCCGGTCAGGAAGTAAAAACCACTCGGATCCTCGGGGGGAAGTAATCGTTACGGGCCGGACCTCCGGCGGGTCTGGCACGGAACGATACCAGGGGGGAACGGCGGGGGAACCAGCCTCAAAATCCGGGGATCACAGCGGGCCGGCCGGATGCAGGCGGCGATGGCACCACGAACCGGCGCCTGCGAGCCGATACGCATACCGGGGAAACGCGCAGAACCTGCCCTTCAGCGCCCGTGTCGCGCCGCGGGCCGCACCTTGCCCGAAATCGCATCGGAAGAAGTGGCTTGCTGTTTCACTGGTGGAACAAAGGAGGGGGAGTGTCGATGTCAGCCCGTCAGGATGTTCGCCATCTCCTTGCGCGTGTCTTCCTCCTTCTGTCTCTTGACGATGGAGATCTCCTTGACGAGGAGGTTCTGCACCGTGTCCAGGATCTTTTTTTCGCCGAAAGACAGTTCTTTCGTCCTCTTCAGGCGGAAGAGAACGCGCAGCACCTCGGCAATTTCGAAAATAGACCCGGTCTTGATCTTTTCCGTGTATTGCCGGTATCTGCGGTTCCAGGTCAGGTTGACGTCCCTGGGACCCTCTTTGGTCTTGAGGATCTGGTAAATCTGGTTCACCTGATCCTTGGAAATCACCTGGCGCAGTCCCACGGATCCCACATTCTTTTTGGGGATCATGATCATCATGCCGTTCTGCAGGATCCGCATGACGTAAAACGTCAGGGTTTCTCCGGAGATGACCTTCGTTTCGATGGCTTCAATGACGCCTACACCGTGCGCTGGATAGACTGCATTGTCTCCAATGCTAAAACACGTACTGTCACCCAAATGATTCATGTTCCCCCCTCCAGGTCTTACGGCTGCGAGGTCATTTCGCCCATTGTCCGGGTTCACACCCCGTTTCGGAAAGCGGACCGATGTTCCTCCGCCTTTATCGAGGCGTCAGATTCTTCGCTCTTCCGGACCGTAATTCCGGTTCTCCTATCACCTCCTCCCGCCGCCGGGGCGACCTTGCCCGTGGCCTGTTTCCTCGCCCGTGGCCTGTTATTTTCCTCTATACTGCCCGGATACACCTTGTTTTGGAGAAGAATAACATCCCCTTCCCTGCCCGTCAATACGACCCCTTGCACGCCGCGGCCGGCTTCCGCCTTGGAAAATACTATAATCGACCTATAATGAAAGCACAAGAATGGGGCGGCCCAGCCGCGGCAGCGAGGAGATGAACCGCAAGGGGAGAGAGGTGCTGAACATGTCGCCGGCACGCGTCTATTTTACGGACATGAGAACCCGCCAGGGGTCGAATCTGCTCCAGAAAACCCAGAGGCTCTTCCAGGCGGCCGGGTTTGCAGACTGCATCCGGCCCAACGACCTGGTGGCCGTCAAGCTCCACTGGGGAGAGGTGGGAAACCTCGCTTATCTGGCCCCCCCGCTGGTGCGCGCGGTGGTGGACAAGATCAAGGAATGCGGGGGCAAGCCTTTCCTCACGGACGCCAACACCCTTTACCGCGGCGGCCGGCGCAACGCGGTGGACAACATGCTCACGGCCTTCCACAACGGGTTCTCTCTGGAAACCGCAGGTGCCCCGGTCATCGTCGCGGACGGGCTCAAGGGCATGGATTACGTGAACGTTCAGGCCCGGGGCGTCCATTTCCAGTCATTCAAGATCAGCTCGGCGATTTACCATGCGGACTCCATGATCGTGCTCACGCACGTCAAGGGCCATCTCCTGCACGGGCTGGGGGGGACCATCAAGAACCTGGGCATGGGGTGCGCCTCCCCGGCCGGCAAGCAGGCCATGCACTCCGACTTGCGTCCCCGGGTGAAGAAGTCCGCCTGCGTGGGCTGCGGCGCCTGTGTGCAACACTGCCCCTCCGGCGCCGCGCAAATGGGACCGGACCGGAAGGCCCTGATCCGCCAGCCTCTGTGCATCGGCTGCGGGGAGTGCACTGCCGTCTGCCCGGCCGGCGCCATCCCGATCCGCTGGAAGGCAGAGGCAAAGGTGGTTCAGGAAAAGACCGCGGAATATGCGCTGGCGGCCCTGGCGGGCAAAGAGGGCCGCTGCGGCTATTTCAGTTTTCTCACGCACATTTCCCCGGACTGCGACTGCTTCGGCTGGAACGATGCGGCCATCGCCCCGGACATCGGCATTCTGGCCTCCAAGGACCCGGTGGCCATCGATCAGGTTTCCGCCTCGCTGGTGAACCGGGCCCCGGGCCTGCCGAATTCCAGGCTCAGGGACCTCCAGGCCAGGGACAAGATCCGCGAGGTCACCGGCGTGAACTGGGAACCCATCCTGCAGCATGCGGAGAGGATCGGGCTGGGCAGCCGCAAGTTCAAGCAAATCAACCTGAAATAGATCCAGTGGGGGCCGTGCATGGCGACCAGGAAAAAACCCCGCGGCAGCGGCAGACTGGCCGCAGGCCTGGACGCGGGGAGTACCACCATCAAGGCCGTCCTGCTGGACGAGGCCGGCAGGATTCTCGGCTTCACCATTCTTCCCACCGGGGCCGACAGCCGGGAGGTTTCCCGGCAGGCGCTGCGACAGGTGCTGGCCAGGGCGGGCGCCGGGGAAGAGGATCTGGCCTACCTGGTGGCCACCGGCTACGGCAGGGACATCGCGGAAGCCGCCCAGGAGACCGTAACCGAAATCACCTGCCATGCCCGGGGCGTCCATGCCCTGGTCGATTCGGTTCGGACGATCATCGACATCGGCGGGCAGGACAGCAAGGCCATCCGGGTCAACGGCCAGGGCAGGGTTCAGGATTTCGCCATGAACGACAAGTGCGCGGCCGGCACGGGCCGCTTCCTGGAAGTGATGGGCCGGGCACTGGGAATTCCACTGGACAGGATGGGCGAGTGCGGTCTCCGGTCCGCCAGGAGGGTGCACGTCAGCAGCATGTGCACCGTCTTCGCAGAATCCGAGGTGGTGTCCCTGGTGGCCAGGGGCGAGCGGGTGGAAGACATCGTCAACGGCATCCACCGGGCCATCGCCGACCGTGTGGCCGGCCTGGCGGCCCGTGTGGGTCTGGAGGCCCCCATGGCGATCACCGGGGGCGTGGCCAAGAATCAGGGGGTAGTGCGCGCCCTGGAAGAGCGGCTGTCCACCGCCCTGGCGATTCCGGAGGAGCCGCAGATCACCGGCGCCTTCGGGGCCGCCCTGATTGCCCGGGAAAAGGCGGCCGGCCCCGGTTGAGAGGGACAGATCGCTTGGCTGGACCGCTCCCGGCTCGGCTAAGTACCTCGGCAGAAGGCGGTCGAACCCGGCTGAGAGAAAGAGCCCGAGCGGCATGAGGGCGTACATCCGAAACCAGGCACTGTCTCCAGCCCTGCCGAGCGCCGCGTCATCGTCCCCCCGCCCCCGGAGGCGGCCTGCGTGCGAGCCCCGCCACGGCCGGCGTCAGATCGAGGGTTTCGGCGTTTCTCTGAATCTTTAGGGCGATAAACCCTCCCGGCGCGGTTGTGGCAACCTTGACCAGAAAATCCTCCTTACCCATGGGCTTGCCGTCCACCTCCCGGATCAGGTCGCCCACCTGAACCCCTGCTTTGGCCGCCGGCCCCTCGGGATCGACATGCACCACCCGCAGCCCGCCCGGGGTTCCGGGCGCCCCCTCCCCCGCCGATGCTTCCAGGTTCCGGCTCACATTCAAGCCCAGGGCGCCCCTGCGCACTTCGCCCTTCCTGAGACTCTCCAGCACACCCAGTACCACGTCGCTGGGAATCGCAAAGCCCAGGTTCTGCCCGGCGGCAAAGATCATGGTGTTGACCCCGATCACCCTGCCGTTGGAAAGGAGCAGGGGCCCCCCGCTGTTACCGGGATTGAGGGCCGCATCGGTCTGGAGAAAATCGATGTACGGCCCCTGGCGGCGCAGGGAACTGACCACGCCGGTGGTGACACTCTGGGCGAGCCCGAAAGGGTTGCCGATCGCCACCACCAGGTCTCCCACCTCCACCCCGTCCAGATCCATGAAGCTCGCCGCGCGCAGCTTGACCCCCTCGGGCAGTCGCGCTTTGACGAGCGCCAGGTCCGTCTCTTTCTCGAACCCGACCACGCTGCCCTCCCGTTTCGTGCCGTCCCGGAAGGTAATCGCCACCTCACCGGCCAGTTCGACCACGTGGTAGTTGGTGAGAATAAACCCGTCCGGCGAGACTACGAATCCGGTGCCTTCTTTCTTGATCTTGGGCACCGGTTCTCCGCCGCGGCACAGCACGCCCAGGGTCTGATCGATGGCCGTGCAGGGAAGCACGCAGGCCACCAGCATCACGGTGCGGGCCATAAAACCCAGCATCCGGCCCAGGATCGGCGGCTTCTGGTCCCCGGGTTCCTTGAAATCCTGGTAGATCTTCTCGTACTTGGAAACCTCGACCTGCAACTGCACCACCGCGTCCTGGTTCTGCTTGACCACCTCGGCAAAAGAGGCCTTCCACTCCGGGTCGCTGCCCGCCTGGGCCCGGCACGGCGGCGCAGACAAAAGGGCCCCAACCGCCAACAGCATCGTCAGTGCCGGACCAGACAGTTTTTTCATGGGTTCACACTCTCCCTGATTCAGTTCGGGCATTTGTCGCGGCTGACATTATTTCAGTTTGCCGGTAAAATGCAACGAACAGCGGGTGCGAGCACCTGCCGGGATGTTGTCGGGATTCTTCCTGGAAAACACCTGATGATCGCCGGCGCGCCTGCCGGGCCGACGTTGCAGTGTCACCCCGCCCAAAAGGGTGTCGAAAAACGAGGCGAACTTGCTCTTCCGTCATTCCGGGCTTGACCCGGAATCCAGTCTTTTCGAGCGGTTCTGGATGCCGGCTTTCGCCGACATGACGGGGGCTACGCATTCTTCGACACCCGCCCAAGCCGGGTTCCGGAAGAACCGGAAACGCCCGAGGCGGGCTTCTGCCCGCCGGACTGCGATGCGGACTTCGGCCGAATTACGCCAAGGGGAACGGAACGAGGCGGTTTTCCTGCCTGGAATCGAACCGGAGACAGCCGGCAGCGCCGTCAACATGATCGTGGCGCTGCAACCGGCATCCGCCCTCTTGCGTGGATGTTGACCAAGATCCCGAAGGGAAAGGACCTTTCGGGTTTCGAATCCTACACCTTGGGAAGCGACCCGATGCAGAAAGCGGTCCTACCCGGGAGCGGAGCGACGCCCCGCCTCAAGGGGGCAAAGCAACTCCGGGAAGAGGTTCTGGATCGAGGCCTGTGCACGGGTTGCGGCATGTGTCTGGGGCTCTGCCCGTATCTGCAGGAAATGGGCGAAAACGTCGCCATGATCTCAGACTGCCAGGGTGAAACAGGCCGATGCTACGCAGTCTGCCCCCGCACGGACACGAATCTGGACGAGCTCCGGCAGACTCTCTCCTCCTCCTGGGCAAAGGGAAACCGGGACTTTGACCTCGGCCCCTTCCTGTCTGTGCATATGTCCAGGGCACTGGACCCAGAGGTCCGGGAGAGAAGCCAGTACGGCGGCACGGTGTCGGCCCTGGTCCGGTTCGGGCTGCACACCGGGCGGCTCGACGCCGCGCTCCTGACCCGCTGGACCGACGAACCCGGGGAGTCCCTGCTCCCCGGCCCGATGGTGGCCAAATCCCCGGCAGAGGTTCTGGCCGCGAGCGGGTCCAAATACACGGCCTGCCCAACGCTGAAAATCCTGGACCAGACCCTGCGCGAGAGCGCCGGCCGCCTGGGGGTGGTGGGCCGGCCCTGCCAGATTTTGGCCCTGCGCAAGAGAATGCGGCTTGAGGATCCTTCCTTTGCCCCGGAGCGCGTGGCCCTCAGCATCGGGCTCTTCTGCATGTGGTCCCTCTCCTACCGGGAAACCCGCAGATGGCTGGAACCTGCCCTGGGGAACCGCAGGATCGAAAAGATCGACATCCCCAAGGGCCGCTTCGTGGTGCAGACCGCCGAGGGCCCCGTGGAACTAGCCCACGAGGAGCTGCTGCGGCACACCCGCGAGTCGTGCCGCCGCTGTTTCGACTTCACCGCGGAGCTGGCGGACGTGTCGGTCGGCTCCACCGAATGGAAAGAGGACTGGAACACCCTGATCGTGCGCACCGAGGCCGGCCGCGACCTGACCGCGGCCGCGGCCGCCGAGGGGTGGATCGAACTGGCGCCCTTCCCCGCGGAGCGCGAACGCCTCCTGCGGGAGGCCGCCTTCAACAAGAAGAAACGGGTCCTGGAATCACTCGAGCAGGAGGCACTCTCGTCTGGCAGGGAGTCTTACCTGCGGATTTCCCAGGAGGAGCGGCAGTATTTCCGCAAGCCGTCCTGAACCGGGATGTGTCCGGAGAAGCCCCAGGCGGAGACGCGCTTGGTGGCGGTCTTTTCACGCTGAATCGTGCGCGACGTTGCACCAATGCAGGGCTCCTGACGTGACATCGGCAATTCTTGCAACACCGAAACCTGGAAACTGGCTCTTGGGACCTGTGCGAGCGGGCGTGCTCAACGGTGGTTGAGCATTCGAATGTTGCTTCAATGATGCCGCGGGGGCTGAGGAAAACCACGCAAAAGCAACGGATTGGAGGCCCATGTCAGGAGCCCTGCAATGGCGAACCGGCCTCTTTTATTGCAGCTTCTCAAGTTGCGCTCGAATGCGTTAGCGGACCTATGAACGGATGTGCTCAGGCCTCCTGGATGCGGTCGATGGGGAATCTCAACGCTGCCGGAAAGAGTCTGACGTATGGAACCCCTGCTCCTCGATGAACCGGGCCGCAAGGTCCTGCTGATGGGCAACGAGGCCATCGCGCGCGGCGCGCTCGAGGCCGGCATCCACTTCTGTTCGGGCTACCCCGGGTCGCCCTCCTCGGAAATCCTGGGGGCACTGTCCCGCGTCGCCTCTGTGGCCGGCCTTTACACCGAGTGGTCGGTCAACGAAAAAGTGGCCCTGGAAAGCGCGGTCGGGGCTTCCTTCGCGGGTCTGCGCGCCATGGCCACCATGAAACAGAACGGGGTCAACGTCGCCTCCGACATCCTCACGGCCATCGCCCTCACCGGCAGCCCGGGGGGGCTGGTGCTCCTGGTTTGCGACGACCCGGGAGGCATTTCCAGCACCAACGAAGTGGACACGCGCCATTACGCCCGCCTGGCCGACGTTCCCCTGCTGGAACCGGCGACCTTCCAGGAAGCCAAAGACATGGTGCGCTGGGCCTTCTCCCTGTCCGAAGAACTCCGGCTCCTGGTGATGGTCCGCTCCGTGACCCGCATTTCCCACGCGCGGGGGGTGATCGCCCTCGGGCCCCTCGAACGTCTGAACCGCAAGGCCGGCATGAAACCCGGCGAGCGTTACGCCTCCCTGCCTCCCGGCCCGAAACACGGCGAGCAGAAAGAAAAGATCCGCCAGGCCCGGCGGATCTTCGAGGACTCGCCCTTCAACCGCTATCAGGGCCCGCAGAAGCCGGATCTTGTGGTGGTGACCTCCGGCACC
>Ga0194113_10008369_pt1 | contig 12721 bp, 10 predicted proteins | sample TA2MahC200mmetaG_FD_146193 | JGI IMG/M metagenome (GOLD analysis project Ga0194113, IMG submission 146193) | Freshwater microbial communities from Lake Tanganyika, Tanzania - TA2015017 Mahale Deep Cast 200m | ecosystem: Environmental > Aquatic > Freshwater > Lake | place: Tanzania: Lake...
CACATGCATTGCGGATCGGAGCGCGGGCATCTTGCCCGCGGGGCAGCGGGCCAGACGCCCGCTCTCCGTCTGCAGCCGACGACTTGCACATGCATTGCGGATCGGAGCGCGGCCATCTTGCCCGCGGGGCAGCGGGCCAGACGCCCGCTCTCCGTCTGCAGCCGACGACTTGCACATGCATTGCGGATCGGAGCGCGGGCATCTTGCCCGCGGGGCAGCGGGCCAGACGCCCGCTCTCCGTCTGCAGCCGACGACTTGCACATGCATTGCGGATTGGAGCGCGGGCATCTTGCCCGCGGGGCAGCGGGCGAGACGCCCGCTCTCCGTCTGCCGCCGACGACTTGCACATGTATTGCGGATCGGAGCGCGGCCATCTTGCCCGCGGGGCAGCGGGCCAGACGCCCGCTCTCCGTCCGCAGCCGACGACTTGCACATGCATTGCGGATCGGAGCGCGGCCATCTTGCCCGCGGGGCAGCGGGCGAGACGCCCGCTCTCCGTCTGCAGCCGACGACTTGCACATCCATCGCGGATTGGAGCGCGGGCATCTTGCCCGCGGGGCAGCGGGCCAGACGCCCGCTCTCCGTCTGCAGCCGACGACTTGCACATCCATCGCGGATTGGAGCGCGGGCATCTTGCCCGCGGGGCAGCGGACTCGGTCACCTGGCTGAGTCCGCCAGCAATTGTTCGAGGTACTCGACCAGCGTCGCCACGCTGCGGAACGGGCTGCGCGTTTGGGACATGGCCCGCTCGTCCATCAGGGAAATCTCGATCCCATACTGCTCGCCTAAACGTTGTTCGATCCCGACCAACATGGCCACGAGGTTCACCGACTTGAGCAGTGCGCCCTGGCCAACGAGCCGCAGGGATGACAAGTCGGTGTCGGTGCCAGGGATCTCCGCCACCTCCTCGCGCAAGCTATCGAGCACAACACCGACGAGGTCTGAACGAGCTAAGGTCATCGGGTTTCCCTCACGCCATTTCCTCCGGATTCGGCCGCAGCAAGGTCCGCCCCGGCACACCGATGACGGTCGTTCGCGCCGCCACGTTCCGGACCACCACGCTGCCCGCGCCGACCACCGCGTAATCGCCCACCACAACCCCGGGTAGGACTGTGGCATGGTTGCCCAGCAGGACACCCCGAGCCAACGAGACGGTGCCGGTCACGTCGGCATGGCACCCGATCGTGCAGCCCGCCCCGATGACCGCGTCGTGGCCGACCGTGGCGTTCATGTTCAAGACGACGAAGTCGCCGATCGTCGCGTTCACGGACACAATCGCGCCGGGACAAATCACCGCACCTTCGCCCACCCGGCTCGATTCGCCCACCAGCGCCGAGGGATGAATCACCGAGACGAACCGCGCGCCGCGGCGGCGCAACTCCTCGCAGAGACCGAGGCGGGTCGCCGGATCGCCCACCGCGCCTACGAACCGGTGGTCGGGGCTCGGCCTGAAGCCGCTCGGATCGCCCAGGATCGGCAAGCCGCACCCGGTCCCTTCGAGCGCGCGCGGGTTGGCATCCAGAAAGCCGCCCACCTCCCAATCCCCGCTCGCCTCCTGCCGCGCCAGGGCCCAAGCCAACACTTCACGGCCTAGACCGCCGGCGCCGACGATGAGGAGCTTCGGTTTCAAAAGCTAAGGAGAGGAGTTATCAGTTATTAGTTATCAGTTATCAGGAGGAGGCACAAGCAGGGTGCTCCTTAAGCGTGGGCAGTCGATCGGGTGACGGCCTCGCTTTCTTCATCCTATTCGTTTCTTTCGGCTCATACTGATGAATCACTGAGATGGACTACAACTCGGCGGTAGGGCGCGCAGTCCTCTGCGCGCCGCGGCTTCCTGTGTCCACAGTGGTTTACGGCGCGCAGAGGACTGCGCGCCCTACCTGCAATGTGTCGTCTATCCCGACCTCTCATCAGTAAGAGCTTGCGGCCCGGGTAAACCGCTCATTTCCCAGGCGCGGCCTTCGCCGCCAAATGCGCTTCGCGGACGCGGTCGATGACGAATCGCTGCTCGTCGTCGGTCAGACAGCTCGAGCTAGGCAGACAGATGCCCCGGCGATTGAGGTCCTCGGCCACCGCGCCCCCGACGCACTCGTAGCCTTGGTAGAGCTTCTGCGTATGCATCGGTTTCCACACCGGGCGCGCCTCGATGTTGGCGGCGTTGAGGGATCGCACCAGGCCACCCGCCGAGAGGCCGAAGCTGGCCTGGTCTACCAGGAAACAGCTCAGCCAATTAGTGTGCAAGCCGTAGGGCGCCTGGGGCATGAGCTCGAGGCCCGGCAGATCGGCAAAGGCGTCACGGTACCGAAACGCAATCGCGCGGCGCTGCCGGATCCGTTCCTCCAAGACCTCGAGCTGCCCGAGGGCAATCCCCGCCAGCACATTGCTCAGGCGATAGTTGTACCCGATCTCGGAGTGGAGGTAATTGCGTTGCGGATTGGGGTCGCAAGCTTGGGTGCTCCAGTGACGCGCCTTGTCGACCCAGCCGTGGTGGGGCGAAGCCAGCATGCCGCCACCGGTCGAGGTGATGATCTTGTTGCCGTTAAACGAGTAGACCCCTACATCCGCGAGCGAACCCACCGGCCGATTCTTGTATTGGGCGCCCAGCGACTCCGCGGCGTCTTCAATGAGGGTCACGCCATACTGCCGACACAGCGCCACGATCGGATCGAGATCGGCACTCTGACCGAACAAATGAACCACGATCACCGCCTTCGGCAGGCGATTGTTCGCGGCCCGCTGTTTCAGGAAGCCCGATAACAACTCCGGATCCAAATTCCACGAACGTCGTTCGCTATCGATGAAGACCGGCCGGGCGCCTTCGTAGAGGACAGGATTACACGATGCCACGAAGGTCAGCGTGGGCGACACGACTTCATCGCCCGGCTTGACCCCGGCCAACCTGACGGCGAGGTGGATGGCAGCCGTGCCGCTGGATAAGGCCACCGACGGCAGACCCACCCGCGCCGAAAAGGACGTCTCGAGGGCCTTGAGATTCGGTCCGGTGGTCGAGAGCCAATTCTCGTCGAAGGCGCGCTGGACAAACCGAATCTCGCTGCCACCCATGTGGGGGAGCGAGAGGTGGATCGGCTGGCTAGCCTTGGCAGACGGTTGTCTCATGTCACGCAGGTCCGGGTTGGACCACGCCGGCGCTACCTCGAGGTCGGGCTGTGCGGGCGCGCCCGCCAGCCGGGATCGGGGTCGGCGGCGAAAGGCGATCTCGCCGTAGGCAAAAAAGCCAGCCCACAACACCAGCACCGCGAGGGCCAACAGCAATCGTACCCATCCGGGAACGAACAAGTACCACACCATCAGCCCCAGCACGACCGTCTGGAGACTCAGCTCGAGCCCGGTCACGAACCCGTGGCTTTTGCCGGCGCGAATGAGGCGCTGATAGAAATGCTCGCGATGCGGCTGATGCCAGCGCTCTCCGCGGGCGATCCGCCGGGCCAAGGTGACGCCCGTATCGAGCACGTAATTGGCGTGCAACAGCGCCAGGGGCACCAACAGCACCCACCCCGATTTCTGCGCCAAATAAATCACCAAAAACGCCAGCAAAAAACCCAGCGGCGCGCTGCCCACATCCCCCATGAACATGCGTGCCTGGGGGAAGTTGTGCGGCAGGAAGCCGGCCGCGGCGCCCGCCAACGAAATGGCCAGGAGCAGCCCCGCCCCGGTCCAGTCCCCCGAATGCAACCCGAACAGCAAACCTGCACCCAAACCGGTCACCACCGCCTGCCCCGCAGCGAGGCCGTTGATGCCGTCCATGAAATTGAAGGCGTTGATGTAACCGACGAGCCATAAAAACCACACCCCGGCCGCGAGCCCACCCGAGACGCCCCAACTCCAGTCCGGACCGAAGGTGAGCGTCAGGCGGGGCCACCCCAACGCCGCCAGGGTGGCCGTTGCCAACACGGCGTGCCAGCAGAATCGCAGCGCCGGCGCGACCGAGAACTGGTCGTCCAAGAACGAAACGACCGCCAGCGCCGCCGCGCCACCCAGCATCACCAGCATGCCGTAGCGGTTTTGGCTGAGGGCGACGGTGGCCGTCACCGCCCCAAGCGCGGCCACGATCGCAATGCCGCCCCCCCTCACCGTAGGACGATCGTGGCAGGACCGCTCGTTGGGATGATCGAGGATGCCATGCCGCGCCAGGACCCGATGGGCCGGGTAACCAGCCAACCAGGAAACCAGCGCGCACCCGACGAAGCACAGCAAGGCCGTCATCGCCGGCGGCTAAGCGTTCCCCAGCGCGTAGACATTGGACTCGACCAATTTGCAGTATAGGCAGCGCAGCGCGTACCCCGATTCCCCAGGCACCGAGCGCAGCAGCCAATACACCGGCCGCGTCCACGCCACCGGCAACCGAATCATGGGCCCGCGAAACCAACGCGTGAGTTCACTTTGCACGTACGGCTCTGGATCGGCCACATGCTGGATCCGCCGGCCGGCCGGCCCTCGATCGAGGAGCTGCAGCACCGTGCGGACGACCGTCTCCAGATGGCACAGCGAATACCGCGGCGCGGGCAGCCAGCGCACCCGGATCGGTAGTCCAGGCGCAAACACTCGCTTACGGACATCCCGCAAGTTCGAGGGGTCGAAGACGGGCGCCAACCGGAGCACGTCCACATTCGCCAAGCCTGAGCTCGAGAGCATCTCTTCGCATGCGCGCTTGCTGCGGCCGTATTCGCTGCCGGGCCGGAGCGGGGCGGTGACGGGGACCGCTCCTTCGCGTCCCTCCTCGCCATAGACAGCCACCGAACTGAACAACAGGAACTGCGGTTGTCGTTCCCGCAGTCCCCCGAGCAGGTTGGCCGTGGTTCTGGTGTTGAAGGAGAAACAGGTCTCGCCTGGAGGCGGCCTCTGGTGATGCGCCAGCGCCGCCAAATGAACCACCGCCTCGAGCGCTGGCAGTGCCCCACACGCCCGCTCGGTCGCCGCCGCATCGAGCAGGTCGACCGCCAGTGTCGGCGGCGGTTGGGTCGTCGGGCGATCCAGTCCGGAGACCTGCCAACCCGCCGCCGCCAGCGCAGGCGCCAATCGGCGCCCAATATACCCTTGCGCCCCCGTGATCAGGATCGCGCCGCGGCTTTTCACGACCGAGCGGGTGCCGCGACTGAGGCGACGAGTTCGCGGTGCAACTCCCCAAAAGTGGTCATCGTGAAACCGTGCTGGCGCAACAGCTCGATGAGCTGCCGCAACCGACGTGCCACTTGTGCGCGCCCGAGACCGAACCGCATGCGGTTGGCTCGGCTGGTCGCGCGCGGCAAGGGCGGCGCCCGCTGAGGCGAAAGCTCGAAGGGATGGATGTAGAGCACGTACAGCTCCGCGCCTCGCAGATAGCGTTCGAGCCAGCGCCGCATCAAGAACCACGGGATGATCCGCAAGTAGCCACCCCCAGAAACCGGGATGCGCTTCCCCGCCCAGGTCAAGGTGCTGACCTCGAATTCGCAGAAGTCGTCATGGCGAAAGGTGTGAGGAGAAACCTGTTGGTAGCCGTCCAGCTCCAGAGTGCCGTAGAGCGGGTGCGCCGAGAACTGAATCCGACTCGAGTCATACCGGTACCCCGCCGCCTGGACCAAATCGAGCCGGCGCCGGTCCAAGCTGAAACAGGGTGCGCGGTACCCCAAGATCGGCCGTTGCACGAGGTCCTCGAGCTCACGCTGGGTCCGCCGCAGGTCGGCCGCGAATGTCTCGGGCGCCATCTCCAGGGGACGCTGATGATCCCAGCCGTGCGCAGCCACTTCATGGCCGTGATCCGACAGTGCGACGAGCTGGCGCATGAGCTGCTGCCCCAGTTCGCCTAGGACGAAGAACGTTGTGCGAATGTCGAATGGGGCGAGCAACTCTTGGTAGACCTCGACCCCATCCAGCAGCGAGTGGGAACGATCGCAGCTCGCCCGATCGAAGTAGAGCAGGTGGTACCAATCCTCCACGTCCATCGACAGCACCGCATACTTACGCCCTAGCATCCTGCGGATCTCCCAGGTGTGCGATCTAAGTTGTGATCGAAACGCCCCTGCGGGTTGTGGCGGGCTTTGCGGCTCGGCTGGAGCCTCGCCCTACCGCAATCCCACGTGTCGGTAGCAGGGCGCGTCACTCCGTGCGCGCCGCCGGGGGTGAATCGTACGCGCGCAACAGCCACAGTCCTCGGCTCGCAGGGGACTGCGAGCCCTACCGCAATGCGCAGTCGGTAGGGCGCGTCACTCCGTGCGCGCCGCCGGGGACGAATCATACGCGCGCAACAGCCACAGGCCTCGGCTCGCAGGGGACTGCGAGCCCTACCGCAATGCGGCCGCCGGTAGGGCGCGTCACTCCGTGCGCGCCGCCGGGGACGAATCATACGCGCGCAACAGCCACAGGCCTCGGCTCGCAGGGGACTGCGAGCCCTACCGCAATGCGGCCGCCGGTAGGGCGCGTCACTCCGTGCGCGCCGCCGGGGATGAATCATACGCGCGCAACAGCCACAGTCCTCGGCTCGCAGGGGACTGCGAGCCCTACCGCAATGCGGCCGCCGGTAGGGCGCGTCACTCCGTGCGCGCCGCCGGGGATGAATCATACGCGCGCAACAGCCACAGTCCTCGGCTCGCAGGGGACTGCGAGCCCTACCGCAATGCGCAGTCGTTGGCAAGGCGCTTTACGGCTCGGCAGGAGCCTCGCCCTACCGGCGCTGGCGGATTCGAACAGCGTCTGATTCAGGTCGGCTGACTGCGAAACACTGGGGCATGGCATGGGCCGTCCTCAGGACGATGGGGCGGCCGAGTCCTCGGGGCGCAGGTGGAATCGCTTGACGACCTTGGCCGGGTTACCGGCGACCAGACAGAAGGGCGGCACATCATTGAGGACAACCGCGCCGCTGGCAACCACAGCCGCTTTGCCGACGCGAACACCGGGCATGATCACCGCGTTCACACCGATGAAACAGTGGTCTTCAAGGACGACCGGCTTAAGGGTCAGCGGGACAAACCCGGCCTCGCGCAAATAATGCGGCGCCTTGATATGCGTCATGATGACCGCATGGGCGGTCACGCGGACGTCGTTGCCCAAGGTGATGTTTTCAGGGTACGCAGTCTCCAGCTCCGCGGTGGGATCCACGAAACAGCCCTTCCCGATCTTAACCCCGCGGAGTCGGTGCACCCACAGGATCAGCCCCCAAGGCATCCCACGCACCAGGAGATTCAATACGTAGTTCCGAAAGCAGTAATTCAACACCACCCACCAAACACCGCGCCCACGATCGCGAGCCGAGGCGGTCGCCTCAGCCAGAAAACCCGTCCGGCTCGGGCCTGCCGCAGGGACGCCGGGGGACGCCGGCGTCGACATCACGTGCGCGGCTGGTTCCGGGTCCGGGACTGGCTCTCGAGGGCCGGCGGCGGGATCAGCCGCGCGGGTCGCCAGGTACTGCCGCACATCGGATTCTTTAACGAACGTTTTCCCCTGGAAAAGGTCCAGGCTTAGCTCGTGCTCAGCCATCAGCTCGAGCGCCTTCTGCGAGCAGAGCGGCGACGACCCTTCGTTTGCGGCTGAGTCGGTACCGCCTGCCGCACCCCGGTTTGCGCCTTCGCCAGCAGGCAACGCGGGTTCGGCGGCGGCGAGTTCGGCGGGCGCGGGACTTGGTTTGTCGGTGCGAGCGGTCTGAACTGGGTCGGGTCGGATGAAGCCCAGCGTTGCGCCGACGGGCACCTCGGTCCCCTCGGGCTGTTCGACCTCGATCTGACCGTCACACGGCGCTTCGACCGTCACGGTCGCTTTCGAGGTCTCGAGGTCCGCCAACGCGTCGCCGCGACGCACCCAGTCGCCGGCGCCCACCCGCCAGGCGGCCAGCGTCACGAAATCGTCGTTCACCGATTCCCGCGGCACTAAGATGGGGACGCGATCACCCATGGCAAAGCTCGCACCCGGCCGCCACGATGGCGTCGGCGTTCGGCAAGCACTGCGCTTCCAAAGGGCGAGCGGAGGGAATCGCCACCGGCCAGGCCGCCAACCGCCGACAACGCGCCCGCTCGAGTCCGCCCTGCTCGGCGAGTTGGGCCAGGATTTCACTTGCACCCCCGGCGAACCCCTGGCCTTCCTCGACCACCAGCAGTCGCCTGGTCCGCGCGACGCTCTCGTGCACGGGCGCCAAGTCCAGGGGATAGAGCTGCGTCGGGAACAGGGCCTCGACCACCAACTCCGCCTCCTCGAAGAGCCGGCGCATGGCCGTGGGAACGTCGAGGCAGGTGCCCCCGAGAGCGACCAGGGTGAGATCGGGGGCGGCGGCAGGCCGGAGGCGAGTCCAGGGGTAGACGGCGTCGGTGGTTTCGAGGGTATAGCCTGGGGGCGGCGCGGATTGGACCTGGCTGCCGTAGAGGATCTTGTTCTCGACCACCAGCGTCGGCCGATCGAGCTGCGCGAACACCGCTTCGTACAACCGCCGCGGACTGTAGAACTGGTGCAGGTAGAGCACGCGCGTGCCCGGACAACCCAGGAACAACCTTTCCAGGCTCTGGCTGTGGGTCGGTCCGTAACCGCGCTGACCGCCCATCGGGGTGCGGACCACTAAGGGGACCTGCACCTGACCGGCGTACATCTGGGCGAACTTCGCCGCGTGGTTCAGCCACTGATCCATGGCCAACGTCACGAAATCGCCGAACATGATTTCGACGACCGGCCGGTATCCCGCCAGCGCCAAACCCGCACCGACACCCACGCTCGCCGCCTCGCTGATCGGCGTGTTGCGGACGCGACCGGGGAATTCGTCACTCAAGCCCGCGGTCGCCTTGAACGCACCGCCGTACGGCGACTCGATGTCTTCGCCCAGGAGCAGCATCTCCGGGTAGCCCGCCAGTCCATCGCGCAAGGCGTTGCGGACGGCTGCAACCACCTTTTCCCGAGGCGAGTCGCTGGCAGCCTGCCAGCGGACCGGGCGCGGGGCTTCTTCCTCGAGTGTGAGGGTGGGATAAGGGCTGGCTTCGGCCAAGGCCACCGCGCGTTCGACCCTTTGGGTGGCTTCAGCCACCAGTGCCGCTAGCCACGGCACCGCATCCTGCTCCCGCAGCACAGCGGTCAGCGGGTCCCGCTCGCGGTAACGATCGACTTCCTCGACGGGCCGGTTGTCGTCGCCCTTGGAATGGGCCATCAAGCGGTCCGTGTCCACTCGCAGCAGGTGCGGTCGGCCGGTCGTGCGGACGGCTTGGACTTGTTCGGCCGCGACGGCGAACAAGCGCTCCCAATCCCACGTCGACGCCCGGGCCGTTTGGATCCCAAAGGCCTCGAACCGAGCCTCGATCTCCCCGGCGAGGGTCTGTTTCTGGGCGGTCGATTGGGCGTAGTGGTTGTTTTCGAGGACGATCAGCAGGGGCAACTCCCATTTGGCAGCCAAATTCAACGACTCGTACAGTACCCCTTCGCCCAGCGTGCCGTCCCCAATAAACCCAACCGCGATGGCCTGGTGGCGGCGCAGCTTGTGCGCGAAAGCCAAGCCGGCGGCCACGGGCACAATGCCGCCTTGCACGCCGTTGGAGAAAAAGCCGGCCTGGCACAAGTGCTGGCTGCCGCCCCGCCCCTGACAAACGCCGTTGGCCTTGCCCATGATCTCGCCGATCAATCCCTCGACATTATCCCGGGCGGCGATGAAATGGCCATGACAACGGTGATTCGAGAAGACGTAATCGGCCGGCCGCAGTTGCCGGGCGACCGCCACGCCGCTCAATTCCTGCCCAATGCACGTGTGCACCGTCCCGTAGAGCTTGCCTTCCGAGAACAGCGCCAGCAGCCGTTGCTCAGCACAGCGAATGGTCAAGGCTGTCCGCAGCTCGCTGCGCCACGCCTCCCAGCAGTCCAGTCGGAACGGGGCGCCTTGCGCCGGCATCGGAATCGGGGCTACCGATGGCATCTCGGCTACTGCAACTCGACCGGCACGGCTCGCGCGCCCCGCACCGCCCCCTCGAGCACCGTCAAGAAGTCACGCGCCTGGCGTTCCCGGGAATAGCGCGGAGCGGCGGCCTCACTGCCCGTCGCGTACTGGCGCACCAGGTCCGGCTGTTCGGCCCATTCCTCGACAGCGGCGGCGAGCAGATCCGGCCGCCCGGCCGGCACCCAGCGGCCACTACCGGATTCGCCCAAGATCCGCTGGGCTTCGCCTTCAGGGGCGACCAACAACAACGGCAGGCCCATGCCCATCGCCTCAAACATCTTCGACGGAATCACCGTTGCGTAGGTGGGCAGATTCTTCAGATGCACTAACGCAACATCGCACAGGCTCCAGTAGTCCGGCATGGCCTCTTTGGGCTGCGGCGGGACGAAGACCGTGTTCGGCAACTTGCGCTGAAGCGCCTCGCGCATCAAGGCCTCCCGCCGGGCACCGGCGCCGACAAAGAGGAACCGAATACGCGGGTGAACCCGGAGCGAGTCGGCCGCCGCGAGCACGTTTTCGAGTTCGTGGGCCAGGCCATGGGTCCCCACGTAGCCAACCACGAAACTTTGACTCAGACCGTGCTGCTGGGCGAGCGCCTCGTTCCGCTCGCGCCTGCGGTAGCGCGGCAGATCGACGCCATTGATGACCACCGCGATTTTCTCGGGCCCGACGCCCCGCCGCGTCAGATCCTCTTTGAAGGCCCGGGTCAGCGCCACCACCGCCGCCGATCGGCGATAGAGGAACAGCTCGAGCCGCTCGAGGCCGCGGTAGAGGAGGTTCCGTTTCATGACGCCCAGATCCACAATGTTGGACGGCCACAGGTCGCTCAACTCGAAGAGGAACGGACGCCGGCGCAACCCAGCCACCCCCCAGCCCGCTACCGCAGCGAAGAACTGCGGTGAGGTCGCCACCACCACATCCGGACGCGGCCCGAACAACCCCGCCACACCGCCGGACACCATAAAGGACAAGAAATCTAGCGTGCGCAGGAAGAACCCTTCATTGGCGGCAACGAACGTCTTGACGCGCCCCACGCGGATGCCATCGACGATCTCGCGCCGATACCACCCGTTGCGATAGCCGGGGAACACCTTGCCCACGGGGAAATTCGGCGCGCAGGTGACCACCGATACCTGCTGCCCCCAACGAACCCAGTACGCGGCCCGCTCGTACACCCGCGTGGCGGCCGCATTGGTTTCCGGAGGAAAGTTCTCCGTCAGGAACAGGATGTTCACGCCGGCGCTAAGACCTTCGGATTTACGCTCCGCACGAACACCCGTTCACCGGTCGGAGGCCCTTTCTACTGAACCCACGGGGTCGCTGCGAACCGGTCCTCAATCCAACGGGTAAGACCAGTCCCCCGCACCTACCAACACACCGCCCCGATCCGACCTCGCCAGCGTGAGGCCTCGGTCTGGCGCGATGCCGTAGGCCAACGCATAGGGAGCGGTGTGTTCGGCGCCAAGGGTGAGGGTCGGGTTTTTGGTCAACACCCCGAACCGCTCCGAGTACCATCCCTGCAGGCGCGGTTCGGTTTGTCCAGCCGTCAACTCACTCGTCGAGTGCCCCATCGCCGTCACCCAAACCGTGACGTCGTCGCGCTGGACACTCCAGATCGAGTTCGCAACCTCCTTCACCGTGCAGGCCGGGTGGAAATGCAAGAGACTGCGGGCGGGCACTTGACCGTGTCCGAGCACGTGGTCCGCAATCACCCACCAAGCGCCGGGACGCCAAAGAATCGCGCGGCGGTGTTGGACCTTTCCCGGCAGATGCCGATAGCCGTTATGGCTGGCTTCAAGCAGGTAGGCGTCTTGGACGCGGCGGATCGACACCGGCGTGGGCCGAGCGCGCCTACCGACGCGGAAGCTGTGCCAGACCTCAGACTGGTCCTCGCCGCCGATCTCGACGGTGTTATGCGCGCGTGTCGAGCGGAAGTAGTCGCGCCAAGCTCCCGGCGCGTACTCGTACACGCCTGAATCCACCACGACCCGCAAACCCGCCACCACCAGCTCATAGGAGAACATGTCCGCATGAGCATGGGCGGGGAGGTAATCGGGGCAAACATCGCCGGCGTCCCAGACCAAGTGGTCGCGCCGCCGGACATCGCGCAGGATGTAGAAACCGCTTTGGGGCAGAACACCAGTGTCAGCCTCGACCGGCTGGGTCGGCCACGACTCATACTGCGCCCAACCCTGCCGACCGAACAGGAGCAGCGGGTACAAACCGAACGACGCTGAGGCCTTGAGCTGCGCTTGGCCCATGCACAAGGCCGCCGCGGCCAACACCGACTCCGCTGCCTGAGCCCCGTCGACCGTGGTGTCCTTCAACAGCGGCAGCTTCAGCTCGGGCGCTAACAGAGACTTGAGAAAGCGGGCCGCGCGCTCGACGCCTGGCTCGATCTCGGCTGCGCAGGGATGTTGGTTCCGCCGGCAGAACGTCGCCAACTCGAGCAGGAGCCGCAACACGACCACGTGATAGCCAGGGTTGCGCTCGAAATGGCCGCCGTCCTCGAGGATTTGCTCCGCCTGCTCCTTGCGCCAGTGGCGGACCGCGGCCTCGAACCACGACCGCGCTTCAGAGCCTTGGAAACACAAGCCCGCCCAGGCCAACGCCCGCAGATTCTCGAGCAGGTGATTGCCGCGCACGTCGAACTCGAGATTGGCGCGCAGGAACCGGGCTTGGTCGTACAGCGCAGCCAACCAGCGCGCGCGGAACTCGGGATCCCGGTCCAGCTCGGGCGCGAACCCGTAAGCGGCATGGAGCCACTGCACCAGGCGCAGCGAGACCGTGTAAGGATGCCAACCGTCGCCCCCCACCCGCGCGTTGCCC
>Ga0194113_10008371_pt1 | contig 12720 bp, 14 predicted proteins | sample TA2MahC200mmetaG_FD_146193 | JGI IMG/M metagenome (GOLD analysis project Ga0194113, IMG submission 146193) | Freshwater microbial communities from Lake Tanganyika, Tanzania - TA2015017 Mahale Deep Cast 200m | ecosystem: Environmental > Aquatic > Freshwater > Lake | place: Tanzania: Lake...
GACCGCAATCCCAACAGCACAGGGGCGAGGTTGGCCGGCATCTGCGGAGACCAGATGGGTTCGAAGTTGCCGAAAATCGCCGAAGGGATCCGCAAAGGTGTCATCAAAACTTTGATCGTTTTCGGTGAGGACGTAACTAAGCACGGGATCGGCGCTGATCTTCTCGGACGGCTCGATCTTTTGATCGTCAGTGACATTTTGCCGAACGCCACCACAAAACTGGCGCATTATGTGTTGCCGGCGTGCGCTCACGCGGAGAAGCGCGGCACCTTCACGAATATCAAAGGGCGCGTGCAGAAATTCCTGAAAGCTGTCGAACCCCGCGGTGATGCGCGGCCTGAATGGGAGTTTCTTCATGAATTGGTTTTCGCGGTCACCGGCCGAAACGGCTTTGTCAGCATTGAAGGTTTGTTCAATCAAATGGCTGAAGAAATCCCGGCGTTTGCCGGAATTACGTGGGCGTCACTTGGGGATAGTGGTGTAACGATCCCGATCTAACCATGAATATTGAGTTGCAAAGCTGCTATCGATGAAACTAAACGCGCCCCTCTCCCTAGCCCTCGCCCCATCCGATGGGGCGAGGGAAAAGAATTCGTTGTGCGAACGCATTCACCAAATATCCATTCCCTCGCTCCATCGGATGGGGAGAGACTTCTCCGAAACGCAGTTTCGCGCATTGCGCCGCATGAACGTGGCAGGACAGGGCGTCCCGCCTGTCCTGCTATGGGTGTACGCAGATCCTGGACAGGCGGGACGCCCTGTCCTGCCAGGAGGTTCATGGGGAGGGCTAGGGAGAGGAGCACTGCTGCCTGGAAGCCTTTCAGTCGGCAGCGCGTTCGAAATTTCGGGCACGCTCGGATCAGCTGAACGTTCCGCAGAATCCAATTCTGCGATGCGGCAGAGTGAAACTCTGCGCTGCGTCGAAGGGGTTGCGGCTTAACTGCACACACCTATGGCCTGGCTCGACAACCTGTCAGCGACTCAGCAATTCGTGCTTTTCAGCGCGATCAAGATCGCTTGTGTCATCGGTGTGTTGATGCCGTTGTTCGCTTACACGGTCATGGCCGAACGCCGCATTTCAGCCTGGATTCAAGACCGGATCGGCCCAAACCGCGTCGGTCCATTCGGGTTGTTGCAGCCGATGGCGGACGGGTTGAAAGCACTGTTGAAGGAAGATTTTTGTCCGGGCCACGCGCGGAAGATTTATTTCTGGCTGGCGCCGGCCATTACGGTGATTCCCGCGCTGTTGACCATCGCGGTCATTCCGTTCGGCTCGAAGTTGGGCAATCAATCGATGGTAATAGCGGATTTGAACGTCGGCATTCTTTACACGTTCGGGATTGTCTCGCTGGGAGTGTACGGAATTGTCTTGGCCGGCTATGCGGCGAATTCGAAGTACCCATTTCTGGGCGGGATCCGTTCGAGCGCACAGATGATTTCGTACGAAATTGCGATGGGAATGTCGGTCATCCCGGTTTTCATGTTGGTGGGAAGCTTGAATCTGAGCGCGGTCATTGGTTATCAGACCGGCGGATTGTTCAGCTGGCTGGTCTTCAAGCAACCGCTGGCTTTTTTCATTTTTATGGTTTCAGCGTTTGCAGAAACGAATCGATTCCCTTTCGACCTGCCCGAATCCGAACAGGAATTAGTCGGTGGCTACAATACGGAGTACAGCTCGATGAAGTTCGCGATGTTTTTCATGGGGGAATACTTCAACATGATCGCGTCATCAGCCATGATGGTGACGTTGTTTCTGGGCGGGTGGACGTTGCCGTTTTTCGGATTGGACCAGCCGGCCACAACGGTTGGGATGGGCTTGCTGCACATTGGTATTTTTTTTGGCAAAGTCATTGCGCTCCTCGGTCTGACGATTTGGGTCCGATGGATGTGGCCGCGCTTTCGATATGATCAATTGATGGATTTAGGCTGGCGGCGGTTTCTGCCGTTGGCGCTGGTGAATATTGTGATCACGGCGGTCATTTTGTGGATGAGAAGTTAAATGATTGTTAAACGCAAAGAATTGAGTTTTTGGGAACGGCTTTACCTGCCCGCCGTTATCGGCGGTTTCAAGGTCACCTTGCGGCACTTCTTCAAGAAGAAGGTGACGATGCAGTATCCCGAAGAAAAATGGGTTGTCCCCGACGGTTATCGTGGCGCTCCTTACCTTGTCAAAGACCAGGAGGGCCGCACGAAATGTGTCTCGTGCCAACTGTGCGAGTTTGTCTGCCCGCCCAAAGCGATCACGATCACGCCGCCTGGGCCAGCGGGCGCGCCGGAAGCGGGTAACGTCGAGAAGGCGCCCAAGGAATTTGAGATTAATATGCTGCGCTGCATTTTCTGTGGCTATTGCCAGGAAGTTTGTCCGGAGGAAGCAATCTTTCTCATGAAGGATTATTCGCTGACTGGAAGCACGAGAGAAGAAATGATCTATAAGAAAGAGAAATTGCTCGCGCTCGGCGGCGTCCACAACGACCGGATTCAGAAGTGGAAGAACAAATAACGGATTGAGATGCCTATGCGAACAAAGGCCATCGGATTAGCGTGCGCGTTGGCGGCTTTGGTCACGTGCATTGCGGCTGTGAAATCGCGGCCGCCCAATATCACGCCTTTCGAGCGGGAGCAGGTCCGCGGTCAAGTGCGAGTCGTCCTGCTCAAGGTGGAACGCGCAACCGTTTTTACCTCTGACGGCGTTCGCGAAGGACGCGAAGGCAAAGTTTATCCCGTGCCGATGTTTGGCGTTACTTACCTTGTTGAAGCGTTGGGCGATGAACCTATCAAGTCGTGGTTTTCGAATCACTCTTACGACGATTACATGGTTGGAAACCAACGGCTCGATGATGGCGCTTGCTTGCCAGAAAATGTCGTTCCAGGAGGCAGCGGGTTTACACTGGGTCTTTCTCACCTGGATGGACCGATTGCCTTGCCGGCGTTCAAGGAGAGGAAAAGGGCCTACATTGGCCAGCAATTTATCCGTGCGGCACAGATCCCGCACGGAAAGCTCCGGCTCAAAATTGTGGCCGGTATTAACGATCATCCCGAGGCATTTTGGTTTCATGATGTCCCTCTGGAATAAATGCCAAGTATGCGATTAGAGCGGCAGTTTTCGACGGACAGCGGACATTCCTGTCCGCAGAAATGTCCATTTGTTCAGCTAGGCTGCCCTATTCTCTTGCCTTTCGGGATTTCGAAGCTGGCTGCGGACAAGAATGTCCGCGCTCCGCTGCAATGACCATGCAGGACTTAATGTTCTATTTCTTCGCGGCGTTGACTCTGCTTTTCGGCGTGCTGGTTGTCGTGAATCCATTCAGCCGCAATCCGATCACAAGCGCGATGTTTCTCGTTTTAACGATTGCATCGATGGCGGGACTCTTCGTGCTTCTGCACGCGTTCTTCCTTGCGGCTGTTCAGGTCCTCGTCTATGCCGGCGCAGTCATCGTCCTTTTTCTCTTCGTTATCATGCTGCTGGACGTAAAGGAAGAGGAACGCCGCAAATTGAAGCTGGCCGGACTGATCACTGGGGTCGCCGCAGTCGCTGCAGTGCTCGGTATTTTCCTGAAGGTTTTCTCGTTGGGCAGAACCGGTCTCGCCGCGAATGCGGCGGCGGCCCCGCTCGAAGGAGGCACGGCTCCCTTGGGCAAACTGCTTTTCACCGAGTATCTGTTGCCGTTCGAGATTCTCTCGGTGCTGCTGTTGGTGGCGATGGTTGGCGTGATTTTGCTGAGCAAAAAGGATCTGAGATGATGGTTACATGGTTAGATCGTTAAATTGGTTAAATGGTTGGAATCTTTAAAATATTGGACAGGCACCGGCCAGAACACCTATCTGGCCCATGTAACCGATTTAACTTTTTAACCATTTAAACATTTAACCCTTTCAACAGCCATGCAAGTTGGCCTGCAACATTACTTAGTCGTGAGCGCGCTGCTCTTCTGCTTGGGGCTGCTGGGCGTGATCGCGCGGCGCAATCTGCTGATCATTTACATGTCGCTCGAACTGATGCTCAATGCCGCGAACCTGGCCTTTGTCGCGGTGTCGCGGTTCAACGGCAATCTCGATGGTCAAGTCATGGTTTTCTTTATCATCACGGTCGCTGCGGCTGAGGTGGCGGTTGGGCTGGCGCTCATTGTGGCGCTGTATCGCAAGCGTCAAACCGCGTATGTCGAAGACCTGACCACGATGAAGCTATAACAAAATGAAAGAAGCGTTGCCCTGGCTGATTCTCTTTCTGCCGCTCGGCGCGGCAGCAGTGATCACGCTCTTCACATTGAAGAACCGTGAACTGAGCGCGAAGCTGTCCATTGGCGCGATCCTCACGAGTTTTGTCTTTACTCTGCTGTTTATCGGAATCGCTGGTTGGGAACCTTCTCAGAAGGAACTTTCAGCGAATTGGCTGTCGGTTGGCGATCTGCAAGTCGATTTCGGATTGCGGCTCGATACGCTCAGCCTGCTGATGCTTTTGATCGTGACGGGGGTGGGCGGCGCCATTCACGTTTATTCATACGGTTACATGCACGAGGACCGTTGCATCTCGCGTTACTTTGCCAGTCTGAGTCTGTTCACCTTTTCGATGCTCGGCATTGTCTTGGCCAGTAATTTTCTCCAAATGTTCATCTTTTGGGAACTGGTGGGCGTCTCGAGTTATTTGCTCATCGGATTTTGGTATGAGCGCCCTTCGGCGGCCGACGCCAGCAAGAAAGCTTTCCTGACCAATCGCGTCGGCGATTTCGGATTCCTGCTGGGAATTCTCGTTGTCTGGGCTTCGCTCGGCTCGCTGAACTTTGGCGTCTTGGAAGGGTTGCTCGCGCGCAATCCCGAAGCACTGGGAGCATTGGCCACGGCGGCGGGTTTGCTCATTTTCTGCGGCGCGATGGGCAAGTCCGCGCAATTCCCGCTGCATGTCTGGCTGCCGGACGCCATGGAAGGCCCGACACCCGTCAGCGCTTTGATTCATGCTGCAACGATGGTAGCGGCGGGTGTGTACATGCTATGCCGCGTCTTCTTTTTGCTGAGCGCCCCGGCTTTGGAAATCATTGGATGGATTGGCGGAATCACGTCTCTTATGGCGGCGCTCATCGCTGTTCAGCAAGATGACATCAAACGCATTCTGGCCTATTCGACACTGTCCCAGCTTGGATACATGGTGATGGCGGTCGGCGTGCATGCGCCATCGCCGGCGATGTACCATTTGACGACGCATGCATTTTTCAAAGCGCTGTTGTTCCTCGGCGCTGGATCGGTCATTCATGCCCTGCATCACGAACAGAATATCTGGAATATGGGCGCGCTGAAGAGCAGGATGAAAATCACCTATCGGACGTTTCTGCTCGCGACGCTGGCGCTCTGCGGCATCCCGCCTTTGAGCGGATTCTTTAGCAAAGATGAAATTCTCGCCGCAGCGTCTCACCACAATCCTCCCTTGTTTGCATTGGCGGTGCTCGTGGCCGCGCTGACGACGTTCTATATGTTCCGATTGGTTTTCGTCGCGTTTCTTGGTCCGGCCAAATCACACGCGGTCGAGCACGCGCATGAATCGCCGCGAGCCATGACAATTCCCTTGCTCGTGCTGGTCGTGCCGAGCGTGCTGGCTGGCTTCTGGGGAATTGAACACCTTTATAGCCGGCATTTTGGAATTGCAGGTGACGCCCACGCCACTTCTTGGTTCGGCCATTTGTTTGCGCCGCTCAACCATTCGCCGCTCGCCGCTCTGTTGGGCTTGGGAGCAGTGGTCTTCGGATGGTCGGCGGCTTGGCATCTTTATTGGAATGCGCGGCATGACCCGTTGCCTGAAAAAATGGGTGTGATGGCCAAGATTCTGCGGAACCGTTTTTATTTCGACGAACTGTATGCTGGGCTGATTCGCTACACACTCGACCTTGTGGCGAGATGGACCGATGCCTTTGACCGATGGATCATTTCTGGGCTCGTCGTGAAAGGCGCCAGCGGAGGCGCCGAGCTCTTCGGGCGCGGATTGCGTTTGCTGCAAACGGGGAACCTTCAGACTTACGCGTTTCTCCTGGTGGCCGGCGTGGCGCTGGTTCTGTTCTACGTGTTTGGCTGATCAGCGCGTTTCCGACGACACAAAGTGAATGTGACGAAGAAAGACTATTTTGCGAGTGCGGCAGATTCGCCTTTGAGGGTAACGCAGAGTTTCACTCGATCGGTATCGCCCGGAATTATCGCAAGCGGCGACGATTTTCCGGAGCGCGGACATTCTTGTCCGCAGCAACTGGAAATGAACGACGCGCGTTCGAACGGTCGAGACTGTCCAGACATTCGAATCTTGCCGCGGACAAGAATGTCCGCGCTCCGTTTTGGTTGCGGCTGCGTCCGCGTTGCGCTGGATCGCAGATTTTCAATCTGCAATGTCCCCGCACGATCGGGCGCGCTGGAAAGGGCGAGCACGCTGCCGACTGCAAGTCGGCGCCACGGCAGAGTGAAACTCTGCGTTACGGGAGCAACCGACTGATCATGTCAACGCTCACTTACATTCTCGGATGGCCGCTGCTGGCGGGGATTCTCGTGGTGTTCATACCGCAGAATTACCGCTTTGCGATTCGACTCATCGCATTGGCCGCGACGGGCGTCTCGATGCTGCTGGCGCTCAAATTATTTGCGCAGTTCCAGACGGGTGTGGCCGGCTACCAATTCGTTCAAAAAGCGGCATGGGTGGAAGCGCTTGGGATCAGTTACCACGTTGGAGTCGATGGATTGAACATCGGACTGATCGTCATGGGGGCGATTGTTGCGTTTGCGGCGGCTTGTGTCTCCTGGGAAATCACGGAGCGTCAAAAGGAGTTTTATGTGCTGCTGCTGGTGATGACCGGCGGCATCCTGGGCGCGTTTGCTTCGTTGGACCTCTTCTTTTTCTTCTTTTTCCATGAACTCGCTTTGATACCGACCTTCATCATGATTGGCGTTTGGGGAAAGGGCGAGGAGAAGAACTACGCGACATTCCAAATCACGCTTTATCTCACAGTCGGCGCTTTGATCGCGCTGGTCGGTTTGATCGCGCTTTATCTGCAGGCGGGCGCCAATACATTCGATATCGCGGAACTGACGCAGCGGTTGACGGCCAATCCCCTTTCGGTCAATCACCAGTATTTCATTTTTCCGTTGCTGTTGTTCGGTTTCGGCATCCTCGTTTCGCTCTGGCCGTTTCACAGTTGGGCGCCCTTGGGATACGGCGTTGCGCCGACGGCCACAGCGATGCTCCACGCGGGAGTGCTCAAGAAATTTGGATTGTACGGTTTGATTCGCGTGGCGCTGCCGCTGCTGCCCGAAGGCGCGCAGGGCTGGCTGCATGTGATCGCCTATCTGTGCTTGGGGAACATTCTCTATTGCGGGCTTGTTGCGATGCGCCAGAAAGATTTGAATCTGCTCATTGGCAATTCGAGCGTCGCGCACATGGGCTTCATTTTCCTTGGTTTGGTTAGTCTTAACCTGATCGGGTTAACCGGCGCGGTGGTGGTGATGGTAGCCCATGGTCTGCTCGCCGCGTTGACGTTCGGCCTGAGCGGTTATCTGCGCCAGCAAATGAACACTTTGGACATGGAACAAATGAGCGGGCTGCTCCGGCGATTCCCGTTCGCGGGTGCAGCGCTGATCATGGCCATGATGGCCGGATGCGGGCTGCCCGGGTTTGCCAATTTTGTCGGGGAAGTCATGGTGTTCTTCGCGGCTTGGAACGATTTTCCTTTGGTCACGATTTTGGCCGTTTGGGGCGCGGCTATTATTGGCGGGGTCTATATGTTTCGGGCGATCCGGAAGGTGCTGCATGGGCCATTCCCAGAATGGGTAGGCGCTCACGCGGTGGATGCGTCGGGGTTTTGGCGGCGACTGCCCTTTGCTTTGCTGCTGGCCGTGTTGTTGTTGCTCGGTTTCGTTCCGCGCTTGTTGACCGACAAAATCAAACCGAGCGCGGAGAACATTGTGCGTCTGGCCACACGGACGGGAGGAAGCCAACTGGAAGCGGTCAAAACCGTTCAGGACCGCTAAGTGGATTAATGAAATTGTTGCCCCTCTCCCTAACCCTCTCCCCATCCGATGGGGCGAGGGAAAAGATTGTTCTGGTGCATTTGCTTTCACCACATTGCGACTCCACCGCTGATGCAAAAGGAATTTCCCTCGCCCCATCGGATGGGGAGAGGGTTAGGGAGAGGCGCGGCCGCCGCATGAGACCTTGTTCATGAATGCGACGTTAACCATTTTAGAAGCGGCGGTCGTGATGCTCGGGCTGGTTATCCTGCTCCTTGATTTATGGATGCCAGCTGCGCAGAGACGAAACCTCGGCTATGCCGCAGCCGCCGTAGTCGGAATTATTTTCGCGGGCAGTTTTCTGATCGATGCGTCACAAGCGCAATATGCCTTCGGGCAAATGTATGTCATGGACAGTTTGGCGCTGTTCTTTAAACGGTTCTTTCTTCTGGCGGCCATGGCGGTCCTGGTGATGTCGGTCGAGTTCGCGGACCGGATTCCGACTGGTATTTCCGAATACTACGCGCTGATCCTGTTCGCTCTGTCGGGAATGATGTTCGCGGCGTCAGCGAATGATTTCATTCTGGTGTTCGTTGCGCTCGAATTGATCACGATCACCTTTTACATCTTGACCAGCTTTCAACGGAGCCGGCTGCCATCGCTCGAAGCGGGAGTGAAGTATCTGATTCTGGGAGCGCTATCCTCCGCGTTTATGGTTTATGGGATCGCTCTGGTTTTCGGCGCGGCCAAGACAACGAACTTCAACGAGTTGGCCGGTGCGATTCGAACCATCGTTGGGCAGCCAGTTTACTTGTTGGGACTGTTGCTGGTGCTGGTTGGTTTGGGATTCAAGATCGCGGCTTTTCCATTTCAGATTTGGGCCCCGGACGTCTATCAAGGTTCGCCTGCGCCAACCACCGCTTTTCTGGCGGTTGGGTCAAAAGCGGCGGGCATCGTTTTGTTGTTGCGCGTTTTGTTCAGCGCCGTGCCTGAAGTGACGGCGAATTGGACAAAGCTCCTCATGATTGTTTCGGGCGTTACCATCCTCTACGGGAACCTTTGTGCGATCCCGCAACGCAATCTCAAACGACTCCTCGGTTATTCGAGTATTGCTCATGCCGGCTATATGTTGCTGGGCGTAACCGCCATGAGTATTGCGGGGTCATCAGCAATTCTCTATTACCTCGGTGGCTATCTATTCACAGTCCTCGCCGCGTTTACGGTGATCTGTGTCGTTATGCGCGAAGTGGAAGGAGACGACATCAGCGGCGTGGCCGGATTATATCAGCGCTCGCCGTTGCTGGCCGTGGCAATGACGTTAGCGATGGTGTCGTTGGCGGGCATTCCGCCTTTGGCCGGTTTCTTTGGAAAGTTTCTGTTGTTGAAAGCGGTCATCGAGAAGGGCGCGGTTCAACCGATGTACTATTGGTTGATTGGCGCAGCGTTGGTGGGTGTGGTCATCTCGTTCTATTATTATTTGGGCGTTGTCAGAGCGATTTTTTGGTCCAAGGCTGCCGAGTCCCAAACGGTGATTCCGCTTTCCCGTCCGGTTCGCTTTTCGCTTTACGCCTGCATTGCGGGCATGCTTTACCTTGGAATTTTTCCGAACACGTTGGTGAATGCGGCCATTCAAGCCTCAAAGGCCTTGCGCCTCTAGTTGGAGTGTCGAAGTCCTCGCGAACTATTTGAGAGCTTCGACCTCGCGTTTGATTTGGCCGACTAACGCGTCTGACAGCGCTGACTTATCTTCAACCCAAAGCGGTTTGACCGCTTCGTCGCCCTGTTGGTTCTCGACTAATTCCCCGACAAACAGCGGTTTCTGCAGATGAACGACAAAGCGTTTGGAAGAACCGTTCTCTCCTTGACTCTCGGCAAGGACCCATTTGGCCGTTTGGTGGCCGGCTGCTTTTTCCGGCGCTGTTTGTGAGTTGCTCCAAATTGCCATGCCGGAAAGCACGGCCCCGAGCACCACAGCCGCTCCGCAAAGAAACAACCGCAATCCGTCGAGCGGCGAACTGGTCACGACCAGCAGTCCAACGAAAATCAACAGCAGCAAATCGAGGACAAAAAAGTACCAAGCCGGTATTTTCAGTTTTGCAGGCCGAGCCAGGTCTCCCGAGGTTTCAACGCGGTTTTCGGCTTTGTTCGCGTTGATCAGTGTCCGAAGACCGTGATCGACCGCTGGGCCGGCATCAGCGCGCACCGAGGCTGGATCTGAGCGCGAACCGATTCGCGGTCCTGACTCATTCAGCAGACTCCCTAAACCCCGTCCCAAAACTGGCTTCGACATTTTAAAATTCTAAAACGTTCGGCAAACTCCACGCTCGAACTGAGAGTAACAATCGACTCTCAGGAAGGCTTCTGTCAAAGCAATCTGTTGATATTCGCGCCTGTTATGGTCTATTGTGGCGTTGCTGGCTGGAGCTGATCTGGATTCAACCTCGATCTGCGTGACAATAACAATATGCAAACTACAATCGAAGAGAGTGCGGTCCTGCAGAAAACCCGGGAACTTTGTCAGGCCATTCTGGACCAACCCGAATTTAAGTCCCTTCGCCGGCGCATCGATTCCTTCATGGCTAACGACGAAGCCAAAATGCAGTATCAGTTCCTGAGCGAGCGCGGAGAGTATCTTCAACACAAGCAGTCGCAAGGGTCGGCGTTGACCAACGAGGAAATCGCTGAATTCGAGCAGCGGCGCGAAGCGTTCATCAACAATCCGGTCGCACGCGGGTTCATGGAAGCGCAGCAAGAGATTCACAAAGTCCAGGAATCGGTCAATCAATACGTCAGCAAAACATTCGAATTAGGAAGAGTCCCGGAAGCGGATGATTTCAGTTCCGGTTCATGTGGACACGGTTGCGGGTGTCACCACTAAGGCTAAAGCGATTTTTCGGATGTCTGCCTGAGAGATGTAAGAATCTGTCGCTGACTGCCCCCGAGCTTTTGGCGGTGCCCGATACCCTCCGTGCAGGAGCGCCGAGACATCGCTCCGCACAATTCAGGTCTTGCCGCTATGCCGAGCGATGCTCGGCGCCCCCAGGTTGTATCAACGAACCGAGGGTGTGCCAATGGTCAGGGTCTTCGGTTTAGGATTCGCACGCGCGGCTGAGATCATTTCTGGGCAGTGGGATTTCCCCATTCCTGAGCCACGCGACGCCTGAGAGCCTTTCCCACCATTTGACCGATAACGACCACATTAGCCTGATCCAGCCGCTCGCCCAGAGCTTGGATTTGCGCAAAATATTTCGATGCTTTCGCTGTGTCACCTTTTCTCTTGGCGTCCAGCGCCGCCTCTTTGACTCGAACACACAATGGTGTGCTTTCGGTAAGCGTGCAAGCGCCGAAAAAATGGCTGGCGCGGATGGAAACGGCGGGATGAATGCACACCGATGGCAGCGGGGCGGTCGAGCAGGCTAAGAGGGTCAACTGGAGTCAGTGGTCGGCTTTGGATAGTTCCAAGGCAACCAAGCCTGAGGTTGTGCGTTGACTTGCTCGGGATGTTGGGCGATGGCCAACAGATAATCGAAGGGATTGATGCGGTTGAGGCGACAGGAATGGATCAGGCTCATGAAGGCGTCGCCCGCCTGGGCTCCGTTGAGCGTTTTATACGACAGGGAGTTCTTGCGGTGAAGGATCGCCATCTTGAGGGCGCGTTCGCAAACGTTGTTGTCCAACGGAGCACCCGCTTGACGCAGGAACAAAGTCAAAGGTTCCCAATGCTTGAGCATGTAGCCGATGGCCTGACCTAAACCAGAGTTGGGCTCGGCCTGTTTTTGCTCCAGTTGCTGGCTCATCCAGCGGTGCAACTTCTCCAGAGGCCGCGGGCGGACAAACCTGGTCGGTCGTTTGAGTTTTGCGGCCAAAGAGCAGGTGCCGCAGTTTGCTTAAGTTGTCGCGGCCCCAGGTGGCAACGACCTGACAGAGGGTTTCGATCCGGCGATAATCCTCGGCAAACCATGTCCCGGGGCTGACCATTGGACTGAATCCAGTTCCAGGCTTGGCAGACTTTGACCGAGAGCCGGCGCCGGCTCAGGCTCGGATTTTGGGCGATTAACTCCCGCAGAAAAGCGACGTCGGCCTCTGTGATGGGACGCCCGCGAAAACTCAGCAACACATCGGACATGCGCCACAGTGTAAGGACAGAACGGTGGAACGCTAGCTTTTTCTGCGGAAATCTTTTGGCTGGTTCATCGCACCGCCGCCCTCTCAATCGGACGCCACAACGGAGCGGCCTGGGCCTTGGCCGGATCGCCGTTCCACAAGAGCAAGTGCAACTGATGCGCCTCCAAGGGCGCCGAACCGTTGCCCTCGGCTTTGGGCCAGCCGGTGAACCGGCCTTGCGAGAGACGTTTTGGCAGAGCCAAAATCCTTGCCCGTCGTAGATCAGGCACTTGAGGGCATGGCGCCGGCGGGAGCAGAAGATAAAGAGCGTGCCGCCCAGCGGATCACTGGCCAGAGCCTGCCGGCACAGCGCCGCCAGCCCGTCGATACCTTTGCGCAAATCCACGGGCTCGACCGCCAGCAGGATGCGCATATGCGGCGTGATCTGGATCATGAGCGGCGGCGGACAAACGCTTGGACAATCGCCAGCAGCTCCTTGGGGCGGGCCTTAGGCAGTCGCAGCGTCAATCGGCCCCAGCTCTGCACCAATTCCAGCGTGCTCTGTTGGCCCACGGCCGCGGCCACGGGTGCCGCCGCCTCGACGAAGCGTGGCGTGGGTTTTGAACGACGCCGGATCCTTGC
>Ga0194113_10008376_pt1 | contig 12715 bp, 13 predicted proteins | sample TA2MahC200mmetaG_FD_146193 | JGI IMG/M metagenome (GOLD analysis project Ga0194113, IMG submission 146193) | Freshwater microbial communities from Lake Tanganyika, Tanzania - TA2015017 Mahale Deep Cast 200m | ecosystem: Environmental > Aquatic > Freshwater > Lake | place: Tanzania: Lake...
GCAAAAAAATGAGAGGGGGGGGGAGGGGGGTGGGTAGGTAAAAAAGTGCGGAGTGTGAGAGTGTGTATTTCGGTTTGGAACATTGGAACATTGGAACAGACACGCTGAAAGCCGCGCCAGCCGTGGGTTTCGGCTGTTCCAAACTTGGCAAATCCTGTTCCAGCGTTGGAACACGGAAGCATAAAAAACGGGACATTTGTCCCGATTTCTTAAATTGAACTGGGTCATTTGTCCCGGCTTCATTGAATCTCAAATGGAACAGCACGCACGTCAGGCCAACTCCCAACTTCGCCCGCCTGGAACCATTTTTAGCCGGTGCCGCGTCGCCCGGACCTCCACCACGATTTCATTGGCCTCGGTTTTTATCAAATCCACAGCGCCAAATGACTTGTGGAACAGCACACCGCGCCAGGGTGCGGGATGGCTGGCAGCTTCGAGGCACGACGCATGGAGGAGCGACTGTAAGCGCTTGCCGGCCCTAAAGTCGCCCGTCTGCGGAACGGCTTTAATGTCACGTTCCAGTTCCCGTAGAGCTCTCGGGTTGAGTGGGTGCGTCATCGTGGGATAGCAAAAATGGGTGGGCAATTTTGCCCACCCAGGAGAAGAGGTGCCCCCACTTGCGGACCGGGGGGCGCGGCCTTTCTGGCTGGGTCAGCAACACAGAAGCACCCAGCCGCCGCAAATCACAAGATCAGATCAGCTCGCGCCGACCAAAGCCACCAGCGCGCCGGCGTTGCTGGCGTCACCGATGTCGTGCGCCACGATGTCGAATCTTTCGGATGCGTACAGCGCAATTTGATCGAATCTTGCGAAGGTCAGGTCGTCGACGCGGATAGAGAGATCGCGGCGGGTGCCCATTGCGGCGGCTTTATCCAACCTGCCGAGCAAACACATGACTTGTCCGCTCATGTCATCGGCGGTAGGCATGGTTTCGCAAACGACGATCGGGAAGCCGCCATACATGCGCATGATGGTTCCACCCAGTTCAAGCATACTGACGCCGCCAGCTTCGCCCCCGAGACGCTGGAAAATCATGTCTGCGGCCGTGGGGCTGACAAACCAGCTCGCGCCTTGACGTGCCCAGCTCGGCAGCTTCGCCATGGTCTTAGCCAGGTCAGTATTAAGCACCTCGACCAGTGTGTCGCCACTAGCAGCAACCGCGCCGGCCGTGTTGACGATGGCGGGCAGAATGCCACTGATGCCGCCATAAATCGAAGTGGCGTCACCCAGGAACAGCGCGGCATCTTCGGCTCTGGCGAATTCGCGCGCGATTTCTTCAGCCAACAAGCCGGCGATATCAATGACCCCGTCTTCAGCCAGTTCGACGCTCCATCGGATCATCGCGGCATATTTTTTGGTCACGAGGTTGACCGCATCCAGGGTCATATCCGTTTCCGGAAATTCGGCGGTTTCGCCGATATAGCCGCCAGTCACGCCAGACGCGCGGCGCGGAATGCTTAACGTACCGCTTGCCATCGGCCACTGCCTCGCGTAGCGGCGGGCGACTCCGTACTCGTTCGCCAGGCTGATGATGGCGTTGGCCAACACATCCGGAACCAACACACCCCCTCCAGACTGTTGAAGGGTCGTCATGCCGCGCATCTGGAGCGCCTGTTGGGCCATGCTGTCACCCAGGAGCGCGCCACGAATCCACAGGCCCGCTTCGAAGGCGCGCTCGGCGTTGCCGAAGTGCTCGACGATGGACGACTTCCCGCCATGGATGGATTGGACCGGGGCCGGGGTTATGTGGATTTGCTGGAAAGCCGGCTCACGCGCCGCCATGCCCCAACTGTTCACCCAGTTTCGACGGCGCGAGCCATCGTTACCGTAGCCCAGCCGGGTGCTGAGTCGGAAGGTTGTATCCATGGCAGGCAGGGGGTCGGGACCTCGGCTGTTCGCCGTTAACCAGCCGCGCACAGTGTCGAGGGATGTGCCACTTTCAACGAATTGGCGGTAAGCCTGTTCGGCCGTGCGGCCGCGGTCATCTTCCAGAGTGGGATCCACGTTGAAATGCTCGAAGAGGCTATCGATAGCCGCCAGGCGGGACCTTTCGGCGGCGGCGGCCTGGTGAAACATTTTGCGCTCACTGCGCGTCATGGTTTTCAAGTCGAGTGACTGGGATTCATCTTCGACGGTGGCGGTTTGGGTGTCGGTCATGGGGAGACTCCTAAAAAAGCCGGATCGTGGATCGGCGGGAATGGAAACGATTGAAACTTCGTGCGGCGCCCACTTGTTGACGGTTACGGTATCGCCCCGCTCGAAGTATTGGATGATGCGATAACCGACCGAGAGACCTCGGACGACGCCATTAGTCACGTCATCGAATAGCTCCTGCGCGCGCTGGGTGGACCCGAAGCGAATGTTCGCGCGAACCTTGCCCCCTTCGATGCGGACATTCTCGGCAATGGCGACGTTGACGCGGCCAGAATCGTGCTGTTCAAGCACGGGCAGTGGACAGCGGCTCAGATCGACAGCGGCCGGGGTGCAGGACAGGACCTCATCGTAGCCGTTACGTTTAACGGGGTGCTCAGAGGCAATTACAGCCGGAATGGTGCGGCTCGCGCTATCGGCGCGAGCGGCATCAAGATCAACAAACTGGCGGATGCGGTATTCGGACATGGCGCTAGAAATTTTCAGAGCGCCAGAAACGACAAAAGCCGGACAAGCGCCTGGTGGGAATGCGCTCGTTCCAGCTCCGGGGAGGGATCACGAGTAAAGAAGGTCGACCGGCCGGCCGGTGCAGAGCGGATCATGCGGGGTGGCTCACGGTCTGGGGAGATTGTATGCAGGTTTTTCATGGTGCGTCAAGCCTCTGGCCTCAATGCAGGGCTCCCAGCTTGCCGGACGCTTCACAGTAATCGATTGCCGCGCTCATCTGGCCACTCGCCACGAGGTAGCGCTGGCAATGGAGCACGTGTTCCTCCAGTGATTTGACGGGCGCTTGCAGCATCCATAAGCGGGTTTCAGGTAGCCAAAAACCGCCAACATTGAGGCTGGGCACGAAGAGGGTGCAGATCGGGCCAACATCCACGAAGGCGCAGAAGTTTGGGTCGATGAATTGCGCCTCAGTCAAGAAGCCGGGCACGATCACGGTGCGGGTGGGGTCGGTAGGATCAATCATAGTAGCCTCTTGGACTTTGTTGGATATGGATATGCCGGCAATGGAGTTGCCGCGCGTTGCATTACTACAGCCGCAACAGCCTAGCCAAACTCCGCGAGTTTTCTACCCGCAATACAAAACGCCCAGATAGAACCTACCCAATACGGCCGGGCGCCAGGGGGCTCTTTCTCTGGCGTCACCCCGCCGCGCGCGGGCGGCGTCATGCGGCCTCGGCATCGATGTGGGCATCGGTCTGCGCGGCAGGATCAACCGATAAATCCCAGCCTGGTGCATTCAGATCGAGCACGTACACGTCTAGCGGCCGCTCCGGTGGAGCGCCCTTGCCGCTCATGGGGCGAGCTTTCTGTTTGAATGGACCGCGCTTGCCGTCACATAAGAGAATCCGCCGCTCCTTCAGTAGTTGTAGCGCCATCTTGGCATCATGATCGCGGCATACCTCGCGCTCGAAGGTCTCGGGATAGAGGAAGAAATACTTGCCGGATTCAGCGTGCAATGACGTCTTGCGCCTGATCCAGCCGGCTTTGTTCAGCGTCTTGGTCAACAGCACCGTCGACCCGCCACACATGGCGCAGTTGGCAAACTTGCGCTCCTTCTCATCCTCGGAATACCCAATCTCGATCATGCCAGGCACGCGCGAGCTAAGGCATTTCGGGCATTCCCGCGTAAAGGAATCCTCTTCATGCTGGAACAGGAAGTGTCGAACCTGTTTGAGTAGTTCGATTTGATCGCGGTCATGGCTACCGCCGCGCCCTTGTCGCCAGCCCTCGAACGCCACGCAGGCGGCGTCCATAGCCGACCACTCCCGCCACGGGACCACACCCAGCCGGATGGCCAGCTCCCCGCCAAAAGCGACGGCCGCGAACCGTTTAGCCGCGCGGTAGATCGCTGGAGCCGCACCGTTAGGAATTTGTTTCTCGAAGTCGCGGCGGATTTCGTCATAGAACTCGACCAGATCGGCCGGCGTGCGTTGAGTCATCAGCCGTTCGACGAAGGCCCTGCCGGCCGTGCCGTAGTAGCTGGCATTCGCGGATTTGATCGCCTCGGCAAAATGCTCCGGCCGCTCAAACTCATGCAGCACATCAAAGAGACCGTGCTGTCGTTCGCAGAAGGGAAGATCAATCATGCGGGTCTCCGCGCCGGCATAGACCCGCTCGCCCGACTGGCGCGCGTAATCGATAAAGGATCGCTCGCCGGTTGAAAATATCAGCGTGCGCCAGGGCTCTTCCTCGACCAAGCCGGCCGCATTCGCCCGGCCACGCCCCTTATCATGGCCATTCGCCGCCATGTAGGCGATGTGCTGCAACTCGCGCGGATCGGCCAGCTTGATTTCATCGAACACGCCCGCGCTATCGTTCAACTCGCGGAATTTCGCCCCGAAAGCGAACCTGGAGTTATCCCAGGAGTGCCAGCCATCGGGCGGATGATCGATTGAAACCAGCACGCCCGCGGCGGTCGTCTTGCCCCGGCCGCTCGGTCCGTAGTCATTGAACCCGCCGCCCTCGACTCCAATCAATGACAAGAGCTTGGCTGAAAAGCCGATGGAAGCCACGAACATCAGCGCCGGATTCCCGACGCACCATTTCCCCTGATGCTGTTGCCACTCTTCCAGCGTACCGCGCGCGCCATGGCGCACTGGATCGGGCGGCGCGCCGGTCCAATGGAACAGCGCACGGGACCCGGCCCGCTCGATCAATTCACCCCCTGGATAGCAGTACCCCGCGAACCCGGCCCACCCTTTCCCGGCTTGGTGCGTGCGTAACCAGCCGGTGCGGTCAATGGCCAGACCAAAGCGGTCGGGCTTGGCCTGTTCCAGGTAATCGATGAGCAGCGCCCGGTATTTCGGCCGGTTCCTGAACTCCAAACCCTCATCAGCCAACAATTCAGCCATGGCCTGCCCGGTGCATAGCATCTTTTGAGGGATCGCCACGCGCTTGAGCGTGCCGCGAAAGTCGGTGAACTCCACCAGGAGGGAATACCCCCCGCCTAGTCGGTTGTGAATCCTTGCCAGCACATGCAGCGGCTTGCTGAGGCGTAGCGGCTTCTTATCGGGATCGGCGTCAACGAACCAGACCCCGGCCGCATCGACGCGGAAATTGCCGAAGGACTGGGGCTCATGAGTAGGTCCGCCATTTGGCGGACACACTTGCTCAGGAGTAGATGGACAATTTTGCCCATCTACTTTTTCACCCACGCCCGGCGCGGTCAGTTGCGCCTTGACGGCCTCAATACCCGCCGCCGCGTGCAAATCGTTCCAATCGCCCCATTCCCGGCCCTCGACGGCGGAGAAGTCAGGCAGGCGCACCGACGCGTTGACGGCCTTCGCCGCGCCCTTGGCCTTGCCCTGCCCCGCGCCGGATTCATCCAGGTCGCCGGCAATGACTAGCGAGGCCTCGGGGTGCTGGCGTCTGGCGATGGCGGCCACGTGCTTGAGGTTGCCGGCATCGATGCAGACATAGACCGGTGCGCCGGTCGCCTCATGGACGGATAGCCCGGTAGCCAAACCCTCCACCAGGTAAAGGGACTCCCCGTTTTCAGGGAGACCGGGAATCAGGAAAAACCCGCCGCTTTTCTTCGCCCCGGCCAGCAGGCCCTTGACGCCCTGTTCAGTGATAGCCTGCAAACTGATCAGCGCGCCGGTTTCGTCATGGACCGGCATCACCAGCAAGCGCCCGGCATCGCTGCCGATGGTCTTACCGAACGAACAGCGGTAATCCTTCGCCGTGCTGTATGTAGTGACACGCAGGCCCTCGACCGGCCGCACGCCCTTCTTCTCCAGATAGGGATGCTGTTTCAGTGGCCGCGCTTTTTTGTACAGGACTTCGCCATTCCCCGCCGCGCTTTGCTGGGTGCGCTCCTGTTTCAAGCGCTCCTCGCGTTCCCGCTTCAGCCGTTCTTCACGTTGGGCGAGGTCGGGCGGCGCGGGCTTGCGCGCCGGATCGGGCCGATAGCCGGCCTCGTTGGACAGATGCACCAGCGTGCCAAAGGTGACTTTCCCCGGCCGGATGGATTGCCAGTGCTGATTAAATTCCGACTCGTTGAACCGCTCCCAGCCAGCGGCCCACCCGCGCGCAATCTCGCGGCCGGCATCGCCCAGCTTGTCTTTGATCGCGGCCAGCACGCGGAAGAAAGTTTCTTCATCGACGGCCGGACTGATGCAGGCCAGACGTGCAATCACCTCCTCATCCGCGCTAAAATAACTTCCGGAAAATTCTTTGGTCTCGTAGGGGGTCGGCGTGTTTGCAGCGCGCCGGCCCTTTCGTTTGTCTGACATGATGTGCTCCTTGCGAGCGGCCCGCCAGGGCGACGCCCCAGCGGGCCGGGATGCGGGGGAGGGGACCCTGGTTTAGTCGAACAGGCCGACGTCTCCGAGACCCTTGGCCTGCAGTTCGGCCCGACGCTCGAAGCCCTGGTCACTGATGGCGTTCCACAAATTCATAAGGCACGCGCGGACCACAGCCACGGTCTCCGACAAGCCCTCATGCTCGGCCTCCTGGTAGTTGCAACTCAGGTAATTTTCCAAAAGTTTCAAAACGGCGGCGGTCTGGACCACGGCTATTTCCAGCTCGCTTTGCTGGCTTGCGGTCAGGGTGTAGGTTTTTTCAGTCATGGCGCACCTCGCCGGCCGGTGGCTGGGTGGCCAGTTTCGCGGTTGCGGAGCGCAGCACCACAACACACTCGTGGATCAATAAATCAGCAGCGCCTAGCGCCTGGTCAAAAGATTCGCTCCCTTCATTTTCATACAGGCTCTGCAGGAGGGATTCCGCTCGCTCTAGCTTGTGCTGAATTGCGCCCAGGAACCGGGTTAGGGGGATGGTTGTTGGGTTACTCATGGCGCAGGCCCTCCAAGTCCAGGACCGTGCGGCGGAGTTGATCGATTACGATGCCCAGCATGATGACGGGATCATCCTGGAGATGGAGCCGTTCCAGCAGTAATGAGCTCGCCTCAAGCGCCGTCACGGCGCGCTGGATCACGGTGGAAGAACCCTGCAGTAGGGGGTGGATTGCGGGCATAGCGCCCTGATGGGTCTCTTGCGACATGTCGGACTCCTTATCTGTGTTTATGGAGTCCGCCGCTTCGGTTGACGGCTTGGGCGGCGGACTGGTGCGGGTCGTCAAAACCGGGATAAGGGTCCGGCCACCCCGAAGGGTGCCCACACCAGCCGCCATAGTAGACGGCAGGCAGAAAAAAGCGCCCTCGGTGTGGCGCTTGTTGCGCCTTATCTCGGCAGGGTTGACGGCCCTGGTCCGGTGTTTGGCCGGACCTCCACACCTTACCGCAATCACGCACGTCTGATTATCAAACTTTCTTATAGCCTGATGGCCAGAAGCCCGGCCGGTCTTATGCTTCATCATGCCGCTTGCTCCCGAGCGGGTACCAGATAGCGGGGCGTCATGCGCGCGCGGCTGGACAGCCAGTCGTCTATTTCCGACTCCACCCAGCCGACCGTTCGCGGCCCCAAGTTTATGGGTGCCGGGAATTGGCCTTTCGCGATGTAGCTGTAAATGGTCGAACGGGATAACCCGGTTTTACTCTCGACTTCACGTCGACGGAGGATGTTACGGCGCGGCGTGCTAGGGTTTTGTTTGGCCATGATTCCACCTTAATGTATGCGCCCGGACAATCCCGGCGCTTGTTGGTATTTAACTGTAGTCCTCGCTTTACTTGTTGTCGGTTTGGGTGGCGTGGGCTCTTTTGGTCTCATACTCGCTTTCCTCTGTGGAGCCCGGCCAGTCCGGGCTTACGTTTGATTGTACTGCCCCGAAGCCTCCCGCCAAGTTGGCGGAAAAGGCAGCGGCTATTGACAGACGGTTCTTATAGTGCTGGGTATTACCCGCGCGCGAGGGGGAGGCGAGGGTAGGTCAAATGACCGACCCACTCAAACGGGGTATTACCCGCGCGCGAGGGGGAGGCTTCTACTGAGGAAAATTCCTCAGTAGAAACACCGGGTATTACCCGCGCGCGAGGGGGAGGCGTAGTTACGCCGTAGTAGTTACGCCGTAACGGAGTCGTAGTAGGCAGGCGGGGCCTGCACGCAAGGGGGAGGCGTAGTTACGCCGTAGTAGTTACGCCGTAACGGAGTCGTAGTAGGCAGGCGGGGCCTGCACGCAATGGGGAGGCGTAGTTACGCCGTAACGGATTCATAGAGACTTATGCCAGAGCCGGCGAATAAATCAACTATCGGAACGTGTGCGCCCGCCTCGGCCCGTCCTTGCCGACGGTGGACGAATCTAGCGGAGGTTGATGATTTTTGCGCTCGGCCGGTTTCCCGTGCGCAGTTCGTCGACGTAATCCGCCCAGAACTGCATCATCCGCCGCCGCTCCGGCAAGTATTGCGTGTGCAAGTAGGCGGCGCGGACAGAGTCACGCTCCTGGTGCGCGAGCTGCCGCTCGATGGCATCGGGATTGAATCGGCCGGTTTCATTTAACAGCGAGCAGAACACCGACCGGAACCCATGCGCCGATTGCTGATCCTGGTACCCCAGGCGATGCAGCGCGGCCGTTAGCGCCGCGTCTGACATGGGCCGATCACCGCGCGGGTGTCGGGCGGAGGGGAACACATATTGCCCGTGGCCGGTCAGTTCGCGCGTTTCTTCCAGGATTTCGATGGCTTGCCGCGCCAAAGGGACCACGTGCGGACTGCGCATCTTCATCTTTTCGGCCGGGATTCGGATCTCACGCTGTTCGATGCAGACCTCGGACCATTCCAGCTTGCGGACCTCGCCCGGCCGCAAAGCCACCAGGACCGACAGCCGGAACGCTTGCCGCACCACGAACGAGCCGGCATAGAACCAGATCGCCCGCAGCAGCTCCCCGACGCCATCAGGATCAACGATTGCCGGCCGGTGCTTTTCCACATGCCCGACGAAGGCCCCGCGTAAATCTTGGCTGGGGTCATACCGACAGCGCCCGGTTCGGATCGCATACCGAAACAGCGTGCCCGCATTCTCCCGGCAGCGCTTCACCGTATAGAGCGCGTTGCGCTTTTCAACCTTCTGCAGCACAGCCAGCAGCAGCGGTGCATCGATTTCCGCCATGGCTACATGCCCCAGGTGCGGCAACAGATCAGTCTCGAAGCGGCCCTTTATCGCCTTCGCATGGGTAGCCGACCAGGTGGGCGCCATCTTGGCATACCACTCCTGGAACACCGCGCCGAACGTCCCGGCCTCATCACCGACCAACTTAGCCCGCCGCCGCGCCTCCATAGGGCACGCGCCGGCCTTCACCAGCTTTCTAGCGGCTTTTAGCTCTTCCCGTGCATCAGTTAGCGATACCTCGGGATAAACGCCCAGAGCCAGCGTTTTGCGCTTTCCCGCGTGGCGGTAATCGTAGCGCCACAAGCGGGTTCCAGACGTTTTCACCAGGAGATAGAGCCCATCCCGGTCTGGCAGCTTGTAATCCTTCTCTCTGGGTTTGGCCTGCCGGCACGCCACATCGGTCAACATCGCAATCCTCGCGGGGTGGAAATGACCCCAGAAGAGTACCCCCCCGGCCTTCCCTCGCACAACTTTGGACGATACCGGACCCTAACCGCTAGTCCATGTTCCAACTGTTCCAATCTTTATAAACCGTTTGGAACATGGATTACCGGCTGAAACCCGCGCCAGTCAAGGGTTTCAGTATTTATGTTCCAATGTTCCAATGTTCCAAACTAAATATACACATTGGTAAAATCACGCCACAAAAAAAGAGGGGGGGGGAGGGGTACGCCACAATTCAAATCCGGCGTCACATCCGAACGGCCGCAAGCCACAGCCGACGCGGGATCGCGGCGTTTTGACGGTATCCATTCCCGCTATTGCGCCGGTACCGTTCAGGATACCGTCACGATACCGTAGATGGTCGCAGATGATGATGGATCATTCTGGAATAAAAAAACCCGCAAAGCCTTGCAGCTCGCGGGTTTCTTGGATTTCCAGGGACGCTCCTGGAAGGTTAAATGGTGCCGATGGTCGGATTTGAACCGACACGACTTGCGTCACCACCCCCTCAAGATGGCGTGTCTACCAATTTCACCACATCGGCTTAATTTATGACCGGATGACTGAATCGCTTCAGCTCTTACCTACCGGTCGGGCTGACCGGAGCCGGCGCCACGGGGACATCACTCTTGGTGGGAGTAGACGGCGCTACCGGTGGGAGGTCTCGCTTGGCTGGCTCCGTAACCATAGGGTCATCCATGATGTCTTGCACCTTATTATCCTTATTACTCGCCAGGTAGGCAAGGCTAAGGCTGGTGGCAAAGAACACCGTGGCGAAGATGGCCGTGGTGCGCGACAAGAATGACGCGGCGCCGCGAGCGCCAAACACCGAGTTGGATGCCCCACCGAAACCGGCGCCGGCGTCCGCTCCACGCCCCTGCTGGAGCATGACCAGCCCAATGATGACGAAAGCAACCAGAACGTGAATAACGATTAAAACCTGATACATGAAATTGTCCGTCAAGCCGCCTGGCAAATGGCAATGAATGACTTGGCATCCAGGGATGCGCCGCCGATCAGGCCGCCATCCACATCGGGTTGCCCGAACAGGGCTTCCGCGTTGTCCGGCTTTACACTGCCACCATAGAGAATCTGGAGATTGCCCGCGACCTCCGCGTTGCGGGAGGCTATCTGACCACGAATGTAAGCATGCACTTCCTGCGCCTGCTCGGTCGTCGCGGTACGCCCCGTGCCGATGGCCCAAACCGGTTCATAGGCAATGACGGCCTTGGCCAGGGATTCCACTCCACAGAGATCCAGCACGGCGCCAAGCTGCTGATCGATCACCGAAAAGGTGGCATCGGCTTCACGCTCTTCCAGCGTTTCGCCCACGCATAGTATCGGCGTGACGCCGTTCGCAAGGGCTTTGGCATAGCGGGCAGCCACCAAGGCATCGGTTTCGCCATAAATCGCGCGACGCTCGGAGTGGCCCACGATCGCCAGGGTGCAGTTGAATTCCCGCAGCATGGCCGCCGAAATTTCCCCAGTATAGGCGCCTTGATCCTGGTCCGCCACGTTTTGAGCGCCGAGTTTCACCGACTTGCCCGCCAACTGGGCGGCAATTTCGGGGATGAAGATGGCGGGAGGACAAACACCTACCTCGGCACGGCAGTCGGTTGATAGACCGGCCAGGATATCGCCGAGCAGCTTTTGGGAGCTCTCGCGGGTTCCATTCATCTTCCAGTTACCGACGACCAGTGGACGACGTGCCATATTCTTATCCCTCGGGGCTGCAAAAAGCTGATTATGCTACTGAGTTGTTGGGTTTAATTCAAGCGGCTTCGATTGCCGGAGCAGCCACGCGGCCCACCTCGGGAGCCATCGCATATCGGCCGCTACGGTAGATCGGCTGAAACCACCCCGGCCAACGCTGCCCTTCCCAGCCTTGCGTGACACGCCATGACCGGCCAATCCACTCAAGTTCCGATGTCGGCGCAGCGGTGGCTACACTGAACGAGAACTGATCATCCTGAACAGTTTCTCGATGCACCCGTCCCCAGCACAAAAAAAGGCGGGCCCCAGTGGGACCCGCCTTCCTGGTTTATTCCGCCGTAGACGGTACGGCGGTGTAAACAGCCAGACCTGCTCGATTAGAGCTTGCCTGCGTTTTCCGCGAGGTAGGAAGCGACGCCAGCGGCATCCGCGTTCATGCCTTTCTGACCCTTGTTCCAGCCGGCCGGGCAGACTTCGCCGTGCTCTTCGTGGAACTGCAGCGCGTCCACCATTCGGATCAGCTCGTCCATGTTACGGCCCAGCGGCAGGTCATTGACCACCTGATGGCGCACCAGCCCGGTCTTGTCGATCAGGAAGGTGCCGCGATAGGCCACGGCGGCGCCAGCATGCTCGACGTCATAATCCTTGCAGATGCCGTGGCTGACATCGGCGATCATGGTGTAACGCACCGGGCCAATGCCACCCTTGTCCACCGGGGTATTGCGCCAGGCCGCATGGGTGAACTGCGAATCCACCGAAACAGCCAGGACTTCGACACCGCGGCTGGTCAGTTCGTCCAGGCGGTGATCCAGGGCGATCAGTTCGGTGGGGCAAACGAAGGTGAAGTCCAGCGGGTAGAAAACCACGGCAACATATTTGCCCTGGGTCCGCGCGGAGAAAGAATAATCATCGACAATGCCGCCATCGCCCAGAACAGCGGCGGCGGTGAAATCGGGGGCTTGTTTGCCTACCAGTACGCTCATTCCAAATCTCCTCTTCAGGTAAAGTTGATCAAACTATTGCAGAAACCGGCGACGGCCCATCACGGGCCATGACCGGGGGTGAGCAAAACGAGCCGTAATTTTACAGCAAATTAGTAGGAAATTAGTGAACCCGGCCAGGGTCGCCACTCGCGTCGAATCAGGGTGTCTGCGCCCGCCTTCCAACCACCGCATCGGCCAGGCGCTGCATAAGCACGGTACTGTCGTCCCAGCCCAGACAGGCGTCGGTGATACTCTGGCCATAGACCAGCGGCTTGCCGGGCGCCAGCTTCTGATTGCCGGGATTGAGGTGGCTCTCGACCATCACCCCGAAGATGCGGCGATCTCCGCCAGCAATCTGCTCGCCGACCTCCTCGCCCACCTGTATCTGCCGATGATATTGCTTGAGGCTGTTGGCATG
>Ga0194113_10008380_pt1 | contig 12709 bp, 12 predicted proteins | sample TA2MahC200mmetaG_FD_146193 | JGI IMG/M metagenome (GOLD analysis project Ga0194113, IMG submission 146193) | Freshwater microbial communities from Lake Tanganyika, Tanzania - TA2015017 Mahale Deep Cast 200m | ecosystem: Environmental > Aquatic > Freshwater > Lake | place: Tanzania: Lake...
GGGCTCCGTTGAGACCCTCGAATTACCAGGGTTGGGCAAGGTGCAAAACATAAAAGCTTATTAAGCATGATGAAAAAAGTACTTGACAAAAATAAACCAGGGCAAGGGTGAGGGGGTTAATGGACTTTTGCAAGAGCCTCAGAGGTTAGAGTTATGTTAAGGTGTATTCTTAGAGCAAAGATACATATGGCAACAGTTACAGAGTCTAACTTATCATACGAAGGGAGTATTACTATAGACGAAGAGATACTCAAAAAGTCAGGGATACTTCCTTATGAACGGGTTACCATAGGGAATCTCAATAATGGAGAACGATTTGAGACGTATGCAATACCAGGCAGGAAAGGCTCTGGTGAGATATGTCTTAACGGTCCTACTGCGAGGAAGGGTGTTGTTGGGGATAAGATTATCATCTTCTCCTACGGATATATTGAAGAAAGCAGGATAAAAAGCGTCAAACCGGAAATAATCTACCTTGATTCTGACAACAGGATTGTAAATATTAAATAAACCTTCTACTGTAGTGTCCCTTAAACAAGTGGTGTTATCAAAGGTAATTAGTAAGCTCTATATTGGCTTCACTTTGTCATTCCGGCTTGTCCGGAATCTTTCAGGGCTTCTCGGAAGGATTCCCGACGCGCTTTGCTTGCGGGAATGACATCCCTTTTGATTTGTTTATAACACCAGTTGTTTGTGAGACATTACACTACCATGACTATTTTATCTCCTTCAGTCTCTGAAGGAGGCTACGCGCGTTTTCAATGTCTTTTTTTGCTTTTGGATGATTGGGGTCTAAGGCAAGTGTTTCCTCCCATTCCTTAATAGCCTTATCAAGTTCTTCATCAGTAAAATACTTGACCCCCTTTATATAGTGCACATTGGCTAACTGCTTTTTCACAAAGGCTATGGATTCTTTGATATCTTTATATTTTGGGTCAACATGGTTAAACATGGCAAGCGCTTCCTTATATTTTTTTCCACGACTAAGCGTTTTGCCTATCAGATAATATGACTCATTATTTATATCCCGGGCATTTTTATTCGTTGGTTCGTATGCCAGAATTTTTTCAGTGATTGAAATTGCATCTTGATAATTTTTCGATTTTATGGAGGCGGAAGCTTTATTCAGCATCTCTTCCATATCAAAGGGGATCTCTTTGATTTCAACCGGCGTTTCTTTTGGTTCAATTGGTTGTTTTGTCCGTACCGGTTCTACAATAGGAATTTTTAAGGTAGTGTCCGATGCCAATTTTGTGTCTTTCCCAAGGTCATTGAAATAGGCAATGATAAAATCCTTTTGCGGGTCATTATACAATCGTTTGGCAATCTCTTTCAGGGTGTCATCTTTTTTTGCTTCGTAGGGCGTATAATCCTCACCTGACAATTTGTATTTCACATATTCCATGGCCTCCTTATGTTCAGGGTTGAGGCTGAGTGTGATAAGGAACTCCTTGCGTGCTGCTTGTATTGAATTGTTTTCATAATAAGATAATCCTTGTTTGAAATGTTGATTGGCTAATAGATTGACCTGTTCCTTTATATCAGTTATTTTTTTTGCTACATCCTTGTCTTTGGGAGAAAATTTGCTGACAATCTCATAGCTTTGTAATGCCTTGCGTAATTCTCCGTTTTTCTCATATTCCATGGCCTTGCTGCGGTATCGTTCAGTAAATGCAGGGAAGGATTCCTTTTTAACGTGAGCTACTTCAGGAGCAATAGGCTTTGTGGGCAAGGCAGCACAGCCGAAAACAACCACCATCAGAAAAACCAGGATTATTTGACTTATCCTGTAAACCAACACCCTTGTCACTTTAGTGCTTCGTTACTGAAGACGGTTACGTTTTCTTCAAACTGGTTCAATGTAAAGTCACCATATATCATAGAGCGGTTTATCCTGTAATTATGGGCAAAAAAAGGATTGCTGCCACGTTTTACCGTAAATGCACCACGATAACCATGTTTCTTAAGAAGCTCAATAATGAGGTGACTGGTATCGCCATAGGGGTAGGCAAGATATTTTACTTCTTTATTGAGTTTCCTTTTGATGATAGCTTCACAATCAGATAGTTCCTTATCAATTGCTTCAAAATATTTTCTGAAAGACTCCTCTCTATCCATTATGGTTAAGTCCCGGTGTGTTCTTGTGTGGCATTGTATATCAATGCCATTGTTTGCCATTTCCTGAACGAGGTCCCATGAGAGGGTCTTTTCACTCCCGACGATTAAATCCGTGTAGATAAAAAGCGTGGCTGGGTACCCGTATTTTTTTAGGATAGGGACTGCAATCTCATGCGTAGATCGCCACCCGTCATCAATGGTTATGACGACTGACTTTTTTGGTACCTGTTTCTTGAACTCAAGAAAATCAAAGAATTGATCCATAGAGATAACACGATAACCCTTATCTTGTAAAAATTTCATTTGTTCCTCAAAGGCTGCCTTGGTAACAGTCATCTTGTTTGATACGGTGAGAGAAAAATCATGATAGCTGAGCACCGGAATCGTTTGATACCCTTTCTCTGTTAACCCACCTAATTCATAAGGCTTGAGTGGGATAATCAATTCTTGTCCAGGCTTGATGGTATCGATGTCGTTATATTCGGCAATAAACCAGTCCATAGAGGAATCATTCAGGTATTTTGTTGCGAGGGAAGAGAGGGTATCACCTTCCTGGGCTGTGACAGCAACAAAATCAGGGAAGGTTTGAGGCTCGATCTTTGAACCCGTATCAGAGGCTGTGACTTGCGGAGGAATAGTCGAAGGCCCCTTACCCTGGGGCGTTGCACATCCTGTAATAATAAGTGCAACCAGCAATACAGAAAAAAATAAAGTGGTTAAATTCAGTCTTTTGTCCATCATGTTTGTTCTCACGGGTTTCCCCTACTTATTGTTTTGACTTCCCTGAAAATCCAGTACCTGAAAAGTCTCGACCAGTTCTGGCTTGCCCTTTATTTTTTGCGGAACAAGTACCTTGACTGAAATCATATTTTTCGTCAATTCATAGGTATCCCTACTGATAACGATCTCTCCTGGACCAGCCATATCTTTGAGCCGGGAAGCCACATTTACACTGTCACCAATAACGGTATATTCCATTTTGACTTGTGAACCAAGGTTTCCAGATACAACAATCCCTGAATTGACTCCAATCCCTATTCTTGATAAGAAAGGATTTTTATTTTGGTTGGCCTGTTGTTGCAATGCCTTTTGCATAGCGACAGCAGCTTTGACTGCCCTTTCAGCATGGTCAGCATGGGGAATTGGTGTACCAAAGACACCAAGGACTGCATCACCGATAAATTTGTCAACATACCCACCATATTCTAATATGAATTGTGTGGCAATACTAAAATACTCATTCAATGCCTCTACAACATCTGCCGGATCCATTTTCCCAGCATAGGCAGTAAATCCCCTGATATCAGTAAAGAGGATTGAAGCCTCGGTTCGATTCCCTTTCAGCCAGGAATCTTCAGGATGGGATAATATCATATCCAGTACATCAGGACCGACATAGCGGCCAAATGACTCCTGAATCAATAACTTCTTCCAGAGCTCCTGAGCCATATAATTAAAAGATGTAGCCAGGTCGCCGAACTCATCTTTTCTTGTCATGTCGATTCGATATTGATAATTTCCCTTCCCGATCTCTTTAGTTGCTAAAACCAGTTTTGAAATAGGGCGTGAGAAATTAATCCCCAGCAATATGGCAATGGAAATTCCTAACAGGACAATTAATGAACTCATGAAGAGTATGGAGATGCTCTCTTTGCGAATGAGATGATGAATGAAATCCAGAGATATGCCAACATGGACTGCTCCTAATTCTGTATCTTTAAACATCACAGGTCTGGATACATTCAGAACATGGGAACCCGAAGGAAGTGTATAATTGAAGTAGGTAATATTTCCATCACTCATCACCTTATCCGTACTGCTGAATGTCTGGAAATTAGTGCCAATTTTCGTATGATCTGTATGTGCCTTTATGATTTGTTGTCGATCCACAATAACAGCATAAAGAAGTCCTTCTACAGATGCTGCTTCTTTTATCAGCGTATTCAGTTTTACAATGTCATCCTGTAAAAGAGGAATATTTGCATTATTAGCAAAATAGTTCAGGCTTACTTTTCCCGTCTTTACTGTTTGCAGATAAAGCTGTTCTCTCTGCCGGGCGAGGATAACAAAGCTTAAGATGAGCACAGTCAACCAGATGATGAATGTGATAGCAATGGAAAGTTTAACCCGAATTGGGATACGGAATGATAATTTCTTTTTAAATTGACTCTGTATGCTTAGGTGTTCAATGTTTGTTGCCATGTTTTATGGGTTGGGTTTGCTGAACAGAGCAAGATTCCTTATAGCAGTTATCGGTAGCATGTTTTATACAGACCTCCCTTACTTACTATAGTCAACGCACTTAATACTGTTACATTGTCATTGCGAGCCCGAAGGGCGTGGCAATCTCCTCTTTGGGATTGCGGAGCCTGTTCCGAGCAAAGCAAGGAATCTCCGAGTTTGCTTCGGCTTCACCTCGCAACCGCTCTGCTCCTCGCAATCCTTCTTTCGGAAAGATTCCCGACAAGCGGGAATGACATATAACGTGACCTTACTTATGAACCCCTTACTTATATGCATATGCTATCACATTACTTATCTATACATCAATTCATGCTACCGCTAATAGCAGCATCTCCAATTCCGTGATTGAAACAAACAGAGTCACCTTAAATTACTCCCCTCCCTTGATGGGAGGGGATAAAGGGGAGGGTGGGATAAAAGAAAAGAGGGTCTTTGTGGAAGTGAGAGGGTATAATCTTACAAAAAGGTATATTTGTTGGTAATCCCCCCTTTAGAAAAGGGGGGTGAGGGGGGATTTGAAAACTCTTGGGAATAGATATGCTTTCGTATAATAAAAGTCTTAAACAAATATCGAGGAACTTAAGAAGAAACATGACAGATGCGGAGATGTTGCTATGGTCAAAACTTAGGGGTAAACAATTAAATGGATTTCAGTTTTACAGGCAGAAGATTATAGACAACTACATTGCTGATTTTTATTGTCCAATCCCCCTCTACCCCCTTTAGTAAAGGGGGTAGAGGGGGATTTATTGAGCTTGACGGAAGTCAACACTATACGGCTGTGGGAAGAGAAAAAGACAAGATGAGAGATGATTATATGAGGAGAGCGGGAATAACTGTTTTAAGGTTTTCAGATAGAGAGGTATTAGGGCAGATTGATGCAGTTTTAGAAAAGATATGGAGCAGGTTATGATTAATAAAATCTCCCCTAACCCCCTTTGCCAAAGAGGGGAAATGGAAAAGATTGACCCACTCGATTACGCGAAGACCCTATGTTTCCTTATCAGTATTATCAGCCAAAAATAGTATAATATGACATTCAATTCCATAAATATGTCTTCAAAAGGAGGGGGAAAGATGAATTTCTGGGAAAAGGTAAAAAGGGATATACAGAAGGGAATTCAGGAAGGCATTGATTTTGTTAAAGAAGGTGCGACTGTTGTAAAGGAGAAAGCTGAAGAACTTACTGAGGAAGGCAAAAAACAATATAAGATTTTTGAGATTAAGACAAAGGTTCAAAAGGAAATGGCAGAACTTGGAGGAAGGGTCTATGATCTGAGTTCTCAGGTCAAAAATCCATTCCTTGACAGTAAAGTAAAGGCAATCATAAATCGAATCAAAAAGTTTGAGGCACAAATTACAAAACTGAAGGGGGCGTTAAAGGTTGTATCAAAGAAGACTGCCACAAAGCGTTCCACAAGGTCAAAGAGCAAAAAATCCTGAGCGTGGTTTATCAAAATCCTGATACAATTAGACACTGAATTTCGTGGAAAGATTAAGGAAAGTGAGGTAGAAGAATGTCTCATCCAAAGGTCCTTGCTTTTATTCTTGCCGGAGGCAAAGGTGAGCGACTTTTCCCGTTGACGGTATTCCGTTCGAAGCCATCAGTTCCTTTTGGGGGAAGGTACAGGATAGTGGATTTTGTCCTGAGCAACTTTGTGAATTCGCACATCTATTCTATTTATCTTCTCGTGCAATACAAATCCCAATCAATGATTGAGCATATTCGGCAACAATGGGTGTTATCTTCTGTTATCAAAGAGCACTTTGTGACTGTAGTTCCACCTCAGATGCGCATGGGCCCGGAATGGTTTCAGGGCACAGCAGATGCTGTTTACCAGAATATGGACCTCATCCGTCAACATAATCCCGAACTCGTTATCATTTTTGGTTCAGACCATATTTACAGGATGGATATACGCCAGATGATCGATTTTCATCTCAAAAGGGATGCACACGTTACTGTAACTGCAAGACCTGTCCCACTTGCACAGGCATCATCATTTGGAGTTATTTTAACTGACAGCGAAAAACGAATTATTGGATTTCAGGAAAAGCCAAAGAAACCGAATCCGATGCCTGATGATCCCAGCCGTGCATATGTATCCATGGGGAATTATATATTTACGAGAGACGTGCTTTTAACTGCACTTGCAAAAGCCCAGCGGAAAAAACAACACGATTTTGGTGCACATATTATCCCTGAACTGGTTGAGACGTCAAAGGTATTTGCGTATGACTTTGCAACAAATAGTATTCCCGGGACCATGCCCTATGAGGAAAAGGGCTATTGGCGGGATGTGGGTACAATATCTGCGTTTTTCGAAGCGCACATGGACATGTTAGGGGATGCTCCTTTATTTGAGATCAACAATAAATTGTGGCCTGTCCGTCCATCAAATTATGAAGGACCTGCTACAAAGATACTGAAAGGTACCATCAGGAATAGTGTAATCGCTGAAGGAATAGTAATTCACAATGCGAAGATTCAGAATTCCTTCATTCGGAGCGGAGTGATTATAGAGGATGGTGTCAGTATAGAAGACTGCATCATAATGGATCACGTAGTCTTAAAAAAGAATTGTAAACTGAGAAGGGTTATTGTGGACAAGCTGAATGTCGTAGAGGAAGGGGAACAAATCGGTTTTAACCCTGATGAAGACCGCTTCCGTTGCCATATAGACCGTTCGGGGATAGCAATCATTCCGAGAGGAGGGAGGCTGATAAGGCCGCCAAAATGAATAAATTCACCTTCTTCATCCTTCATAATTCATCCTTTATCTTTTCCAAATGTCATCTCTGTGTACTCTGTGGTTTGTTGTTAATATGCCTCAATGGTTGCGGGCATGTCATTTCTCATGAATTAAGACAGCAGGCTGATAAGGAATTAACACCGGAGTTTCTTTTTAAAGACCCGGATACATTGAAAGGCAAGACAGTGATACTCGGTGGTATTATTGTCAGTTCTAAGAATACCAACGAAGGGACATATATCGAAGTGCTTCAAAAACCATTGGATTATCGCGGCAGACCAAAAGTTACTGATGTCACCTATGGCCGGTTTCTCATATTTTCAGAAAGCTATCTGGATACAGCAGTTTATTCTGCGGGAAGAGAGATAACCTTGGCTGGTGAGGTTTTAGGAAGGCAAATCCGCCCCCTCGGAGAGATTCAATATTCATATCTTCTTATAAAAGGGAAAGAACTTCATCTTATCGAACCTCATGAAGGTTTACCGATACGATTTTCTATAGGGATATGGACAACCTTTTAAATTACATAATTCCTTGTAGTATGTCATTGACCCGAAAGTGTTTTTTTCTGTCATTGCGAGCGAAGCGTGGCAATCTCGTTATTTGAGATTGCTTCGGGCTAACGCCCTCGCAATGACATTTTCATTGTTCCTTTGTGAGCCAAGGGCTCATGTCGATTCTGGACAAGCCAGAATGACAGATGAGAGGTCTAATGGAAGATTTTTATACTGAGAAAAAGATTTATTATCACGATACAGATTGTGGAGGTGTGGTTTACTATGCCAATTACCTGAAACATCTGGAAGAGGCGCGTACAGAATATCTTCTGAGTAAAGGTATTTCATTACAGGAAATGGCAGAGAAAGATATATGGTTTGTTGTTGCAAAGGTGGAAATAGAATATAAATCACCAGCACGGTACCAGGATACACTGAAGATCCTTACAAGGATTGAAAAAACCAAAATCGCTACCATGAAGATTTTTCAGAAGATCATGAAAGACAATACTATTGTCGTCGAAGCATATACGACATTGGTTTGCGTGGGGAAGGATTTTAAACCAAAACCCTTACCCGAGGAAATCAAAAAATCCTTGGATTAAATTTGGAATGCGGGTGTGTCCATTTTTTGTCCCATTATCATTTTATACATAAATGCTGTGGTATACTAAATTCTAAAAAATGTCAAGAATAGTGCCTATGTCATATCGAGCCTGGTTTCAATGCATCAATGAGCAATGCCGAGCGAGCTATCCGCTCAACTCGATCGTCTATCGCTGCAAGACGTGTGGCTCACTGCTGGAAGTGCATCACGACCTTCAGGCACTTGCCCAAAGCGATGCCAGGGCATGGATGAAGTTATTCGAGAACCGCTATAAGTCCACCGAATGGCCGTATGGCTCCGGCGTGTGGGGTAAAAAGGAATGGGTTCTCCCACAGATTGACAACGACAACATCGTCTCTCTCTACGAGGGAGGCACCAACCTGTTCTGGGCCGAGCGTTTCGGCAAAATGCTTGGCCTGGATGACCTCTGGATCAAACTCTGCGGCAACTCCCACAGCGGCTCGTTCAAAGACCTCGGCATGACGGTGCTCGTGTCCCAGGTCAAGCAGATGATCAGCGAAGGTGTGCCGATAAAGGCGGTCGTCTGTGCATCCACCGGCGACACATCGGCCGCGCTTGCGGTTTACTGCGCCGCTGCCGGCATCCAATCCGTCGTGCTGCTGCCTAAGGGGAAAATTTCGATTGCTCAGCTTATTCAGCCCATCTCCAACGGTGCACTGGTGCTGTCGCTGGACACTGACTTTGACGGTTGCATGAGCATCGTGAAGGAAATCACAAAGGACGAGACGATGTACCTAGCCAATTCGATGAACTCGTTGCGTATCGAGGGGCAGAAAACCGTTGGGATCGAGGTCGTCCAGCAATTTGACTGGGAAACGCCTGACGTGATCATCATCCCCGGCGGTAATCTTGGAAATATCTCCGCACTGGGCAGCGGCCTGCTCATGATGCGTGACCTCGGCCTGATTTCCGAGCTCCCGCGCATCGTTGTTGCCCAGGCCGAACGTGCCAACCCACTCTACCGCTCCTATCTGAAAAATTTCGAGACCTTCGAACCAATGCAGGCCCAGAAGACTCTGGCCAGTGCCATCCAGATCGGCAACCCGGTCAGTTTCGAGAAGGCCGTCCGTACGCTGAAACAGTTCAACGGAATCGTCGAGCAGGCTACCGAACAGGAACTGGCAGACGCAGCAGCGATTGGCGACAAAACCGGCATGTTTAACTGCCCGCACACCGGCGTGGCGCTGGCAGTACTGATTAAACTACTCACCGCAGGCAAGATCGATAAGTCCGAGCGCGTTGTGGTCATCTCAACAGCGCACGGGCTGAAATTCACCGACTTCAAGGTCCGCTACCACGAGGGGGCGCTTGACTTCCCCTGCCACTTTGCCAATAAACCAATCGAGCTACCGCCCAGCGTGGATGCGGTTAAGGCAGCTCTCCAGCAAGCTTTGCGAAGAGGAGGAAACCCGATGTCTAAAAAGTCGTCAAAAACCAGGAGCTGGAAACCGGCTACCCTTGCTATCCACGGACTGGGCCGCACTCCTAAAGCTCACTACGCAGTCTCTACGCCGATCGTCCAGACCTCCAACTACTACTTCGACTCCACTGCCGATGTGCTTGATTTCATGAAGGCCAAGAGCGAGGGCCGTGTGGTGCGGGAACACGAATACGGCCGCTATGGCAATCCGACACAGCAGGAATGCGAACGTAAACTGGCAGCCATTGAGGGTGCCGAAAGGGCGCTGCTGTTCTCAACCGGCATGAGCGCAGTAATCATGACGTTAATGGCTTATATGCGCCGCAATTGCCACATCATCTTCACCAACGACTGCTACCGCCAGACGCGCGATTTCGCAACGAACATGCTATCTGAGTTCGGCATAGAGGTTTCACTGGTGGACCCGACTGCCGAGGCCATCGCCAAAGCGATCCGGCCCGACACCAATATCATCTTTACCGAATCGCCGACCAATCCCTACCTGCGCGTGCTTGACATCCCGGCAGTGGTGAAAGTAGCAAAAAAACACCGCGTGATGACCATGATAGATGCTACGCTGGCTACGCCTTTCAATATCAAACCGCTCGATCTGGGCGTGGATATTGTCATCCACTCCGCTACCAAGTATCTCGGTGGTCACAATGACCTGCTGGCCGGCGTCACCCTTGGCAAACACGATCTGCTTAACGACCTCAACCGCTTGCAGCGGATGATTGGCGCCACACCCGGCCCGTTTACCTGTTTCCTGCTCGAACGAGGTCTGAAGACCTTCGTGCTGCGCATGGAGCACCACAACCGCGCAGGGCTGACCATCGCCCGCATGCTGGAGTCGCACCCGAAAATCGAGAAGATCTGGTATCCTGGCTTGGAGTCTCATCCGGACCACAGAATCGCGATCCAGCAGATGAGTGGCTTTGGCAGCGTGATTACCTTCCTGCTCAAAGGCGGAGACAAGGAAACGCGCAAGTTTATTGATGCGCTGGAGCTGTTCCTGATCACACCCAGCCTCGGCGGCACCGAAAGCCTGGTGACGCAGATGGCGCCGATGTCATTCTTTGATTACCCCGAGGACTACCGCCGCTCGATCGGCATGGTGGACAACCTGGTCCGTATCGCGCTGGGCCTTGAGGATGTGGACGACCTGATCGCCGACCTGAAGCAGGCATTGGGCAAGATCTGAACCCCCGCCGGTTTAAGCCACATTAAGGAGGCTTTTGATAATCAAAGGTGCTGATATGATACTAATAAGACCATAAGTAAAACCACGCCATCCTGATGCTTTCTGTGCTTTTTTTCTGATAAAATTTTAATGGATTCTTTATATGGAATACCTTGTCATCATTTTTATTATCATAATAATCATCGGCCTCCTTGCCAACCGTGAACTCGCCCGTGATAAAAAGAGAATTAAACGCATGATGAGAGAATACTCCTTCAGAACATATTCTCCTGAAGATGCGAAGGAAAATCATCCTGAAAAAGGGGCAAAGGATAAGAAATTGTGAAATTTTTAGACCCGCGCTCTGAAAACGCCTTAGCACATCAAGAAATAGAGAGAATCTTTTTCGGGAAATGCAAAAGATTCTTATTCCGTTTTTTATTGCTACCCATGTAATACATCGATATAATTTTGCTATAAATGTATTTTGCGATTAGACTTTACAAAATATATGAAAAGGCCAAACAGACAAGGAGGGACTCGTAATGAACATAGGAAATACAGTGATTGTCACTCCTGCTGACAGGATTCCGAAGAAACCTGTAGCAGCAGGCTCAGGTACTTCAATGCAGGTTCTCATCGGTTCTGATAGTGCACCAAACTTCGCAATGAGGAGATTCATTATGGAGACAGGTGGAGGTATGCCTAACCACACAAATAGCGTAGAACACGAGCAGTTTGTGTTGAGGGGACACGCTAAGGTTGGAATCGGAAAGGACGTCTACAAGGTGAAAAGCGGTGATGTTGTTTTTATCCCCAAGGGCATCCCCCACTGGTATAAAGCTGAGGGTGATGAGCCGTTTGAGTTCATATGCGTTGTTCCCAATATACCTGACCATATCGAAATACTTGAAAAGAGTGAATCTTAGCAGCTGAACAGAAAAGTGTATATTAAGAAAAGGTCGAGTATGCTTTCTCTTACACGGCGTATCCTCAAGAAATTTCATCCCGAGGGCATACCCTTCCCGGGAACATTCTTTTACAACTTTGTCAGCAAGAGTAAAATCTTCCAGCACCATTACGACCTGATTTCACAGGACGTACTGAACCATGTTACATCAGGGAAGGTGCTTGATATCGGTACAGGGCCCGGCTGGCTTCTTTTAAGTCTGCATAAACAGAACCCACATTTTGAACTCGTCGGGGCAGACATTTCTGCGTCGATGGTTGAAAGGGCAAAAGCAAACATACAACAGGCTGATTTGAGCGGTCAGATACATGTTGAAATTGCGGATGCCAAGTCTATGCCCTTTGCTGACGACTCCTTTGATGCAGTGATCAGCACCGGGTCTGTGCATCACTGGAAGGACCCCCTCACGTCTATAAATGAGATCTACCGTATTCTTAAGCCCGGCGGATATGCATTCCTATATGATATCGTAAGCGATATACCAAAAGCCGTCTTAAAACAGATGGCAAAGGATTTCGGCAGGCTCCGGATGTTTCTCTTGTGGCTCCATGCCTTTGAGGAGCCTTTTTATAGTCTCGATAATTACCGGCTGCTGGCCGGGCAGACCAGATTTAAGGAAGGAACAACGAGATTTGTAGGGGTTATGTGCTGCTTATCATTAAGAAAGTCTCTACCAAACGTTAAATTGTCAGGAAGCTGGGAAGATAGGAAGTTTGAAGTCTGAAGCGGTATATACGGTATATACGGGGTCAGGTCTTGCAATATAACATTAATGAAAGGGTCATTGGGGTCAGCCCTTGAAACTTGACAATATCTTTTACGCCGATAAATGGAAAAAGCGTCCGTCCCCTTTATCTCAGACGAAATATTAAATATCAGAAATTTTATTTCTTCTCCAT
>Ga0194113_10008381_pt1 | contig 12708 bp, 11 predicted proteins | sample TA2MahC200mmetaG_FD_146193 | JGI IMG/M metagenome (GOLD analysis project Ga0194113, IMG submission 146193) | Freshwater microbial communities from Lake Tanganyika, Tanzania - TA2015017 Mahale Deep Cast 200m | ecosystem: Environmental > Aquatic > Freshwater > Lake | place: Tanzania: Lake...
ACTTCGAGCACTTGGCGGCTAACGTACGCGCCGAGGTGCGTGACGGCATCGAGCGGCACTTGCGGCGCGCGCCGACAAAGACCAACAAGAGCCGGATCAAGCGACTGCGAGGGTCTTCCCGACCGCAGTACCGCTTGCGTGTTGGGGATGACATCCGCGTATTCCACGACGTGACGGAATCTGCAGTTGAGGTCCTGGGGATCGTCCCCAAGTCCGAAACCCTCGAATGGCTTGAGCGGTACGGTGCGAGCGATGAAAGAAGTGGCTCTGTCTGAGGTGAAGGACGACCTGTCGAGATACCTGCGTTTGGCGCAGACCGAGGAGATCGTCATCACGCGGCACGGCAAGCCGGCCGGCCTGCTGGTTGGTTTTGCTTCGGAGGATGATTGGCTAGACTACCGCCTGGAACACGACCCGCGATTCTTGCGGCGCATCGAACGTGCGCGCCAGAACCTGCGGGAGGGCAAAGGTGTTTCCATCGAAGACCTTGCCAGGTAGGCGCTGGCTGCTCGACCGCGGCCTGGCGGCGAGCTCGAACAAGGGGATCGCCTTGGGAACCTCCTGCTCGTTTGAACGGTGGCCACATGCCGGGTTGAGAGACACATCCATGGGAATGTTCGATACGACGGGACGCGATCCGTCTGGCGCCGGGCGGACCGAGAACACCTTGAAGAAACTCGCGCGCATGAACAAGGCGTTGAGCCACGAAGAGCCCGATCGGGTGCCGATCAGCGACTTCTTCTGGGGCAGTTTCGTGCGGCGGTGGAGGGCGGAACTGGGACTCCCCGACGACGCGAATCCGTACTACTACTACGACCTCGACTGGATCGTGACGGTCCCGAACATGGACCCCAGGATCCGTGCGTTCGACACGCTCCGCGAGAGTGACGAGGAGGTCGTGGTCAAAACGGGTTTCGGCGCCGTTCTGCGAAAGCGATTCGACTTTCCGATGCCCGAGTCCGTGGGATGGGAGACCGATTCGCTCGAGAAACTGGAATCGTTCGAATTCGATGCGGCCGAGGATCCTCGCCGCTACTTCGCGGCGGGCGACAACCAGATTGCCGGGGTCGGAGACGGTTTCGAACGCAACTCGCCCGCGTGGTTCGACACCGTCACGTCGCTGCGCCCCGACTTCCCCGTCTTTGGCAGCATGATCGAGTGCTCCGAGTGCCTGACCCGCCTGGTGGGCCAGGAGAACTCGATGCTCTGGATGGGCATGTATCCGGAGCGGATGGGCGCGGCGATCAACCGGATCGGCCAGTTCTATTTCGACTGCCTGCGCGCCGAAATCGAGGCGGCAAGCGGATTGCTGGACGGCATGGTGATCTGGGGCGACGTGGCATACAAGAAGGGCATGTTCTTTTCACCCGCGTACTGGCGCGCGTATTTCCGCCCGTGGGTTGAGGCGATGGTTCGGGAGTGCCATGCCCACGGACTGCCGGTCATCTACCACGGCTGTGGCAACGTGACGGCGATCTTGGACGACTTCCTGGACATGGGGATCGACGCCCTGAACCCGCTGGAAGCCAAGGCCGGACTGGACTGCGTCCAGCTTCGCAAGCGGCACGGACGTCGAATCGGCATGTGCGGCAACAACGACATCCGCACCTGGGAATCGGGCGACCGGCGATTGATTCGCCAGGAAGTCCTCACCAAGCTGAACGCCGCCAAGGGCGGAGGCCTGATCTTCCAGTCCGACCACTCCGTGTCGAGCAGCGTGTCGGGTCCCACGTACGACTACGTCGTGAAGCTCGTTCGGGAGTACGGAACGTATCCGCTGCGGCTGGGCGAATACGACATCGACATGGGCGGCGCGGTGTAGGCAGTTCCGCGGCGGGCGCGCGAGCGACGGCCGAGCGGGTGGCATCGGCAACCCGACGCATCGCGTGCCTATCCGATACGATTGGCCTGATCGGCGCAGCCGGTGCAATCGGTGACGGCAGCATTGAATGCGCGGAGCGCGGGAATCCCGGCGGAGTGAACGGGCGTGTGGTTAAGGTGCGTGGCATTGGGACCCGAAACTTACAGGTGCTGGATTGGAGCGGGCGGCGCGGCTGGTCTGCCCCGCGTCCCACCTAACCCGGGCGAATTCGCGGGCGTCAGACCGGCATGGGCCGGCGCCGCGAGCGATGCTCCCGATGCAGCAGCCGAAGCCGTACCATGACGTCGAACCTGGCGCCTGACGATCCGGCCCCATCGCCGGTCGAGTACACCGCGGAGTCCACTCGCCCGCTGGTGAGCATGCTGTTCATCGCGCCGTTGCTGTTCATTTACGAAGTGGGAGTGGTCGTCCTGGGCCCGCACGCGCTTCGCAACGGCGCGGACGCCTGGTTGCGCCACACGCTCGAGTGGATCGGCTTTGGCCAGTACTTCCTCCTGCCGCTGCTGACCTGTGCCGCTCTGCTCGCCTGGCATCATACGCGGCGCGACGCGTGGACCGTGCGTTACGGCGTGATGTCCACGATGCTGATGGAGTCCTTGCTGTTCGCCGCGCTGCTGTTTGTGTTGGCGCATCTGCAGCGTGCCGTGGTGGCGCCGCCGGCGGCATTGACGCCTCAGGGCATCTCGCGGAACGAACCGGCGGGCAACGCGCAGGGCAGAACTCCTCCGGACCGGCATCGTCCGGAGGCCGGCGCGGACCGTGCCTCACTCGCTAGCGTTTGCGACACGACTGCGCGCGCCGAGGCCGGCACGCTCGGCCGCATCGTCGGGTACTGTGGCGCGGGCATCTACGAAGAACTGCTGTTTCGCTTGATCCTGGTGCCGGGCGTGGCCGGCCTGCTCCACTGGTTCGGGCTCGGTTGGCGAGCGAGTCTCGTCTGGTCTATCGTGGCCACGAGCTTGTTGTTCTCGGCGGCGCACTACCAGTTCTTCTCGCCGGGCGGCTACGCTTTCGACTGGAACACCTTCGCCTTCCGCTTCGTCGCCGGTCTCTACTTCGCGGTGTTGTTCGTCACGCGCGGATTTGGAATCACCACGGCATCCCACGCGTTCTACAACATCCTCGTGGAACTTCTCTAAGGCGAGCGGCAGTTGAGAAGCTACCCGTAGGACGGGCACTCTTGCCCGTCCGGTGCGTGTTCGACGGGCACTCTTGCCCGTCCGGTGCGTGTTCGACGGGCACTCTTGCCCGTCCGGTGCGTGTTCGACGGGCAAGAGTGCCCGTCCTACGGGTAAATCCATTCCTGCCGCTCCTCTAACGATGCGCGGCGGCGAGCGTTAAAGGGGGCAGCGACGACGCTTGTCAAGCCCTCTTTCCGGGATGTCCGCCAGAAATATCTCGGGTTCATCGCGCGGGAGAAAGTGGCTTTGTGGCCGCGGCGTGAAGCGTCTATAATGACGCCATTCATACGTTGGCGGTTGCTGCTTCATTACAACACGTTGGGGGATTCGTCATCGTGTTGTCCGTAAGACCAAAGGTCGCCGAACTGGCGTTTCAGCTCTATGGGCGTGCTCTGCATCCCGAGCTGTTCCAAGTCTACAAAACCCACACCGTGGAACGCGGTGGTTACTCGGCCAAACTCGACATCACGTCCGCGGGCCATGTCATCACGTGGCGGTACGCGGGTCTGACGTTGACCGAAGTTGCGGCCTCCGCGCACCATCCGCTTCCCAAGAAGCGGCGGTTGATGTGCCGCCGTTTGCGGGGAGAGCGGAGCGACCGCGTGGAGTGTTGGGGCGGTGTGACGTACCAGACGAGTTATCAACTGGAGCCCGTTGCGCCGGATGTCTTCTGGCTGTTCCACAAAGAGCTGGTGCAGGAGGGGCGGTGTCGCGGCCTGCTGCACGAGTTCGGATCAAGCGGACGCATGGCAATGGGGGCGTTGAGCTTCATCAACGTGGAGACACGCAATCGCAGCATGCTGGTCCAGGCATTCCACACGTTTCCCGACGATTACGCGGTCGTGAAGAGCCAGTCTCTCTTTCAGTTGCCGTAGGCTGCCGAGCCGGCTTGCGTGGCAACGGTGTGTTATTCGGGCATCGGCATCGCGGTCACCACGTTGCTTTCAAGAAGGCGCGGATCGCCTTGTTCGTGTGGACCGGATCTTCCAGCGGTGCCAGATGGCCGCAGCCGGGTATCACCACGAATTCCGCGCGCGGCATCGCGTCGGCAATGGCCTGCATCTCGCTCACCGGGCTGATCACGTCCTCGTGACCGCAAAGCACCAGCGCGGGAACGTCGATCTCCCGCAACCAGCAGGTCGCATCGACGCGTTTCGCCATGCCGCGCAACGCAGCGGCGAGGCCGGCGGGCGAACCCTGCCGAATGACCTGTTCGGCGGCCTGGACAAGAGCCGTTTGTTGGCGGCGTGTCTTCTCGGAAAACAACCGGGGGATCATGCGCGGCACGAGAATGGGAGCCCCCTGCTCTTCCACCTGATCGGCCAACTCGCATCGCTGGCGAGCGGCCTCCTCGGAATCGGCCGCGGCACGCGTATCGCACAGGATCAGATGAGACACGCGGCGCGCGTGCCGACGCCAGAACTGCCAGGCGACGTATCCGCCCATGGACAGCCCGCCCATCGCGATGGGCTCGTCGATGCCCAGCCGATCCAGCAGACCTGCCAAGTCATCTGCAAACCGCTCCATGGCGACCGTGCCCGCCGTCACGCCGCTCCCGCCAAAACCGCGCAGGTCCGGCGCGATCACGCGGTATTCCTCCGACAGGTCCTCGACCTGACCTCGCCACATCCGATGGTCCAGCGGGAACGCGTGCACGAGCAGCAGCGGTCTCCCCGCGCCACGCTCCGCGAAATTCAAATCAACATCGTCGATCATCATTGCGATCTCGCTCCGTGGGCAAGGGCCGCCCGCGAGAGAACCGCGTTCGCGACCGGCAGGGACGGGAATGCGGCCTCGTCACAGCAACTGCCACGCCACTCTGAAGAACCACTGGACAATGAGAATGGCCACCAGGGCCAGGAGTATCCATCGGTCGACCCGTGCGAAGTGATGCTCGCCCAGGCCGCGTCGGATCCGGAAGATCTGGAAGATGCGGTACGGGATCTGGAACGCCACGATTCCGAAGAACAGGAAGCCCGCGGGATTGTACTTCCAGGCCTCGCCCAGCCGGCCGTGTGCGAAACTGATGAACGCGCGAGTCATGCCGCAGCCGGGGCAGGGGACGCCGGTGAGCCTCAAGAACGTGCAGCTGCCGGGAAGCGGCTTGTCGATGATCGGCACGATCACGCGGTCGCCATCCCGCACCGTCATCGCCATCGCCCCGGCGACGACCAGCAGCGACAAGCCCAGGAACGTCCAATGGAGCGACGTTTGCGGCAGAAACGAGTGGGGTGTTGGCGGGCCGGGAGCGGCCGCTCCCTGGTGGACGGGCGGCGCGATCACCTGCGGCGGCTTGGCAACGGGAGTGGGTGACGTCATAGGCGCGGGACATTCGCGAGCGAGCGTGTCTCACCGGGTTCCATCATCCGCTGGTTTCGAAGTCTCGAGTGCCTTCCGGAACAACTCGAGTTGGGCGAGCATGGAGGGCGAGTGCGGTTCCAAAGCCACGGCCTGCGACTGCATCTTCACGGCATTGGCGTAGTCGCCCTTCGCGTAGTAGCACCGGCCGAGCGTGTCGAGGAATCCGGCGCGGTTCGGCCAGAGGGCCAGCGACCTCTGGCTGCATTGCAGCGCTTCGTCGAAATCGCCCTCCGTGTTGCTGACGAGCCACGCCAGCTGGTTGTTCACCAGCGCCTCCTGGAACGGGAGCAGTCCTTTCTCCTCGCCGCGCGCCGTCTTGTGCCGCTCGGCCAACGCCGCTAGTTCCTCGCGGAAGCCACTGGCCGCCTTCACAATCCGCTCTCGCGTCGCGTTCCGCCACGCTTCGTCCGCGCCGGGCACCCGGTACATGGCAATCATCACATCCGAGTCCTGCGGGTCGTGTTCCCACGCTTTCAACAACCACTGCCGGCTCTCTTCATCGGCGGTCGTGCGGGCGCGGAAGTAGCACATCCGCGACTTGACGCCACCCAGCTTGCGGGCCAGTTCGCTCTCCAAGATATTGCGGAGTTTCTCGTCGGCCTCGATCTTGTTGACAAGGTCCTGCAGCAAGTCGGCGCCGTCCTTGTCGCGGCCGGTGTCGTGCAGCATCTCGGAGAGATGCAGGCCGGCACGGATCGCCTCGACCGGTTGTTCCGCCATCCGAACGGCCACCCGCCGGTACACCTGTTCGGCCCAACGGAAAAGCCCGTCGGCCTGCAGGATGGTGGCCACATCCAGCTGCCGCTCCACGCCTTCCGTGACGCCGGCCAACGTCTCGTCGGCCACCGCGTTCGCCTTGACGGCGTCACCCAGCTGCCAGTGGGTTTCGGCCAGCCGATACATCAGGCTCGGATACTGCTTGAAGGTCTCGCCGTAGCGTTCAGCGATCTCGGCAATCACGGCCCAACCTCCCCGCTCGCGGAGCCAATCCACGGCGTCCAGGATCTCCTCCGCCTCGTTCCCCAGCAACGGGACCATCCGCCGCATCGCGCCGAGCGATTCTTCCCGGCGGTCGCGCCGCGCCAACTGATCGGCGTACCACCGCAACAGGCTCAGCACGATGTCGCGACTGGTCTGGTCGCCGGACCGCGCAAGTACGTCCTCTTCGTCCTCGATGAGTTCCGCCCACTTGTCCAGCTCGGCCGCGTCTCCCTTCAACACGCCGGCGTAGCAGCGCAGCCAATCGGACGCCACTCGCCTGCTCGAAGCCACCGTCTGCTCGATGGTCGCGGCAAACGCCTTGGACGACTCGTCGTTGCCAACGCGCATCGCCATCGCGAACAACGCGGCCTGCCTGGAGATCGTCTCGGAGGCCTCATAGCGCGCGAGGCGGCAGAGGGGGCGGAGACTCTGATCCCCCGGCAGCGAAGCCAATTGCTCCACAAGATTGACCCGTTCGGCCTCCGGCAGGTTTCCGTACCCGCGCAAGAGCCGTTTCACGTCCGCCGTGTCCTCCTCGCTCGACCAGTTCACCTGCATGCTGGAGACGAGATAACGGGCGCGCAACGCGATCTCGATATCATCATGGTGCCGCGCTTCACAGAGCGCGTCGAACGCGTCCAGCCGCAATCGCTCGAGTTCCGCTTCCGCCCTCTCGCGGGTGGCGTACTCGCGGGCACCCAACTGCTCGATCAGCGCCGCAATGCGCCCCGGGAGGCTCTCGCCGGGAACGCGCACGTTGGACGCGACCTCCGCACCCAACACCGGAATTGCACGCGGCACGCCCGCGATAGAGAGAACCAACAGAGAAGCGGCCGCGCATTTCAACGTTCGAGCCATCGCCGGGCCTCATGGCGGACCAACAGACGCCAACACCCACCACTCCCTCAAGGATACAGTAGGCGGCAACCGAGCGGCAAGGCGGGCGACCCGGCGAGCCAGCGAGCCGGCAGCGTCAGCTGCCGGGTCCCATGCCGCTGCCGGGTCCCATGCCCCCGTCGGCTCGCCACGCGAACACCGGGCGGCATCACTCGTCCGCGGTGCCGGCAGCGTTCCTCCCCGGGCCGCGGGACTCCTCCATCTGCTCGATATACCGCCGGAGCCGTTCGACCTCGTCGGTGACATCCTTGAGTCGCAGCATGTTCTCGACACGTTTGAGCAACTCGATCTTCTGGACCGGTTTCGACAGGAAATCGTCGGTTCCCGCCGCCACGGCGCGCTCGATATCCCCCAGTTCATTCAGTGCCGTGACCATCAGAATCATGATGCGTCGTCGTTCGGGATCCTCCTTGATCTTCTTACAGACCTCGAACCCGTTGAGCTTGGGCATCATGATGTCCAGCAGGATCAGATCGGGCTTGAAAGAGTCGATCTTGTCCAGCGTGTCCTGGCCGTCCACGGCCATGGCCACGTCACAATCGACTTCGGCCAGATAGGCCTCCAGCAACTCGCAGTTCGCTTGATTGTCGTCGGCGATGAGGATTCTCGATTCGGCCATCGTTGGTTTCGCACCTCCTGGGCTGCCGGCCTGCCGGCTTCGCTGTCGCTCAAAGTGCCTGGCGGTTGGCGGCCGGCACTGGAAAATGGGAACACAATTCACGCACCTGGCCCTGGATCCGTTGGAGCAGCTCGTCGTCGTCCGGGCTGCGAAGGGCCGAGAGCATCCAGCCGCCGATCTGCCGCATTTCCTGGATGCCCATGCCGCGCGTGGTCAGGGCGGGAGTCCCGATGCGAATGCCGGAGGGGTCGAGCGGCTTGCGTTCGTCGAACGGGATCATGTTCTTGTTGACGGTGATTCCGCATCGTTCCAGCACTTCCTCCGCCACCTTGCCCGTGATGCCCAGCGGCGTGACGTCCGCGAGCATCAGGTGGTTATCGGTTCCTCCGCTGATCAACGGCAGTCCGCCGCTTTGCAGCACGTCGGCCAATTGCCGGGCATTGTCGATGATGGCGCGGGCGTAGGCTTTGAAGGACTCCCCGCTGGCTTCCTTGAAACAGACGGCCTTGCCGGCGATGACGTGCATCAAGGGTCCACCCTGCAGGCCCGGGAAAACGCTGCGGTTGATCTCCTTCGCGTAGGCCTTTTTGCAGAGCACCAGTCCGGCACGTGGTCCGCGCAGGGTCTTGTGCGTGGTGGTCGTGACGAAATCGGAAACAGGAACGGGATTGTGATGGAGGCCCGCCGCGACGAGTCCGGCGTAGTGAGCCATGTCCACGAACAGCTTCGCCCCGACGTCGCGCGCGATCTCGGCGAAGCGATCGTGGGGGATCTCGCGCGGGTAGGCACTCGCGCCGGCCACGATCGCCTTCGGTTTGTTCTCGCGAGCCAACCGGGCCACCTGGTCGAAATCGATGCGATGCGTATCGCGCGTCACGCCGTAGCTGACGAACCGGTACAGTCGGCCGGAGATGTTCAGGTGCATGCCGTGCGTCAAATGGCCGCCATGTGCCAAATCAAGCCCGAGCACCGTGTCGCCAGGCTCCAACAGCGTCAAGTAGACGGCCATGTTCGCCTGCGACCCCGAATGCGGTTGGACGTTGGCATACTCGGCGCCGAACAGATCCATGGCGCGTTGCCGTGTGAGTCGCTCCAGGGCATCCACGTACGCGCATCCGCCATAGTAGCGCTGGCCCGGGATCCCTTCGGCGTATTTGTTCGTCAGCACGCTGCCGACGGCCTCCATTACCGCCGGACTTGTGTAGTTTTCGCTGGCGATCATCTCCAGGCCGTCCTGTTGCCGTCGCTGCTCGCCGACAATGGTCGCCCAAACCTCCGGATCTTCGCGTTCAAGACAACTCATGAAATGTCCTTCTGGCGGCACTGGCACCTGTCAGGCCGAGAGACGCCCGCCCCGCGTTCTCGCCGCACCGTCCCGTCACCGGCGTGCATTCTTGAAGTTTGCTCCGCGTTCGTCAATCCCGCTCCGATCCCGCGGCGGGTTCCCGCCCTTGCCACGCCGGCGAGCACCGCACGTCCAGTTGCCCCGCGTTGTCCGCCAACTCGGCCGGCGAATCGTTGATTCGCAGAAACAGCGTTCCGGAATTCGGGAACTCCAACTCGCACTTCAGCCCGACTCGAAGCGGCGCGGCAAGCGGCGTGAGGCCGGGAAGCGGCCTGGTCTGGTCGCTGACCGCCGCCAGCACCACGCCCAACGGCATGCCGCGATGGTAGCGAATCGTCACGCCACCCGGTTCGGACCACCAGACCTCCGAGTCGCGGGCCACCTGGTAGCGCCCGGAACACTCCAACGCATACCGCACCCCGCGTTCCACCTCCACGCCCGCCGACTGCCATCCGCGATCCGCCCTGATCCGGATCACCTTGGAGTCGCCCGCGTCCGTCGCAGTGCCCTCGTACACGATGGCTTCGCGCGCCAGATCGTACCCGTAGTCCAAATTGACCACGAACAACTGCCACTGCTCCACCAGCTGTCGCATGTCCGATTCGAACAAGTCGTCGAACGAACTCGAAAACTCATCCCAGTCCTCCAGCACGTGGGACGGCAGCGTCCTGAACCGGTCGCGATAGTCCGGTTGCCCGTCCAGGAAAGCGGCCACCGCCCAACACCAACCGTACGGTTCGTTGCGGAGGTGGGCGGTCGGCCCGTAGGACAGGATCTGGTCGAGCGTCATCGCGCGACCTGCGGCATATTCGTCGCGCACGATCTTGATGCGGCCCAATTGCGACGCGTCCTCGCGACTCCGCGGGAAAAAGGCCAAGGTCAGCTCTCCGTCTTGCCAGCGGTGCGTCGCCAAGAGCTCCGCCATCCCCTCCATGTACCAGGGTGGCCCGGAGCCACCGAGGAACCACAGCATGAACGCGTGCGTGCCTTCGTGCAGCAGCATGTGACGCCGATAGTACACGCTCGGTTGCTCGTAGACCCACAACTCCCATCCGCGTTGATAGCCGTTGAGAAACGGCGGCAGATCGCCGGGCAACAACCCGGACCCGGCGAATCGTTCCTTCCGCTCCATCAGGTATCCGATCACGCGCCAGGATGCCGTCCTGCGCGGTTCGATGTTGAAGTACTTGCACCACTGCTGCACCGCCACGTCGAATACCTTGGGCAAGGCGTCCACTTCCGGGTCCGCCGGTAAGTCGGTGTACAACTCGAGGTGCTCGCCGGCGATCCGTCGAATGCCTGCCGCGGCCGCACGCCTCTCGCCCACGACCGGCCGCTTGATCGATGCGGCCAGCCGAGCCTCGGGCAAGGAGGCGACCCCGATGGGCGCGGTCACCGGTCGTTGCGCCGCGGCATCTCGCTCGAGACCCGGCGCGGACGTACGTGGCGGCTGCGACTCCTCGCGCCGACGCGTTACGGTCACGGGATCAGCCAACGCCTTCGTTCCAGACGCCCGTTGCTTCTGGGGCTTTGCCACGCCGAAGTCTCGCGTCTGATCGCGAGAACGGTCGACCGTGCTCTTCCGCGCCTGCGGCGTGGCAGGATCCCCATGCCTCCCGCACGCGCCCGCAAGAGGGATCGCCACCAGCAGCAGGGCGGCCGCCGCGCGACCCGAACTGAAACCGGGCAGCGCCCACGCTCTTGCAGGACGCCGGGCGGCGCCTGCGCGGCGAACGGAAACGCCGGTGGCAGCCGACGTCGAGCGGCCGAGGCACGGCAGCCGGGACGAATACTCGAGTCGGGCACCCCGACAGGTCGGCTCGTTCGCGACGGACCGGCCTGCCCGGCCCTTGTTGGAGGCGGCCGCGGGCCGCGTTAGAATGTGAGTCATCGGTCCCGTGAATTCCCTTGCAGAGCAGAAGTCAACACACGTTCGAATCACGTTGTCGCATCGAATTTCGATGCCGGAGGTCTGAAATGAACCGGCCGACGAGAAGTCACAGGGGCCACGCTCGTCCGGGCGGAGCCAGTGGCGAGACGGGCTCTCCGGAATGCGTGTGTTTCCGCCGTTCGGGGTTTCGACCCGCGACCGGTCTGGATGTGTCTCCACGTCCCCATCGCGGGCCTCAGGTCAGTGACGGCCCGCGGCCTCGCGCAATGCGCAAGCGGCCGGTCCCGGAACTGCGGACGGGCCGCCACCGCGCCGGTGCCACGCATCCCATTGTACCCTTTTCTCGCGAGGGGCGCCGACCGTTCGGGCGGAAGGCGGCGTTCGCGCACAGGGTCGCGGCAGGTTGCTGCGGCCTGCTGGTTCTCTGCGGTTCGGTCGGCTGTTGGGGCGTTTCCGAGCGCGAAGTCGTGGTTTATGCCGCATTGGACGCCGAATTCTCTCAACCGCTGCTGGAGGATTTCACTCGGGATACGACGGTCAAGGTGCTGGCGAACTACGACGTTGAATCCACGAAGACCGTGGGGCTTGTCACCCGCATCCTTCGAGAGCGCCGGCGGCCGAGGTGCGATGTCTTCTGGAACAACGAGATCCTTCACACGCTGCGGCTTCAGCAGCAAGGACTCCTGGAGCCGCACCTCTTCCCCGCGGGCCAGTCCCTGCCGCCCAACTACCGCGCGTCCGACGGATCCTGGTACGGCTTTGCGGCGCGAGCGCGGGTACTGCTGGTCAATACGCGGCTGGTTTCCGAGCCGGAGCGTCCGGCGTCCATCTTGGACCTCCAGGACCCCAAATGGAACGGCCGCGCCGGGATGGCCAAACCCTTGTTTGGCACCACGGCGACCCATGCGAGCGTGCTGTTTGCCACGTGGGGCGACGCGCGGGCACGGGAGTACTTCACGAATCTGAAGCGGAATGTCGCGGTGTTGAGCGGGAACAAACAGGTGGCGATGGCGGTGGGCCGCGGCGATCTGGCGTTCGGGATCACCGACACGGACGATGCGATCGTGGAACTGGAACAGGGCCGGCCCGTGGCCATCGTCTATCCGGATCAGCACGACGATGGACTCGGCACGCTGTTCATTCCCAACACGCTGTGCATCATCAAAGGTGGACCCCATCCGATGGAAGCGCGGCATCTTGTGGAATACCTGCTCACGGCAACGGTCGAAACCAAGCTGGCTCAAGGCCACAGCGCCCAATTCCCCGTGTTGCCTGGCGTCTCCGTTGGCTCTCGCGCGGCACCGCCGCACCCAGTGCGTTGGATGGACGCCGATTTCCAGCAGGCGGCCGCGCATTGGGATGCGGCCACTGGGGTGCTGCGCGAGTTATTTGCCACGGCGGAGTGAGCGGAGCCACGCAGGGACGAAGGCGAACGGGCGGCGTCAGCTGCCCCGTTGGGCCAGCAGCCGTTTCTCCCGCGCGTTCACGCCGGCGGCTCCCGCGGCCGCCGGCGAGTCAGGGAGAGCCCGCCGAGCATCTCGATTCAGAGGG
>Ga0194113_10008402_pt1 | contig 12693 bp, 13 predicted proteins | sample TA2MahC200mmetaG_FD_146193 | JGI IMG/M metagenome (GOLD analysis project Ga0194113, IMG submission 146193) | Freshwater microbial communities from Lake Tanganyika, Tanzania - TA2015017 Mahale Deep Cast 200m | ecosystem: Environmental > Aquatic > Freshwater > Lake | place: Tanzania: Lake...
TAAAATTGCTGTTTCCCTTATAAAAGAATGCCCCATATGCCTTGAATGTGTTGTTAAAAGCTCAATCGTGATGACCACTCATGAGGTATTTTTTGCAGAAGTTATAAATACGCATGTTGATGAAAGGTTCCTTGACGGCAGCGGTGAGCCGGATATTGAGAAAATGAATATACTGGGCTATGCAAATGGCATGTATTTTAGCCTGGGAAAAAAACTTCAGAACCTGTATTATTCAAAAAATAACTGAAACTTCAGTATTGGTAAATAAAATAAGCAAAGCCAAGCACGTGTCAGTATTTAAAGAAAAAAATATTAAAACATGGCCTTTTGAATAAAAATAACCCTGCCGCATATACAATGCTTCAGGGTTATTTATTTATAAATATTTTATAAAATTACTCGGTGGTAATTGCTTCGGATGGGCAGCTTTCAACAGCTTCCTGGATACACTCTTCGTCATATTCATCATAATCTGTTTTTATAACTACAGCTATATCTTTATCCTCATCCATTTTGAAGATATCCGGGCAGGTTTCTTCACAAAGTCCACAGCCTGTGCAAAGTTCTTCGTCTATTCTTACTTCCATTAGGCATCCTTTCTTATAAAATAGTAAATCTGCTATTTTTGTATTGTTCCTATATAGCAAATCAAATGGAAATATACAAGAATTTTTTGTTTAATTCAATAAAAAATTTTATAAAAAATTTTATGAAGTTCCAGGATTAAAAAATTACATAATTTATATCTAAGTAAGCAATTAATAATTCCTTGACATTATTTATGATATAATATATTTGTATGCTGAAAATTATGCTGATTGCAAAAGCAGGAATCTATTGCAGGATTAGGCAGGAAATAAAAAATTTTAAGGGATGGCGCAGTATTCTAGTCAGTACTTGCAGTCATGAAGACGGGGCTAAAAATCCGTTAAGGGCGTACGTATGAAGTCCCTGGGATTGGCTGCTGACGCCCAGTCGGGGGTTGATCCTGGGGGTTAAGGAAATTGGGCGATCCATAATGGCATATGGGCGTGGACCCAGTTTCCGTGGAGACTTCAAATGTAAAAAGCAGCATTTGGAGGTAACCTGCAAATGCTTGATAGGCATTGCAGTGTAGCCTGCCTTGCGTGATACAGGGGGAAGGCCTCTTGCGAAATGTAGTGTTGCATGAGCTCGGCAGCATTACAATGTATCTGGACGGAAACCTGTAATTGCTAAAGAGGCTAGTGGCAGCAAGACTGTCGGGGAAAGCCCCTAGGCTGTTCTCTTTTAGAGAAATGCGGTAGGGATTACAGTGTGGTTTTAGTGGCAATCCAGTCCTATATGCGGTGACGCTATAGAAACGGTTTAAAGGGAAACCGCTCGGGTGGTAACACCCAGTACCTGTTTGGGAAATCCTACTGGACCTAAACTGCAAAGTTTACTTATCGCATTGCCATCCCTTTTATAAAGGAATTATATTGGTGAAGATAAAAAAATCCAGGAACAGGATAAAGCACTGGATTATAGCCATAACACTATGGACTTTTTTCCTTGCAGTTACCATGAGTTTAATCTCGGAAGCAATACTGCTTAAGGCAAATATATTAGTTTCTTTAATAATACTTACAATAATAGTTTTTATAGGTATTATTTTTGACGTAATTGGCGTTGCTGTAACAGCAGCTCCTGAAGCTCCTTTTCATGCAATGTCAGCAGGCAGGGTAAAGGGAGCAAAACAGGCAACAAGGCTTTTAAAAAATGCAGACAGGGTTTCAAATTTCTGCAATGATGCTGTAGGGGATATCTGCGGTATTATAAGCGGGGCAATAGGAGCGGTTATTGTTTTGCGGCTGCTTACCAGTAATCCTGACCTCCAAAAAGCGCTTCTCAGTGCGGCAATTGCCGGTTTTATATCATCAGTAACAGTTGGCGGCAAAGCCATAGGGAAAAATATAGCTCTTAAAAAAAGCAAAGAAATAGTTTTAAAAACCGGTTATGCGATTTATCTTCTCTCCTTTTTATCCAGATTAAAAAAGAGAAAATAGTAAAAATTATTAAATTATTTTGTTTAAAATTGTGTTATACTATTAGTGATTAATTTCTTCATAAATATGTGGATTTTCAGTTGTAGTCCATGATACCAGGATATTTTTTACCGGTTTTGCTTAAGAGTAAAAGTTCATAAATAAAAGTGTTAAAAAAGGGTTTATAATACAATAAATGTATTTGTAAAAGGCTAAGAATTAAGTTTAAAATAATATGGACCTAAAGGATACTCGGGAATCTTCAAAAAAAATAATGCCCCGGTTCAAGCTGGAAAAAAGAGAACTTCTTCTCGATGATATATTCTACTCACTCTCAAATATTGTTGCGGATGCAATAATAGTGGCTGACTCAAGACGTAGGACTGTGTATTTTAATAAAGCTGCAGAAAAAATGTTTGGCTGCACTTCTGCAGATATACTTGGAAGATCAATAAGCCATATACTGCCACAGGACATACTTTCTTTTAATGATAAAGTAAAAAACAAAACAAAAGATAAATTCTTCGAAGTGCTTGGCAGGAAAAAATCAGGTGAAAAAATTGCCCTTGGAATTTCTGCTTCAGGCTGGGAGTCTGAAAAAGGCGCTTTTACCACCCTTATATTGCGTGACATATCCGAAAAGAAAAATGCAGAGGAAAAACTGCTTTACTTAAGTTTTCACGATAATCTTACGGGCCTATACAACAGGTCATATTTTGATGAGGAGCTTCAGAGGCTAAATACAACAAGGCAGCTTCCGCTGAGCGTTTTAATAGGTGATATTGACGGATTTAAACTGGTAAATGATGCCTTTGGCTACAAGCATGGGGACGAGCTCTTGAAAAGCACTGCAAAAATATTGAAAGATTCGTGCCGTGCCGAGGATATTCTTGCAAGATGGGGCGGTGATGAATTTGTCATACTTCTTCCTAAAACAGATATAAAAGGCGTGCAGGAAATAATTTCAAGAATTGAGTTAAAAAGCAGGCAGCTTGCCTCGGGTGAAATTCCTTTAAATATTTCTCTGGGCTATGCAATAAAGAAAAAGCCAGCTGAAAATATATACAGCATTGTAAAAAAAGCAGAAGATCTGATGAAACAGAAAAAGCTAATACAGAACAAAAAAGTATCCAATGCAATAATATCCTCAATAAAGAAAAAGCTTAGTGCAAAAAGTTATGAATCAACAGAAGCGGCTGAAAGACTAAGGAAGCTTGCCCTTGATTTTGCAAAATTTATTAAACTGCCTAAACCGGAAACCGACAGTCTTGCCCTGCTTGCTGATTTTCATAACATAGGTAAAGTTGCAATAAAGAAAAATATTCTCATAAAAAAAACAAAACTTGCAGAGGGTGAATGGCAGATAATGAAAATGCATCCGGAAATCGGGTTCAGGATAGCAAAGTCATCCACCCAGCTGTCACAGATAGCTGATGCAATACTTGCCCACCATGAAAACTGGGACTGAACCGGCTATCCTTACCGCATAAAGGGGAACAAAATCCCCCTGATATCAAGAATCATTGCAATAGTTGAAGTATATGATGCAATGACCTGCGGCAGGGCATACAAAAAGCCAGTAAATCCTGATGATGCCCTCCGGGAGCTGAAAAGATTTGCAAGAAAGCAGTTTGACCCTGTGCTTGTCAGTAAATTTATAGAAATGATGCAGAAGCGGCAGGAAAACCTGAGCCTTTTTTCGTAACCTATTAAAATAATCTTCAAAACCCTTTTTTTTGTTTTTTACCATTGCCTTTTACTTTTTTCAAGGTATAATTTGTTAGTTTGCCTAAAAACAGAAAGGCAGTTTATATTGCCAGCAACAATTATTTAATATTATTTAGTGAACGGAGTTTAAATGGATATCTACAAAGAATCGCTTCTGATGCACAAAGACAGGCGGGGTAAAATCGATGTTGTGGCAAAAGTATTTACTGAAAATGAGCATGATCTTGCGCTTGCATATTCTCCCGGTGTTGCGGAGCCCTGCAGGCAGATACAGAAAGACCCTTCACTTTTAAACACTTACACCGCAAGGGCAAATATGATTGCAGTGGTTTCAGACGGCTCAGCAGTTCTTGGACTTGGAAATATCGGGGCAAGAGCAGCGATGCCTGTAATGGAGGGCAAATGTGTGCTTTTTAAGCAATTTGGCGGTGTGTCGGCTTTTCCGCTTTGTATAGATAGCCAGGATAATAATAAAATAATTGAAACAGTAAAACTGCTTGAGCCTTCTTTTGCCGGGATTAATCTTGAAGATATTTCGGCTCCCAGGTGTTTTGAAATTGAGGAAAGGCTTAAAAAAGAAACAAAAATGGTAATATTTCATGATGACCAGCATGGCACCGCAATTGTCACTCTTGCAGGCCTTTTTAATGCTTTAGAGTATTATAGCCTTGATATGAATAATATAAAAGTTGTGATGAACGGGGCAGGCGCTGCCGGGCATTCAATTGTTAAGCTTCTTGCGCGTCTTGGGATAAAAAATGTCCTTGTATGTGATACCAAAGGTATAATATATAAAGACAGGGGGGATTTGAATTTTGCTAAAGCTGAAATAGCCTCTCTCACAAATCCCGGTAATATTAAAGGAAGCCTTTCAGATGCCCTGGTTGAAGCAGATGTATTTATTGGGGTGTCTATTGCAAACCAGCTTACTGGCCAAATGGTATCGACAATGAGCAAAAAACCTATAATATTTGCTCTTGCAAATCCTGAGCCTGAAATAAAGGTGGAGCTTGCAAAAAGTATTGGCATAGAAATAATAGCTACCGGCCGTTCGGACTATCCGAACCAGGTAAACAATGTGCTTGCATTCCCGGGTGTCTTCAGGGGAGCGCTTGATGCCCATGCAACGGATATAAATATGGATATGAAACTTGCTGCGGCAAAAGCAATAGCATCCATAGCACAGAAGGACATAAGAAGTGACTATATAATACCAAAACCTTTTGATTCAAGAGTCCTGCCGGCTGTTGCCATGTCTGTTGCCAAAGCCGCTGTTGAAACTGGAGCTGCTCCAAAAGATACAGATCTGGACTATATTGAATACAGGGCAAAAAACATATTAAGGAATAAGTAAACCCCATATTTTTTTTAATTTAAAAGAATAATTTAAATATTTAAATTCCAGGTCTTTGGCTGCCAGGGGTTTTTAACGCTTTCCTGGCGAGCTCCCGGTCTTTAAAATAATATCTTTATTGTTTTAAAGCTTCTTCAATTTCACCAACTGTGGGAACTTTGCCTGAAAACTTAACATCGCCGTTGACTGCAAGCCCTGGAGTTGCCATAATACCAAAATCCAAAATTTCATTTACATCAGTAACCTTTTCAATTTCTGAATCAAGACCAAGGTTTTTTATAGCCTGCCTTGCGTTTGCTTCAGTTTGCTTGCATTTTGCGCATCCTGTGCCAAGTATTTGAATTTTCATTTTGTTTCCTCCCTTTTAAAAATGAGTTTTATATAAGTATTTTAAGCATAAAATAATTATCCAAAAAAATGGCCAAAAAACATCCCGGTAAATGTAGCCATTATAATTACAAGTGACACATATGCCAGCGTCTTTTTTGCTCCCATAACTCTTCCAATGACAATCATGTTTGGAAGCGACAGCGCAGGTCCCGCAAGGAGCAGTGTAAGTGCAGGACCTTTTCCCATTCCAAGGTCCATAAATGCCTTTATAATTGGAACCTCAGTAAGTGTTGAGAAATACATAAGAGCTCCAAATATAGATGCTGTAAAATTTGATCTTATGCTGTTGCCTCCAACCCATGCCTCAACTATTGACTGTGGCAGGAAATACTTTATGATACCTGCAATAAATACACCTGCAAGGAGTATCGGAAATATCTGGAGGGCAAGCTTGCCTGTTTCTTTCATCCAGTCCTTAAGCTCAGGCTTTTTGAAGCCTATAAAAAGAATCACAATCAAAATAACAAGGGCAACTCCTGCAAATATCCACATTTTGGCAGCGCCAAACACAAGTATTGCAATAAGGGAGGCAAAAAATACCAAAGTCATATAAGCAGGTTTTTTATAGCTTTGTTGCTCAAAGGCTTTAAACATATTTTCACTGCCTTCAAACTTTGCCCTTTCTTCTTTTCTCCAGATAAGCGCCATAATAAGGCCTATTACTACAGAAAATACTATAGCTCCTATTGCTCTTGCGATTCCAAGATCATATCCAAGAAGCCTTGCAGAATAGACTATTGCAAGAATATTTATAGCAGGGCCTGAATATAAAAAAGCAATAGCGGGTCCAAGGCCTGCCCCTCTTTTCCTGATACCTGCAAATAAGGGAAGTATTGTACATGAGCATACTGCAAGTATTGCCCCGGATACAGATGCAATGCCGTAGGAGAGCCACTTGTTTGCTTTTGGGCCGAAGTATTTGAGTATTGCACCTTTTGAAACAAATACTGCAATTGCACCCGCAATAAAAAATGCCGGCACAAGACAGGTTAAGACATGGGCCGAAAGATACTCAAGCAGGGCGCCCCAACCACTTTTTAAGGCTTCAAGAAATATTTGCATAATTTTTTAACCAAACTTTTATTAATTTCACATAGTTTATTTTTTTTAAAAAATTTACTTTTTTCAAAAAATTACATGTGTTATTATATCGATATATTTAAATATATCAACAGTTTAATGGAAAATACTATACTGTAAAAATAAATGCAAGGAGAATAAAAAATGGCTGAAAACGAAACTTGCCAGGACAGAAGAGGCATAGGTTTTTTTGAAAAATATCTTTCTGTCTGGGTAATCCTTTGTATTGTTGTGGGAGTAGCAATTGGAAGATATGCGGCTGTTATACCGAATTTTTTAAGCAAGCTCGAATATGCAAACGTATCAATTCCTGTGGCAATTCTTATCTGGCTGATGATTTACCCCATGATGCTAAAAGTTGACTTTGCAAGCATTTTAAATGCAACAAAGAAACCAAAAGGGCTTACAGTAACAGTTGTTACCAACTGGCTTATAAAACCATTTACAATGTATGCAATAGCATTCTTTTTTTTAAAAGTCGTATTTAAAAACTTCATACCTGATGGCCTTGCAACCGAGTATCTTGCAGGAGCAGTGCTTCTTGGCGCAGCGCCATGCACTGCAATGGTATTTGTATGGAGTTATCTGTGCCGCGGAAATGCAGCCTACACTCTGGTGCAGGTTGCTGTAAATGATATTATAATCCTCTTTGCATTTACTCCAATTGTGGCTCTTCTTCTTGGAATAAGTAATGTCAGGGTACCGTACAGCACCTTATTTTTATCGGTTGTATTATTTGTGGTGATACCATTTGCAGCCGGATACCTGTCAAGGCTTTTTATAGTAAAGAAAAAGGGACTGGATTATTTTGAAAATGTTTTTATAAAAAAATTTAATAATATAACCATAATTGGGCTGCTTTTAACCCTGGTAATTATATTTGCATTCCAGGGGAAAATAATACTTCAAAATCCCCTGCACATATTAATGATTGCCGCGCCGCTTATAATACAGACATTTTTTATATTCTTCATTGCTTATGGCTGGGCAAGGCTGTGGAAAATATCTTTTTCTGTTTCAGCTCCTGCAGCGATGATTGGCGCAAGCAATTTCTTTGAGCTAGCAGTTGCTGTGGCAATATCTCTGTTTGGCCTTCAGTCAGGAGCTACCCTTGCGACAGTTGTTGGGGTTCTTGTCGAGGTACCCGTTATGCTTACACTAGTAAAAATAGCAACCTCGACAAGGCACTGGTTTGCAAAAATATAATAATTTATAATAGTGTCATAAGGAGATCTATTGGAAAAAAATGATATTAAAAAAATTGTAAGAAAAAATTATGCAAAAGTATCGGCTGTAAGGGGAAAATAATCATGAGTGGACAAGATTTAAAACAAATAACAAAGATAGTAAAAGCGCTTGCTGATGAAAACAGGATAAGGATTATCTGTTTGTTAAAATTTAAGAAGGATCTTTGTGTTTGTGAAATAACAAGCATAATAGGTCTTTCCCAGCCAACAATATCAAGCCATTTAAAACTGCTTGAAAATGCTGGACTTATAGAATCCTATAAAGATGGGCTGTGGGTAAATTATAATATTGCAGCTGATATTGATTCTTATAGCGGCAAGTTTATTCAAACATTATGCAAGAGCTTAGGAAACGACAGGCAAATAAAATCCGATGAGGAAAATGCAAAAAAAATAAGCAGGGATATAATATGCAAAAAGAAAGCGTGTTAAAAATACTGGTTATCTGTACCGGCAATTCTGCCAGGAGCCAGATGGCTGAAGGTTTTCTTAAACATTATAAGAAAGAATGGGAAATTTACAGTGCTGGAATCAAACCAGCAGGATTAAATCCCCTGGCAGTTGAGGCAATGTCTGAAAAAGGTATAGATATTTCAAATTATAAGTCAAAACATTTAGATACCTTTTTAAAAAAACAGTTTGATTACATTATAACGGTTTGTGATAATGCAAAAGAATCCTGTCCAGTCTTTCCAGGTAATGCCAGGTATCTTCACTGGAGCTTAAAAGATCCTGCAGCTGTTGAAGGAACAAAAGAAGAGAAATTGGCAGCATTTAAAAAAACCAGGGATGAAATACAGGAAAAAGTGTTAAAATTCATATAAAGTTTTTTTTGCATTTTATTTTTTAAGGGTAAGGTAACTCTTATAAAAACTGCACAATTCAAGGAAAAATACGGGACAAAATTATTTTTATACCTGAATTAAGTTTTTAAAAATATATTTTAAAATCTATTCCAATTTATAAAAATTCCCACACTTTTTCAGGAAGAAATTATCTACTTATAAAAAAATCTCTTTAAAGCTATAATATCAATTGTTTATTAAAGTAATATGGATTAATAATTAATATCCGGGGTTTAATATGAGTAAATTTCAACAATATACCGCTATAATTGAAAAAGAAGATAATATTTACGTGGCATTATGCCCGGAGCTTGATATTGCAAGCCAAGGTGAAACAGTCGAGAAGGCAAGGTCAAATCTTATAGAAGCAATAGAATTGTTCTTTGAAGTTGCATCACCAGAAGAAATAAATGAGAGGCTTCATAATGAAATTTTCATAACAAGGTTAGAGGTCTCTGTTGGGTAGGCTAAGGGTATTATCCGGCCAGGAAATCTGTGAAATACTTTCAAGTTATGGATTTGAAATTGTAAGACAACGTGGAAGCCATGTCTTAATGCAGAAAAAATCAGGAACATCTACAATAACTGTTCCTGTTCCAAACCATAAAGAAATAAAAATTGGAACACTCAAATCAATCATCAGGCAATCAAAATTACCTTCATCAGAGTTTGAAGTTTAAATATTTGTAAAAAAAGATTTGACATACATACCGGAATGGCTGGCCAGGCAGGATTCGAAATAAAGCAATAGGAGTAGATTTATAATATTAAAAGCATATTTTTTGTGATATGTGTTTTTTAAATAATCAATAATTCAATTCATAGATTTATTTATTCATTTTATATCATATTTTCAGGATTATAACTGCTTTAAAGAGCAATTCTGTAAATATTTACTATATCATTCTTATTAAGCTTAACAAAATTTCCAAGCAGGCCCCACTGTAATTCTTTTTCAGCCATGCCTGCAAAATCAGCATCTCCTGGTATATCCAGCTCTTTTAGCCTGGTGGGAAGCCCGATGCCTTTAAGGAAATTTTCAAAATGTTCGATTCCTTTAACAGCAACTTCTTCCTGCGTGCCGAAGCAGGGATCCACGTCCCATACTCTGACGGCAAACTGGAAAAATCTTTTTATATTATTCCTGTAAACATATTTCATCCATGCTGGAAATACCACTGAAAGAGCTGCTCCATGTGTAATTCCATACAGCACGCTCAGTTCATGAGCAAGCTTATGTGAAGCCCAGTCCTCAATCCTTCCGGTGCCAAGTATTCCATTATGGGCTACGGTGCTTGCCCACATAAGCTCGGCCCTTGCATCATAGTCTTCCGGGTTTTTCATTACTATTGCCACATTATCTACTACTGACCTTATAGCGCACTCACAGAGCCTGTCTGTCAGGTCAGCTTTTGTGGTGGGTGTAAAATATCTTTCAAGTATATGCGCTATTGTATCTGCTGCCCCGCAGGCTGTCTGGAATGGGTCTATGGAATATGTAATTTCAGGATTTAATATTGCAAACTTTGGCAACATAAGGCTGCTATGAAATCCCTTTTTCAACTGTGATTTTTCATTGCTTATAACAGTTACAACGCTTGACTCACTTCCGGCAGCAGGCACAGTAAGCACAACACCGATATCAAGCGCCCCGGAAGGTTTTGCCTTGCCTGTAAAAAAATCCCAGACATCGCCATCATAAAGGACTCCTATGGATATTGCTTTAGCTGAGTCAATAACGCTTCCTCCTCCAACAGCTAAAATAAAATCTATGTTGTTTTTCCTGCAAATATCAATTCCCTCTTTAACAAGGCCCAGTACCGGGTTGGGCTGTACACCGGCCAGCTCAATAAAATTAATTTCTTCTTTGTTTAAAGATTTTATAATTTTGTCATAAAGGCCGATTTTTTTTATTGTATCGCCTCCATAATGAAGAAGGATTTTACCGGAATATTTCCTGGTTTCTGCGCCAACTTCGTTTTCTGTTTCTTTTCCAAAAATTATCTCTACAGGGTTTTTAAACCTGAAATTTTCCATAATTGCCTCCCGGAAATATTTTTAAAATTGAATTTTACAATTACAATAGCCAAAAATTTATTTGTATTTTGCAAAATATAGCAGCATATTTCAAGTACATATATGAAAACTTATCAATTATATTTTTTATTATATTCAGAAACCAGTATATTATAATCATTAAACAGTTTTTCAAGACTTAAAGCAAACTTATTATAATTGTCTATAAATTGTTCATAATTATTATTCTTTGCGCTTGTAATCTGCATATTTTTGTATAAGCTGATCTCCTGCATAATAGCAAGTATATTATTCCTGCGGTTTTTTAGCTGCGGCGGATAATTAATATTTTCAAAGGAATTTATTATCTCCATAAATCTTAGCTGCAATGTTTCTTCAATAGCTATATGTTGCACATCATTATATATCCACGATTTGCCATGGGCTTCATTTACATGGTTTATAGCTGCAGTATATTCATTAAGAAGTTTATATGTATTATCTATAAACTCTCTTTCCAGCATCATATTTATATCTTTTATATCAAGGCCAGAAACCCTGTATATAACTTCAGAGAATATATCCGGCCTGGCACCTCCATCCCAAAAGTAAGTAAAACCTATTGGTACAGTATTGCTGGCACTGCCAGGTGAATTGCCTTCTATATTATATATACCTTCATATGTTTTTAAATTAAGCATGTGATTATTGGACATAAAGCTTTTATTATTTGTAATATCAAGCGGTATCCATCCATATGAATCAAGCTTAATCTCAACCCATGCATGCCCGTACCTGAGCTGCCCGCCCTCTTCCTGCAGAATTCCAAGCACTGGAATGCCTGTAATCACCCTGGCGGGTATACTGGCTGCCCGGCATAAGGTTGTATATAATATGGAATAATCAGTGCATATGCCTTTTTTTGCATTTAAAATATCTATAGCAGTTCTATATTCAAAATATCCCGAATCAAGTTTCTCATAATCATATTCAATATTTGCCCTGACAAAATCATAAAGCTTTTCAGCTATGATTTTAGGGTCAGTTTCCCCGCCGGAAACATTTTTTACTATATCCTTTATAAAGGCATTATTTGCCTCAATAAAAGGCTCACTGCCTGTATAAAGCTCAATATCTTTTTCATTTACATCATTTTCAAAGCTTGAAACATTAGAAGAGATGAACTCAAATTCATTTATAATTACATCATTTGTCAGCATAACTGATATTTCTTCACCTTCATCCAGGTTGCCAAGGTGCAATTTGCTTATAAGATTCCAATTATTGTCAAATATCTCTTCCAGGTTATTATTTTTTAAATATATATTTAAGACCTGCTGAAAAGGCCTATCTGTCTGTGGCAGGGCAATATAAAGGGCTGCGTCCTTTATATTTCCGGGTCCATTGTTTTTGAGGATATATTCTGCAGACACACTGCAATTATACTGTTTTAAGATATCTACAGGTTTATTTATATCAAGTATTTCAATTTTTGCTTTTTCTGTTTTTGAAAATGATTCATTATATACAATTAAAGAAACTTCATACTCCTGCGCATCTTCAAATATATAAGATATTTTCTCTCCATAAAGTATTTCGTCTTTGCCTATTTCCCATCTGTACTTTTTTTTCGAAGAATCATTTTCCTGGTTATTTAATTTATTATCCAGTCCTGTTATAGAAAAATAGACGGGATTTCCTTTTTCAAAATACTGGCCGTATGTGTTTTTCTGGAATATATCAAATGAAATATCTAAAGAAGAAAGGTCTTCTATGATGTGCTCCTGCGGCTGGCTTTTGTCCTCATGCCCGTTTTGTGCGCTTTCGGCAGATTCAATGACAGTTACTTTAGCCTCTTTATCTTCTTTTAAGGCAGCAAAACAACCTTGTAAAAACGACAGCAGCGCTATTGTCATTACAAGCGCGAAAGCCCGGATTATTATTTTATTTTTTTGCTTATAAAACATCGGATAATAACTGGATGGCATTTTTTATAAATATGCTGAATTAATTACAAATTATAATTA
>Ga0194113_10008407_pt1 | contig 12689 bp, 9 predicted proteins | sample TA2MahC200mmetaG_FD_146193 | JGI IMG/M metagenome (GOLD analysis project Ga0194113, IMG submission 146193) | Freshwater microbial communities from Lake Tanganyika, Tanzania - TA2015017 Mahale Deep Cast 200m | ecosystem: Environmental > Aquatic > Freshwater > Lake | place: Tanzania: Lake...
TCCATCCTCTTAATTTTAACGTTGAGAGGCTAAATAATACTAAAATAGCAGCAACTATCCAGAATCTTATTGTTACCTTTGACTCCTCCCAGCCTTTTAATTGGAAATGATGATGAAGGGGTGCCATTAAAAAAACTCTTTTCTTACGCAACTTAAAAGAGGAGGTCTGCAGAATAACTGAAAGGGCTTCAAATACAAATATACCTCCTACTAACACAAGAACCAACTCCTTTTTTATAAATACAGCCACTGTCCCAATAGCTCCACCTAAGGCGACTGAACCCGTATCTCCCATAAAGATTGAAGCAGGATAACAATTATACCACAGAAATCCAAGCCCAGCTCCCACGATACTTGCGCAGAAAATTGCTAGTTCTCCTGAGCCCGGCACATAAAATATGTTTAAATATCTACTAAAATCCTTGTGGCCTGATACATAACTAAAACCACTGTATGCAAGCGCCACCATAACTGTGCAACCTATTGCAAGACCATCCAATCCATCTGTGAGATTAACCGCATTTGATGAACCCACAATTACCAATACCACGAAAGGAATAAACCAGACCCCCATATCAAAGGAGGCTTTTTTAAAGAAAGGGACATCAAGTGATTTATTTGTTTCAGGATTAATGTAAAGAAGAATGGCTATTATTAATCCTATAATTGTTTGACCTATCAGTTTTACAGAGGGTTTAAGACCAAGAGAACGTTTTTTCTTCAATTTAATAAAATCGTCCAAAAAACCTATACCGCCAAGACAAACGGTCGCAAAAAGGGTAAGTTGGATATATACATTTGTCAGATCTGCGCATAGAATAATTGAAAGTATCATAGATAATAAAATCAGAACTCCACCCATAGTAGGAGTGCCTTCTTTATTTCTTTGAAGTTCGTACAACCTTTTAACAGAATCCTCTCTTCTTATATTTTCACCTATTTTAAGGCCTTTTAATTTTTTAATGATAAGTGGTCCAAATATTATACTCAATAAAAAGGCGATCACGCTACATAAGGCAGACCTAAAGGTTATATATTTGAGTACATTAAATCCAAAGAAATATTCCCTCAGTGGGTATAGGAAGTGGTAAAGCAATTTATAACATCCTCCATTTTTGTCAACCTTGAGCCTTTAAACAAAATAATATCCCTCGGCTTTGCCTTTGTGTTTAAAATCTCAACCACTTCTTTTTTAGACCCAAGGTTGTATATATTCTCAGTATTCATTCCGGCTTCTTTTGCACCAAGTGCTATATATTTAGAAAATTTTCCTATTGTAAGTAAAAGATTTACTTTTTTGAAAGTTATATAATTTCCTATCTCCCTGTGTAATTGTTCGGCATGCCTTCCAAGTTCAAGCATATCTGAAAAAACCACTATTTTTCTATACCCATTAAAACTGGAAATCACATCTATTGCATTCCTAACTGAGAAGGGATTAGCATTATAGGTATCATCTATAACCAACATACCCCTGAAATTTAGAGTTTTCATTCTCATACTCAAGGGTTCAAATGATTCTAACGAGCTTTTCAATGAACTCACATCTAACCCCAATGCCTCTGCTGTGGCAATAGCTGCCAAGGCATTGTATACATTATGAATTCCTAATAACTTCAACGTAAATAAAGTCTTGCGATTAAGTCTAAAAGAAACTGTTTCCTTATTCATATTTATTTGCGAGGCATAAAAATCACATCTATCCTTTATGCCAAATGTAATTTTTTTAAATTTATATTTGTTTATAATTTTTTTGAGATTTGGGTCATCCCCATTAAGTATGGCTATGTCATCCTCATTTAAATTTTTTAAAAGTTCCTCCTTTGCTTTTAGAACCCCGTTAATATTCTTTATAAACTCAAGGTGGGCTAAGCCGATATTTGTTATTATACCTATTCTTGGACTTAGGATTTTTGTCAGATAGTCTATCTCTCCAAAATGATTCATACCGAGCTCTAACACCCCTGCTTCAAAGGTGTTATCTAATCTAAAAAGCGTGATTGGTAAACCTATATGATTATTTTTCGTTCCTTCATTTCTTAAAACCTTTAATTTTGTAGAGAGAAGATGAAATATCATATCCTTTACAGTGGTCTTGCCGCAGGTACCAGTAACTGCTATAAAAGGGATATCAAATCTTTTTCTGTAATATTTGGCTATTTCTCCAATTGCATTTATTGTATCATCTACTGCTATGAAAAATCTATCTTTATGACCTCCGTCTATATCTGTAATCCAACTCAACATTCCTTTCTTGAATATTATCCCACTTGCTCCTTTTGATAAGGCATCTTTTACAAAATTATGCCCATCAAATCTGTTCCCTTTTATTGCAATAAATAAATCACCTGCTTTAACCTCTCTTGAATCAAGAGATATAGAATCAATAAAAGAAACATCTCTTCCAAATACTAACTTGCCCCTGGTAGCAATTAAAATTTCTTTGATGGATAATGGTTCCATATCAAGCCTTATTTAAAAGTATACTCTCAACTACTTCCTTATCATCAAAATGTATGACCTTATCTTTTAAAACCTGATAAGTCTCATGGCCCTTGCCAGCTATTACTACGATATCGTCGTTTTTTGCAACGCGTAGCGCTTCTTTAATAGCACTATATCTATCTAAAATAACAGTATAGTTTCTAAAGTTGTCTATAAATCCGTTGCATATCTCGTTTGCTATTAATGTAGGCTCCTCAGATCTGGGATTATCATTGGTTATTATTACATAATCCGCGAATTCGGTTGCCACCCTTCCCATTAAAGGTCTCTTTGCTCTATCCCTATCTCCTCCGCAACCAAACACCACTATCAATCTCCCCCTTGTAAGAGGTTTTAGAATACCTAGTATATTCCTTAACGCATCATCGGTATGCGCATAGTCAATAAAAACCTTGAATGGCTGTCCATAAGAGAGTTCTTCAAGCCTCCCCTTGACACCCTCTAACGTTTCCACGCCCTTTTTTATATGCTCTTCTTCAATGCCAAAGAGAATACCGACGCCGATAGCTGCCATAATGTTATAAATATTATGTAATCCGATTAGCTTTGTCTTTATCTCAAATTTTCCATAAGGAGATAACACCTCAAAAATTGAACCGCCTATATCCATCTTATGTATTTTGGATTTAATATCCGAATCTGCCTTTATTCCATATGTTATGGGCTTGGTTTTTAAACTTTCCATAAGTCTTTTGCCATATTCATCATCTATATTTATAACCGCTCTTGCACCCTCTTCAAGTAAATTAAATAGCCTTGCCTTTGCCTCAAAATAGTCTTCAAAGGTTTTATGGTAGTCAAGGTGGTCCTGCGTAATATTCGTAAACACAGCTGAGGAGAACTTAATATTTCTTACCCTTTCTTGTTGAAGGGAATGGGATGATACCTCCATTACTACAAACTCTAACCCATCTCCCAGCATCTCTGATAGATATCCTTGAAGTTCTATAGCGCCCGGCGTGGTATTCACTGCAGGAATGGTTCTGTTACCGATTTTATAGTTTATTGTGCCGATAAGCCCGGTGCCGAAACCTGCCTGTTCAAAGATGTTGCTTATAAGATAACTTGTGGTGGTTTTCCCATTTGTTCCAGTTATTCCTACTATCTTTAAACGCCGAGAGGGATTCTCAAAGTATGCACAAGCGATGTCGCTTGCGACTTCCCTTTTATTTTCTACAATTATCTTGACTACCCCGCAAGGAGCAATAAAATCCTTATAACTTACAACAACCCTTGCTCCTCTATCAATTGCCTCTTGTATGAAATCATATCCGTCTAATCTTTCTCCTTTTAAGGCTAAAAATAAAAAACCCTCTCTTACATACTTTGAATTGTCGGAAATACCCTTTATGTCTATATCTACGTATCTGTCAGCGTTGTGGCCTATCTCCTTTAGTATTTTTTTTAATCTCATTTAATCTTCCAATGTTATAAGATCTTGATTCTTTTTTACAAAAATATTTTTTTGTTCTACCTTCAAATATTTTAGGGTATCACTGGCTATCCTTTGGAAAAGGGGTGCTGCTACAACCCCCCCATAATAAAAAGGATACGGTTCATCTATAACCACTGCTATAGCTATACGCGGGTTTTCAACCGGTGCAAAACCTATAAAGGAAGCCACAAATCTTCTATGGGAATAGGTGCCATTTGGTTCTACCTTTTGTGCAGTTCCTGTTTTACCCGCGGAACTAAAACCATCCAGTTTCGCCTTTTGACCTGTTCCTCTTTCAACCACACCCTTAAGTATAGCCTTCATTTTATTTGCTGTACTTTCACAGATTACTCTTCTAAGAGCGACGGGTTCCAATTTTTTTATCGTCTCGCCATTTGAATCCGTAATTTTTTTTATAATCATTGGTTTCATAAAAATTCCATTATTTGCTATTGTGGAAATGAGACAGGCTAATTGTAATGTTGTAACAGCAACCTCTTGACCTATAGGAATGGCAGCTATAGAGAGTTTTGACCATAAACGGTGAGCTCTTATAAAACCCACTGCTTCACCCGGAAGCTCAATATTAGTCCTTGTGCCTATCCCATACAACTTTGAGTATCTGTAAAGTTTCTCTTGTCCAAGCCTCATAGCTACCTTAACCGTTCCAATATTGCTTGATTTCTCTATCACTTCCCTAAACTTAAGGTATCCATGTGGCGTATGGTCATGAAGTGTATGATTAGAAATCCCGAATTCTCCATTTTCGCAAAAAAAACTTTCCTCCAAATCAACAACATTTTCCTCTAACGCAGCCGAGGCAGTAACAACCTTAAATACCGAACCTGGTTCAAACATATCTGTGATTGCTCGATTACGCCTCCCATCCACAGAATAACGCTTACTGCTGTTGGGTTCAAATGTAGGTCTATTCGCAAGGGCTAAGATTTCACCTGTAGTAGGGTCCATAACAATAACAGAGACGCTCTTACATCTTGCCTCTTTATAAATCCTATCCAACTCCCTCTCTGTGAAGAACTGAATCATCTCGTCTATGGTTAATACTAAATTATATCCATCCAATGGCGGAATAAATTTATAGTCAAGGTGGACAACCTCCCGTTTTTTTGCATCTCTATTTATAATTTTTGTACCGTTTCTTCCTCTCAGGTATCTATCGTATGACAATTCAATCCCCTCTAATCCAATATTATCTGTCCCAACAAAACCAATTACATGGCTTGCAAGTTCACCCTTAGGATAAAATCTTTTCCCCTCTTTTATTGTATCAATATAATCTATCCTTAGGGTCTTTATTTTATAGGCAGTTATATCATCTACCTGCCTTTTAAGCCAGATAAAACCCTTATCCCTTGATAATCTATCAAGCAAAAAGTTCTTATCCAGCCTCAGTATAGGAACTAAAATATCCGATACATATTCCTTATCCTTTATCTCCCTTGGAACCGCATAGATTGAGTTCATATTAAGACTTATGGCTAATTCCCTTAAATTTCTGTCATAGATATTTCCTCTTTTGGCAGGTATTTCTATAGAGATAAGATGCTGTTTGGAGGCGAGTTTTTTAAAATAACCACTTTTTATAAGTTGCAAGAATATTAACTTTAAAAAAAGGAAGCAAAAAAAGATTAAAAAACCTAAAAGGACTAATAAGAGGCGGGCCCTTTGTGCATTTATGTACACAATAAGAAAAACCTTATATTTATAATGAGGTTATTATGATTTCATTTTGTAACGGGTTTAGCCTCTGCCTGAGTCTTAAGTGTAAATACTGAAGCAATCTGTCCTATAATTTTGCTAAACCCAGAATTTTTATTAACTATTTTATAAACCCTTGGTACACCTTGGGACTTGAGTATATATCTGTTTTCAAGTATAACAAAGCTATTTTTATTGAAAGCAAAATTTTTTTCTAATTGAGCGGGGCTACTAAGTATAAGGGTATTATATCTTAATAGCGCATTCTGGTCAAGAAGGGAAATATATTTTTTTTCTCTTCTGGAAACATCATAACTTAATTCTAAAAGTTCCACTTGTTGCCTTACATAAAAAAGTGAAATTAGAGTTATTAAAACTAAAAGCGAGGAAAATCTTCCCATCTTCATAAATCCTTTTTCTCTGATAATCTCTGCGCAACCCGCAATTTTGCGCTTCTTGAACTTGGATTTTGCATTATCTCATCGTGGGTAGGCTTTATGGGTTTCTTGGTTAATATCCTAATGATGCCCTTTTTTGAAAAATGATTATACGAATGTTTAACTATTCTATCTTCAAGAGAGTGAAACGATATTACACAAATCCTTCCGTCAGGATTTAACACTGTAATGGCTTCTTTTAACCCCTCCCTTAGATTTTCAAGTTCTGAATTTACAAATATCCTTATTGCCTGAAATGTCCTTGTGGCAGGATGAATCTTTCTATAAAAAGGTACGGCTTTTTTTATTATCTCTGCAAGTTGAAGGGTTGTTGAGATTCTATATTTTTGGCGCTCAAATTCAATACTCTCTGCGATTCTCCTTGAGAAACGTTCTTCTCCAAAAATTCGGATAATCTTTTCAATTTCTTCTTTCCTAAATTTATTTACCACGTCAAAGGCAGTTATGTTTAGATCTTTACTAAATCTCATATCAAGTGGACCCTCTAAGTTAAAACTGAAACCCCTTTCCCTTGAGTTGATATGAAATGAAGAAAATCCTAGGTCAAATAGAATACCGTCTACTCTGGTATTTAAATTTAACCTCTTTACTACCTTAGAAATATTTTTAAAATTTTCATTTATTAATGTGAAAGAGCTGTTAAACTCCTTTAAATTTTCTTCTGATATTTTTATTGCCTCTTTATCTATATCAAGCCCTATCAAAAATCCTCCCGGCAGAATTCTCTTCAAAATTTCCTTGGCATGCCCACCACATCCCACTGTGCAATCAACAATACGCCTCCCTGGTTTTGGCTGTAAAAATTCAATTGCCTCTTTGTGTAAAACAGGGATATGTGGTCTTTTATTTTCAATAATCCTAAAACCCCTTGATTCTTCTTATAAGACTATGTATCAAACAATCTTTCTGCGGTTTCCTCAAAGGTATCCCTTGAGGAATCGTAAAACTTTTTCCATTTATCCCTTGCCCATATTTCTATCCTATTTGATAACCCCACGATTATGACATCTCTTTGTATTGAGGCATATTCCTTTAGATATTGAGGTATTAGAACCCTACCTTGCCTATCGCAGGTAACCTCACAGGCACCTGAAAAATATAGACGGTTAAATCTTCTTGATTCTGCCTTGGTAAAGGGAAGGGTTTTAAATTTTTGTTCTTGAAGTCTCCATTCCTCCTCTGTAAATACAAAAAGACATCCATCCAGTCCTCTTGTGACAAAAAATTTCTCTGCATAATATTCCTTGAAGATTTCTCTCAATTTTGCAGGAATTATAAGTCTTCCCTTTCTATCAATCTTATGTTCATACTCACCGTAAAACATATTTCCTCTACTTTACTCTACTTTAAGCCACTTTACGCCAAAAGTATACACTATGCATACCACTTTGTCAATATTATTTTTAAATATGTAGGGTGAACCCTGCTCCACAGGTTGATGGTCCGACTTCACTCACCATGCCAAGCTTGTTGAGGCACACCCGTGGCTATGGGGAAGAACTCTTCGAGATAATCCCCTATTTCTCCTTGCCTTGACTGGCGGGGCTTCCTCGTGGGGCGGGGTGAATATTATTAAAATATAAATTTGATGAGGTTAAAAATTTATAAGAAACTAAAAATATAGGAAGATATTTTTGAGAAAACTGTTTTTATGAGGAGGATTAGGACAAAATAACCGGTGAGGAGACTTTGTCAAAAATTATTTTTCTAAAATACAACCTTTGCATTTACCCCGCCCCTGCGTGCAGGAGTGGGGTTCACTTTCAAAGTCTTGATAACCTTTTGTAATATATAAGGTTTAAAAAAATGGGACGAATTATTGATGTCCAGTATATATCAACCTATATCCCTATAAATCCCTCTCGTTGACCACTATATCTGAGTTCAAGGAAATTTTTGAGTTTTCTACTTCTGGTAGGGTGTCTTAATTTTCTTAAGGCCTTGGCCTCTATTTGCCTAACCCTCTCTCTTGTCACGTTAAATATAGAACCCACCTCTTCCAATGTCCTTGGACAACCATCCTCTATTCCAAACCGCAATTTTAAAACCCTTTTTTCTCTATCTGTCAATGTATCCAATACAGATGTAATCTGTTCCTTCAGCATTGAATACGCCGTAGCACTCGCCGGTGATACTGCACGCTTATCCTCTATAAAATCACCTAAATGCGTATCTCCTTCATCGCCTATAGGCGTTTGAAGAGATATTGGTTCCTGCGCTATCTTCAGTATACCCCTCACCTTTTCAACATGTACTTTCATTGCGCCTGCAATCTCTTCTGGTGTTGGTTCCTTCCCTTTCTCTTGAACAAGTGCTCTTGAAACTCTTATCAGCTTATTTATCGTCTCGGTCATATGAACAGGGATTCTTATAGTTCTTGCTTGGTCAGCTATTGCCCTGGTTATGGCCTGCCTTATCCACCAAGTGGCATAGGTACTAAATTTATATCCCCGTCTATATTCAAATTTTTCAACCGCCTTCATTAATCCAATATTCCCTTCCTGGATTAAATCTAAAAATGAGAGTCCTCTATTTGTATATTTCTTTGCGATGCTAACAACTAATCTTAAATTAGCCTCTATAAGTTTTTTCTTTGCTTTATTAAACCCAAATTCAAGAGTTTTTATATTCTTAATCGTATCTTTTATTTTTGGATACGGCATATCAAACTCCGAAAGAACCTTCTTCTGTCTTTTTATTAGTTTAGTGATTTGGCCTCTGATTCTTCTGTACCTTAGCTTATCTATTTCTTTTTGCAATAGATCAAACTCATGCGCTTTTCCTTTTATGTCATCAGCAATATCTTGAATAACGGTTGGGTTTAAATTTAGGGAGTTTAAAAGTGGATAAAAATTTCCATTTTTGCGTATAGAGCGCAGCCTCTTAATAATCTTTAGAATCTTTTTAATTACTCTTTTCTTTTTTATTAAGCCGAATTCTTCATTTAGGATGTCCTCAAGATTTATTTTGTTTTTGACAATTTTATTTGCAAGATCTAAGACATATGAACGAGAGACCTTACATTGTAATATCGCTTCTCTAAATCTTAATTCTGCCTGCTCAATCTTCTGAGCAAGGTCTATCTCATCCTCCCTAGAAAGGAGAGGAATCTGCCCCATCTGTTTTAGATACATCTTGACGGGGTCCTCTAAACCAGCGGCTCTGGGTAATTGCTCAACCTCTTCTTCTATCTTTTCAACTTCTTCATAAGATGGTATCTTTTCAACTTCCTTAGCCTCCTGCGAATCAACTATCTGTATATTCTCATCTCCAAGCATCATAAGAACTTCATCTATCTCCTCTGAAGAAACCATATCATCTGGAAGGAGTTCATTAACCTCATCGTATGTAAGGCGACCTTTTTCTTTACCTATAGCAATTAATTTTTGAATATCCTTGTTTATCTTATGTTTTCTTTTTCTTCTCATAACCCTACCCTGCTCCATTGAATGGGGGAACATCCAAAATTACAAAAGTTCTTGTCTTTGCCTCTTCACCAGATTGTTATATTTACTCACAAGTTCAAACATCAGGCTTTCATTTTTAATTTCTTGAGCCAATTTTATCTTCTGCTGAATCTCCTTTAAAGTTTTTTTAAGATTATCCTGTTTTATCCATCTTATGCAATCAAATAGATTTTTTCTTTTGTCAGAGAGTTTATCAACCTCAAGTAAAACCTCGGATATTAAATCCCGTGTTGGCTCATCTTCGAACTGACAAAGTATATTGGATATCCTAGCAGTATCTTTAATCTCCATATTAAAAAGGGTTAAAATAACCCTTCTTATATTCGGCTCTCGAAAGTCATCTGCACAAAGAGAATTTTTTACTTCAGATAAGGCCTCTTTATCCTCTAATACGACCCCAAGAATTATGCGTTCTGCCTGTCTGGTATTCATAAGCACATTCTTTTTTAATATATTCTCAGGTTCATGCAGAGGTATATTTCTTATTTTCTTTAATTCGATAAGCAACGTCTCTTCATCCTCAGAGATAGCCTCTGATAATCTCCTTATTAAATTTGTTTTTAGAATCGCATTCTTTACCTTTGAAATAGTAAGGAGCATTTCCGATATTATCTTTAACTTCTCCTTTAAATTCATCGCATTATACTGGGTTAATAAAAAATCAAGTTTAAAGTCAAAGATATCCTTTGCTTGACTTATTGAATAGATAAACTTTTCTGCGCCAAATTTCCTTACAAAATCATCTGGGTCAAATCCTGTAGGCAAGTTAACAATTGCTATATCCATTTCAAATTCTAATAAAACCTCAAGTCCTCTTAGAGAAGCTGATATCCCTGCCTTGTCAGGGTCAAAGATAATAACTGCATTGTTTGTCAATCTCTTAATTAATCTAACCTGTTCAGATGTTAAACTGGTACCTGAAGTAGAAACTACGTTTCTTATGCCAAATTGAAATAATGTTAAAACATCCATATAGCCTTCTACTATTATCACCTGATTAAGTCTGCGTATATATTCGCTGGCAAAATTAAGCCCATATAGTAAATTACCTTTAATATAAATCGGGGATTCAGGGGAGTTTATATACTTTGGCATCGTCTCATCCAGCGCTCTTGCACCGAAACCTGCTATTCTATTTCTGTGATCAAAGATTGGAAATATAAGCTTATTTCTAAATCTATCGTAATATCTTCCGTCCGAACCCATAAGGGCTAATCCCAATTTTTCGATTAACTGTTTCTTAATCAACTTGGTGCATAAATAAGAAATAAGACTATCGCTTAAGGTTTGTGCGAAACCCAGGTTAAATTTTGAGATTATTTCTTCGCTTACCTCTCTTTCTCTTAGAAAGTTCTTTGCCCTTTTTGCCTCTGCAACTTTTAAAAGATTGTTGTGGTAAAAATCGCAAGCCAAGGCATTTATCTTATATAATTCTTCCAACTCCGAATAGTTTCTATTGAATTGAAACCTTGGAATACTAACGCCTGTCCTATCGGCAAGAACCCTAACCGCCTCAGGAAATTCAATCCGTTCATATTTCATAATAAAATTAAATGCATTTCCTCCATTACCACACCCAAAACAGTGATATATCTGTTTTTGAGGGCTAACTATAAAGGAGGCTGTCTTCTCATGATGAAATGGGCATAGCGCTTTAAAATTTCTACCAGCACGCTTTAGAGGAATATATTTAGAAATTATCTCCACAATATCAACCTTGGAGGTTATCTTTTCTATTATTTCTTCAGGGATAGAATTTGACATTACCTTCTTTCAATCCTTTTAAAACCAGAACAACAAACAATCTTAAATCTTTCCTTTTTTGATATTTCATCAAGGAGCAAATTTAGACCCAGTGTATCTGAAGCAATATGCCCAGTAATAATTACATTAAGACATCTATCCTTTGCTTTTTTGAAATGCTCTTCGCTAAGATGCATACAGACTAAAGTTCCAATTCCTGCTATCTCCATTTTTTCAAAAATTTCTTTTGCACCCTCTGTTCCACCCGTCATATCAACAAAAATCTTTCCTGCTCTATTTTGCTCAGAGCCAATTAATATCTTGGGAGGTCTGTTAAGCCATATAGATTCTCTATATTCGGGTATATCATTTAGAATGTCCATAATCTCTTTTAAGGAATGCGGTTGTTTTTTATCTAATAAGCCTTGCAGATAGGTCGTAACGAAATTATCTGAGGGTGTATGAACACAGATAAGAGGTAAATTTAATAGAACCGCTGCATCCACTGTCCTCGTATGGTTTAATGCTATAACGCGCCTTTCAACCTCTCTTATGCGCTCGGTTGTTAGAGATTCAGCAACATTTATTGGTATTCCAATCTTACTTAAAATGTCAACCTGCATATGCATAACTTCATAGAGATTAGCATAGGCCCTTCCAGAAGGATGATGAGACATTATCAAATCAATCTTTTCACCCTGCCTTTTTAACGTATCCGCTAACAGAATTTCACCTACATCTATATCTATTCCGCATAGAATTGTTCTAACGTTCAAACTTGGGTCTCCATTTAATATCCTTGTGTCGTTATAAGGATTTGTAAGTGTCTCTATGTCAAAGTTCTTTTTTTCTTCTGCCTTAAGCGACTTATACCTTGCCTGTTGTTTTTTAAGATGTTCCTTTACAAGTTTATTTCCACGCGGATCATGCTTTATGCCCAATTTTATAGCCGAGCCATAAAGTTCCTTAAGCTTCATTAAAAATCCTCCATTTCCTTTGGTCAGTTTCTACCCTTATCTATGATAAAATCTAATCTATCTATAAATAACTCCAAAAATTTCTTTCTTTCAAATCCTATGCAGACCTGCATATTTGGCTTACCTTTTATTTCTAAAATTCTGCCTCTCTCAAATTCAGTATCTACCTTTAAGTTTAAACCCTTAAATCTTCCAAGATTATTATCCATTGCAATACCTAAAACTACTGCATCATGGATAAAAATCCCCTCTATTTTTCTGAATATTCGGTTATAATTAAATGCAAAACTCAATATGTCCACTATAAAAGCGGCTAATCTGGATTTAAACTTTTTAAAATGGACTATATGTATTTTTTCAAGGAAAACCTGACTTGTTATATCTA